>Ga0265319_1000049_pt1 | contig 98925 bp, 86 predicted proteins | sample 4824metaG_FD_192443 | JGI IMG/M metagenome (GOLD analysis project Ga0265319, IMG submission 192443) | Rhizosphere microbial communities from Carex aquatilis grown in University of Washington, Seatle, WA, United States - 4-8-24 metaG | ecosystem: Host-associated > Plants > Roots > Rhizosphere >... | reverse complement strand
GCGAATCTGCCTCTCAACCCTCAACTCTTAACCCTCAACTGCGGCCCATGGGCCCGCCTCACCCGTGCACCTCGCGGCTTAACACCGGTTTGACGGAACCGTGAGTCCCCGCCAAGGTCCGGTAAGTCGATCTGGGGTCGCTACCGCCGGCCCTGGTCTCTCCACCCACGAACCGCCATGCCCCGTTGCCTCAGTTTGCGCCGGACAGGGATGATGATCGGCCTGATCGGGGCGGGCGCCATCGGCACCATCCGGGCCCAGGAACCGGCGGAGGACAAGGTCGCCCGGCTCCGTTTTACCTTCGCTCCCCAGGCCCGGGAAACGGCGGTCGCCGCGGACAACGCCGCGTCAACCGACGAGCAGCCGGCCGGGGAGTTCACGGCCGACGATGTGCTCCATCTGCGGAAGATGATCGTGACCGGGCGCCGCCAGCAGCTGATCGAGCGCGACCTCCTGACGCCGAAAGGCCGGCTCGACCTGGCCAAGAAGGTCTACCTCACACCCGTCTACGAAAAGACGTTTGGGCCGCTTTCGCAGGTGGCCGCCTATTATACCGATTTCCTGGCCATTTTCGGGGGCTGGCATCCGAACGATGGGGAGGCGATGGCCCTGTATGAGGACGACGCCCAAAAGCGGCGCAACACCGAGATGACCGACCTGATGAACCTCGTCCGGCTCGGCGAGCTCGAACCGGGACAAATCCGCCTGGATCAGCCGTTGGCGCGTCCGCCCGCCAAGGCAGGCATCCTGATCAACGGTCACAGCACGCCCTGAGGATCGGCCGGACTACCAAAGACCAACCTGACGGGGTCTGGCTTTGTCGTTTTGCGGTGATGCCGAGCTGAGGAAGCAAGCCGCGACCCGCGCGGGTGCGGGGCGCGGCGGTGTTCCAGCGAATCGGTCTCTCAACCCTCAACTCTCAACCCTCAACTGCGGACCGTAGGTCCGCCTTACCGGTGCTCCTCGTAGGTGATGTCGATCCTGGCGGTGAAGGCCTGTTTCTTGGCGGCGCCCTGGAAGCGGATGCTGTGCGTGAGCTCGTCGTAAACCCAGCCGTTTTCCGGGTCGGGCCGCACCTCCTGCCCGTCGACCAGCACGCGCAGGCTCTTCTTGTAGAGGGTCGCGCCGGGCGCGACCGGGTCGAGCGCGACGGCGACGGTGTCGGCGATGCGGTCGCCGAGCGCAGCGAGCGGTCCGGAGAAATCGCCCTCGATGTTCAGCACCGTGCCGCCGGTGAGCTCGGCCGCGCGGCGGTGCGACACATTGTTCGGCGACACCACCGCGTCCATCTCGATCTTGCCGCGCTGGTTGCCCTTGACGATGATGAAGGGGCGCAGCACCCAGTAGTTGATGTAGGCGTCGAGCGTCTGGCGCTTCCCGGGGTTGCGCGCGTTGTACTGGTTGAGCAGGTCGGGGAGCTTGCCGTTCTCGATCCACTCGGCCTGCCGCCCGCCTTCCGGCAGGTCCTTCCAGACCGCCATGCGGGTCTCCTCCTCGTCCATGAAAAAGACCACGATCGTGGTGGCGTCAGGGCGCAGCAGCGCATGATCGTGGTGCTGGTAGTTCGCGACGAAGTTGTACACCGCCGTGAAGGCCGTGCGGTTGCTGGCGCCGTTCGTGCCGACCTTCACCAGCTCGGCAAAGACGCCGTCGGGCGTCTGCGGCGTCACCCACGGCTGGGCCATCCCCGGGAGCGTCACGAGCGTGCCGTTGCTCGCCACCCGCTTGGTGGTCTGCTTTGGGCGCTGCCGGCTGTCGAGCACCGGGTTGCCCGCGGCGTCGAGCTCCACGGAGCGGACCTTCTTGAAGTACGGCTGGTCCCCGGACCGGCGGTCCGGGTCCGCGTTGACGAAATCGGTCGTCAGCACCCCGATCCGGTAATCGAGCTTGCGCTCGTCGAAGAGCTGCCGGAAGCGCCGGAGATTCCCGGCGATGCGGGCCTGGTGCGGGGCCATTGAGGGCGAATTGTTGATGACGAACACGAGGTCGACTTCCCGGCTCTTGGAGCGGTCCACGGCCATGTGCTTCAGCTCGCGGATCGGCTCGACGCTGACCATGACGACATTTTCCACCCCCAGCTCGGCGTTGTTCTCGTCGAACGTGTAGTAGTTGAAGCGGTCCGCGCCGATGAAACCCGGATTAGGGGCATAGGTGAGCCGGCCGGTGTTGCGATCGAGCGTGGCCGTCCCGTGCTGCGGCCCGGCCTTGTCGTCCAGGGCATAGGCCACCCTGGGGTCGACGATGCCGGCGCGGTCCGCCGCCTTCATGAAATCCTCATGGCTGGGGACCTTTTGCGTGACCGGGGTATTGGGGCGGGTGGTCAGCGCGACCGGCTGCTCGGCCATGGCGCGTTCCCGGGCCTTGGTGATCACGAGCTTTTCCAAGACCACCGGCGGCGGCGGTTTCACGTCGATCACCACCTTGTTCTGGAAGACCAAACCGGAGGTCTCGTTGCGCACGGTATAGGTGAACGAGTCCTCCCCCACGTAACCTTCCCGCGGCCGGTAGGCGTAATAGTCGGAGTGCCCGCTCTTGTTCTGGAAAAAATCCTCATCCTCCCCGCCCGCCAGGCCCACCCGCCCAAAGAGGGGCTCGACCGTGATCGTGTAGACCAGGTCGCCGGTCGCATCGGCACTGATGATTTCCTTGGCGACGACGAGTTGCCCGTGCACGCCCGTGCCCTCGGCCACCAGCTTCATCGGGCTCGTGGAAACGATCACCTCCGCGTTGCCGGACGCCGGCGGGTTGTCGGCGAAGGCCGGCCCACCCGCCAGCATGCATACCAGGCACAACCCGTGCAGCCATCCGGTGATAATGGTTTTCAGCTTCATCTAATAAGAACGATGCCGTTCTTGGTGTCTGTCAACCGGGACTGGGTTCCGTTCCATCCAGGCGAGCCGAAAGGGGCCGCGCTGCGAATATTGATGTCTGCCCCAGATCATGCGTGTGCGGAGCGCGGCGATGCTTCCCAGCGACCTTGGTCGGGGTCAATCGCATGGAACGACGGCAGGGGCGCCTTATTCCCCATTCCCCGTTCCCCCTCCCCGCTCCCTCAGACCTTCAGCCAGCCCCGGAACCCCCGGCCGCTGTAATATGACTCTGCCCCGTTGTGATACACAAAGACCCGGCCGAAGCGGCGGTCGCCAAAGATGGCGCCACCGAGTTTTCTGATCTCCACCGGAGTTTGCAGCCAGCTCGACGACTTGGTGTCGAATTCGCCCAGCTGCTGCAGCTCCCGGTATTGCTCCTCCGTCAGCAGCCCGATGCCCATGGCCGCGGCCCGCTCCATCGCGCTGCCCTTCGGCTTGAATTTCTTCCGGGAATCCAGCGCCTCCCGGTCGTAACACAGGCTGGCGCGACCCTCGGGACTTTGCGCCGCACAATCAAAGAAGACGTATTCGCCGGTCTCCCGGTCCTGGCCGACCACATCCGGTTCGCCGCCGGCTGCCTCCATTTCCTGGAGTGACCACAGTTTGGCGGCCTTGGCTACCAGCCTCGACTTCACCCTGGCCCATTCGAGACCTTCATGGCGGCTGATGTTTTTCTCAAAGCGGGCCTGCAAGGCCCCGAGCAGCGCTTCGCGTTGTTTCGGAGACAACTCCTTCTTGGTTTTGGCGCCTTTCACGGCGGTTCTCATACCTGCTGCCTCCCTCGGAAGTAAGCAAAAAACCGGCCCCCATGTCATCCGTGACTAAACCTTCGGATCCTCCCTCCTCCATTAGTGCGATCAGTGGGCATTAGTGGTTAACTCCGTTCGGTCCTTCGTGGCTAGACCATCCGTGCTCATCCGTGTCATCCGTGGCGAAAATAGTCCGGTCTTTCGCGCTTCGTGTGGTTAAAATGGCAACCGGCGCAAATGTAGCTACCGTCCGGCCATCGCGCCAAAATCAAAACAGGAGCAGACGATGCAAACACGCCAACTCGGCCAAAGTAATCTCGCCGTCTCCGCCCTCGGCTTCGGCTGCATGGGCCTCAGCTCCGGCTACGGTCCGGCCACGGACAAAGCCCAGGCGATCGCCGTGATCCGCAGCGCGGTCGAAAACGGGGTCACGTTCTTCGACACCGCGGAAATCTACGGCCCGTTCGCCAACGAATTGCTCGTCGGCGAGGCGTTGGCCCCCTTCCGCAGCCAGGTGCAGATCGCCACGAAGTTCGGCTTCCGGATCGGGCCGAACGGCGAGCGCCTGGACGGCCTGGACAGCCGGCCCGCCCACATCAAGGAAATGGTGGAGGCCTCGCTCCAGCGGCTCAAAACCGATGTCATCGACCTCCTCTATCAGCACCGCGTCGACCCGGACGTGCCGATCGAGGACGTGGCCGGGGCGGTGAAGGAGCTGATCCAGGCCGGCAAGGTGAAACATTTCGGCCTGTCGGAAGCCGGGGCGAAAACCATCCGGCGGGCGAATGCCGTCCAGCCCGTCACCGCGCTGCAGAGCGAATACTCCCTGTTCTGGCGGGAGCCGGAGACGGAGATCATGCCACTGCTTGCGGAACTGGGGATCGGCTTCGTGCCCTTCAGCCCGCTCGGCAAGGGCTTCCTCACGGGCAAGATTGACGAGAACACCAAGTTCGACGCCACGGATTTCCGCAACGTCGTCCCCCGCTTCACCCCCGGGGCCCGGAAGGCGAACCAGGCCGTGGTTGATCTGCTCACCGCCATCGCCGCGCGGATGAAGGCGACGCCCGCCCAGGTCGCGCTCGCCTGGCTGCTGGCGCAGAAGCCTTGGATCGTGCCGATCCCGGGCACGACCAAGCTGCCGCGCCTGCTCGAAAACCTCGGCGGCGCCTCGCTCGATCTGACCCCCGGTGATCTCCAGGAGATCACCGCGGCCGCCGATAAAATCACCTTGCAAGGGGCGCGTTACCCGGAACACCTGCAGAAACTGATCGGCCGCTGAGCGACAGCCCAGGAATTATAGGCCACAAAAAGCACAAGAAGCGCAAAAAAACTTAATCCCTCAGAAACCGCGCGAAACTCCGTCTTCTTTTGCGTTTCTTCTGCTTTTTGTGGCCAACTGCATCATGGAAATCAAACGCGCAGGTTCCCAACCCTCCAAGCAAGGCCCGGCCGACTGGTTCACCGGCACGGTGCGCATCGACCCCCTGTTTCAGGCCCCCGCCCCGGCCCGCGTCGCGGGTGCGAGCGTCACCTTCGAGCCCGGCGCCCGCACCGCCTGGCACACGCATCCGCTCGGCCAGACCCTGGTCGTGACCGCCGGCTGCGGCCGAGCGCAGCGCGCGGGCGGCCCGGTCGAGGAAATCCGCCCCGGTGATGTCGTCTGGTTTCCGCCCGGCGAAAAACACTGGCACGGCGCCGCGCCCACGACCGCCCTGACGCACCTCGCCATCCAGGAATCCCTCGACGGCAAAGCAGTCGAGTGGCTGGAAAAGGTCAGCGACGCACCGTACCAGGCGTGATCCGCCGCTGGCGGGATCGCGGCCGGCGCGCGGTGGCCACCCGGCTCCTTCCGCGACTAGCCGCGCAGCCGGGACGTGGGCGCGACCTGCAGCATCACCTCGACGAAATTGGCGACCAGCTGGGAGTGCTGGCCTTCCCGCCAGAGCGCGTGCAATTCCAGGAACAGGTCCGGCCCCGTTTCCTTGAGCGGTTTCATCACCAGGTCGTGACCCCGGGCCAGGCTCCCTGATTCCGCCACGATCGACACCCCCAGCCCGCTCTCGATCATCGCGCTGAAAGCCTCGACGCCGTCGATCTGCCGGACGGGCCGGTGCTTAAACCCGCGCGCCGCAAACAACCGCCGCATGATCTCGCCGTGCACCGACGGATAGCCCTTCTTCGCCGTGAAGCACAGCATCGGCTCGTCCGCCAGGTCAGCCAGACCGATGCGGGGCCGGCGCGCCAGCCGGTGACTGCGGGCCATCACGACCCGGGTGGGCGAACGCGCGACCAGCAGGTGCCTCAGCTTCGGCGGCAGCGGCGTACCGCGCGCCACCGTGAAGCCGATCTGGATCGTCCCCGCCTCCAGCGCCGCGAGCTGGTCCACGATGGGCATCTCGACCAGCACCACCTCCACGTCGGGGAACTTCCCGCGGAACGCCTTCAGGCTGCCGGGCATCAGACCCATGAAGATCGGCGCGAAATAGCCCACGGTCAGGCGCCCGCGCCGGCCCTGCGCCGCCTCCCGCGCCACCAGCGCCGCCTGCTCGGCGTGCGCAAGGATCAGGCGCACCTCCGCCAGGAAGGCCGCGCCGGCATCCGTCAGCCGCACGCCGCCGGTGTCGCGGTCGAGCAGCCGTGCGCCAAGTTCATGCTCGAGGTCCTGGATCTGGCTGCTGAGCGCCGGCTGCGCGACGTGCAGCCGCTCCGCCGCCCGGCGGAAGCTCAGTTCCTCGGCGACCGCCAGGAAATACCGGAGGTGTCTCAGCTCCATGCCGGGTACTGATAGGAAAAAACGATTAGTCTAGGAAGAACAAAGTCATTCCGGAACAGGCGTTCCACTGATATCTTTGGGCACCAAACCGCCGATCCCGCCCCCGCCCAACTTGCCGCCTCCCATGAGCACCCTTGTCCAGTTCGCTCCCGCCCAGGATATCATCCCCGCGATCAGCGCCGCGCCGCGCACCGCCGCCCCGCGCCGCTCCCGGCCCTGGGCCCGGATCCTCGGCGGCACCGCCGCCCTCGTCCTCACCGCCTCCGGGCTTGGCGGTTACCTGCACTACGCCGCCGGTTTTGAATCCACCGACGACTCCTTCCTCGAGGGCAGCATCCACCCGGTCAGCCCGCGCATCAATGGCACCGTCGCCCGCGTGCTGGTGGACGACAACGACCACGTCGAGGCCGGCCAGCCGCTGGTCGAGCTCGACCCGGCCGACCTGAACCTGGCGGTCCAGGGGGCGGCGGCCGACCTCGGCCAGGCGCGGGCGAATGCCGAGCAGGTCGGCGCCCAGATCTCCCGTGCCCAGGCCGGGGTCGAGGCCGCCACGGCGCGCCTCGCCCAAAACACCGCGCTCCTCACCCGGGCTTCGCTCGACTTCCAGCGCATGGAGATCCTCGCCAGCGACAAGGTGGGCGTGATTTCCCATCAGGAATTCGACGTCGTGCGCGCCACCCGCGATGCCGCCCGGGCCGCCGGACAGTCGTTGCAGGCGGAGCAGGCATCCGCCGAGGCCGCCCTGACCGCCGCCCGGGCCCAGCGCGCCGTCGCCGCCGCCCAGATCCAGAAGGCCGACGCCACCCTCGCCGCGGCCAGGCTGCAGGCCGATTACACCGTCATCCGCGCCCCGAGCGCCGGCCGGGTCGCCAAAAAGAGCGTCGAGACCGGCCAGCGCCTGCAACCGGGCCAGCCGGTCATGTCGGTCGTCGGCGACCAGGTCTGGGTCGTGGCCAACTTCAAGGAAAGCCAGCTCGCCCGGCTGCGGGCCGGCGCCCCGGTCGAGGTGCGCATCGACGCCGTGGAGGGCCGGGTGTTCCACGGCACCGTCGACAGCTTCTCGCCCGGCACCGGCGCCCGGTTTTCGCTCCTGCCGCCGGACAACGCCACCGGCAACTTCACCAAGGTCGTCCAGCGCGTGCCGGTGAAGATCCGGCTCGCGCCTGATTCGCTCGGCGCCGACGCCTCGCGCCTCGCACCCGGCCTCTCCGCCGCCGTCCGGATCGCCGTCCGCGGCTGATCCCTCCGTCCCGCTCGCCCCGCCTCCCCGCCCATGAGCCCCGCGAAAACCGTCCTGCCGCCGGCCGCCGAGGTCTCGACCCGTGCCTGGATCGGCACCCTGGGCGGCATGCTCGGCGCGTTCATGGCGGTGCTCGACATCCAGATCACCAACTCGTCGATCCGCGACATCTCCGGCGCGATCGGCGCGAGCCTGGATGAAAGCTCCTGGATCTCGATCGCGTACCTGGTGCCCGAGATCGTCGTCATTCCCCTCACCGCGTGGATCGCCTCGATCCTCGGCCTGCGGCGCTACCTGCTGATCACGTCGGCGCTGTTCCTCGTGTTTTCCGTCCTGTGCGGCCAGGCGTGGAACCTCGGCAGCATGATCGCCTTCCGCGCCGGCCAGGGCTTCTTCGGCGGCGCTCTCATCCCGCTCGGTTTCACCGCGGTGCTGCAGATGCTGCCCCCGGCCAAGCAGCCGCTGGGCTTCGCGCTGTTCGGCCTCACCGCGATGTTCGCCCCGTCGATTGGGCCCAGTGTCGGCGGCTGGCTGACGGACAACTGGGGCTGGCCGTGGAATTTCTACCTCAATCTGCTGCTCGGCCCCTTCCTGCTCGGGGCCGTCTGGTACGGCTTCCCTTCCGCCCCAACGCGGTGGGAGAAACTCCGCGAGGCGGACGGCTGGGGCATCCTGCTCATGGCGCTCGGCCTGGGCGCCCTGACCACCTTCCTCGAGGAGGGCACGCGCAACGACTGGTTCGGCTCGCCCTACATCACGCGGCTCGCGCTCGTCGCCGCCATCGCGCTGCCGGCCTTCGTCATCTGGCAGCTGGTCGCGAAAAAGCCCGTCACCGACCTGCGCCTGTTCGCCGACCGCAACTTCCTGCTCGGCTCCCTCATCAACATCGTGCTCGGCGGCGCGATGTACGGCTCGATCTTCCTGCTGCCGCTCTACCTCGGCACGATCCAGGGCTACGGCGCGGCCGACATCGGCGCCACGCTCATCTGGGGCGGCGTTCCGCAGCTGTTCATCATGCCGCTGCTCCCGTGGTTCATGCGGCGCATCGACGCCCGCTGGCTGATCTCGTGGGGCCTGTTCATGTTCGCCGTCAGCTGCCTCTTCAACTCGACGCTGTCGGTCGATTTCGCCCATGACCAGATGCGCTGGTCGCTGCTCCTCCGGGCGCTCGGCCAGCCGTTCATCCTCGTGCCGGTCTCGGCGGTCGCCACCGGCAGCCTGCCGGTCGCCCGCACCGCCGCCGCCTCGGGCCTGTTCAACATGATGCGCAATCTCGGCGGCTCGGTCGGCATCGCGCTGCTCTCCGCGCTGCTCACCGTGCGCGAACACCTGCATTCCAACCGCCTCGGCGAGGCGGTCAGCGCCTACAACCCGCTCGCCCAGGAACGCCTCGCCGCCCTCACGCAGAAATTCACCGCCGCCGGCAGCGACGCCTACACCGCCGGCCGGCAGGCCGTCGCGGCCCTCGACGCCATCGTGCGGCGCGAGGCCACCCTGCAGGCCTTCAACGACTGCTTCCACGTCCTCGGCCTCGTGCTCCTCGCCGCCATTGTCGTCGCCGTGCTCTGCCGACCCGCCCGGGGCGGGCCCGCCGCCGGCGCACATTGATCCCCCCGTTCAAAATCCATGTTACCGCTCCTCATCGTCCTGCTCGGTCTCGTCATCGTCACCTCGTGGGACGCCGCTGAATCCTGATCGCGACCAGGGCGGGGCCAGTCCGGGATACGCCCTCGTCCGGGGTGGACCAATCCGGCTTCATCCGCGCAATCCGTGGCCAACCCGCCGCAAGATAGGGCGCAGAATAGTGATGATTAGTGGCCGTGAGTGGTTAAACATCAGCGGTGCCGATGTCACCCTCACCGCCGACCGATCCCGTCATCCTGCTCGATCCGCATCCGCGGAAGATCGGGCGCATCTTCGACGAGCCCACCAGGCGCCGGCTGGAAAAACTGGGCCGCGTGCTCTGGCACGACGGCTCGCCCGCCGCCGCCGGGCACATCGACCGTTATCTGCCGCAGACGATTGCCCTGATCGGGCAATCACCCCTGGACCAGGCCCGCCTCGACCGGGCGCCGCACCTGCGGGCGGTGTTCAACGTCGAGAGCAACTTCCTCCCCAACGTCGACTACGCCGAGTGCGCCCGGCGCGGGATTCCCGTGCTCTCCACCGCCCCGGTCTACGCGCGCCCCGTCGCCGAGCTGGCGCTGGCCATGGCGATCTCCCTCGCCCGGCGCATGCACGAGGCCGACGCCGCGCTGCGGATCGGCCGGGAATCCAAGGGCGACAACCACGACTCGTTCCTGCTGCACGGCAAGCCGCTCGCCCTCGTCGGCTTCGGCAACCTCGGCCGTGCCCTGCTGCCGCTGCTGCGGCCGTTCACCCGGGAAATTCTGGTGCACGATCCGTGGCTTGATGCCTCGGTGCTGCGGGCCGCGGACGTGCAGCCGGCGTCGCTCGACGAGTGCTTCACCCGCGCCCGGGTGGTCTTTCTGCTGGCCGCGAACACCAGCGAAAACACCGGCCGGATCGGCGCGCGCCAGTTCGCGAGCATGCAGCCGGGCAGCGTGGTCATCCTCGCCAGCCGCGCCGCGCTGGTGAATTTTCCGGAGCTCCTCGCCGCCGCCCGCAGCGGACAGATCCGCGCCGGCATCGATGTCTGGCCCGAGGAGCCCATCCCCGCCGACGAACCGGGCCGCACCACGCCCAACACCCTGCTGCAGGCCCACCGCCTCGGCAGCGTGCCCGAGATCCAGACCCTCATCGGCCGGTTCGTCGCCGACGACCTGGAAGCCATCCTCGCCGGCCGGCCGCCCGGATGCTGCCAGCGCGCGGACGTCGCCACCGTCGGCAAGCTCCGCAGCATCCCTGTCGGGGCCTGGTCGCTCGGCGATACGTCCAAAACCTGATTTTAACACAGAGGTCGCAGAGAACACAGAGGATCAAAGTTACTGCAGACGGCCCATGCCTTCCTCTGTGCTCTCCGTGGCCTCTGCGTTAATACGATTGGGTTCGGAAAATCCGGTCCTCTCAACTTTCAGCCCTCAACTCTCACCCTTCCCATGAAAATCCTCTTCATCGGCGGCTCGGGCTTCATCAGCCGCGCCGTCACCCAGCAAACCCTCGCCGCCGGCCATGAACTCTGGCTGCTGAACCGCGGCCGGCACCGACCCGTCGAAGGCGCCCGGACGCTCGTCGCGGACATGGCCGATGCCGAAGGCGTCCGCATGGCGCTCCACGGACACAGCTGGGACGTGGTCGTGCAGTGGATCGCGTTTGGGCCGGAAGACATCCGCCGCGACCTCGAACTGTTTCGCGACCACACCCGGCAATACCTCTTCATCAGCTCAGCGAGCGTCTACCAAAAACCGCCCGCGCCACCCTACCTCATCACCGAGTCGACGCCGCGCGCAAACCCGCATTGGGACTATGCGCGCAAAAAGATCGCCTGCGAGCTGGAACTCGAGGCGGCGCACCGGGCCACCGGCTTCCCCTATACGATCGTCCGCCCCTCCCTCACCTACGGCGACGACCAGATCCCGCTCGTGCTCAATGCCTGGCAGCAGCCCTGGACCGTGATCGACCGGCTGCGCCGCGGGGCGCCGCTGATCATCCCCGGCGACGGCACCTCCCTGTGGACGATCACGCACAACAGCGATTTCGCCCGGGGCCTGATCGGGCTGTTCGGCCAGCCGGCGGCGCTCGGCGAGGCGTTTCACATCACGTCGGACGAGGCGCTGACCTGGAACCGGATCTTCGCGCTGACGGCCGCAGCCGCCGGCGTGGCCGCACCGAAGTTCGTGCACATGACCTCGGATTTCATCATTTCATGCGTGCCGGCGGTGGAGGGCACGCTGCTGGGCGACAAGGCGGTGTCGGCGGTGTTCGACAACGCCAAGATCAGGCGCCTCGTGCCCGGTTTCGCCGCCCGGACGCCCTTTGCCACCGGCATCCGCCGCACCCTCGCGTGGTTTGAGGCCGATCCCTCCCGCCAGCAGGTCGACGCGGCGATGAACCGCCGCTGGGACAAGCTCATCGCCTGCTACGACCGCGCCGTCGCCCAGGCAAAGGCGGAATTCGCCGGCGCCTGAGGGCATCTGCCCGGACAGCCCCGCACCACTCCGGCCGGCACACCGGTTTTCGTCTGGCCTCGGCGACCGGGTCGCGAAAACTCCGGCCATGCCCCACGTCCCCGGTTTGCGCAGTATCTACGCGAAGGTCGGCCGGCTCGTTTATTTCGGCCGCATGCTCGACAAGCTCCGGCTCCACGCGGCCGGCCGGCTCCCCGCCGCGTACCAGGCCAACCTCGGTGACGGCCAGTTCTTCATCCTCGACGGGCGCTGCTGCCGCTTTCTCGGCGTGCGCTATGCCGACCTGCGCGACCGCGCCCTGGCCGGCGGGACGGACGGGGAGGTGCTCGCCTGGGCCCACGCCCGCGGCACGCCGCGCACGGACGAGGAATGCCACATCTGGAACCGCTTCATCGTGAAGCTCGGCTGGCGCGACGAGCGTTCCTCGGTGCTGCCCCAGCGCATCATCGACGCCGGCCTGACCGGCAAGCCCATCGAGACCCTCGCCGACCATATCGAATTCGACGAGGGCCGCGACCCCGTCGCCACGCGGGCGTGGGATTCCGTCTGAGCTGCGGCCGCCACCGTCCGTGGCTTCCCCTCCGGGTCAACCGTGGCCGGGCCGGCTCGTGCCTTCGCGCTCCTCGTGGTCAACCCGGCTTGATGGTATTTTGACGAAAAACTCGTTGCGACGGTGCGGGCGTGAAAATACACAGATACCAGGGCCAACACTGCATGGACTTCAAGGAATGCTATCGGGTGCTCGAAATCGAGATTGGTGCGTCGCGCGAGGCGGTGGACGCCGCTTATTGCCGGCTGCTCGAGCGCTGGCACCCCGATCGCGCGGCGTCCGGCGACCCCGAAGCGGTCCGCGAAGCGCAACGCATGGTGCAGGCGATCAACGACGCGCACCAGACCCTGGTCAAGGTCGCCCCCGACTCCGTCAAGCCGCCGGTCCCGCCGCCCACGGGCGCCATACCCACCACCGGGGCCAAACCCACGCTCCGACCGCTGCCGGCCGGCCCACCGGCTTCAGCCCGCCCGCCCCCGCGTCTGCCATCCCCGGAGACTGGGGCCGCCCGTTCCGCGCCGGTGGCCGGCGCCCCGCCCCCGCCACCACCGGTGCCGGCCCCAACGAAATCCCGCCCGCCCCCGCCGCCGGCCGCCAGCGCTCCGCCTCCTGCGCCTTTGCCGGGAGACCGGCCCGGACAAACCCCGGCCGGACAGGCTCTGGACAAGCCCGGGACCCCGAGCCAGGTCGAAGGGCCGGCCGCGCCACCGGCGTTGCCTTCCGGCCTCCGCCGCCAAGCGGCGGCATTTTATGAAACGCTGTTCCCCGCCGGTTCCCCGCGGCGTCGTTTCGGTCCCGTCATTCTGGCGGCGGCGCTGGTCCTGGTCCTGCTCCTTGGGAAGTGCGCGATCTCCTCATCGGTCAGCCGGAGCGCCCCGGCCCCCGACCCCAAGACGACCGGCCGCCTGCTCGTGAAATCCAACCTGGCCAACGCCACCATTGAGGCGACGCGCCTTCCACCGCCCGGCGAGGCCGCGCCCGCCAGCGTCCCGGGCAGCGCCGGCCAGGAGCTGTCCGGCCTGCCTCCGGGCCAATATGCCGTCACGGCCCGCGCCGACGGGTGGCCGGAGATGCACGGGGAGGTGAAGGTGGACGCCGCCCGCACGGCCGAGATCGCGATCCATTTCAAGAGCGGGTCGCTGCGCTTGGACTCCGTTCCCACCGGCGCCACGGTGCGGCTGGGCGAGGCTGAGCTCGGCCAGACGCCGCTGCTGATACCCCAGCTCCCCCCGGGAGAATGCCAGCTCCTCCTCGAATATCCGGCCTGGCCGGTCCTCCCCTACACGGCGACCATCACCGAGAACGTGGCCTCCGCCGCGACGGTGCGCCTGCCCCACGGGAGGCTGACGGTGGAAACCACGCCCCCGGGCGCGACGGTCCTGCTGGGGGGCAAAGCCATCGGCCGGACGCCCCTGACCCTTGAGCGCGTCCCGGCCGGAACCAAGAAGCTCACGCTGCAGGCCGCGGATTTCCCCACGCTGGAAGTGTCCGTCAACGTGGAGGACCGCGGCGAGGCGAAGGTCAGCCCGCAGTTGGGATCCTATTTGCCCGCGCTGGATCCCGCCGAGCTCCTGCGCGACGTGTGGGTGCCAGACAGCACGGACAACACCGTGGTTCCGTTCGACGCGATCACGGGTCCGTTCCAGCCGCGGAACGGGATCGTCAGGAATCTGAACCGGAAAAGACTCTCCGAAAACTGGCTGCAGAAGCGGTATCGCTTTTCCGCGACCGTCAGATCCTATGATCCAGGCAAAGGACTGGTCGAGTTTGAAGAGCAAAAGAGCGACCTGGCCAGATATCGCGTCCTGGCCACCCTCACGCCCGGGGCCCGCAACGCCAGGGATCTGGCCGTGCGTTTGGCCAAAGGCGCGACGTTCTCCCTCTATGGACGCCTCAGCGTGGGCGAGGAGCCGCGCTGGCCGTTCAAGGTGATCACGTTCGAAATCACGGCGGCGGAACCGCTGCGCTGATCGGCCGGTCGCGCTGCCCCGCCGGGCTGCACCTCGGTGCCGCCGCATCTTTGCCCACCCTGCCCAGGGCCAGCGAACGGCTACAGTTTTGGCAAACCCGCCCTAGCCCAGGAAAGTCAGCACCAGGTTGCGCACATGCGCCGACCGCCGGTGCTCCCACAGAAAGATGCCCTGCCAGGTGCCGAGCAGGAGCCGGCCGCCGGCGAAGGGGATCGTTTCACTGGTCCGGGTCAGCGCCATCTTGATGTGTCCGGGCATGTCGTCGGCCCCCTCCAGTGTGTGCGTGAAGTGCGGGTCGTCCGCCGGCACGAGCCGGTCCAGCCACGCCTCCAGGTCCCGCCGGGCGGAGGCATCCGCATTCTCCATCAGCACCAGGCTGCAGCTCGTGTGCTGGCAGAACACGGTCGCCACCCCCGAGGCCAAACCGCTGCCCTGGAGCACCCGCATTACCTCCGGCGTGATCTCGTAGGTGCCTGCCCCCCGCGTGCGGATCGTCAGCGTCGTCTGGAAAACGGCCATGTCGGGAAACTACGGGGAAAGGGCCGGGTGCCAAGGGCCAAGCAGCCGGAGGCCCAAGGCGATCAAACACTGCTTTCCCGGCTTCGCCCGCAGCGGCCGGCCTTCAATCCGCCCGCAGCGCCACCAGCGGGTCGAGCTTCGCCGCGCGGTGCGCCGGCAGCCAGCAGGCGGCGAAACCGGCCAGGCCGACGGCCGCCGCGGCCAGGATCAGGGGCGGGGCCGTCAGACCCCCCATCTTGTAGACGACCGGTTTCAGCGCGAACGAGAGCGCCACGCTGCCGGCGAGGCCGAGCGCCAGCCCGGCCGCCACCCAGCGGCCGCCCTGGGCGAACACGAGGCGGATGATGCTGACCTTAAGCGCCCCGAGCGCCACGCGCACGCCGATCTCCCGCGTGCGCTGCAGGACGTGGTACGACAGCGTGCCGTACAACCCCACCGCCACAAGGCCGAGCGCCACCGCCATGAAAAAATTCACCAGCCCGGCCACCGCCCGCTGACCCTGCGTGGCGCGGCCAACGACGTCGCGCATCGTGCGCACGTCCTGCAACGCCAGCTCCGGGTCGATCGCGGCGAGCTCGCGCCGCAGGAGCGGCGCCAGTTGCGCGGCGGGCAGCGGTGTCCGCAAAACGAGAAACACGCTGCGCCCCCAATGCCCCTCCGGTGTCGTGTACATTTCCGGCTGCACCTCGGCCTCCGCCCCCCATTGCCGCACGTTCTCCACCACGCCGACCACGCGGGCCACATACCACGGTTTGCCCGGGTTGTTGCCGCGCATGAGCTCGCCGAGCGGGTTCTTGCCCGGCCAGGCCTTGTCCACGCAGGCCTGGTTCACCACCACGCCGCGGATGTCGCCCTGCCGGTCCTCCGCCTGCAGGTTGCGCCCCTGCCGCAGGCGCAGGCCCATCGCCTTGAAATAATCCTCCGTGACGGACGAGCGCTCGACGCTCATCCGCCGCTGCGTCGGGTCGTAGGTCTCGCCGTTCACCAGCGCGTTGGTGTTGTTGCCGCCCTCGAGCGGCAGCTTCGAGGTGATCGCGGCGCGCAGCACGCCGGGCAGCGCCTGCACCCGGCCCGTGAGGTCGTACCAGAAGCGGTTCCGGACGTCGTCCTGGTGGTCGTAGCGCGGACCGTTCAGCGTGACCTGGGCCGTGACGACCGCGTCGGTCGCGATCTGCTGGTTTTCCTCCATCAGCCTGAGATAGGCGGTCGAGAACAGCACCGCGCCGTTGGCGAGCACGAAGGCGACCGCCACCTGGCCGATCACCAGCCCGCGCAGCATCCGGTGCTGGGCCCGCGAGCCCACCGCCCCGCGCGCTTCGCTGCGCATCACGGTCGCGACAGAGGTGCGCATCGCCGCGAGCGCCGGCGGCAGTCCGGCCAGCAGCGCCGTCAGGGCCGTCGCCAGCAGCCCGCAGCCGAGGGCGGGGGCGTTGAGGGCGATCGCGGCCTTGCGCGCCTCGCTCACCGGGGCGACCCGCCGCAGGATCTCCACGCCGCCGTACGCCAGCGCCACGCCCAGCACGGCCCCCGCGACGGCCAGCACGAGGCTTTCCCTCAGGGCGAGTTTCATGAGGTCGCCGCGGGAGGCGCCGAGGGCCACGCGCACGCCGAATTCCCCCTGGCGCCGCGCGCTGCGCGCCAGCAGCATGCTCGCGACGTTGCTGCAGGCCACCAGGAGCACCAGCGCCACCGCGCCGAAGAGCAGCCACACCTGCTGGGCGAGGTCGCGGGTCATCTCCTCGTGCAGCGAGCGCACCAGGAATTCCTTGCGGGTGTTCGAGTCGGGATAGAGCTTCGTCAGCCGCCGGCCGATCGTCTTGATCTCCGCGTCGGCTGTCGCGACGGACACCCCGTCGCGCAGCCGGGCGATGCCGAGCAGGTAATGGCTGTCGCGGCGCTTTTTCTCGTCGTCATCGAAGGACCGCGGCGTCCAGAGCCGGCAGTCCGCGGTGCGCATCCAGGGGCTGACAAATTCGAAGCCGGCGGGCATGACGCCGACGACCAGGGCATCATAGCCGTTGAGCCGCAGCTTGCGGCCGATGGCCGCCGGGTCGGCGGCGAAAAGCTGCCGCCAGAGCCCGTGGCTGAGGATGACGACCGGCGCGGCCCCGGGGGCGTCGTCCGCCGGCTCGAACCAGCGGCCGAGCGCCGGCTGCACGCCGAAGGCCCGCAGCACGTCGGCGGTGCCGGTGACGCCGAGGATCGACTGCGCGTTTTCCTGCCCGACGTTGTAGGTCTGGGGCTGGTAGACGCCGAAGGCGGTGTCGCTGGACGACTGCGCCTTGAGATCGGCGAAGTCGGCCGGCGAGAGCGGCCAGCCGTCGCCGGACCAGACGTGGACGAGGCGGTCGGAAGCGGGATAGGAAAAGGGCGAGATCACCAGCGCCTGCAGCGCGCTGAAGATCGCCGTCGTGGCGCCGATGCCCACGGCCAGCGTGAGCACGGCAACGAGCGTGAAGCCGCGCGAGCGGGCGAGCGGGCGCAGGGCAAGCCGGAGGTGCGAGATCATGGGTGCGCCCTGATAAACCCGCGGCCGGCCGGAAAGTTACCGGGATATTCAACCGCGGCGCCCGTTGCACCGATGCTCGACTTTGCGCGCGGCCATCCCGATCCTCGCCGCCGCCGTGCTCATCGGCCTCTGGCGCAGCTCGCCGCGCTCATCCCGGCATATTTTGGTGGAATCCAGCCGCGGTCTGGCTTCTCTTAGTCCCTGCCATGACAACCTGCCTGCCCCGCCCCGCCCTGCTTGCATTAGCCATCTCGGTCCTCGCCACCGGTTTGTTCGCCCAGGCCCCCGCCCCGATTGAGTTCCCCGCCCCCAGCCCCGCCTGCACCCTCAAGCAGCGCGTCGGCCTGACCGACATCACGGTCGATTATTCCCGCCCGAGCATGAAGGGCCGGGTGATCTTCGGCGGGTTGGAACCGTGGGGCGAGACCTGGCGCGCCGGCGCGAACGGCGCCACCAAGGTCACCTTCAGCACGCCCGTCAAACTGAACGGCACCGCCGTGCCCGCCGGCACCTACGGCCTCTTCGCCCTCCTCGGCCAGGACGAGTGGACCATCATCCTCAACAAGGTCCCCAACCAGTGGGGCGCCTACCAGTACGATCCCAAGGACGATGTCGCCCGCATCAAGGCCGCCCCCGTCGCCCTCGCGGACGCGGTGGAAAGCTTCACCATCGAATTCAACGATCTCCGTGACGAGTCCGCCACGCTCAGCCTGGCCTGGGAAAAGACCCGCGTGCCCCTGAAGCTCGAGGTCGAGGTCGCCGACACCGTGGTGCCGCAGATCGAGGCCGCCATGGCCTCCGCCGACCCGAAGAAACCCTACGTGCAGGCCGCGATGTTCTACTACGACCACAACCTCGACCTGGCCAAGGCCCTCGGCTGGATGGATGCCGCGATCGCCGCGCAGCCCGACGCCTTCTACCTCGTCTACCGCCGGGCCCTCATCCAGGAAAAGATGGGCGACAAGCCCGGCGCGCTCGCCACCGCCAAGGCCGCGCTCGAGGGCGCGGCCAAGGCCGGGGGTGCGATCAAGGACGAATACACCCGCCTGAGCCAGGCCGTCATCGACCGCGTCTCGGGCACGGCCCCGGCCGCCGCTCCCGCCGCGCCGGCCAAACCTCGCGTCAATTCCTCCGGCGGCACCAGCCCGCACGAGACCACCAGCGCGGTGATCGGCGACCGCAAGACCGGCATCCGCGTCACGCTCACCTACGGGCGCCCCTTCAGCCATAATCCCAAGACGGGCGAACTGCGCAAGATCTGGGGGAGCCTCGTCAAGTGGGACAAGGCCGACCGCCTCGGCGCGGACGAAGCCACCCTGCTCGTCACGCCGTCCGCGCTGCAGATCGGCGCGACCACCATCCCGGCCGGCGCCTATACCCTCTACATCATCCCGTCGGAAGCCGGCGTCTCGCACCTCGCGTTCAGCACCAACATCGGCAAGTGGGGCGTGCCGGTCGACGAGACCCACGACCTCGCCCGCGTCGACCTGCGCAAGGATCCTCTCGAGACCCGGGTCGACCAGCTGACCATCGCCGTGGCCAACGACAAGGCCGCCGGCGGCGGCGTGATCAAGATCATGTGGGAGAACACGCAGTTCTCGGTGCCGTTCACCGTCAAGCCGTAGTCCCCGCCATGTTTTCCACGCACTGGCGCTCGTGCCTCGGCCTGCTGGGCGTCGCCGGTGCGCTCGGGCTCGCCCGCCCCGCCGCCGCCGCCCCGATCCCGCCGGCGGTGATCGCGCAGGAGCTGCAAAGCTTCCGCTCGCTGGGCACGGTCCTCCATCTCGCGGCCCACCCCGACGACGAGAACACCGAGCTCATCATCTGGCTGTCGCTGGCCCGCGGCTACCGCACCGGCTACCTGTCGCTCACCCGCGGCGACGGCGGCCAGAACGAGCTGGGCCCGGAGCTCGACACCAAGCTCGGCGTCCTGCGCACGCAGGAGCTGCTCGCCGCGCGCCGGCTCGACCACGGCCGGCAGTTCTTCACCCGCGCCATCGATTTCGGTTTCTCCAAGAACCCGGAGGAGTCGCTCCGCATCTGGGGCCACGACCAGGTGCTGGGTGACGTCGTCCGCGTCATCCGCCAGTTCCGCCCCGATGTCATCGTCACCCGCTTCCCGGTGCCACCGGGCAGCGGCGGCCACGGCCACCACACCGCCTCGGCCATTCTCGCGGTCGAGGCCTTCAAACTCGCCGGCGACCCCCATGCCTACCCCGACCAGATCGCCGAGGGCCTGGCGCCCTGGCAGCCAAAACGGGTGCTCTGGAATTCCCTGCGCTTCGGCAACGACCCGCAGCCGCTGAACGGCCCGGCTTTCTCGACCGACATCGCGGGCACGGACCCCGTGACCGGCGAAGCCTTCGGCGTCATCGCCGCCCGCAGCCGCGCCATGCACAAGACCCAGGGGCTCGGCGGCTTCACCAGCCGCACGGGCAACGGGCCGAACCTGCAATCCTTCGTGCTGCTCGCGGGCGACCCGGCGGTGAACGATCTCATGGACGGCGTGGACACGACCTGGGCCCGCGTGCCCGGCGGCGCGGGCATCGGCCCGTTGGTCGACGCGGTCATCGCACAGTTCAAACCCGACGAACCGTCGGCCTCGGTGCCGGCGCTGCTCGCGATCCGCGCGCAGCTGACAGCGTTGCCGACCGACCCGCTGGTCACTGACAAGCGCCGCCAGCTCGATCGCATCCTGCAGGACTGCCTCGGCCTGGGCGTGCAGACTACCCTGGCCCATGCCGACGTCGTGCCGGGCGAGGCCTTCACTTTGCATCACACCGCGAGCATCGTCTCTTCGGTGCCGGTGCGCTGGCTGGGCGTGCGTTATCCGGGATCCAAGCCGCTGACCCCCGCCGACGCCGTCCGGCTGGCCGCCGGCCAGCCCGCGGTCCGTGACAGCACGGCCACGCTCCCGGTCGATGCGCCCCTGACCCAGCCGTACTGGTTGCGCGAAGATCACTCGCCGGGGCTCTTCACCGTGGATGAACCGGAGCTCACCGGCCGGCCGGAAAGTCCCCCGGCCCTGACCGTGGAGCAACTCTTCGAGGTCAGCGGCCAGACGCTGGCGATCGCGGACGTGCCCGTGCAGGTCATATCCGACCCGGCGCGCCCCGAGGTCCGCCGGCCGCTGGAGGTCGTCGGACCCGTCTCGCTCGCCTGGGGGCATGACCTGGAACTCGTTGCCCCGGGCGCGACCAAGACCGTCACCCTCGAGCTCACCGCAGCGCGCGCCAACGTGAGCGGCACGCTGCAGCTGGAGGCGCCCGCCGGCTGGACGATCGTGCCGGCCGCGCGCCCCTTCCGCCTCGCCACCGTCGGCGAGCGCACGCCGTTCACCTTCGCGCTGACCGCCCCCAAGCGTCCGGGCGAGGCGCATGTTACCGTCCGCGCCGTCGTCGGCTCCCGCGGCTACCACCGCGACCGGATCGAGCTGCGCTACGCCCACCTGCCGGTGCAGCTCCTGCAGTCCGATGCCGCGCTGCATGCGATCACGTTTGATTTCGGCCTTCGTGCCAGCACCGTCGGCTACCTGCCGGGGACGGGCGACTCCATCCCCGACGCCCTCGAGCAGATGGGCTGCACCGTGCGGACGCTCACCGGGGCCGATCTCTCGCCGGAGAAGCTCGCCGGCCTCGACGCCGTCGTGCTCGGCGTGCGCGCCTTCAATGTGCGCACCGATCTCAAGGCCGCGCTCCCCGGCCTCTTCGCCTGGGTCGCACAGGGCGGCACGGTCATCGCCCAGTACAACCGCCCCAACGGCCTGAAGGCCGGGCCCCTCGGGCCCTACCCGCTCTCGATCGAGGGGCCGGCGTCGGTGCTGCGGGTGACGGACGAGCTGGCCCCGGTCACGTTCCTCGCGCCGGATCATCGGGCGCTCACCACGCCGAACAAGATCACCGCGGCGGATTTCGCGGGCTGGGTGCAGGAACGCGGGACCTACTTCCCCAGCAAGTGGGACGAGGCGCACTACACCGCGATCCTCGCGATGAACGATCCCGGGGAGGCCCCGCAGCGGAGCAGCCTGCTTGTGGCGCCGTACGGCAAGGGCTACTACGTCTACGCGGGGGTGGCCTTCTTCCGGCAGCTGCCGGCCGGCGTGCCGGGGGCGTACCGGTTGTTCGCCAACCTGCTCTCCCTCGGCCAGTGAACCGGCCCCCACCCCCCGAACCCGACGACGCGGCGACCGGCCTGCCGGGCTTCCGTTCGTGGCGGGCGGTCTACGTTTTCGTGCTCGGCGTCTTCGTGTTGTGGGTGGGGTTGCTGACCCTGCTGACCGCGCTGTATTCGTGAACGCCCTCGACTACCTCGTCCTGCTCGGCGTCCTCGTCGGCATCGCCGGCTACGGCCTGTGGCGCACCCGCGGCCACCACAACCTGCGCTCCTACCTGAAGGGTTCGCGGGAAACCCGCTGGTTCACCATCGGCCTCTCCGTCATGGCCACGCAGGCCAGCGCCATCACCTTCCTCTCCACCCCGGGCCAGGGCTACGAGAGCGGGCTGGGGTTTGTGCAGAACTACTTCGGCGCGCCGCTCGCGCTCATCCTCGTCGCCGCGGTCTTCCTGCCGCTCTACCGCCGGCTGAACGTCTACACCGCCTACGAGTTTCTCGGGCAGCGCTTCGACCCCAAGACCCGCCTGCTGGGCGCGGGCCTGTTCCTGCTCCAGCGCGGGCTCGGGGCCGGCATCACGATCTACGCCCCGGCCATCGTGCTCTCCACCGTCATGGGCTGGCGGCTCGACCTCACCATCGTCAGCACCGGCCTGCTCGTCGTCGTCTACACCGTGGCGGGCGGCAGCGACGCCGTGAACCTCACGCAGAAATACCAGATCGGCGTCATCTTCGCCGGCATGGTCGCCGCGTTCTGCGTCCTGCTCGCCCGGCTCCCGGCCGGCCTGGGCTTCCGCGACGTCCTGGCGGTCGCCGGCGGCTTCCACAAGCTCGAGGCCGTCGATTTCTCCCTCAACCCCGACCGCCGCTACACGCTCTGGACCGGCCTGCTCGGCGGCTGCTTCCTCGCGCTCTCCTATTTCGGCACCGACCAGTCGCAGGTGCAGCGCTACCTGACCGGCGCCTCGCTGCGCGAGAGCCGGCTCGGCCTGATGTTCAACGCCGTCTGGAAGATCCCCATGCAGTTCTTCATCCTGCTGCTGGGCGTGCTGGTCTTCGTCTTCTACCAGTTCGAGCGGCCGCCGGTCTTTTTCAACCAGACCGCGTGGCACGACCAGGCCGCGCACGGCGCGGGCGCCCGGCTCCGCGCCCTGGAGCAGGACTTCACCGCCGCCCACGCCGCCCAGGCGCGCCAGATCCAGGCCTGGGTCGCCGCGCGCCACGCCGGCGACGCCGCCGCCGCGGCCGCCGCGCGCACCGCCGCCCTCGCCGCCTCGGCCCGCGTTGAGGCCGCGCGCTCCGCCACCAAGGCTGTGCTGCACGCCGCCGATCCCCGGATTTCCGCCAACGACTCCGACTACGTCTTCATCACATTCATCCTCGACCACCTGCCCCACGGCCTGATCGGGCTGCTGGTCGCCGCCTTCTTCGCCGCGGCCTTTTCCTCCAAGGCCGGCGAGCTCAATGCACTGGGCTCGACCACCACCATCGACATCTACCGGCATGTCGTCCGGCGCGACGCCGGCGACGCCCACTATGTGGCCGCCACGAAATGGTTCACCGCCTTCTGGGGCCTCGTCGCCATCGGCTTCGCCCTCTTCGCCTCGCTGGCGGAGAACCTGATCCAGGCCACCAACATCATCGGCTCCGTGTTTTACGGCGTCATGCTGGGCCTCTTCCTCGTCGCGTTTTTCGTCCGCCGGATCGGTGGCACCGCGGTGTTCTGGGCCGCCCTGGCCGCGCAGGCCCTCGTGCTGGGGCTTTATTTCACGCTCAGCATCTCCTACCTGTGGTACAATGTCATCGGCTGCGCCGCCTGCGTGCTGTGCAGCCTCATCCTCCAAGCCTTCCTGCCCGCCAATCACGCGAATGATCGCGAATGAAGACATTCCAATCGCAGGAGCCTGCACGCGACCATGTATCTCCCTGCCTTTCATTCGCGCTTATTCGTGTGATTCGTGGGCACCTCCTGAAAAATGACCGTCCCCGTCATCTGCCTCGGCCAGCAGCCCTGCGGTTTTTTCCCGCGGCGGTTCCTCCACGCCAAGTTCGTCACCGCCCGGCGGCTGCAGGCGGAGCTCGGCGGCGAGATCGTGTTCTTCTGCCACGACAGCGACCATGACGCCCGCGAGACCCAGACCACGCTTCGCCACCGCACGACGGGCGCGCCGCACACCTTCAACTTCACCGGCGTGAACAAGGTGCAGCGGAAATTCTCCCCGCTCTTCCTCAAGCGCATCCCCGCCGACTGGCCGGCCCACACCGCCCGCCAGCTGCCCAACTACGTTGCGCCGCGCTGGGTCGAGGCCTTCCGGCAGACCGCCGCCGCGGACGTCGCCGGCTTCTGCCTGGAGATGTACCGCCGGGTGGGCCTGCTCGACGGCCTCCGCGTCGTCCGCTCCAGCGATCCGGCCGTGCGCCGCGCCGCCTGCGCCGTCGCCGATTTCTTCGTCGACGTGCCCTGGCAGGGCGAGATCGTCCGCGCCCGGTGGCATGACGGCGCGCTCCGGCTGCACGAGGGCGGCGACCGCTACGTGACCCTGCCGGCCGCCGCCTTCACCCCGGAGCAGGTCAGCCCGGCCCGCGACAGCCGGTTGCGCTGGATGCAATCCGTGCTTCACTGCACGCATTATGTCTGCGGCGCCGGCGAACAAGCCTACTTGCACCCGACCGACACCCCGGAGATAACCTTCGTGCCCCGCGACCCCATTGACCGCTCCGATGAAGCCTACGCCGACCTCCCCGCCTGAACCGCTCCTCGCCTTTGGCGCGCACCCCGACGACATCGAGTTCGGCTGCGGCGGGGTCATCGCCGGCGAGACCCACGCCGGCCGGCCGGTGCATTTCGTCGTCTGCTCCCGCGGCGAGGCGGGCTCGAACGGCCCGCCCCGCCAGCGCACCGCTGAGGCGAAAAAAGCCGCGAAGATCCTCGGGGCCACGATCGAGTTCATCGAACTGGACGGCGACGCGCACCTTGAGGTCAGGGCCCGGCACGCCGTGAAGCTCGCCGCCATCATCCGCCGCGTGCGGCCGGGCCTGGTGCTTGCCCCCACGCCGGAGCCAAACCAGCACCCCGATCACCACCGCCTCGGCCGGCTCGTGCGCGACGCCGCGCGCCTCGCCCGCTACGGTGGCCTGAAGGAGCTCAAGCGGCTGCCAACGCATGCCATCGGCCAGCTGTTGTTCTACGCCATCTCGCCCGACGCCGAGCCGGCCGGCGTGCAACCCGTGCTGATCGAAATTTCGATCGAGGTCATCAACACCTGGATCAAGGCGATGGGCGCCCATGCCTCGCAGCTTCTCACGTGCAACTATCCCTCGGTGCAGCTGGCCCGCGCCAGCGTCAACGGCAGCCGCTGCGGCGCGCTGGCCGCGATCGCCCTGTTTCCCAACGACCCGCCGGTCTTCGGCTCGCTCGCGCCCCTGGCCCGCGGCGCCCGGCGGTTCTGACATGACCGGCCGCCCGCTCCGGATCGGCATCACCTGCTACCCGACCGTCGGGGGCAGCGGCATCCTCGCCTCCGAGCTGGGTGAGGAACTCGCGGCGCGCGGCCACGAGGTCCATTTCATCAGCTACGAACCGCCGTTCCGCCGGCCCGCCGGCCCGCGGATTTTCTTCCACCCGGTCGCGGTCAACAGCTACGACCTGTTCAAGTACCCCGACTACACCCTGCCGCTTTCGGTGAAGATGGCGGAGGTGAGCCGCGACCACGCGCTCGACGTGCTGCACGTCCATTATGCCGTGCCGCACGCCACCGCCGCGCTCCTCGCCCGCGACATGCTGCCGCCGGGGCAGCAGCCGCGTATCATCACCACGCTGCACGGCACCGACACCACGCTGCTCGGCCGCGACCCCGGCTACGGCCCCGCCATCCGCCACGCGCTCGAGCACTCCGACGCCATCACCACCGTCTCGGAGTTCATGCGCCGGGAAACGGTCCGCCTGCTGGGCGTGGTGCGGCCGGTCGAGGTGATCCATAATTTTTTTGAGCCGCACCCGGCGGGCCGCGCCCGCGACGCCGTGCGGCGCGAGCTCGGCCTCGGCGAGGGCGAGGCGCTGCTCCTGCACCTGTCAAACCTGCGGTCGCTCAAGCGCATCGACCTGCTCCTCGCGACCGCCGCCCGCCTGCAGCCGCGCGACGGCTTCCGGCTCGTGATCCTCGCGGGCGCGGATTTTGCCCCGCACACGGCGGAGGTGCGGCGGCTCGGGCTCGAGGGCCGGGTGGTCGTGCGCGAACGGGTGACGGACATCGAGGACTACCTGCAGGCGGCCGACCTGGGCCTCTTCACTTCGGAGACGGAGAGTTTCTGCCTGAGCATCCTCGAACTCATGAGCGTCGGCTGCCCGAGCGCCGCGTTTGCCGTCGGCGGCATACCGGAGGTCGTGGAGTCCGGCGCGAGCGGGCTGCTGGTTCCGTTTGGCGACCCGGCGGCCCTCGCCCTGGCGGTGCAGTCCCTGCTGGCCGATCCCGCCCGGCGCGCCGACCTCGGCCGCGCGGCCCGGCAGCGCGCCCGCACCCTCTTCTCCGCCGCGGCCATCGTCCCGCACTACGAGGCGCTTTACCGGCGCGTGTGCGCCGGTCCCGCCGCACGCTAATCGCCCCTCTTTTTAGGCTGCAATCGCCGTCCACCCGGCCACTGTCGCCCCCCATGGAGCCCGAGGATCCGCCCCGCAAGTATTACACCACGAAACCGCGGGAATTCGACCGCGTGAACGCGGCGCCGGGCACGCTGGCGAAATCTGACGAGCACGACATCCACGCCCTCCTGCGGCAGAACCGGGCGGTCGAAAAAAGCGCCGGCCTCAACGAGGTCGAGATCAAGCGGGTGACCTCCCGCCGCAAGCGCGACTACTGGCTGCTCCTCGTGCCCGGCAACCTGCTCGTGGCCGTCCTGACCTGGCCGGGCCGGGGCAACCCCTTCGTCCTGGTCTGCGGCCTGTCCGGCATGGTCGCGCTCAGCCTCGGACTGACCTGGATCATGTGGTTCGTCATGTCCGATTATTAGTCCGGCAGCCGGGAAACCTCGCTTTCAGACTGGCGTCATCAACGCATTGCAAGAAACTCTGGCGGTTTGGCTGGTGTCTGCGCTAGCTTCCGCGTGCCAACTCCCGACTCCCTTTCCATGCCCCCGCCCCGCCTCCGCCGCCTCCTTTCCGCCCCGCGCTGGTTCCTGCTTCTCCCGCTGACCGTCGGCCTCGCCCGCGCCCAGCCGGCGCCCGCTGTCCCGCCCACCGAGCCCGCCGAGACGCCGGCGACCGTCGCTCCGGCACCGCGCCCGGCCCCGGCCCGCGAGGCCCTGATCGGGCCGATCAAGTTCGGCGACATCACCGTCGACTCGGCCCTGGAGATGCTCGAGCGCTGGTCCGGGCGCTCCGTGCTCCGCCCCAGCGGCCTGCCGGCGACCTCGCTCTCCTTTTCCATCAACCAGAAGGTCACCAAGGAGGAGGCGCGCCAGGCCCTCGAGACCCTGCTCACCCTGAACGGCATCGCCGTCACCCCGCTCGGCACCAAGTTCCTCAAGGTCACCCCGCTCAACGCGGCCCGGACCGAGGCCCCCGAGTTCATCGAGGGCTCCACGCTGGGACTCGCCCCGAGCGGCCAGATGGCCAGCAAGCTCTTCCAGCTGCAGTTTCTCCGCGTCGGGGAGTTCATGCCGCAAATCGCCGGCATCCTCAATCCCGCCGCCGCCAGCCCGCCCCTGCTCTTTGAGAAGGCGAATTCCGCCCTGATCACCGACACCGTGAGCAACCTCCAGCGGATCGAGACCCTCGTCGACCGGCTCGACCAGCCCGCCCTGCAGGGCCTCACGACCAAGTTTTACAAGGTGGTCAACACCACCGCCAGCGAACTCGTGACCAAGCTGCAGAGCATCCTCACCGGCGCCAGCGCGACCCAGCTCGGCACCGGCACCACGTTCCAGGCCGACGACCGCACCAACCAGATCATCCTCATCTCCGACGTCCGGCAGCACGCCTTTTTCGACGACCTCATCGCCAAGCTCGACACGCCCGGCGAATCCAGCACCCGGCAGGAGGTCATCCAGCTGAAGCACGCCGTCGCCACCGACGTCGCCACCGTGCTCAGCACCCTTGTCACCGGCCAGAACAACGCCGCGCGCACCGCCAACCAGACCCAGGCCAACGCCCGCAACGCGGCCAACGCCATCTCGGCCTTCGCCAACCGCACCCCCCCCAACCAGAACACCGCCCCCAACGCCGCGAACCAGAACGCCGCCCAGCAGGCCGCCGCCCGCACCGGCGCCGTCACCCAGATCAGCACGCCCAACGGCACCATCGTCCTGCCCAACTTCAACGCGGCCGGCGCCAGCGCCGCCCCGCAGCAGTTCAGCAGCATCCTCACCGTCGTCCCCGACGAGCGCAGCAACGCCCTCGTCGTCTCCGGCACCGTCGACGACCTCCGCCTCATCAAGGACCTCGTCAGCCAGCTCGATGTCCTCCTCGCCCAAGTCCGCATCGAGGTCGTCATCGCCGAGATCACCCTCGACGACTCCGCCTCCACCGGCATCGACGCCCTCGGCCTGACCATCCAGGGCAACCGCCTCGTCGGCTTCTCCGGCAGCGGCCCCGGCATCGGCGTCTCCAACGGCACGCTGTTCAACGCCACCACCGGCGCCCGCGACCTCGCGGCGACCCTCAACCTGAGCACCACCCCGCGCAAGTCCAACACCAGCATCCTGTCCGTCCCCAACATCGTCACCACCCACAACAAGGAGGCCAACATCTTTGTCGGCGAGTCGCTGCCCGTCATCACCAGCTACCAGAACACCGGCACCACCACCGGCGCGGTCGGCGCCGGCTACACCAGCAACGTCACCTACAAGGACATCGGTATCCGGCTCACGGTGAAGCCGCTCATCGGCAACGACGGCTCCGTCCAGCTCGACATCAAGCAGGAGGTGAACGACATCCTCGGCAACGTCACGATCGACGGCAACGACCAGCCCGTCATCGGCAGCCGCACCACCGAGTCCTTCGTCAGCGTCGCCAGCGGCGAGATCGTCGTGCTGGGCGGCCTGCAGCGCAAGGCCGTCACCAGGAATACCAACCGGCTCGGGCCCATCCCCATCATCGGCGACCTCCTCGGCAAGCGCAGCCGCGACAACACCCGCACCGACCTCGTCTTCTTCCTGCGCCCCTATGTGCTGACCAACACCCCGGCCGACAACAAGGAGGCCCTCGAACGCCTGAAGCTCAGCCCGCAGCACGACGACGTGCAGTCCGCCCTCAAGGGCGTCCTGCCCGGCAAGAAGTGAGCCGCGGACTTCCGCCGATGATGGACGATCCCCTGCCCGCCGCCCTGTCCGACCGTCTGTCGGCCGCCGCGCTCAAATCCCTCCAGGAAAGCCTGCGCGAGAAACGCCTCGCGCTCCTCGCCGCCGGGCTGGGCCTGAGCGAGGCCGGCGCCCTCGACGCCCTCGCCCGCGCCACCGGCCTCCCCGCCTTGGACGCGCCGCAGGCGGACAAGGACGCCCTCGCCCTCCTCCCCGCCCGCCTCGCCCACGAGTTCCAGGTCGTCCCGGTCCTGGCCAGCGTTCAGCCGTCAGCCGTCAGCGGTCAGCCGGAAGACACTTCAGGTTTCAGGTCTCAGGTTTCAGCTCTCCATTTGGCCACCGCCTGGCCGCCGAACGCCACCATCGCCGACTGGATCGCCACCTTCACCCCGCGCCCGCTCGTCTGGCACGTGGCCCCGTCCGACCGCGTGCAGCTGCTCATCAACGAGAATTACGGCGTGGGCTCCGGCAGCCTCGACGACGCCGACGAGTCCGGCCTCGCCCCCGCGGGCGCCAGCACCGAGCTCGAGGCCGACGCCGACGCCGCCGTCGTCCGCTTCGTCACCGAGGTCATCGGCCAGGCCGTGGAGGAGAACGCCACCGACATCCACTTCGAGCCGCAGGAGGGCGAGCTGTGCATCCGCTACCGCGTCGACGGCCTGCTCGTGCCCGTGCCCGTCCCGGAGAACCTGCTCCGCTTCCAGGACGCCATCATCTCCCGCCTGAAGATCATGGCGCGCATGAACATTTCCGAGCGCCGCCTGCCGCAGGACGGCCGCATCGACTTCCGCAGCAACGGCACCTCGCTCGACATCCGCGTCTCCACCATCCCGACCATCTACGCCGAGAGCGTCAGCCTCCGCCTGCTCACCCAGCGCAAGCAGGCCTACTCCATGGAGGGCATCGGCCTCACCCCCTGGGAGCAGGCGCTCATCGACAAGGTGCTTGGCTACCCGCACGGCATCATCCTCGTCACCGGCCCGACCGGCTCCGGCAAGTCCACCTCGCTCAACGCCTTTCTCCGCAAGATCAACTCCCCCGACCTCCGCATCGTCACCATCGAGGACCCCATCGAGTACGAGGTCCCCGGCGCCAACCAGATGCAGACGCACGCCGAGATCGGCCTGACCTTCGCCAGCGCGCTCCGCCACGTCCTGCGGCAGGATCCCGACATCATCATGGTCGGCGAGATCCGCGACCTCGAGACGGCGGAGATCGCCATCCGCGCCTCGCTCACCGGCCACCTCGTCTTCTCCACCCTCCACACCAACGACGCCCCCGGCGCGCTGACCCGCCTCACCGACATGGGCGTCGAGCCGTTCCTCGTCGCCTCGGCCGTCGAGCTTGTCATCGCCCAGCGCCTCGTCCGCCGGCTCTGCCCGGACTGCGCCACGCGCCAGCCCATCGATCCCGCTGCGCTCCGCCTCACCCTCGAGAGCATGCAGATTTCACCCGCGGAGGCCGACGGCATCACCGAGCTCGCGCATCCCGTCGGCTGCCGGAGCTGCCGGCAGACCGGTTTCCGCGGCCGCATCGGCCTCTTTGAGATCCTGCAGCCCAAGCCGCTGCACGACCTCATTGTCCGCCGCGAATCCAGCAAGGCCCTCGGCGCCCTCGCCCGCCAGCACGGCATGCGCACCCTCTCCCAGTCCGGGTGGGAGCGGGTAAAATCCGGCCAGACCTCGCTCGACGAGCTCCTGCGCACCATCAGCACAAGCGGGGAGTAGGGATGTTTTAAGGTGTAAGTTTCAAGGTGTAAGCTATCCCGCCCAGCTCGCCGACCTGAACTTAAGCCTTACTCCTTCAACCTTAAAACCTAACCGTGCCCCGTTTCTCCTACACCGCCCGCCCGACCGGCGCCCCCACCTCCACCGACGGGACGGTCGACGCCTTCTCCCGGCGCGAGGCGCTGCACCTGCTGGCCGCGCGCGGCCTGCAGGTCGTGCGGCTCGAAGACGAGGGCGCGCCGACCCGCCCGTCCGCCGCCGGCGGCGGCCACACGCCCGTTGCCGCCCGCGCGTTCAACGCCCGGCTGCGGCTGCCGTTCCTCGAGGCGCTGGTCGACCTGGTCAACTCCGGCCTGTCCGCTGGCGAGGCCGTGCGCCTGCTCGCGCTCCGCCTGTCGGAGCCGCGCCTGAAGGCCCTTTGCGCCGCGCTCTGGGCCCGGCTCGGCGAGGGCAGCACCCTCTCCGTCGCCATGGCCGAACACCCCGCGGTGTTCGACCGGCAGACGGTCAACCTCATCGCCGCCGGCGAGGCCACCGGCAACCTGCGCGAGGTGCTCGCGCGGCTCATCCAGCACTTCACGGAGCAGCGCGACCTGCGGGAAAAGTTCCTCGCGACCCTCGCCTACCCCGCGTTCATCTGCCTCCTCGGCGGCGGCGTCGTGCTCTTCCTGCTCTTTTTCCTTGTGCCCCGGCTGCAGACGCTCCTCGGCTCGCTGGGCGGACGCCTCCCGTTTGCCACCCGCCTGCTCGTGGGCGGGTCGCACTTCCTGCTCTACGCCGGGCCGTTCCTCGCGCTCGGCCTCGCCGTCGGCGTCTATCTCTTCCTGCGCTGGCGGCAGACCCCCGAGGGCCTCCGCCAGTCGGACGCCTGGCTGCTGCGGCTGCCCGTCGTGCGCGATTTCGTGGTCCAGGCCGCGGTGCTCAGCTTCACCCACACGCTGGCCGTGCTGATCGAGAACGGCGTGACCACCGCCGAGGCCCTGCGCCTGACCGAGCGCGCGGTGAGCAACACCTCGGTGCAGGAAATCCTGCGCGCGGCCACCGACCGGGTCATCGAGGGCTCCAGCCTCTGCGCCTCGCTCACGCGCACCAACCTGATCCCGCCCCTCTTCCTCGACCGCCTCGCCGTGGGCGAGCAGACCGGCAAGCTCGCCCCCAGCCTCCGCCAGATCGCGCAATCCTACCAGGTCGAGCTCACCCGCCGCCTGCAGAACACCACGAAGCTCCTGTCGGGCACCGTGCTCTTCGTGACCTTCAGCTTCGTCGCCTTCCTCGCCTACGCGATTGTCACCGCCCTGTTCCAGGTCAGCGCGAGCTTCCGGCTCTGAGCCGGCTGCCGCGGCTTATGACGAGAACCGTCACGCGACCGTCCGCAGGTTCTGGCCACCAGACCGCCGGGTGCGACGGCGGGGAGCTTCGTTCCGGCCCCTCCCGGTTGCGGCCGCTTCACCGGCCCGGTTCCCCAAACCGTTCCCACCAGGTTTCCAAGAATGTTTGTCATCTATTATATGACATCTTTCCTGCCTTCCCCCTGAAGTTTGTCATATAATAGATGACAAACATCCGGGACCCGGGCGAAGGTGTCGGACCGGCGCTTGGGGCGGAAAGGGGCTGGGGTGTTCGGGTGCTGTCGGGGGCCGCGGCGGGATGTTCGCACGGGCGCCGCCCAAGGCCGGATTCGCGTCCCGCGCCAGCCTCACTTGGCCGGCGGCACGATCTGCGTGGCGGAGATCTGCAGCGTCACATTGAGCATCCCGGGCGCGGTCCGCTCGGTCTGCATCGCGATCTGCTCCAGGTTCAGGTACGGCGACTGCTTGGCGAGCTCGTCGTAAAAGTTCAGCAGCGCGTTCAGGGTCGCGCGGCGGAAGGTGACCTTGATGGCGTGATAGGCGAACTGCGGCGTGCGCTGCGTCACGGGCGTGTCGATCGACGGCGTCAGGCCGGCGCCGGTGGCGAGCGTCGTCACGGTCGAGACCAGCTTGGTCGCGTCGAGCGTGCGGGCCGGGTCAAGGTTGCGGACGGCCGCGCCGGCCGCGGCCTCGATCTCCTTGTGCCGCTCGAGCCAGAGCGACTGCGCGGCGAGGTCGGTGCGGGTCGAGCGCAGGTCGGCCACGCGGCGCTGCAGCCGGCCGGCGGCGCCCAGGAGCCAGACCAGCGCGCCGCAGAGCACGAAGGCGGTGAGCAGCAGCTGCTCGCGGCGGTTGCGGTTCTGGAACCAGCCCTTCATGGGCCCCCCCCGCCGCCGGGCGCCGGCTCGTCCTTGAAGGCGACGGACAGGGCGAAGGTCGTCACGCCGTCGCGGGCGCGCAGGTCGCGGATCTCGACCTTGTCGAGCGCGGCGAGCTTGTGCAGCGCCGCCTCGTAGGTGCCGACGTCGTCGGCGCTGTTCGTCTGCGCCTCGATCTCGAGCCCGCGGTGGCCGTTGGTGCCGGTGCGGGTGAACTGGATGGAATGCGGTCGCGGCTCGTTGATGGTGTTGAGCATCTCGAAAAACCGCAGCCGGCGATGCGCGAGCTCGTCGACGCGGCTGGTGAGCCCGTGTGCGGTCTCCAGCTTCTCCACCAGCGGGGCCTGCGCGGCGAGGCGGACGTGCAGCAGGCGGTTGACCAGGCTGCAGGTCAGCGCCCCGGCCTCGAACACCAGCGCGACGGCCGCGGCCTGGGCGCCGGTGCGGAGCACCTTCCAGATGAATTCGCCGCGCTGCAGGTCGCGCCGGCGCCGGGCGAGGAAGGCGCGGTCGCGGATGTCCAGCCCGTCCTGGTCCGCGCGCGCCACCGGGGTGGACACCAGCACCGCGCCAGCCGGGTCGGACAGGGTAAAGATGAGCTGATCGCCCTCACGCCGCGCGCCGGGCGCGCCGGAGACGTAGCGCACCGGCGCGCCGGGCAGACCCGCCTTCGCGGCGAGCTCGGCGGCAAACTGCCGGCGGGTGTCCTCGTCGGGCAGCCCGGGGTAGGCCCGTGTGTGCACCGCCGCCGGCCAGGCGGCCGAACCCGGCCAGGCGGCGCCGCTGAGGCGGTGGTCGCCGGCCAGCACCAGCAGCGCGGGCCCGGCGGGCGCGGCGCCCAGCAGCAGGATGATGTCCGGCAGCACGAGATCGGCGCGCGCCCAGGCCTGCGCCTCCTCCGGGGTGAAGCGCCGGCGGTGGGCGGCGTAGACGAGCGCCGACTTGCGGTCCGGCGCCACGCCGTAGCCCCAGTAAAGCTGGGCGGGAGGAAAGGGCGCCAGCCCCTCGAGGGCGAGCTCCACCTGGCCGGCCGCCGGCAGGTCGGGCGCCAGCGGGACGAGCCGCAGGAAAAAACGGTCCGTCGGGGCGAACTGGACCGCGACGGGCGCGTGCAGGTTGAAATTGGGCAGAAAACGCATCAGGCGGAGGGCGGGGGGTCGGGAAGAGTCGTTTCAGAAAGTTCTAACACCGTAAAGGGATACCGCAACGTATTCGCGGCGCCGGCGGCGGCTTGGGCTTGAGCAGTGGTAGACGCTCCCGGCCGAGCCCCGGTTGCAGCCGTGGTGTTTTCCGGGGTGGCGGCGAGCGGGGCGGGCAGTGACGCCTGGTTGGCCCAGGTGACCAGCGCGGAGAGCCGCAGCAGCGCGGCCCCCTGGCGGGCGGTCACGATGATGCGCAGGCACTGGATCTGCGCGCCGAGGTTGCGGCCGGTGACGTTGCCGACCTGGCGGCGCGCCTCCGCCAGCGTGCGGAGGTAGGGCCGCGTCTTGGTCGCGCTGACGGGCGTGGCGAGGTATTTCTGGAGGGTGTCGATCTGCGACGCATCCCAGCCGGTCGCCAGCAGCACCGTGGGCGTCGTGGCGTTGAGGTTGGTCGTGGCGAACTGGTAAAGCGAGACCGCCCGCGTGAAGTCGTTCCAGAGCGGCTTCGGGCGACCGTCCGGCCCGTAGAAAAAGTCGCGGGCGACGGCGATGCCCGCCAGCTCGTCGAACGAGCGCAGCGACCGGTAGGGCGGATCGGCGGGTGGATCGCCCTGTTCGTAGACCGTGGCGCTGGTGGCGGTCTCCGCCGCGACGTGCCCGTTGTGGATCCAGACAAAGAGCGCGTCGGCCACGCGGGTCGCGTCGGCCACGGTGAGGCCGAGCTGGACCAGCAGCGCGTTCAGCGTGTCGAGGTTGAGGCGCGGCAGCGAGAGCTTTGCGCTCTCGTCCTCGAAAGCGACCTCCAGGGTCACGCCCGCGCGCGGCACGTAGCCCGCGTAGCCCAGCGGATCATTCCAGCCCTGGTTGGGCGCGTAGAGTCCGCCGTCCACCGTGCGGAAATCGACCAGCCCGGCGAGCGTGGTCTCGAGCGCGGCATAGGCGTCGGCCCGCAGGTGGTCGCGGTCCGCCGTGCGCATGGCGATGAGCAGGTCGGTGCTGCTGGACTCGATCAGCCGCGTGAGGAGGAACGAGGCGAACAGCAGCGTGATCAGCACGACGATCACGACGGAGCCGCGGCGCCTTCCCCCATGGGCGCGAGCGGGCTGAGATTGGAACCGCGATTTCATGGCTCAGTACGCCGGCAGCCCTTCCTTGATCGAGGGCACGGTGATGATTTCCTCATAGTCGCGGTCCTTGCGGTGAAAATGCAGCCGGAGCCGGCGCGGCACCAGCAGGTTGCCGGAGGAGTCCTTCTGCGGTTCCTCCTCGGTGGTCCAGGCGTCCTTGGCGGAGTCGTAATAGTCGTAACGCAGGGAGGTGACGAAGGTGGAGAGCACCGCGAGGCGCGGGTTGCCCGTGGCGAAATCGGTCTCGAGGCGGGATTTCCAGTAGAGCACCAGGCCGTCCTCCTTGCGCCAGGCCAGTGCGCACTGGATTTCCGGCAGCGGCTGCGCCGGCCAGACGAACAGGCGGTCCGCGACCGGGAGGTCGAAGGTCAGCAGGTCGGCCGTGCCGCCCTCGGGCTGTTTCATCTCCGCCATGCTGGGCGCGCCCGCGTTGGGGCTGCTGGCCCGGGCGCGGCTGACGGACGTCTCCAGCATCTCCTCAAGGTGGCGGGTGACGGCGCGCGTGTGCTGGACGAAGATGAACTCGTCCTGGTGCTTGGTCCAGGCCTCGGTGATGGAGAAGACAAACTGGTTGATCGCCGTCAGCAGCGCCGCCAGCAGCACGAGCGCGAGGAGGACCTCGACGAGTGTGAAGGCCCGGACCTTGGCCGCCGCGTTCATTGGAACGTGCGCTGCGCGAGCTTGCTGCGGGCGGCGGCGCGCAGCGTTTCGCGGTCGGCGGGTTGCGACCAGGTGGGCCGCAGCACGCGGCAGGTCTCGATGATGGCGGGCAAATGCCGGCCCTCGGCCGTGGTCAGGTCAATCTCGAGCGAGACATCGAACAGGTCGGCGACGGGCGTGGGGGTCACGGTCGCGCGCCAGCGGGCGGACTGGTCATCGGGCAGCGAGAGATCGTTCCAGGCCGCCGCCTTGTCCAGCACGGGCTCGGCATACAGGGCCTCCCGCACCAGCTGGCGCGCGGGGGCGAGTTCATCGCGCTTCAGGGCGGCCTGGTGCGCGGTGAGCACGTTGACGTAGGCCGAGGCGAGCATGATGCCCGAGAAGGCGAAGATCACCAGCGCCACCAGCACCTCGATGAGGGTGAAGGCGCGGCGCCTCCAGTCCAGACTGAGTTCGAACCGGGAATAGTGCATGTCAATGCCCGCCGGGGACGGCCTCGGGTGAAAGCACGGTGCACGTCCACGGATCGATCGTCATGATGTGGTCGGCCTGGTCCCGGACAATGTCCAGCCGGAAGGGATCGCAGGTGCCGTCGGCGTAGAAGCGGACCCGGGCGAGCGGCGTCTCCACCGCCCGGCCGCCGATCAGCATGGCCGCGGCGCGCTCCGGGGGCAGCAGCCGCAGGTCGCCGGCGCCGGCCAGCACCGCCCGCCCTTCCTCCCAGTCGAGCTGGCGCGTCTTGTCGTCGTAATGGAGCTCGAGCTCGCGGCCGGTCAGGACCGCGCTGTGGCGGGCGTTGGCGATGGCTTCGAGCGTCACGGTCTCGATGTCGTCCCGGGCCATGCTCCGCAACAGGGCGTCACCGCCGCCGAGGAGCAGCGCCGAGACGAGCCCGATCAGGGCAAGCACGGCGAGGATCTCGACCAGGGTGAAGCCCGCGGCGGGGTCGCTGCGGCTCCGGGTTGGGCTGCGTCCGGTGGAGCGCCAGCGGGCCATCACCAGTTGCCGATGTCGTCGGCGGTGTCGGCCGTCTTGTCGGGACCCTTGGAATACAGGTCATAGCTGCCGGCATTTTTCACGCCGGGATAGCGGTATTCGTAGGGCTGGCCCCAGGGATCGACCGGGAGTTTGCCGCCGGAAACATCCATGTAGGGGCCGTGCCAGCGGTCGGCGTTGCTCGCGCTGGGTGTGATGAGGGCGTTCAGGCCCTCGGCGGTCGACGGATAATCGCCGAGGTCGATGCGGTAGCGCACGAGCGGGGTCTTGAGCGAATCGCGCACGAAGATCCGCGCGACCGCCTCCTGGCTCTGGCCGAAGATCCGGTCGGTGTTGCTGACCACCACGCCGATGAGCAGGCCGACGATGGCGAGCACGGTGAGGATCTCGACCAGGGTGAAACCGGCCGAGCGGCGGGATCGCGGCGCGGCCGGCGGGTGGGGACGGCGGGGCCGGGACGGGGAAAGGGGGCGGGGCGACATCATGAAAATCACTGCTGCCGCTGGCGGCGCGCGGGCGCCTGCTCGCCGGGGGGCGTCGGCTGATCCGCGGCCGCCTCGGCGCGGCGGCGCCGGAATTCCTCGATCATGGCCTGTGCCTCCGGGGGCATGTTGCGCATGAAGGGCGGGCCTTCGCCCCCGGCGCCCATCCGCGCGCGGATCATCTCGCGGATCTCGGCCCGGCGCGCGGCCTGCTCATTCTTGTCGCCGCCCTCCGGGTTGTCGGCGGCCTCGGCCTTGGGCGCCGGGGCGGCCGCAAGCAGGGCGACATGGGCCTGCTTGAGCGGAAGGGTCAGAGGTCGGCCGGCGTGGGTGATCTGCACCTTGTCTGAGGCGGCGTCGTAGGATTTGACCTCGAGCCCCGGGGCCTTCCCGTTCACCGGGATCCACTGGGCGGTCTTCGTGGCGGGATTGTAGAGATTGACCAGAAAGAGGCCATCCTCCTGCACCACGCCGCGGAATTCGAGCTCGCCGTTCGAGGCTGTGGGGGTGACGGGCGGCTGGCCGAAGGGCGTGTTGCCGAGCAACGACTGCCATTCCCCGGCCGGGAGGCCCGCCGCGCCGGCCAGGATGATGGCGCCCAGGCCCAGCGCACGGGCGCGGGCCGGCCAGCGGAGGGGGGATTGGGTTGAGGGCATGCGGGCGGTGGTTCTTCCGGCAGATTCAGGGCGTACATTACGCCGTTGTGCTGATAAGACGAGCCGATTTCCGCGGGGTTACCCTCATTCCCGCCTGACCCCGGTCCGGCTTTCCACCGCCCAGCGGTACACCTGCACATAATGCCCGGCGTTCTCGCGCCAGGAGAAATCCCGGGCCATCGCGCGCTGCTGCAGTCCGGCGAGCTCCGCCGGCCGGTCGTAATAGGTCGCGCAGGCCCAGCCGAGGGTGTTGTAAAGCGCCGCCGCCGTGGCGTCGTGGAAGACAAACCCGGTGCCGCGTCCCTGCCCCTCGGCGTAGTTCTCCACCGTGTCCACCAGGCCCCCGGTCGCGCGCACGACCGGCAGGGTGCCATAGCGCATCGCATACATCTGCGTCAGCCCGCAGGGCTCGCTCCGGCTCGGCATGATGAAGAAATCCCCGCCGGCCTGGATGAGCCGCGCCAGCTTGTCGTCAAAGCCGACATGCACGCCCACCCGCCCGCGCCAGGAGGACACCGCCTGCTGGAAGGTGTTCTCCAGCCGCCAGTCGCCGCTGCCCAGGAGCACGAGCTGCACTTGCATGCTCGCCATCAGCTCCGGCAGGACCGCGGCGAGGAGATCGAGCCCCTTTTGCGCGGCGAGCCGCGTCACCACCCCGAAGAGCGGCACGCGCGGGTTCACCTCGAGGCCGAACCGTTCCTGCAACCGGGCCTTGCAGACCGCCTTGCCGGCCAGGTCGGCGGCGGAATAGTTCGCCGGCAGAACCGGATCCCGCGCCGGGTCCCACGACTCGTCGTCGATGCCGTTCACGATGCCCACGAGGTCGGCGGCGCGGAAGCGCAACACCGCGTCGAGCCCGAACCCGCCCGCCGCCGTCTTGATCTCGCTGGCGTAGGTCGGGCTGACCGTCGTGATCTTGGTCGAGTGGTAGAGCCCGGCCTTCATGAGGTTGACGGCGCCGACGGACTCCAGGCTGTCCGGGCGGAACTCGCCCGCCGGCAGCCGCGCGTACTCGATCACGCGACGGTCGCAGTAACCCTGGTGCTCCAGGTTGTGGATGGTGAAGACGGTCGCGGCGGTCCCGAGCGGCGTGCCGCGCAGGGTGGTGTTGAGCATCACGGGCACCAGGCCCGTCGTCCAATCGTGGCAGTGCACCACGTCGGGCAGCCAGGCCAGCTGGGTGCAGAGCGCGAGCGCCCCGCGCGACAGGAAGGTGAAGCGCAGGTCGTTGTCCTCGCACGCGCCCCACGGGCTGGTGTAGACCTCGGGGCGCGAGAAGAAATCGTTGTTCTCCAGGAAATACACCGGCACCGCCGAGCCGGGCAGGACCGTCTCCCATGTCCGCGCCCACTGCGTGACCGTCCCGACATCGACCCCCAGCGGCTCCGCCCGCGCCCGCCAGGCCCCGGTCTGCTTCACCGAGCCGTAGGCCGGGCAGACGATGCGGACGTCGTGCCCGAGCTTGGCCAGTTCCTTGGGCAGCGCCCCGACCATGTCGGCCAGGCCGCCGACCTTGATGAACGGTTCGACCTCCGGCGTGACGAAAAGGATTTTCAAGGCGTGCACGGGCCGAGGAAACCGCAAGCCCCAGTCCCTGCCCAGCCCAAACTCGCCGGGGCCGCCCGCCCGCGGCGGTCCGCGGCCGGCACCTTCGCATTTGCGAATTGTGCGGTTTTAATGACAGTCCGCGCATGTCCCCGCGCATCTGGTTTATCACCGGCGTCTCGAGCGGCTTCGGCCGCAACCTCGCCCTCGCCGTCGCCGCCTCGGGCGACATCGCCGTCGGCACCCTGCGGCAGGCCGCCCAGCTCGCCCCCTACGACGCCCTCGTCCCCGGCCGCACCGTGGCGGTGCAGCTCGACGTCAACGACCACGCCCAGGTCGACACCGTCGTGGCCGGGATCATCGGCAAATTCGGCCGCATCGACGTGCTCGTGAACAACGCCGGCTACGGCCTCCTCGGCGCGATCGAGGAGGTCGGCGACGCCGAGGCCCGGGCGCAGATGGAGACGAATTTCTTCGGCGCCCTCGCCGTCACGCGCGCCGTCCTGCCGCACCTGCGCCGGCAGCGCGCGGGCCACATCCTCCAGATTTCCTCCATCGCCGGTTTCTCCGCCACACCCGGGCTCGGCCTCTACAACGCCAGCAAGTTCGCCCTCGAGGGCTTCAGCGAGGCGCTGGCCCGGGAAACCGCGCCGCTCGGGATCCGGGTCACGCTCATCGAGCCCGGCCCGTTCCGCACCAAGTGGGCGGGCGACTCCATCCGGCGCGCCGCCGCCGTCATCCCCGACTACGCCACGACGCCCGCCGGGGCGACGGAGGCGCGCATCCAGCATTACGGCGCGCAGGGCTCGCAGCCGGGCGACCCCGGGCTCGCCGCGCAGGCGATGATCTCGGTCGTCAACTCCCCCCACCCGCCCCTGCGCCTGCCGCTGGGCGCGCTCGCGCTCGCGGGTGTCCGCGCCAAGCTTGAAGCGGTCCGCCAGGAACTCGACCAATGGGAGGCGGTCGGCCTGGCCACGGACGCCCCGCCGCCGGCCTGAGGCCGGGCCGCCGCGGCCTCGCGGCCGTTTCCCACCCGGCCACGGCGGGGTCGCCGCGACTCCGGTTGTCGCCGGCCTACTTGCGCGCGACCGGGTAGCTGCCCAGCCATTTCACGAGCGGACACTTGCGGCTCAGCTCCTTGAGCGCGGCCTGCATCGCCGGGTCCTCGTAGTGCCCGGTGACATCGAGGAAGAAGATGTAGTCCCACGGCTTCAGCCGGCTCGGGCGCGACTCGATCCGCGTCAGGTTGAGCTTGCGGCGGTTGAACGGCTGCAGCGCGTGCAACAGCGCCCCGGGCTCGTGGTGGAGCGAGACCAGCAGGCTGGTCTTGTCGTGGCCGCTGCCCGCCGAGCCGGACGCCTCGCGGCCGAGGAAGACGAAGCGCGAGGTGTTGTTCTTGAGATCCTGGATGTGCTGCGCGGCGACCGGCACGCCGTAGCGGTCGCCCGCGATCCGCGGCGCGATGGCGGCGGCGCCCTTCTCCTTCGCGGCGAGCTGGACACCGAGCGCGGTGCTGTCGACGTCCACCAGCTGGGCGTGCGGCAGGTGGCGCTGCAGCCAGCGGCGGCACTGGGCCAGGGCCTGGTCCTTGGAGTAGACCTTCCGGATGCGCGCCAGCGGCTCGCGGGAGAGCAGCGCGTGGTCGATCTCCTGGTGGAGCTCGGCGACGATCTTCAGCGGCGTCTCGACAAACAGGTCGAGCGAGTCACGCACGGAGCCCTCGGTGGAATTCTCGACCGGGACGACGCCGTAATCGGCCTCCCCCTTCTCCACCGCGGTGAAGATGTCCGCGATGGTCGCCATCGGCCGGTAGTCCACGCTGGAGCCGAACTTGCGGATTGCGGCGGCGTGCGTGTTGGTGGCCTCGGGCCCGAGGTAGGCGACGCAGAGGGGCTTCTCGAGCGCGAGCGCGGCGGACATGATCTCGCGGTAGATGGCCTGGAGCGCCGCGGGCTTGAGCGGCCCCTGGTTGGCGGCCGCCACGCGGCGCAGCACGTCGGCCTCGCGCTCGGCCACGTAGATGCGCGTCTTCGCCCCGCGCTTCAGCTCGCCGATCCGCCGGGCGCACTTCAGCCGGGTGTTGAGCAGCCGGACGACCTTCTGGTCGAGCGCGTCGATGCGGGTGCGGATCTGGCCGAGTTCTTTTTTCATGGCGGGTCAGGCGGTCGGGACGGGGGCCCGGCGCAGAGCATGGAGGGCCCGGGCCCGGGTAATCAACTCCGCAAGCACCGCGGGGGTGATGGCCTGCTTGGGGTCGTCGCCGAGGCCGTGGCTGGGGCTGACATGCGCCTCGAGGCAGAGGCCGTCGGCCCCGTAGGCCACCGCGGCCAGCGCGCAGGCCGGCACGTAGGCGGCCTTGCCGACCGAGTGCGACGGGTCGACCACGACCGGGGCCCAAGTGCGCTCCTTGAGCAGCGGGGTGATGGATTCGTCCGGGTGGTTGCGGTAGCCGTCGAGCCCGGGCTGCGTGCCCCGCGGGCAGAGGATGACGTTCGGGTTGCCGAAGTTCACGATGTACTCCGCGGCGGAGATGAACTCGTTGACCGGGCCGAGGTGCATCCCGCGCTTGAGCAGGACCGCGGTGTCGCGGCCGGCCACGGCCTGGCCGACCTGGCGGAGGAGCGAATAGTTCAGGGCGTTGCGCGCGCCGATCTGCAGCACGTGCACGCCGGCCTCGAGCGCGAGGCGCAGGTGGTTCTCGTCCATGACCTCGGTGACCACCGGCAGGCCGGTCTGGCGCGCGGCCTCCATCAGGATGCCGAGCGAGCGCACGTCGCCCTGGAACGCGTAGGGATTGGTGCGCGGCTTCCACACGCCGCCGCGCAGCGCCTGCGCCCCGGCGGCCTTCACCGCGTGGGCCGTCTCGATGAAATACTGCGGGTTGGCCGGGTCGATCGTGCACTGGCCGGCGATGAACAGCAGCTCCTCTCCCAGCGTCACGCCGCCGATCTTCAGCCGGTGGCTGGCGAGGTCGGACTTGATGTCCATCAGCTTGTGCGGCGACTGGATGGTGTCGACGCGGTCCACGTACGGCAGGCCCTCGAGCCGGCTGATCATCAGCTCGTCGCGCTCGTCGCCGACGATGGCGTAGATGGTGCGCACGGCGCCGACGATCGGCTGGATGCGGCAGCCGAACTCCGCCACGATGGCGGTGAGCTCGGCGACCTGCTCCGGCGGCAGGCGGTTGTTTTTGGGCAGGATCATGGCGGGGGGGTTGAAAACAAAGGAGCCGCCCGGGTGGGGCGGCTCCTGGGCTTAAATCTGGTTGGTCAGTTTATGCGTCGGTGCCGCCGCCCGGGTGCCGGGGGCTGAAAAAATAAAAGGCGGCGGCGAAGCGGGGCATCGGGCGCCATTGGTGACGACCCGGCGGGCGGCTGTCAATTCCGGAGCCGGTCTATGACCCGGGGCCGCCGGCCCGTGCCCGCCCGAGCCAGTCCGCCCACTCCGACCCTTGCCCGCACGCAAGCCGGGCCGCCGCCCGCGCCCCGAGTGCGCCGACCACGTTGCCCGTGCCCGAATAGGCGCCCGCCGCCCACACCTGGTCCCGCACCTGCTCCAGCACCGGCAGGCCGTCCGCGGTGTAGGCCACGGCGCCGGCCCAGCGGTGCGTGACCGGGGCGCGCACGCGCAGCTTTTCGCGCAGGAATTTCTCCAGCAACCTCTGGATGAATGCCGTGGGCGCCGCGGCCGTCGTCCACTCCGCCTCCAGCGCGTGGTCGCGAAAACCGCCCAGCGCCACCGTGCCGTCCGGCAGCTGCTGCCAGTATTCATAGCCATGGCGCCAGTAGCACGGCCGGGAAAAATGCACCTCGGGCGCGGGCGCCGTCGCCAGCATCTGCAGCCGCGCCGTGCGCACCCGCGGGGCCAGCTCGGGCAGGATCAGCTCCAGCCGGCCGTCGACCGCCACGATGACGGTGCCACACAGCACCGTGCCGCCGTCCGTGACGACCGCACCCGGCACCAGCCGCCGCACCGGGGAGTTTTCGTAGAGCGACACGCGGCGCTCCCGCAGCTGCCGCGCCCGCGCGCGGACGCGGCGCAACGGCTGCATGCACCCGTCCGCCGGCAGCAGGATCCCCTCGCCTTCCGGCCCCGCGTACGGCTCGGCGGCGAAGCCGTCCGCGCGGAGGGCCGCGAGCTGCCGCCCGCAGTCCGCCAGCTCCGCCGCATCGGCCGCCAGCCGCAGCGAGCCGGTCAGCCGGAGGTGATCGGGCTGGTCGCTCGCCTGCCGCCAGATTTCCGCCACCGTGAGCCGGTAAAGCGCCGCGGCCGTCGCGCGGCCGAATTGCGCGACCGTCTCGTGATAGGCCTTCGCCAGCCCCGCCAGCACGAAGCCGCCATTGCGCCCCGCCGCCCCGGCGCCGACAGACCGCGCCTCGACCCCGACCGCCGTCACGCCGAGCGCCTGCAATTCCTCCAGGGCCGCGAGCCCCGAGCCGCCCAGCCCGACCACGCAGACGTCGGCGCGTACCGTGCCCTCGAGCCGGGGCAGCGGCGGCCAGGCGGAGTCGTCCCAGACGGGCGCGTTCATCGGCTCAGGCCTTCGCCCCGAAGAATTCCCAGCAGAGCACGGCTGCGGCCGCGGACACGTTGAGCGACTCGACCGAGTCCGCGCCGGGGATCCGCACGAGCCGGTCGCACTGGGCGGCGACCTCGGGCGCGATGCCGTGCTCCTCGTTGCCGAGGACCAGCGCCGGCGGCCGCGGCAGGCCGCGCTCCCGCACCGCCGCCGGCGAAAGCTGGTTGCCCCGCAGGCTGGTGCCGATGAGGCAATGGCGCCGCTTCAGCTCGGCGCAGATGCCGGGCAGGGACGGCACCCGGTAGAAATCCACGAACTCCATCCCGCCTTCCGCCACGCGCCACGCCGCCTCGCCCGGCAGCGCCTGCGCGGGATGGTCGGGCACGATGATCGCCTTCACCCCGAAAAAAGCCGCGGTGCGCACGATGGCGCCGACGTTGTTGGCGTTGCTCACGCGGTCGAGCAGCAGCAGCGGGGCGCGTGTCCGGCCCCAGGTGTCGAGGACCTCGCGCGTGACCTTGTGCAGCGGCCGCTCGGCGATGACGGCGACGATCCCGCCATGCAGCTTGGTGCCCGCGATCTTCTCCAGCTCGGCGGCGTCCACCTGGCGGTAGACCTTCTTCAGCTGTGCGAGCCGCGCGCAAAACTCCCCGGCCCGCCGCCCGGTGGCGGCGTCGAAGAACAGCCGCCGCACCTCGTCCGGATGCCGGGTGAAGAGCATCGAGACGGCCTGCCAGCCGCAGACGTTCAGTTCCCGGGCCTTGGAATGAATGGGCGGCTTCATGCTTTGGTTTCGCCCACCACCGTGAACTCCTCGCGGTCGTGATACAAGTGGCGGATGCGGAAACTCGCCGCGTGGGTGACGAACGGCGAGTCCGCGGCGCGCAGCTCGCGCAGCAGCCCGACCGGGTCGACGTGGCCGAACTTCAGGTTGATGACAAAGTGCCGGCACCAGCCGCGGGCCAGCCAGGGGGCCACGATGTTCTGCAGCACATGGTGCGGCTCCTCGACGAGGTCGCAGAACAGCCAGTCGAAGACCTCGCCGGCGGCGGGGGCGAACTTGAAGGCGTCCTCGAGCCGGTGGGAGATCAACGGGTGGTTGAGCGCCCCGCCCTTGAGCGGGCCGTTGTCGAGCGCCACCACCCGTGCGCCGCGCTTCGCCGCGCTGTAGCTCCAGCCGCCGGGCGCGGCCCCGAGGTCGCAGACCGTCTCGTCCGGCTGCGGCTCGCGGCCGAGCACGACGCAGGCTTCCTCCATCTTCAGGTAGGAACGCGACGGCGCGGCGTCATCATCCGCCATCCGGCGCTGCCCGCCGCACACGGCGTCCCGGGCGGCGAAGATCCGGCCGAAGCCGGCGAAGAACACAAACAGCCCGCGCGCCGGGCCGGCGCCGCGCGGCAGCCCGGGCACGGCCAGCTTCGCCACCCGCGAGAGCTTCTTCTTCAAGAGCTCGGCGAAGGCCTTCTCCACCGCGCTGGCACGGCGACCGAGGCCGACGACCTCGGGCACCAGCTGGAACACGCACGGCCACGGCGCCTCGAGGCGCTCGCCGCGCAGGCTGGTGAGAAAATATCCGGCCAGCTGCTGCGCCAGGGCGTTGACCGACTCGCCCCGCAGCTCGCACGGCGCGAGCAGCACCAGGTGCGGGAAGGCGAGGTCCGGCGGATTCGCTTCATCCGCCACCCGCGCCCAGCCCGGGCCCTTCTCCGTCACCGGCAACCCGGCCTCGCCGAGCTCGCGCTCGAGGAAGGCCTCGTATCCGGACGTGCAGAGAAACAGCATCCCGCAGTCATACCGTCCCGGCCGCCGCCGCCGAGGCGAAAATCTCCGTGCGTTTTCCGCCGCGTTCCGTTCACTGGTCCTTCCCCATGCGCCAGCCCACCGCCGATCTTCGCATCCGCACCGCCCGTCCGCTCCTCTCCCCGGCGATCCTCGAGGAGGACCTGCCCCTGTCCGAGGCCGGCGCCGCCCTGGTGGACGCCACGCGGCTGGCCATCGGCGACATCCTGCACGGCCGCGACCGGCGCCTGCTCGCCATTGTTGGCCCCTGCTCGATCCACGACCCGGCGGCGGCGCTCGAGTACGCGCACCAGCTCCGGCCGGTGGCGGACCGCCTCGCGGGCGACCTGCTGGTCGTGATGCGCGTCTATTTCGAGAAGCCCCGCACGACCGTCGGGTGGAAGGGCCTGATCAACGATCCCCACCTCGACGGCAGCTTCCAGGTCAACACCGGCCTGCGCCTGGCCCGCCGGCTGATGCTCGACATCAACGCCGCCGGCCTGCCGGTGGGCACCGAATTCCTCGACACCACGCTCGGCCAGTATTACGCCGACCTCGTGTCCTGGGCGGCCATCGGCGCGCGCACGACCGAGAGCCAGATCCACCGCGAGCTCGCCTCCGGGCTGTCGATGCCGGTCGGCTTCAAGAACCGGACCGACGGCGACCTGCAGGTGGCGGTCGACGCCATCGTGTCGGCACGGCATCCGCATTGCTTCCCTTCGCTGACGCGCGAGGGCGCGCCCGCCGTGCTCGCGACCACGGGCAACCCCGAGGGCCACCTCGTGCTCCGCGGCGGCAGCCGCACCGGCCCGAATTTCGGCCGCGCTTCCGTCCACGCCGCCGCCGCCCTGCTCCGCCTATCCGGCTCGCTGCCTGTCGTGCTGGTGGACTGCAGCCACGGCAACAGCGGCAAAAAGCACTCGCAGCAGGCGGCGGTCGCCGCCGACCTGGCCGCCCAGGTGGCCGCCGGCGAGCCCGCCCTCATCGGCTTCATGCTCGAGAGCAACCTCGTCGGCGGCAGCCAGCCGCCCGGGCCGAAGGCGCAGCTGGCCTACGGCCAGAGCATCACCGACGCGTGCCTGTCCTTCGCCGAGACCGTGCCCGTGCTGGAGCAGCTCGCGCAGGCGGCCGCCGCCCGGCGGTCGCGGCCGGCCTGAGCCTTTTCCCGCGTGCGCGTCCTCATCGCCTTCGACAAGTTCAAGGACGCCCTCACCGCCCGGCAGGCCGGCGAAGCCGCGGCCGCCGCGGTGCGTGCCCGGCATCCCGACTGGGAACTGGACCTCTGCCCGCTCACCGACGGCGGCGAGGGATTCTGTGCAACCCTCACCGCTACGGCGCAGGGGCGGTTGCAGCCGGTGGAGGTCATCGGGCCGCGCGGCGCCCGCACCATCGCCCCGGTGGGGTTGGTGGACTGGGCAATAATCCCGCCGGCGGCGCGCCATCAGCTGGACCCGGCCCGGACCGGCGGCCGTCTCGCCGTCGTCGACCTGCCCTCCGCCAGCGGCCTCGCGCTGCTCGCCCCGGGGCAGCGCGACCCCTGGCGCACGACCACCTTCGGCACCGGCGAGCTGCTGCGTCATGCCGCCGACACGCACGTCGGCGCCATCTTGCTCGGGATCGGCGGCAGCGCCACGAACGACCTCGGGCTCGGCGCGCTCGCGGCGCTCGGCTGCCGGTTTTTCAGCGCCAAGGGCGCACTCATCAGCCTGCCGGTGCCCTCCACGTGGGCCAGGATCACTCGCATCGAGGGCCGCGCCGCACTGCCGCCCGTGTTCATCGCCTGCGACGTGACCAACCCGCTGCTCGGGCCGCGCGGGGCCGCGGCGACCTACGGACCGCAAAAGGGACTCCGGCCGGAGGATCTGCCCCGGCTCGAGGCCCAGGCGGCCCGGATGGCCGCGCTCCTGTGTGACGCGTGCGGCCAGCCGCCCACGCTGGCCGAAAGCCCCGGCGCCGGCGCGGCTGGCGGCATCGGTTTCGGCCTGATGGTCGCGTGCGGCGCAAAACTGGTCCCGGGTTTCGACCTCGTCACCGCCTGGCTCGATCTGCCCGCGCGCCTGGCCGCCGCCGACCTGGTACTGACCGGCGAGGGCCGGTTCGACGCCACGTCCCTCGAGGGCAAGGGACCCGGCGGACTCGTCGCCGCGGCGCGGCGCCTGGGCAAGCCGGTGCACGTTTTCGCCGGCAGCCTCGGTCTGCCGGAGGACGACCACCTGCACGCCATCACGCCGGCGGGGTTGCCGCTGGCGGAGGCGCTGCCCCGCACGGCGGAGTTGCTCGCCGCCGCCGTGGCCCGGGTGCGGTGAGCGCCGCGGCGCGCCGATTGTCCTCGCCAACCTGTCCGGCCATTTTCAGAAATCACGGCACATGTCCTGCCGGTCACTCGTGAAAATTTCCCTCGGAGCCCTCGCCGCCGGTGTCCTCGCCCTGGGGCTGGGCTGCGCGAGCAAGCCGGTCGCGGCGGCGGAGAAACCGCCCGCCGCCCTGCCCGCCCCCGCGGCCCCCGCGCCGCCGCCGCCGGTGGCGGAGAAACTCCCGCGGGTGATGCTCGGGATCGACGTGCTGGAGGCGGACCATTTCGCCGCCGTCGCCGGGAAGAGGATCGGCTTGCTGACCCACCCGGCCGGGGTGAACCGCCGCGGCGAGAGCACGGTCGACGTGCTGCGCCGCGCGCCCGGCGTCCGGCTGGTCGCGCTCTTCGGCCCCGAGCACGGCTTCGACGGCCAGGAGAAGGCGGGCGAACATGTCGCCGACACCGTCGACCCGCGCACCGGGCTGCCGGTCTATTCGCTGTACGGCAAGCACACCCGGCCCACCCCGGCCGAGCTCAAGGGCCTCGACGCCCTCGTGATCGACCTGCAGGACATCGGCGTGCGCTCCTATACGTTCAACGTGGTCATGCGCTATGCAATGGAGGCGTGCTTCGAGAACGGCGTGGAGGTCATCGTGCTCGACCGTCCCAACCCGCTCGGCGGCCTGAAGGTGGACGGGCCGCCGCTGGACCCCGAGAACATGAGCGGCGTCGGGGCCTACCCGCGCATGCCGTACGTGCACGGCCTGACCATCGGGGAGATCGCCCGGATGGCCAAGGGCGGTTCCCGCGCCATCTCCGGGCTGACGATCGCCGAGAAATTCCGCGGGCAGGGCCGGCTCACCGTCATCCCCATGCGCGGGTGGACACGGAGCATGCGCTGGCCGGAGACGGAGCTGAAGTGGGTGGCCACCTCGCCGAACATCCCCAGCTTCGAGGCCGTCGTCGGCTACGCCATGGTCGGGCTCGGCACGCAGAACAGCGGCTGGACCTGGGGCATCGGGAAGGATTTCCCTTTCCGCGGCATCGGCTACCCCAAGAAGACGCCGGACGAGATCATCGCCGCGCTGGAGGCCTGCAAGATCCCCGGCATCCGGCTGGTCAAGCAGCCGGGCCTCGGCCGCGACGGAAAGCTCATCACGGGCGTCTACGTCGAGGTGACCGACTGGGACGCGTGGCATCCGACCGAGCTGTCCTTCTACATGCACCGGCAGGCCGCGAAGTGGTCGCGGCTCAACCCGTTCGCGACGCTGACGACGGACGAGGCCCGCAGCTTCAGGATCCATGTCGGCTCGACCGCGTGGTTCGGCGCCCTCAGCCGCGAGGGCGGCCGGGTCAACGTGGCCTCCTTCCTCCAGAACTGGACGGCGCGGGACGCGATCTACCTCGAGGACACCCGGAAATACTGGCTGTACCCGTGACGCGGCCGCCGCCGCGACCACGCGCCGGGGGCGCAGCCCGGCCCGACCGTGGATGTCAACTAACAGTATACTAAGGTCGCGGGGGCCTTTAGTATATTATTGGTTGACATCCGGACCGGCGCCGGCCCGGGGCTTACTTGGCGCCGGCCGCGCCGGCGGTGTTCTTCGCCACCCACGCGTTGTACTCGGCGCGGGGCATGAACCGGAGCGAGGCGGAGTTGATGCAGTAACGCAGGCCGCTCGGGGCCGGGCCGTCGTCGAAGACGTGGCCGAGATGGCCGCCGTCCACGTTGCAGTGCACCTCGGTGCGGGTCATGCCGAAGCTGCTGTCCGTGGTCTCGCCGACCAGGGCCTGCTCGACCGGCCGGGTGAAGCTCGGCCAGCCCGTGCCGCTGTCGAACTTGTCGCGGCTGTCGAACAGCGGCGTGTCGCTGCAGACGGAGAAATACACGCCGTCCGCGTGGTTGTCCCAGTATTCGTTCCGGAAGGCCGGCTCGGTGCCTTGCTGGCGGGCGACCCGGTACTGCTCCGGGGTGAGCCGCGCCCGCCATTCGGCGTCGGAGAGCTGCACCCGGGCCTTGCTCATGTCGATGACGACGTTTGAGGGCAGGCCGCAGGCGGAGATCTCGCCGGGCTTGCACTGGAGGGCATCCTTGGCGGGCAGGGTCTTGGCGGATTTCATGGTGGTGTCGGTGGCGCACAGCCCGGCGGGGGCCAGGAGGGCCGCGGCGAGCAGGACGAGGGGAAACGGAAGCCTTTTCATCATGGCAGCAAGGTGGAATGTGATCCGGGTGGGAAACCGGCGGGGATGCCGGTCACCGGCCGTAAGAGCCGCCGGGGCCGGCTTTATTCCGTCCGGACCCGCACCGTGCCGTCGTGAAACTCGTTCACCAGCGCCTGCCCCGGCTGGAGGCCGCGGGCCCGCGCGACCGGACGGCCGGCGGCGTCACGCACGATGGCGTAGCCGCGCCTGAGCACGGAGGCCGGGCTGGCCGAATCCAGCCGCTTCCACAGCGCGAGCAGGCGGTGCGACTCCGACCGCACGCGCAGCTCCGGCGAGGCCGCGGCCAGCCGCGCCCCGTAGCCGGCCAGCGCGGTCCGCCGAAGCTGGACCGCACCGCGGAGGGCGGAGCCCAGCCGGTTGCCAAGATCATCCAGCCGCAGATGGCTCTGCTCGATCGCCGCCGTGGGTGCGAGCAGCCGGAGCCGGCTGCGGGCGTGGTCGAGCTTCCCGGCCGCCTGCACCACCGCGGCCGCGACGGCCGCCGCCATGTGGTCGCCGCCGCGTTCGAGCCGCTCGACGCAGTCCAGGTAGCGGCTGGTGATGAGCTCGGCCGCCCCGCTCGGGGTCTCGGCCCGCACATCGGCGGCAAAGTCGCACAGCGTGTAGTCGATCTCGTGCCCGACGGCGGAGATCACGGGGACGGGGCACGCCGCCACGGCGCGCACCAGGAGTTCCTCGTTGAACGCCCACAGGTCCTCGATGCTGCCGCCGCCGCGGCCGAGGACGAGCAGGTCGAAGATCCCCAGGGCCGCCGCGGTCTGCAGCGCCGCGACCAGCTCGGCCGCGGCGCCCTCGCCCTGCACCCGGGCCGGGAGCACCACGAGCCGGCCGGTCCAGCCGCGGCGGGTCAGGATGCGGATGAAGTCCTGGACCGCCGCGCCGGTCGGCGAGGTGATGAGGCCGACCGTGCGCGGCAGCAATGGCAGCGGCTGCTTGCGCGCGGCGTCGAACAGGCCCTCGGCCGCGAGCTTTTGCTTCAGCTGTTCCAGCTGCTGCTGGAGCCGGCCGGCACCCTGCTCGATCAGGGCGCGGACGACGAGCTGGTACTGCCCGCGCTGCTCGTAGACGCTGACGTCGCCGTAGGCCAGCACCTGCAGGCCGTCGTGCAGCGGCACGGTCTGCCGGGCGGCGTCGCCGCGGAAAAGCACGCAACCCAGCTGCGCGCCCGCGTCCTTGAGGGAGAAATAGACGTGGCCGCTCGCCTGCGCGCGCAGGTTGGAGACCTCGCCCCGCACCCAGCCCGGCCGGAGGCCGCCCTCCAGCAGCTGCTTCACCTCGCGGGTGAACTCGGTGACGCTCCGCACCCGGCCCGCGTCGGCGAGGCCGGGCTCAGGTTCTTTTTTTGCCATAATGACGCCGGATAAAATGGATGATGAGCGACACCGACGCGATGGCGCCCAAGCCCAGCATGGCGACCAGCGCCTTGCCGTGCAAAATCGCATCGCCGAAAATAACGCACCCCACGGCCAAGGGCATGACCACCACCCACGAGATCCACAGATAGGTGAAAAAGCGGACGCGGGCGAGCCCCAGCAGATAGCTTTGCACGGTAAACGGCGGACCCGGAGTGAGGCGCACGATCAGGGTCAGCTCGCTGTGGTCGGCCTCATCCAGCTCCGGCACCTTGTATTTGGTGCGGGCGATCAGCTGTTCCAGCGTGGGACGCAGGACGAAGGCGGCGAGCCAGTAGGTCAGGGTCAGGTTCAGCGCCAGCGCGAGTCCGCAGCACGCCAGCACCAGCGGCAGGCCCAGCCGGGCGGCAAACACCGTACCGGCCGTGAGAGTGAACAGGCTCAGCGGGCAACCCACCGCCGGTAGCACCGCCATCGCGGAGAAGAAAACCAGCGGCCCGGCGTCGCGCATCAGGTCCACCGCCGCTTCGATTGACTGCCACACGCTATAGTCATGAAGCTTCAACCACCAGAGGCCGGCGCCGGCCAGGACCAGCAGCACGGCGGCCAATGCGGCCAGTTTCAGCGGGGACAGGCGGTTTTCCACCCGCCCACCATGCCGCGCCGGCTTTGGCGCCGTCAAGGGCGGAGGCACCGTTGCCCCGGGGAAATGAAGCTCGCGCCCGCACCCGGCCGGGACTGCAATCAGGCCGTCGCGCATGCTGCCTCACCGTCCCTCGCCCGCCGTCCTGCCGCTTCGCCTGCTCAGCGGCGCCGGCCTGCTCGCCCTGGCGGTCATCACCCTCGCTGACCGCGGGGCCTCGCGGATGTATGCCGCGCCGTGGAGCTGGCTCTACTGGTGCGCGGTGCTCGCGCCGGTCCTGATGCTGGGACTGCGCACGGTCGTCCCGGCGCCGCCGCTGCGGCTGCCCGCCCGGCCTTGGGTGTGGCTGCTCGCGGCGGCGTGGTCCGTCCTGCTGGCCGCCGCGCTCGCCAGTCCCTACCGGGCCATCTGCCTGCGGTGGTCGGCGCTGCCGCTGTCCGGGCTCGCGACCTTTTTGCTCATGCATGACTGGCTGCAGGCCGCGCCCGCCAATCGCGAGCGCGGCGCCCGCTTTGCGGCCGTGGCCGCCGGGACGCTGATGCTGGCCAGCACCGGCTACTGGCTCGCCGACATGGCCGGGCTGACGCGGGCGGAAATTTTCTCGTCCACCCTGTTTGAACTGCGCAACCCGCATCCGCTGGGCCACTCCAACTACACCGCCGGACTCGCGCTGCTGGCGCTGCCCTGGCTGGTGGCGGGGGCATTCCGCGGTCGCGGATTTTTCCGCTTCGCCGCGCGGGCCGGGACCGGGCTCGCCCTGCTGGTGCTTTTCACCAGCGGCAGCCGCGGCGGCCTGATCGGCCTCGTTGCGCTCGGGGTGACGGCGCTGGGCGGGGCTCGGCTCGGCTGGAAACGTTTCGCCGGGCTGGCCGCCCTGGCGCTGCTCGCCGCCGGAGTCCTCGCCTTCGCCAATCTCCGCATCCGGGCCATGCTCGGGCCGGCCGATCCCGCGGCGGCGCCCAATCTCAGCACGGTGCAGCGCCAGGCCATGCTCAAGGCCGGATGGCACCTGGGCCTCGACCGGCCGCTGCTGGGCTGGGGCCTGAACACCACGCCGCTGGCTTATCCCCGCTATCGGGCGACCCTCGACGGCGGCGCGGAAGACGTCCTGCAACTGCACAGCACGCTCCTCGAAATCTGGGCCGGGCTTGGCACGGCCGGCCTGCTGCTGGCCGGCGGCTTTGTTTGTTTGTGCGCCCGCGGCCGGGCGCGGTCGCCGCTGGCGGCGGCGACCCTGGCGGGCTACGGCGTGTTTGCGCTCACGGATTACCAGCTCGACGTCCCGGTGTTTGTCTTCGCCTGCGCCGCCTTGGCGGCGCGGCTGGCGGATTCCGCCCCGGCCCCGGCCACCGGGCGCGGACGCCTGGGCCTGGGCCTGTCCGCCCTCGTGGCGGCGGGTGTGATTGCCGCGCTGGGCGCCCGCGACCGCACCCCGTACCTCAACACCGAAGCCCTGGCGCTGGCCCGCGATCCCGCGCAGCACGACCGGGCCGTGGCCCTGCTCAACGAGTCACTCTTGCTCAACCCCGACCAGGAAATGGCCCACTTCAACCTCGGCTGGCTGCTGCTGGTGACCGCACCCGCCGACGCGGAACGCCATTTCCGCGCGGCCGCCCAGCTCGTGCCCGACAAGGGCGGCGTCTATTTCGGCCTCGGCGTCGCCCGGCTGAACCAGGGACAGCCGGACGGCGCCGCCCGCGCGTTTGCCCTCGAATGCCTGAACGATCCGCGCTTCCTCGCCTCGCCCTGGTGGACGGTGCCGGCGATCGCCGCGCAACGGGCGGCGACCCGGTCGGACTTCATCCAGCTCGCCGGTGAGGCCGGCGCCATGCTGCCCCCGGGCACCTGGGCGGCCGGACAGGACCGGCTCCTGCTCGGTCTCGCCCCGCGGCTCGGCGAGGTCTCGGCCGGACGGGAAAAAAATTACCGCCGGGAGCGCCTCGGCTATCCCGTGCTGACGCGCAACCTCGACCTGGCCCCGCCGGTCGACCTCTTTGACGTGCGCGAGGATCCCCGCTTTGCGGCCAGCGTGCCCTTCGCCCTGCCGCCCAAGGGCTGGCTGCCATCCCCGCTCCTGCTCAAGCTGCTCGACGCTGGGGGCCGGTCCGGCCAACAATAGCCCATGCCCGCCGCCACGACCAACCCCCTGCGCGAGACCACGCTGCCCGCGGTCCTGCTCATCGGCGACACGCTGGTGGCCTTCGGCGGGCTCGCCCTCGGCTACTGGCTGCGGTACCGCTCGGCCCTCGGCGCGCTCGGCCTCGACGTGCCGGACGCACGCTTCGGCAACTACCTGCCGCTGCTGCTGGTGGGCGTGGTGTTCCTGGTCGGCGCGTTCGCCCAGCAGGGACTCTACGACGGCCGGATGCTGCTGCGGAAGCAACACAGCCTGAATCTCCTCGCGCGCGGCACCGTGTTCTGGGTCGCGGTCTACCTGGCGTTTTCCCTCGTGATCAAGTTCGACCCGCCGATCTCCCGGCTCTTCGTCGTGATCGCCGGCGTCGTCACCCTCCTGCTGCTGGGCTTTTGGCGGGAACTTTTCTACCGGGTGATCACGGGCACGGCCTTGCTGCCGCGCCTGCAGCAGCGCGTGGCCCTGCTCGGCTGGAACCCGGCCGCGCAGGGTCTCGTAAGGGAGGTGCAGAAAAGCCGCGCCCATCCCTACGCCATCGTGGGCAGCATCGACGACGGCACCCACCCGCCGATGAACCCGCTTCGCGGCCTCGGCGCGATCGACGCGCTGGGCACGATCCTGCGCGAGGAGGAAATCGACGTGCTCATCGCCTCCCACCTCGACATCCCGGCGGAAAAGCTGCGCGCCATCACCGCGGTGTGCGAGCAGGCCTACGTGGAATGGAAGATCGTGCCCGCCGCCTTCCCCATCTTCCTCACCGGCCTGCGGCTCCAGACCGTCGGCAGCATCCCCGTGATCGGCGTCGAGGACCTCGCCATCTCGCGCCTGTTCAACCGCGCGGCCAAGCGCCTGATCGACCTCGCGGGCGCGCTGGTCGGGCTGGCCGTGTCCGCGCCCGTGATCGCGGTCCTCGCCGCCTGGATCAAGGCCGAGTCGCCGGCCGGCCCCGTGTTTTTCCGCCAGGCGCGCATCGGCGCCGGGCACCACGAGTTCACCCTCTACAAGCTCCGCACCATGCGGCCCGATGCCGCCGCCAGCGACGACCTCAACCAGAGCACCCGGCCGGACGATCCCCGGCTGCTGCGGATCGGCGCCTTCCTGCGCCGCTGGAACCTCGACGAGCTCCCGCAATACTGGAACGTCCTGCGCGGGGACATGAGCCTCGTCGGCCCGCGGCCGGAACGGCCGCACCACGTCGCGCAGCTCTCGCAGGTGATCCCGCACTACCTGCCGCGCCATCTGGTGAACCCCGGCATGACCGGCTGGGCGCAGGTCAACGGGCTGCGCGGCGACACCGACCTCGCGGAGCGCATCCGCTACGACATCTTCTACATCGAGAACTGGTCGCTCTGGCTCGACTGCCAGATCCTGCTCCTGACCTTCATCCGCTGGAAGAATCCGGCCTGACCACCGAGTTTAGACCGGGCGCACGGCCCGATGCCCCCGCCACCCGGCCCGGAGCCGGGCCACGCGCTTCCAGAGGCCGAACAGCACGCGCCATTTCAGGCGGGCGGCCGCCGTGGCGCCGAAATGCTTGAGGTAGACGTCACGGTTGGCGTCGAAGATCGCGGCCGACATCCGGTCGAAATCCCGGGCCACGCTCAGGCCCTTCAGGTGGGTGAGCCGCACGCGGCCGTCGTAGACAATCAGGTAGCCTGCGCGGGCGATCCGGATGCACAGGTCGAGATCGTCGCCATACATGAAGAAATTCTCGTCGAACACCGCCCCGACCGGCGCGGCAACGGCATCGTACACGGCCCGGCGCCCGAGCATGAAGGCGCCGTTGATCGCACCGACCGCATACGTCCCATCCGCCGGCCGGTGCGTGAGGTTGTAGCCGGCGAACAGCGGCGTGCGCGGGAAGGCCGCGGCAAGCCCGCTCGCCCGGCAGAATCCGTCCCACAGCGTCGGGATGGTGCGCCGGCAGGCCAGGTCCATCGTGCCGTCCGCCAGCTCGAGCCGCGGCGAGACCAACCCCAGGTCCGGCTCAGCCAGCGCGCGCGCCACGCAGTGCTCCAGCGCGGCGGCGTTGCTGACCGTGTCCGGATTGAGAAACAGCACGCACTCGCCCGTCGTCGCGCGGTAGCCGAGATTGTTGGCCCGGCCGAAGCCAAGATTGGTCCCCGGCTCGATGAGCCGCACCGCCGGGAATGCGCGGGCGATCCATGCCGCGACGCCGTCCTCCGGTGAATTGTTGACGACGCAGACCTCGACCGGCTGGTCCAGCAGCAAGGCCGGCAGTGAACCGAGGCACGCCGGCAGCTCGTCGCGCGAATGGTACGCGACGATGACCACCGAGAGCAAGGGCGGGGCCGGGTCCACGGGTCAGAGATTGAAGCAGGACGCCGCCAGCCATTTCAACACCGAGGCCGGGAGGCGGCCCCGCGCATGGGTGGCGTGCAACCGGACCTCGTTGCGGGCCGACAACATCCGCAGCACCCGCGGCATGCTCCGGCGGGTGGTCTGCCAGCCCCGGCCATGCCATGCCTCCGCGCCGTGCCACAAGCCGAGCTGCCAGCCGGCCCGGCGCAGCCGGTACGACAGTTCGACGTCCTCCTTGTAGGCAAAGTAACGCTCGTCAAACACCCCGCCCGCCGGCCGCAGGCAGGACCGCAGGGCGGCGACGCGGCACGCCAGGAAGGCGCCGCACAACGCGGGCACGTTTTCGAGGACATCGGCTGCCGGGGGCGATGTTTCGCGCCGGTCCTGCCAGCCGCCGCTCCACCGCGGAAACACCCCGGTGCTGTCCAGCCGGCCGGTCGGCCGGGACGTGGCGAAATCATAGCCCGCCAGCCGCGGGCTGATGGCTCCGAAGCGGGCGGCCCGCGTTTCGCCGAACAATCCGCGCATGCCCGCGAGCAGGCCGGGCTCCAGCAGCACATCCGGGTTGAGAAACAGGACGAGGCCGGCCGTCGGGGCCAGCCGCCGCCACCCGAGGTTGTTGCCACCCGTGAAGCCGAGATTGGCCTCGAGGATGATTTCCAGGCCGGGCGCCCCCGCCCAGTCCGCGCGGCTCCAGCTCGTGTCATCCGAGCCGCAGTCGACGACGACAATGCGTTCCGGCCGCCCGGCCTGGTCCAGCAGGGACCGCACGGTCCGGCCCAGGGTCTCCCCGTGGTTGTGCGCCACGATCACGGCGGCCAGCGGCTCGTTCATCATGACAGGTTCTCCTCCGCGGCGAGCCGGTACAATGCGGACGAGCGCAGGCAGCCCGTCAGCCGCCAACGCCGCCCCAGGTCCGGCAGGTGGCGCAGCCGGAATTGCGCCCGCACCAGGGCCCCGCGCCCGGCCGGCGCCGCGCGGAAATGCCGCGCCGCGCTCGCGCGGATTTCCGCCGCCACCGCAGCCGCATCGCCCGACAGCTGGCCCGGCCGCAGCCGGTACCGCGCAACCGCCTGCGGGACCGGGCGGAATTTCCAGCCGGCCGCCAGGCCCCGGGCCCAGTAGTCAAAGTCCGCCGCCAACCGGTACCGCTCGTCAAACCAACCGAGCTTTTCCGCCGCCGCGCGCCGTACCAGGGTGCCATGTTGTGTCAGCGCCGGCACTCCGGCGGCGAACAGTGCGCCCAATCGCTCAGGCTTGCTCTCCACCGGCAGCGGCCCGAGATCGGCGCCATTGCCCGAAAAATAGTCCACCTGGCCGTAAACCGCATCGCCAGCCGTCGCGGCGAGCAGTCCGGCCGCGGCGCGCACTCCCGCGGGCAGCAGAACATCATCGTCATTGATCCACGTGAACGCATCCCATTCCCCCCCCACCTGCAGCCCGCGGTTCAGGGCCGCGTAGACTCCGGCCTCGGCGTCGGCGACGATCTCGGCCGACGGGGCCAGCCGGCGCAATTCATCCGCCACACTAGGCGGACAGAGCAGCACATGGCGCGCCTGCGCACCGAGCCCGGCGACCGAACGCAGCGTCTCCCCCAGGTAGGGGCTCGTACCCAGGGTCGGCGTCAGCACCAGCAGTTTCATGACCAGTTCCCCTCGGCTCGCGGAAGAATTGCCCGCCCATGTCTCATGGCCGACACGCGTCACCGCCAAAGAAGGCGGCGCTTCGCCAATTCGGAAAACAACCGGTGCAAGCCGCTGGCGTAGGCCTCCATGGTGCAGGTGGCGACTGCCGCTTTCGCCCGATCGGCCAGCCCCGCCCGGAGCCCGGGATCGGACAACACCCGGAACATGGCCGCGGCCCAGGCCTCAGCGTCAAGCGGCGGCACATAAAGGGCGCCCTCGCGCAATTGTTCCCGATGGCCGGGACTGTCGCTGAGGATGGCCGGGCAGCCGAGCACCGCCGCCTCCTGCGGCGGCAGGTTGTTGGGCCCCAGGAGCGACGGAAAGACGAGCCCCGCCGCCTTTTCGTAGAGGGCCTTCAACTCGCCCCGCGGGACAAACCCGCCGAAGCGCACCCGGCCGGCAAGGCCGAGTTCCGCCGCTGTCGCCTTCAGGTAGGCGGCATTGCCCTTGTCAGAACCGACAAAAACCAGGTCGATCTCCACCCCGCGTCGCGCGAGCAGGGCCAACGCCTGCAGCAGGGTGTGGTGGTTCTTGTGCGGCCACAACTGGGCGGGATAAAGGAAGAACGGCGTGGCCGGCAGCCACGCGGGCGCCACCGCGGTCACGCTGGAGAAATCCGGATTGGGAAAGGGCAACGCCACCACCCGCTTCCGATCCACGCCGTACAGTCCGCAGGCCTCGGCCGCACCGGCCTCGTTGCCCACCACCACATAACTGGCCTGCGTCAGCATCCGCCGGGCCATGGCCTCGCGCTGGTCCCAGGGGTCGCGGGCGGATCGCACCTCCGGGAATTCCGGAATGGTGCGGTGCCCGAGGTCCCACAGCGTGAAGACAAAAGGGATGTCGATGCGGGCGTAGGCCGGCGCGGCAAAATACGCGAGGTCGAGCCGCCATTCGCGGCAGACGGGCCGGAGGTCCACCAGCGGGATTTCGGTGCCGAGGCACCGGAGCAATTTCAACCAGAAGAAACGGATCGGGCGCCGCCGGTGTGACCACGCGTTCCAGGGCATCGGAACGAACTCCACCCCACCGTCGGCCGCCGCGGCGGGAAATTTCTCCGCGATCATCTGCCGCAACGTGTCCGCCCCACCCTCGGTAGGGGCGGTGTCTCGGCCAAAGATGCCTAGGCGAAGTTTGCGCATGAGTGCCGGGCTAGAGGGCGCGCGCCAAGATGAAGCCATACCAGGCGCGGGCGTCGAGCTTCGCTTCCGTCAGCCCGGCCTGGGTGCGCTCGATGGCAAACCTGGCCTGCCGCAACATGTCCTCCAACTCGGGGAGGAAGAAGTAGCGCAGACGGTGCACCTCACGGAGGCAGTGGGTCTCGCCGCCCGCCACATTCTCGATGCGGACATCATAGCTCACGTCGATGCGATGCTCCGCCGCATGGTGGGTGGGCTCGGAAACCCGGAAGACCCGCAGCCCCTGGTCCACCACCTGGCGCTCCCGCCGGGTCGGTGGATCGGCCAGCACGCCCGGGCCGTGCCAGAAATCGAAGGCCAGCCGGCCGCCGGCCACGAGGTGCCGCCGAACGTTGGCCAGCATCGCCGGCAGGTCGGCCGGTCCGGTCTGGTAGGAGGCAACATGGAACAACGACACCACGGCGGAGAATTTCCGGCCGAGGTCGAAATCAGTGGCTGACGCCGTGACATAGTCGATGCTCGCGGCGGCGGGCGTGCGCTCACGGGCCAGTGCAATCATGTCGGGCGAAAGGTCGACGCCCGTCACCTGCCAGCCAAGCTGGGCGAACTCCCGGGCATGCACCCCGGTGCCGCAGCCGATGTCCAATAGCGCCCCGGCCCGGCCCTCGGTTCCGCGTAACAGCCCGTCGATCCACCGCGCCTCGGTCCCATAGTCCTTGTCCCGATAGAGCAGGTCGTAATACCGGGCATACTGGGTGAAGGCCGTGGTCTTCATCGCAAGGCCTCCCGCAGCGCCGCGACCACTTGGGTGACGGTTTCTTCCTTCAGGTTAAGACCGCTCGGCAGATAAAAACCCAGCCGCGCGGCCCGTTCGGTGTGCGGGTAGGATTCGCCCCGGGCGATAGCGAGCTCCTGCAGAACCGGCTGCTGGTGCAGGCCCAGGAAAAACGGTCGCGTGCCCACGCCCTGCGCCTTCAGCCGCGCCATCACCGCGGCGGCGTCCAGCCCGAGCGCGGCATCGAGTTCCACGGCATACATCCAATAGACCGACCGGGCCCAGGGCTTGACCGGCATGAAGCGCACACCTGGGACCCCGGCCAGCCGGTGCCGGTAGCAGTCGGCCAACCGGAGCTTGATCGCGATGAACTCGTCCAGCCGCTCGACCTGGGCCAACCCGACCGCAGCCTGCAGGTTGGTCATCCGGAAATTGTAACCAAGCTCCGTATGCAGGAAGCGTTTTTCCGGCCGAAAGCACAGGTTGCGGTAAGACCGCGCCCGCTCCGCCAACCCGGGATCATCCGCCAGCACCATGCCACCCTCGCCGGTCGTGACGATCTTGTTGGCGTAGAAACTCGTCGCCGCCGCGTCGCCGATCGCACCGCATTTCAGCCAGCGTCCGCCGGCGCGCTGGCTTTGGTAGGCCGCCCCGTGCACCTCGGCCGCATCCTCGAGGATCTTGAACCCATGTTTCGCCCGCAGTTCCAGCAGCGGGTCCATGTCCACCGGATGCCCGTAGATGTGCACCGGCATGACCACCTTGGTCCGTGGCGTGATCTTCGCGGCGACCTGCGCGGGGTCCATACACCAGGTCTCGGGCTCGATGTCCACCAGCACGGGCCGCGCGCCCAGCCGCAACGCCGCCACCGCGCACGAGATAATGGTGAACGAAGGCATGATGACTTCGTCGCCGGGGCCGACGCCGAGCGCGTACAACCCGGCTTCGAGCGCCGCCGTTCCGTTGCACACCGCCACGCCGTGCTGGCGGCCCAGGTAGCCGGCAAAGGCCTGCTCGAACCGGGCCACGAAGGGCCCCTCCGAGGAGATCCAGCCCGTATCGATGCATTCGGCCAGGTATTTCTTCTCGTTGCCATCGAGGAGGGGTGCGTTGACCGGAATCATAGGATCCGTCCGGCCAGCCGGATCCCGGTTGGCGGCACGGCATCGAAGAGCGTCTTGTCCTGGTCGCCGGCATACGGGCCCTGCTTGACCTCAAACATCTCCACCGGTTCGAGCATCTCGAAGCCGTGCCCGCCGGCCACGAGCAGGACGACGTCGCCGGCACCCAGCAAGCGGCTCTCCTGATACACCCGGGCCTCGGTGTAGAAATCGACCCGCATCCGCCCCTTCCGCACGAACAGCACCTCGAGCGTGCGGGTGAGCTCCCGCTGCACCAGCTTGTGGGTGTGCGGCCGGATCGCCTTGCCCGCCGGATGCTGCATGTAGGCCAGCTGCTGGCTGAAGTCGTTAGGCGTGAAAAACGAGATCCCCGGCCGGTCGATCGAACCTCGCACGATCAGCGCGAGCGTCTGACCCCCGGCCGTCACGGTTTCCACAAAATCCATCGCCCACGTCTTAGCGCAACGGCCTGACCCAGCAAGAAGGAAGTCCGGCCTGCCGTCACTCTAGCCGGCGTTTTACGCGCTGCAGCAGGCGGCGCCACGGCCCGCCGGCTTCGGCGGCTGCCGCTGCGCGCCAAAGTCGGCGGCAATCCGGATTCTCGACGGGTTCCGGCCAGGCGGCGGGTATTTCCGCCCGCGCGGGCAGGGCGTCATGCGACCATCCCGCCGCAGCCGTCGCATTGGTCGCGGCGGCGTCGAAGCCCGCGTGGTCCACCAGAGATTCCCCGGGGCGCAGGCAAAGTCCGTCGTGCAGCAGGTGGTGATACAGCCAGCGCACCGCCCAAAGGTTCCGCCCAGCTTCCTGCCGGGCCATCGCCGGCAGATCGCAACCACAGGTTTCCGGATCGATGCCCCGGGCCTGCAACGCCGCCATTTTTTCCAACGCGTTTTGCGCGGGCATACCCGACCAGGCGCGCGCGTAACCGCCCCAGCTCCAGGACTCGGCCCGGGCATCGCAATACGGCCGGCCGGCGGCCGACACGGGCCGGACCCGCGGATGGCTCCAGCCGGAGACGCTGAAAATCCGCGGATCATGCTGAAAATGCCGCAGGGCGGCCGTCATCCAAGCGTAGGTGCCGGGGACGCAGACCAGGTCGTCTTCCCAGGCCACAAAGGCCTCATGCTGCGCCGCCACCTCGGTCACACCCTGCAGGATGTTTTTTCCCAGCCCGCAATTGGCCGGTCGCTCCGTCAGGCGCAACTCGCACCAGTCAACCCCACGCAGGGTGGCCCGGACCTCCGCGACCGCACCGGCGTCATCCGGGCCCTTCGCGCCATCCGCAAAGGCGTAGATCAACGGCACCTGTTCCCCGCGCAAGCAGTCCAGCAGCCGGGCCAGGTGCCGGGGACGCGCATAGGCGAACACGATCGCGGGAATGACGGGCGGCCTCGCGTTCATTTGACGGCCCGGCTGAAGACAGGATGTCGCGCCGCCCCGATCATCCCGTCGGGGATGATCTGGTCGAGGGCCAGGGTCTGTTGCGCGTGCAGCAACGGCCAGAGCGGCACCTGGCCGACGAACGCGGCCGTCGCGGAAAAGGTGCTCGGCGGCGTGAGCACCAGGTCGCATCGGGACAGCACCACCCATTTCTCAAACCAGTGGCCGCTGGTCCCGGGGTTGCCCGGGGCCTGATGCACGGGCAGGTCCTTGAACAACGCGGCATCCTGGCGGACTTCCGAGGCAACCACCACGGCGACCCGGCGCCCGGGGTGCAGGTCAAGCGCCTGCCGGATCCAGCGGGCATACTGCTCCGAGGAAAAATAGAACCGACCATCGTCCCACGCCCGGTAGTCGCTCTGCCGCACCAACACCCCGATCACCAGGATGTGCCGCGCCCGCAGGGCGGCGATGAATTCCCCCGCGGGCCGGGCGAAGCGTTCGGCCGCGTGAAACCGGCCGCGCACCGCGGCCTGGTGCTTCGCGAGCAGCTCCCATCCGGCGATCCGCCATCCGGCACAAACCGTCACCCGCTCCCGCTTCACCCGCGCGAGGAAGTCCATCCCCGCCAGGTCGATGGCCTCGGCGGCCCTGTCGTCGAGCGTCACGGCCTGCCAGCCCGGCCGAGTGCGGCCACCGGCCTGCACCGCGTGTTGGATCCGCCAATCGAGGCGCCGGGTGATCCATTCCGGCAGGCCGCGGCGCAAACGGATCAGCGGGTCGAGCCCGTGCGCCCTCCGGGGAAAAACGCAGGCCGGGTGCCCGCGCCATTCCGAAAAATATTCCGCGTGCGGCCAGAAGGCGAGATTGAGAATCTCGGCCTCACCCGGATGCTCCAACGCCCAGGCCATCCAATGCGCAAAGCGGAGCACCTGGTTGCCCAGCCGGCCGCCGCCCCGGGTGTAGATGACTTGATGCGGTGGGCGGGACATGGGCGGCGGGACGGCCTCAAGGCCGGCGCAAATGATAGAGCCCGGTGCCAAATCCTTGCCCCGGCGAGTAGGCCGGCGCATACGCCCGCCCATAGATGTACCGCTCCGCGGTCAGGGTCAGTCCGGGAAAAAGGCCGAGCAGGTAATCCCGCGTGAAGGCCCGGTGCGCATTGAAGTAGATCCGGCACTCCGCGTCGACCGGCACGCTGACATACAGGTCGCCACCCGGCGCCAGCACCCGGAGCAGTTCCGCCGCCGCTTTCTCCGAGCCTCGGGCGTCAACGGGGTCGCCGTAGCGGCCGAGACCGATATGCTCGATCACACAGAGGGAGGACAGGCTGGACACCGCCCGATCGGCGTACGGCAGCGCCAGGACCGAGCCGGCCCGAAAGGAGAACCGCTCCAGCTCGATCTCCACGGGACGGATGTCCACCAGCGTTACCGGCACAAACTGCGCCACCAGCGCCATCGACCTGGCCGAGGAGCCGACATCCACGTGGCTCACCGGGCGTTGTTCCGCAATCCGGCGTGCAAACCAGGCATCCTGCAGAAAATAGACCGGTTCCACCGGAGTCGTGGCGGTGCGGTCGGACAGGCAGGGCAGGACATCGCGGCCGCGCATATCAAAGGGCGTGCCGACGTTGAGCCGCCGGAAGCGGCGGTATTCACCGGCGAAAGCCGCGAGCCGGACCAGTCCGGCCAGCCAGCCGAACCCCAGCCCAAACTGATCGCGCAAGGTGTGCCAGCCGGCCCGCAGCAGGCACCAGGGCGTGCTGCGGGCGGGCGGGCGCTGGACCGGGTCGCGGGATGGGTCGGACATGGGTGATTAATAACGCGGCCGGGACCGCCACGGCAAGAACACCGCGGCGGCCATGAGCCGAAGGTTGAACCGGGCCAGCGGCTGGAAGCCTTCGAGGGCGAAGGTCGTCACACCAAAAGAGACCATGGAGGCAACGATGGCGCCGCGGACGCCGAGGACCGGCACCAGCCACAGGTTGAGCGCCACGTTCACCGCCGCCCCGACCACCGCGGTCAGCAGCCCGAAGCGGAATAAACCCTCGTTGGTAAGGAAAACACTGCGGGCGACGCCGAAGTTGGTGAAGAACAGCCGCAGGGCCAGCCACGGCAGCAGGGCGGCCGCCGGGAGGTATGACCGGCCCAGCAGAAACCCGGCCAGCCAGGGTCCGGCCAGCATCAAGGGCACCGCGGTCACCAGAAAAAGTCCGCCCATCAGCCGGTAGAGATTGAAAAGTCGCTTGTGGTAGAGCGGCGGGTTGTCGCGCTTCGCCCGAGTGATTTCCGGCGCGGCAACGGTATAGACCACCATCGGGAGGAAAGAAAAGGCCGTCACCAGGCGCATAGCCGCCGCATACTGCCCCAATTCGCTGCTACCGATCATCTGCCCGATGACCAGCTGGTCGAAATAGGCCTGCGCATAAACGGCCACGCCGGAAAGCGCCAGCGGCCAGCTTTCGTGCAGCAGGGTCCGCACGCACTCCCCCGCCACGCGGAAACGCCCGGGGCTCCAGCCGGATTTCGCGCCGGTCCACAGCCAGCCGGCGGCGCAAAGGGCGAGCTCGAACACCCCCGCTGCGGCCAGGAGGGGCAGCGAGGCCCCACCGAGAATGAGCCCCGCCTTGACGAGGTTCGCCAGCACGCATGCCGCGATGCGCACGTATGCCGAGATCCGGGACTCACCCTTCGCTTGGTAAAGCAGGTCGAACACATCGAGCGCCTGGAAAAGCAGCCCGAGCCCCACGATGACGACCAACAGGCGCATCGGCGCCGCCGGCATGGGCTGCAGCCAGGCCACGCCCACGCAGGCCAGAAACCCGACCCCGGCGCCCAGCGATTTCAAGAAAAAGGCCGCGCCCAGCCACTGGGCGGCCGCCAGCGGCGCCCGCACCAGTTCGCGCACGACCACCGCATTGAGACCAAGCGAGGTAAAGGCGCCGATCGTGCCGACCACCGCGGCCGCGTAGCTCAGCCAGCCATACTGCTCCGGCCCGAGGTAGCGCGCCATCCACACGCCGACCAGCAGGCCCGCCACCATCCGCACCACCTGGTCCACCAGGAGCCACGACACGTTGTCGATCGACCGCTGCAAGGTTTCCCGTCCCGCGAGCCGCCGGGTGAGGAAGGGCGGCAACCACGCGCTGATCTTCATGGCGCGGGCCGGACCTGACCCGGGAACGTTGGCGGGAGCGGTTGCAAAACGCGGGCAAGGTGGCCGACCCCGCTGCGGCAGTCAACGCTACCGCGAGATTCGGCTTCCGTTACCCGGTGCATAAACTAGCGTCAGCCTGCCGCCGCATGAAGCTCACCATCGTCATCCCCTGCTACAACGAGGCGAAAACCATCCGCGCCCTCGTCGACGCCGTGTGCGCCGCACCGGTGGCGGACCGGGAGATCATCGTGGTGGACGACTGCTCCTCCGACGGCACGCGGGATATCCTGCGGACGGAGATCGAGCCGCTGGTGGCCCGCGTGATCTACCACGCCGTCAACCAGGGCAAGGGCGCCGCGCTCCGCACCGGCTTTGCCGCGGCCACCGGCGACGCCGTGATCGTGCAGGACGCCGACCTGGAGTACGACCCGCAGGAATACCCCAAGCTGCTCAAGCCCATCGCCGACGGCAAGGCCGACGTCGTCTTCGGCTCGCGCTTCATGGGCGCCGACGCGCACCGCGTGGTCTATTTCTGGCACATGGTCGGCAACCGCTTCCTCACCCTGCTCTCGAACATGTTCACCGGGATCAACCTCACGGACATGGAGACCTGCTACAAGCTCTTCACCCGCGAGGTGCTCGCGAAGATCCGGATCGAAGAGAACCGCTTCGGCTTCGAGCCCGAGATCACCGCCAAGGTCGCCGCGCTCAAGGACTGCCGCATCTACGAGGTCGGCATCTCCTACTACGGCCGCACCTACGCCGAGGGCAAGAAGATCGGCTGGCGCGACGGCTTCCGCGCCCTCTACGCGATTGTGAAGTACAACCTGTTCGCCTGAACCCCGCTCACGGCGCACCCCCGTGACTGACCTCCTCCGGCCCCGCCGCCTGCTTGCCGCCCTCCTGCTGGTCTCCGCGATCCTGCGCGTGGCCCTGGCGCTGCAGGGCGGCCAGTTTTTCCTCGGCGACGAGGCCCGCTACACGCGCGGCGTGGCGATCTACCAGGCGCTGCGGACGGGCGATGCCGCCGGGCTGCGGGAGGAATTGAAATGGCCCGAGCATGCGGGCTTCAACTTCCTCAACACCGCCGTCGCCGCCCTGCAGCACGCACTGGCGCAGCTGACCGCCTCGGGCGACTGGAGCCAGCCGCAGAACATCTTTGCCAGTGCGCCGCTGGCCGCCGCCGTGCTCGGACTGTTCTCCGTGCTCAACATCTGGCTGGTGCACCGGCTCGCGCTCGCCGCCGGTGCCGGCGAGGCCGAGGCCCTCTGGGCGGCCCTGCTCATGGCGGCGTCCAACACGCTCTTCTATTACTCGCGCCATCTGCTCCCCTATGACAGCGCGCTCTCCGCCGCGCTCGGCGCGGTCTGGTTCGCCCTGCGGGGCGGCACCCGCGCGCGCGCGGCCGCGAGCGGCGCGCTGGCCGCGCTCGCCTACGGGCTCTACAACGGCTACTGGTTTCTCCCGCCGGTGATTTTCCTCGCGCTCCTGCTTTCGCGCCCGGACTGGACCGCCCGGCGCGCGGCCGGGCTCCGCTGGACCGGCGGTTTTCTCGGGCTGCTCGCCCTGCTGCTGCTGCCGGGCACCGTGGCCGGCGCGGCCTTCTACTGGCGCACCCTGTCCGCCTTCAGCGGCACCGTGCGGCAGGGATTGTTCGCCGAGGGCTGGTCGCTGCCTTGGAAGTTTTTCTGGCACGCGGAGGGCTGGCTCGGGCTCGCGGTGGCCGCGGGCGTCCTGTTCGCCGCCGTCCGCGCGTTCCAACCCGGGGCGGAATCCGCGCGGCTGCGGCTCTGGTTTTTGCTGCTGGCCGCCGCCTACCTGCTGCCGGTCGCGGCGTCCGTCGGGCTGAAGCTGTTCGTCGTGTATGCCCGGACCTGCCGGCCGCTGGTCCCGTTGCTCTGCCTGCCGGGCGCCTATGCGCTCCACACCCTCGCCGCCCGCCGGCCCCGGCTCACGCCGCTGCTGGCCGGCTTCGTCATCGCCGGTGCCGGGGTGATGTTCGTCCCTCATTTCAACCGGGTCTTCCCGCGCGACGTCGAATTCCAGGTCCTGGGGCAATACGGCCTGACCAAGCACTGGCTGACCTTCACCGGGTGCATCTACCAGCCCCTGGCTCTGCCCGTGAAGCGGCCCGACCTGGTGCTCGTGAACGCGCAGCGGCTTTACCCCTTGCGCGACTATCGGGGCTATCCGCCCGGCACGGTCCTGTTCTCGGTGGCGCATCCGCTGGCCTACCGGCCCTACCAATATGAGGCCCACACCCCGCGCGAGCGCGCGCTGCTGCGCGAGCACGAGCCCGACATCCGGCTGATCCGGCTCGCCGACCCGGCGGCGGTGCCCGACAACCCCCCCGCGGCGCTCAATTTCACCGCCAGCGACCGCGCGGACGGCTACGATCACCCCGGCGCCCCCTGAATTGACTGCTTTTTGATTTCGCCACCCCGCGCATCTTCGTCCTGAATCGCCCGGCACCATGAGCCTCCCCGCCGTCACGCTTGTCATCCCGATCTTCAACGAGGCGCCGGTGCTGCCCGAACTGCTCGCGCGCCTGACCGCGGTGTTCGACGGCCACCCGGCGGTCCGCTGGGGCGCCCTGCTGGTGGATGACGGCAGCCGCGACGGCTCGGCGGGGCTGATCCGGGCCCACGCCGCGCGCGACCCGCGTTTCACCCTGCTCGAGTTCAGCCGCAACTTCGGCTTCCAGGCCGCGCTCGCCGCCGGCCTCGCCCACGCCGCCGGCGACGCCATCGTCACCATGGACGCCGATCTGCAGGATCCGCCCGAGTGCATCCCGGAGCTGGTGGCCAAGTGGCAGGCGGGCGCCGAGGTGGTGCGCGCGGTGCGCCGCAGCCGGGCGGAGACCGGGGCGCGCCGCCTGGGCATGGATGTCTTCCATAATTTCTTCAGCCGCGTCTCGGACTTTCCCATCGAGGCCAACACCGGCACCTTCGGCCTGATGAGCCGGACAGCGGTGGACGCGCTCAACACCATGCCCGAGCGCCACCGCTTCTTCCCCGGCCTGCGCTCCTGGGTCGGGTTCGCCACCGCGGAGATCGGCTACGACCGGCAGGAACGGGCCGCCGGCCAGCCACAGCAGACGCTCCGGCGGCTCGTGCGCTACGCCTTCGACGGGGTCTTCAGCTTCTCCTACCTGCCGCTGCGGCTGCTGACGTACGCCGGGCTGCTCGTCGGCGCCGCCGGCTTCATCCTCGGCCTGTACTACATCGTCAAGCGCCTGGTCAACATCGAGACCGCGCCCACCGGCTTCACCACCCTGGCCGCGCTGGTCCTGTTCCTCGGGGGCGTCCAGCTCATCGGCATCGGCGTGCTGGGCGAATACCTGGCGCGGGTCTACGACGAGGTGAAGAAACGCCCGCTCTATGTGATCAAGCGCGGCCCGCCGGGCTGACGTCCGCCCATGCCGACGCGCCCGCCCCGTCCGACCGAGCTGCTGCTGGTGGCGCTCGCCCTCGCGCTTTACTGGCTGATGGCCGTCAGCGTCTCGCCGCGCATGGGCGTGACGGCCGACGAGGTCGTGCACCTGACCGGCGGCTATTCCTATTGGAAGTTCAACGACTACCGCCTGCACCCGGAAAACGGCACGCTGCCCATGCGGCTCGCCGCGCTGCCGCTGCTGGGCATGGACCTGAAGTTCCCGCCGCTCGACGACCCGGACTGGGTTGGTTCCAAGGTCAACCTGGTCGGCGAAAAATTCTTCCACCAGCTCGGCAACCCGCTCGCCGAAATGCTGCAGCGCGGCCGGGCCATGATCGCGCTGTTCGGCGTGCTGACCTGCTGGCTGATCTGGCGCTGGGCGCGGGGGCTGTTCGGCCGCACGGCCGGCGCGCTCGCGCTGGTGCTGGCGGTTTTCTGCCCGGCTCTGCTGGCCCACGGCGGGCTCATCACCTCCGACATGGCGTTCACGGCCTGCGCCCTGGCGGCGTTGTCCGCCGTCTGGCGGCTGCTGCACCGGGCCACGTGGGGCCGGCTGCTCGCCGCCACGGTGGCGTGCGGGGCCTGCTTCCTGTCGAAGATGTCCGGCGGCATCATCGTCCCGCTCATCGCCGCGCTGGCGCTGCTCCGCTGGCTGCGCCCCGTCCCCTATGTGCTGGCGTTCGGCGGCCGCGAACATTGGCTGCGCCGGCGGCCGGCTGTCATCGCGGCCACCCTCGGCCTGCTCCTGCTCACAGGCGCGGGCAGCCTGGTGCTGCTCTGGGGCAACTACTCGTTCCGCTTCGACGGCTTCAACCGGGCGCGCTCCGCCACCACCGGCTATTATTTTTCCTGGGACGTCGTCCTCGACCGCGCGCCTCTGCCGTGGCGGGACGCCAGCGCCCTCACGCGGTTCTCGCCGGCGCGCCGGCCCCTGCAGGAGGATGGCGCGATGGTGCGGCTGATCGACACCCTGCGCGAGCACGAGCTGCTGCCCGAGGCCTTTCTCTGGGGCTTTGCGCACACGTACAAATTCTCGAAGGAACGCCCCGCCTTTTTCTTCGGCGAATACCGCAAGACCGGCTGGCCGCTATTTTTCCCCGCCGCCTTTCTCCTGAAGACGCCGCTGCCCGCCCTGCTGCTGTTCGCGGCCGGCGTGATCGCCGCCATCCGGTCGCAGCGGCGCCGGGCCGGCCGGCAGTCGCGGTCGCTCGCCTACCGGGCGGCCCCGCTGATCCTGTTTTTCACCGTCTACTGGATCCTGGCCGTGACGATGTCACTCAACCTCGGCCACCGGCACATCCTGCCCGTCTATCCGATCTGCTACATCTTCGCCGGGGCCGCCGCGCTCTGGCTCGGCGGCCGGTCGGCGCGGCTGGTCGCCGTGGCGCTCGTGCTCGCGGTGGGGCTGCAGGTCGGCGATTCGCTGGCGGCCCGGCCGTTTTATCTCTCCTATTTCAATCAGTTGGCGGGCGGCCCGGAACGCGCGTATCACGATTTTGTCGAGAGCTCCCTCGATTGGGGCCAGGGTCTGCCCGACCTGGCCGGCTGGCTGGAGCGGTTGCGCGCCGGGGGTGATGCGTCGCCGGTCTACCTGACGTATTTCGGGGCCGACTCGCCCCGGGCGCGGCAGCTGCCCGTCATCCGTTTCGGTGACGAGATGAGCGACAGCGGCGAACGCAATTTTCCCGCGCAGGTGCGGGGCGGCTGGTTCGTCATCAGCGCGACGTATTACCAGCGCACCGCCCTGCCCATGCGCGGCACGTGGGCGGAGCCGCAGGAAAAGCTTTACCAGGACCTGCATCGCCGGCTGGCCGCCACCGGCGCGGCCGGCCTGGCATCCGATCCGGCGCAACGCGCGCAGATCCTGCAGCTGGCGATGGACTACGAGGTGATGCAATTCGCCCGGTTGTGCCACTATCTCGACCGCCGCGAGCCGCTCCGGCTGATCGGCGGTTCGCTGCTGCTCTTCCATCTCACCGACGCCGAGGTGCAGCAGGCGCTCTATGGCCCGCTTGCCGGCCCCTGAGGTCCCGGCCCTAAATTTTCATCCGGTCATCCGCGTGCCGCCCGTCCCGACATCCTCTGTTCCGCCGCGCCGCGACTGGCGCGATCTGCTGGCCGTCGCCCTGCTCGTGCTGTTCTGGGGGCTGGCGGTCTCGGCCTCGACCCGCTGGAGCCAGACCTCGGATGAGCTGCCCCACATCACCGCGGGCTACGCCTTCGACCGGTGGGGCGACTACCGGCTGCAGCCGGAAAACGGCATCCTGCCGCAGCGCCTTTTCGGCCTGTCCCCGCTGCTGCTGGGCGCGACTTTCCCGGAAGATGTGGACCACTGGCGGAAGTCCCAGGACTGGCAGCTCGGCTGGGATTTTTTCTACGGCCTGGACAATCCCACCGACCGGATCGTGTTCTGGGCTCGCGCGCTCAACGCCCTGTTCGGCGTGGCGCTGGGCGGCTTCATCTACGCCGTCGCCCGTCGCTGGCACGGGCCGGACGGGGGGCTGTTCGCACTCGGCTTCTATGTGCTGTGCCCCAATTTTCTCGCCCACAGCGCACTCGCCACATCCGACATGGCCGCGACGCTTTTCCTGACGCTGGCCCCGTGGCTTTTCTGGTGGCACCTGGCGCGGCGCGATCTGCGCTCGGGGCTGCTCGCCGGCCTGGGCAGCGGGCTGGCGCTGGCCGCCAAGTTCAACGGCCTGCTGCTGCTGCCCATCTACGCGGTGCTGGGCGTCGCCGATGCGCTGGGCCGCGGCGCCCCGGGGCGCCAGGCCGGCCGGCTCGGCCGCAATGTCCTCCTCGGCGCCGCGCAGGCGGCCGCGGCGGTGGTCGTCCTCTGGGCGTTTTTCAGTTTCCGCTACGGGATCGCCGCGCCGGGCCGGCCGCCGCTCGACGCCCTCACCCCGTCCTGGGCTGTCCTGCTGCAGGATCTCGGGCTGAAGGCGCAGCTCATCGGGCTGGCGCGCGCCGGGCACCTCCTCCCCGAGGCCTGGCTCTATGGTCTGTCCCATGTGCTGGCCGGCGCCACGGAGCGGCCGGCGTTCTTTGCCGGTGATTACCGTCTCGCGGGCTGGTGGCAGTTTTTCCCGGTGCTCTTCCTCGCCAAGACCCCGCTCGCCATGCTTGGGGCGCTGGCCGTGTCCGGCCTCGGGGCCCTGTCCGCCGGGCGCGCGACCGGCGGCCGGGATCGCTCGCGCTGGTTGCCGTCCGTCCCCCTGGCCGTAACCGCGCTCGTCGTGGCGTACACCGCCATCACCAGCCATCTCAACATCGGCCTCCGCCACATCCTCGCGGTGTATCCGGTGCTGTTCATCGCGCTCGGCGGCCTCGCCCGGCTGCCGGGGCGCTGGCGGGTGCTGCCCCTGCTGCTGCTCGCGGCGCAGGCGGCCGAGTCGTTCTCCATCCGGCCGCACTACCTGGCCTTTTTCAACCAGGCGGCGGGCGGGCCGGCCCGCGCCTACCGGCTGGCCGTGGACAGCTCGCTTGACTGGGGGCAGGACCTGCCGGCGTTGCACGACTGGCTGGACCAGAACCGCCGGCCCGGCGAACCGGTGTTCCTGTCCTATTTCGGCAGCGCGTGGCCGCCGCATTACGGCGTGCGCCCGACGCATTTCCTGCCCGCCCCGTACATTGCGCGCCCGCCCTTTGCGCCCTACGACTATGTGCCGGGGCTCTACTGCCTCAGCGCCACCCAGCTGGCGGGGGTGTATTCGGATTATCTCGGTCCCTGGCGGCCGGTCTGGGAGGCGCGCTATCGCGCGGTGCCGCGCGACACCGAGGAATTCGACCGGCTGCGCCTGGCCCGCCTTTGCCGGTACCTCCAGCGCCGCCCGCCGGACGCCGCGGCCGGATATTCGATCCTGGTCTACCGGCTCGACGCCGCCGAGCTCCGTGCCGCCCTCGAGGGACGGGTCAAAGGCTGGTAAACGCCCCGCCGGACCGCCATTCACACTCGACAGCCCGGGCCTCGCGCGGCGAGGCTCGGGGCCGATGAGCATCCCGCCCACCTCCGTGCGTATCGGCGTGATTGGTTTCGGCCAATGGGGCCCGAATCATGTGCGGAATTTCAGCCTGCTGGACGGCTGCGAGGTGGTCCGCATCTGCGACGCTTCCGACCAGCGCCTGCAGTCGGCGCAGAAATTCCTCCGCGGCGTCGCCGTCACCAAGAACGCCGCTGACATCACCGGGGCCGCGGACATCGACGCCGTCATCGTCGCCACCCCCACCAGCACCCACTTCGCGCTGGTCAAGGCTGCGCTGGAGGCCGGCAAGGACGTGCTGTGCGAGAAGCCCCTGGCGCAGACCTCCGCCCAGTGCCGCGAACTCGCGGACCTCGCCGCCAGGCACGGCCGCATCCTCATGGTCGGCCATGTCTTCCTGTACAACCCCGGCGTCCTCCACCTGAAGACCGACCTCGACCGCGGCGAACTCGGCCGCGTCTACTACATGGACGCCGTGCGCACCAACCTCGGGCCCGTCCGCAAGGACGTCGGCGCCATCTTCGACCTCGCGAGCCACGACATCTCCATCTTCAATTTCCTGCTCAACGCCCTGCCGGTCGAGGTCTCGGCCACCGGCAACAGTGTGCTCCAGGCCGGCATCGAGGACGTCGGCTTCCTCACCCTCTATTACCCGGGCAATGTTGTCTGCCATGCCCACGCCTCCTGGCTCAACCCGCGCAAGGTCCGCCTGCTCACGATCGTCGGCGACCACAAGATGGCGGTGTGGGACGACATGAACAACCTCGAGGCCGTCCGCTACTACGACAAGGGTGTCACCGCCGACCACTACACCTCCTTCGGCGAGTTCCACATGATCCTCCGCGACGGCCAGATCACGATCCCCAAGGTGAAGATGTTCGAGCCGCTGCAGAAACAGGACGCCGAGTTCATCGCCTGCCTGCGCGCCCGCATCCAGCCGGCGGCCGACGCCCGCTGCGGGCTGGCCGTGGTGCTGGTGATGGAGGCCGCGATGGAATCGTACCGGAACCACGGCCGGGCCGCCAAAGTGGCGCCGGTATGAGCGGGACCGCGCCGCTGTCGCTGTCCGTCGTCCTCCCGGCGTTCAACGAGGAGGTGCTGCTCGCCGGGACCGTGCGGAGCCTGGCCGGCACCCTCGCCGCGCTCGGCGTCAGCCACGAGATCATCCTGGTCGACGACGGCAGCCGCGACCGCACCGGCGCCATCGCCGACGAGCTCGCCCGCACGCTGCCCGCCCTCTCCGTCTGCCACCAGGAAAACCAGGGCCTGGGCGGCGCCCTGCGCACCGGCATCGCCCGCGCCCGCGGCCAATACGTGCTGACCTGGCCCGCCGACGTGCCGGTGGAGCGCGACGATCTCGCCCCGTTCGTCGACCGGCTCGGGGCCGCCGACGTGCTCGTGGGCGTGCGCTCCCGCCGGGCCGGCTACAATCCGCTCATGCAGCTGAACTCGTGGATCTACCCGCGGCTGGTCGCGCTGCTCTTCGGCCTGCGCCTGCGCGACGTGAACTGGATCCACCTTTACCGCACCGACTACATCCGGCGCGTCACCCTCACCCAGCGCGGCATCCCGATGCTGGTCGAGGCGCTCGTGCGCCTGCGCGACCTCGGCGCCACCTTCCTCGAGGTGCCCTCCGAGATGAAAGCCCGCACGGCCGGCGTCGCCTCCGCCTCGCGGCTGAGGATCATGGGGCGCACGCTACGCGGCCTGATCCAGTTCTGGTGGCAGTGGCGGCGCGACCGTCCCGCCCGCTGATTCCGCGCCGATGGACTCCCTCGCCCTCGACGTCACCGCCGCCCCGCCGCCGCCCGCCGCGCTCGCGCCGCTCGCGTGGCGCGCGCGGGTCGCCTGGCTGCGCCGGCACAGGCTGGCCGGCAGCACGCTCACCTTCGTCCCCTATGCGCCTGCCTTCGCCCAGCCGCTGCTTGAGCTGCGCAACCGCCCGCACAACCAGTTCAACCTCGCCCAGGACGCACCGCTCACACCCGAACAGCAGCGCGCCTGGAGCGAAGCCTACGCCGCGCGCGACAACGACCTCTGCTGGATCGTGCTGACCGCCGGCGGCGAGTTCGCCGGCGCCACCCGGCTCTACGACATCGACGGCGACGCCGGCCGCGCGGAAAAGGGCGGCCTGGTCCTGCGCGAGGAGCTCGCTCGCGGCACGCCGCTCGCGCTCGAGAGCGAGCTCATGCTCCTGCACCTCGCCTGCCGCTGGCTCGGCCTCGCACGAATCGTCACCTCGGTGCGGCCCGAGAACACCAAGATGTGCTCGATCAACGACCGCCTCGGTTTCCGCCCCGCGGGCGAGACCACCCTGCGCGGCCGGCGCTACCTGCGCGCGGAGCTGGCCGCCGCCGGGTTTGACCCCGCGCCCCTGCTCCCCATCCTCCGGCACTGGAAAACCCGCCATGCCCGCTGACCCCCTGCACACCGTCTTCGCCGCCAACCTCAACCTCCCGCTGGAGTCCATCACGGAGGAGCTGGCCTATCGCGGCGTGCCGCAGTGGGACTCCATCTCGCACATGGCGCTCGTCGCCGCCCTGGAGAACCGCTACCAGGTGATGCTGGAAACCCAGGATGTGCTGGGTCTCAGCAGCGTCGCCTCGGCCCGCGCCATCCTGAGGAAATACGGCGTCACCCCGTGAACCCCGGCCCCCCAGTCGCCCTCGTCACCGGCGCCTCCGGCGGCATCGGCCGGGCCGCGGCCGTGGCCCTGGCCCGCGACGGCGTCCTCGTCATCGCGACCGGCCGCGACCCCGCGCGGCTCGCCGGGACCCAGGCGGCGCTGGCCGCCGCTTCGCCGGCCGCCCACCGCACCGTGGCCCTTGATGCCACCGACGCCGCGGCGGTCACCGCCCTGTTCCGCGGGATCCAGCGCGACCCGGGCGGGCTCGACATCCTGGTCAACGCCGCCGGCGTGCTCGAGCCGCGCCTGCTCGGAATGATGGATGTCGCGTCGATTCGCCGGCAGCTGGACGTCAACCTCACCGCCGCCCTGCAGCACATGCAGCTGGCCAGCCGGCTCATGCCGGCGCGTCACGGCGGCGCCATCATCAACGTCGGTTCCGTCATGGCCACGCAGGGCGGCGCCGGTTTCACCGCCTACGCCGCCGCCAAGGCCGGCCTGGCGGGCGCCACCAAGGCCGCCGCGCGCGAATTGGCCCCGCTCGGCATCCGGGTCAATGTCGTCGCCCCCGGCTACATCGACACCGCCATGACCGCCGGGCTGGCCGACGGTGAACGCGCCGCCGCAACTGCGCGCATCGGCCTCCGCCGTTTCGGCCGGCCCGAGGAGGTGGCCGCCCTCATCGCCTTCCTCGCCTCGCCCCGGGCCGGCTACATCACCGGCCAGGTTCTCGGCGTGGACGGCGGTTTCCCGGCATGAACGCCTTCTGGCAACTCGCCGTCCCCGCCGGGGCCGTCGCCGTCATCGAGGCCGGCACCGGCCGGGCCGTGACGTACGCGGAGCTCACCGCGGCCGCCGACGCGACCGCGGCGGCCCTGGCCCTGCCGGCCGGCAAGGCGCTCGTCGGCCTGTTCTGCCGCAACGACCTCGCCTCGCTCACCGCCTACCTCGGTGCACTCCGCGCCGGCCACGCCGTCTGTCTGCTGCCCGCGGGCGCTGCGCCGCCGGCGGCGCCCCTGCTGGAAATTTATGCACCTGAGCGCCTGCTCGCCCCGGCCAATCTCGGACCGTGGCCCGGCTATCGCGCGGGCGCGCCCGCCGGCGCCCTCGCCTGCTGGCACCGGTGCGAGCCGGCGGCCGCACCCGCGATCCATCCCGACCTGGCGCTCCTGCTTTCGACCAGCGGCACCACCGGCAGCCCCAAGCTGGTGCGGCTTTCGCGCGCCAACCTCCAGGCCAATGCCGGCGCCATCCGCGACTACCTCGGCCTGACCGCGGCCGACCGGGCGCCGACCACGCTGCCGCTCTCGTATTCCTACGGGCTTTCGGTCGTGCACAGCCATCTGGCGGCCGGCGCCACCCTGGTGCTGGGTGAATTTCCACCCGTGCAGCAGGCGACCTGGACATCTTTCGCGCGGCATGCGGTCACGTCGTTTGCCGGGGTGCCGCTGCTCTACGAGCTGCTCCGCCGCCTGCGCTTCGACCCGCGGTCCCAGCCGACCCTGCGCACCTACACGCAGGCCGGCGGCCGGCTGGGCACGGACACCAAGCGCTGGTTCCTCGCCGCGGCGGACGCCGCCGGCGCGCGCTTTTTCGTCATGTACGGCCAGACCGAGGCGACGGCGCGGATCAGCTTCGTGCCGCCCGACCGACTGGCCGGGCATTCCGACTCCATCGGCCGCGCCATCCCCGGCGGCGAACTCTCGATCGATCCCGCCAACCGGGAGATCCTCTACCGTGGCCCGAACGTCATGCTCGGCTACGCGCTGTCCCGGGCCGACCTCGCCGCCGGCGACACCACGGGCGGCCTGCTCCGCACCGGCGATCTCGGCCGGGCCGACGCGGACGGCTTCTTTTATATCGAGGGCCGGCTCCGGCGCTTCCTCAAGCTCGCGGGCCTGCGCGTCAGCCTCGACGAGCTCGAGCGGCGCCTCGAGGCGCACCTCGGCGCCCCCGTCGCCTGCGCCGGTGCCGACGAGGCGTTGCTGGTCCACACCGAGGCCGTTGTGCCGGCGGCGCAGGTTCTCGCACTGCTGCAAGCCGGCTTCGGGCTCGCTCCCGCACTTGCCACCGTCCGCACCGGCCAACCGCTGGCCCGCCTGCACAGCGGCAAGATCGACTATGCCGCCCTCGCCCATGCGTGAGCCGGAAACAATGTTCCCCGCCGCCGGCGCCTACTCCGTGCCCGTGGCGGACCAGCAGGCCTGGCTGCTCGGCGAGCTGAACCGGCTGACCGCGTGGCATGCGGAACGCTGCCCGGCGTACCGGCGGATCCTCGAGGCGATGGGCACGGCCCCGGGCCCGGCCTCGCGGCTGGCGGACGTGCCGTTTCTGCCCGCCCAGCTATTCAAGCGCACGCTGCTGAGCAGCGTGCCCGAAACGGAGGTGCTGCGCCAGCTCCGCTCGAGCGGCACGACGGGCCAGGCGCCGTCTCGCATCGTGCTCGACCGCGCCACCGCCGACCGGCAGGCCCGCGCCCTCGGGCACATCCTGCACGGTTACCTCGGCTCGCACCGGCGGCCGATGGTGATCGTCGACGAGCCCGTGCGGAGCGGCGCCGGCGGCTTCACGGCCCGTGGCGCCGCGCAGCTCGGGTTCGCGCCGCTCGGCCGCGATCATTTTTATCTGCTCCAGCCCGGCGGCGCGGCCGACGTCGACGGCCTGCGCACCTGGCTCGCGGCGCATGCCGGCGAGCCGCTGCTGTTCTTCGGCATGACCGCCCTGGTCTGGGAGCACCTGCTCGACGGCCCCGTCGCCCGTGCCGGCCTGCGCTGCGCCCACCCCTCGCTGCTGCTGCACGGCGGCGGCTGGAAACGGCTCGCGGCGCGGCAGGTCGCCCCCGCGGACTTCAAGGCCGCGGCCCGGGCGCTCAATCTCACCGAGACGCGCGACTACTACGGCATGGTCGAGCAGACCGGATCCATCCACGTGGAGGACGACGACGGTCCGCTGCTCACGCCGCATGGCGGCGGGGTGCTCGTCCGCCACCCGCGCACGCTTGCGCCGCTGCCGCCGGGCGAGACGGGCCTGCTGCAGGTCTTCAGCGTGCTGCCGCTCAGCTACCCCGGGCACAGCATCCTCACCGAGGATCTCGGCCGCGTCGTCGGCACGGACGACAGCCCCGCCGGGCGCAGGGGCACGCGCTTTGTCGTGCTCGGCCGGCTGCCCGCCTCCGAACTGCGCGGCTGCAGCGATGCGACCGCCCCCGCGCCATGAACCTCCTGCTGCCCGCCGAGACGCCCGCCGACGAACGCTTCTGGACCGAGGCGTGGCCGGCCTTCGCCGCCCGGGCGCCGCTGGCGCCCTTCGCCGAGGAAGCGCTGTTGTTCCTCGACGCCTTTGCCAAGCGCGTCCTGCTCGACCCCGCGCTGCGGGTGCAGCCGACCTTCGCCACGCTGGCCCACTGGTCGCGGCGCGGGCACCTGCAGGGCTACGCACCGCTTTTCGCGGCGCGCCCGGGGGCGGTCCGCGCCGCCCGCGGTGTCATCCTGCACCTGGCCCCGGCCAACGTGGACACGCTGTTCGCCTACTCCTGGTTCACGGCGCTACTCTGCGGCAACGCCAATGTCGTCCGCGTGTCCGCACGCAGCCTGCCGGTGATCGCGCCGCTGCTCGGCACCCTGCGCGCGCTGCTGGCCGAGCCGGCGTTCGCCGCGGTGCGGGAACGGACCCTGCTCGTGAGCTACGAGCACGACGACGCGCTGACCACGCGGCTGTCCGCCGCGTGCCAGGGCCGGCTGGTCTGGGGCGGCGACGAGACGGTGCGCGCCATCCGCGCCCTGCCGCTGCCCGCCACCGCGATCGAGGTGGCCTTCGCCGACCGGTTCTCGTTCGCCGCGCTGGCCGCGGACCACGTGGCCGGGCTGGCGGGGGCGGAGCTCGCGCGCCTGGCGGAGGATTTCTGCAACGATGCGTTCCAGTTCGGCCAGAAGGCCTGCGCCTCGCCGCGCGTCGTGGTCTTCACCGGCACCTGCCAGGCGTGCGCCGTGGCCGCCGGCCGGTTCTGGCCCGCGCTGAGCACGGTGGTCCGGGACCGTGGGCTGCTGTTCGCCGAGGCCGACGGCATCGCGCGGCTCGCCAGCGCGCTCGCGATGGCCGCCGCCGTACCCGGGGCGCGGCTGACGGTGCGGCCGGCCGACGGCGCGCCGCCGCTGGTACTGGCGGCCCCCACCTGGCAGCCGGAGCTGCGCGCGCTGCATGACGGAGCGGGATTCTTCGCGCAGCTCGACCTGCCCGCGCTGGCCAGCCTGGCACCCCTGCTCACCCCGCGGGACCAAACCCTCGTCGCGGCCGGCTACGCGGCGGAGGAGCTCGGCGATTTCGCCCGGCGGCTGCCCGCGCGCAGCCTCGACCGCATCGTCGCGCCCGGACATGCGCTGGACTTCGAGCCCGCGGCGTGGGATGGTCGGAACCTGTTCGAAGTGCTCACCCGCGAAACCGCCCTGCCCTGATCCCCCATGCGCGTTCCCTTCCAAGACCTGCCCCTGCAGACCGCGCAGCTCCGCGGCGAGCTCGACCCTGTGATCGACCGCGTGCTCCGCCACTGCCAGTTCATCCACGGCCCGGAGTGCGCGGAGTTCGAGCAGGCCTTCGCCGCGGCCATCGGCGCCGCCCACGCCGTCGGGCTGGGCTCCGGCACCGACGCACTCCAGTTCATCTGCCGCGGACTCGGCCTCGGGCCGGGCGACGAGGTCATCACCGTCGCCAACAGCTTCATCGCCTCGGCCGAGGCGATCTCGCATGCCGGCGCCAAGCCCGTGCTCGTCGACTGCCGGCTGGAGGACTACCTGATCGATCCCGCCGCCCTCGCCGCCGCCATCACGCCGCGCACCCGGGCCGTCATGCCGGTGCATCTCTACGGCCAGCCGGCGAACATCGCCGCCATCGCCCCGCTCTGCGCGCGGCACGGCCTGCACCTCATCGAGGACGCCGCCCAGGCGCACGGGGCCAAGCTGGACGACGGCCGCTATTGCGGCACGCTCGGCGTCGCCGCGGGCTTCAGCTTTTATCCCGGGAAAAACCTTGGCGCCTTCGGCGACGGCGGCGCGGTCACGACGAACGACGCGGCCCTCGCGCAGCGGCTCCGGCTGCTCCGCAACTGGGGCTCGGTGGTGAAATACCACCACGAGATCCAGGGCTACAACTCGCGGCTCGACACCCTGCAGGCCGCCATCCTCCACGTGAAGCTGCAGCACCTCGCGCGCTGGAACGGCCAGCGCCAGCACGTCGCCGCGTGGTACCGGGAGAACCTGCGCGACTGCGCCGCCGTCGTGCTGCCGCAGGAGATGCCGTGGTGCGGCCGGCACGTCTACCACCTCTTTGTCGTGCGGCTGCCCAGGCACGACCGCGACCTCGTCGCGAGGAAACTGCTCGAGGGCGGGGTGCAGACCGGCGTGCATTATCCGATCCCCATCCACCGGCAGAAGGCCTATGCGGACCTCGGCTACGCGGCCGGGGCGTTTCCGGCGGCGGAGCAGGCCTCCGCCTCGATCCTGTCGCTGCCGATGTTCCCCGAGATGACGCGCGCGCAATGTGACTTTGCCTGCGAGGCCCTGCGCGCGGCCGTGCGGTGAGATCAGCGCCGGGCCGGGAATAATACCGCGCACGCCTCGCGCCCGCACACCAGGACGAGGTCCAGCAGCCAGCCCGCCAGCAGGATCATCACCAGCCAGACGAACGGCTCGGTGACCAGGCGCCAGGCCACAAGGATGTGGTCGTATTGCTCCTGGCGGAGGTGGGGGAACCAAAGGTTGGTCGCCAGGCAGAGGAATCCGTCATGCCAGAGGATGAGCGGCAGGAGCCAGACCGCGGCCCGCGCGGCCGGACTGCCCCGCCGGTGCGACCAGAGCCAGGGCGCCAGCCAGAGCGCGAACACCCAGCGGTAACCGAAATTGATCGTGCCAAGAAAACAGAAGACCAGCAGCGCGGCGCCCAGCGTCATCGCCACGCGCCCGCCCAAATCGTCCTCCGCCCGGGCCAGCCCGGTGGTCCAGCCGCGCCACGCCGCAACCCCGGCGGCGGCGGCCAGCAGGACGAGGGAGACGAGGATGGCCGGCTGTTCAGCCAGGCCGAGGTCCATGAGCCAGATGCGGCCGCCGAGCGTGTAGATCTCCGGCTCGACATGGAATATGCCCCGGTGCAGCTGGGTGGAGAGCGACGCCACCACGGCACCGAGGAGCCCGGCGGCCCAGCCCGTGGCCCGCAGCATCCGACGAACGCCGGGGACCTGGAGAAAGACGAGCCCGGCGGCCACGGGATAGAACTTGAGTCCCGTGGCCAGCGCCACCGCGGCGAACGCCAGCACCAGGCGCCGACCCGAGACGAACCGCAGCGCCAGCACGGCGACGGCCAGCACGGCGAAGATGAGCAGGTCGCTGTTGGCCCGGATCACGCCGAGCAATACCGGCGGGCTGCCGGTCAGCAGCACCAGCCAGAGAGCCTCGGCGCGGCTGCCGGGTTTCACGGTGGCAAACACCGCCAGCAGGAACAGCAGGACCCAGCCGCCACCCACGAGAAAAGCATCCCGCTGGGTCAATCCGAGCAGACGCAACCCGAACCACCAGTCGGAATAATGGTGCCCCTCGAGCAACATCTGATCGTGCCCGGATGCGTTCGCCCCGACCACCTTCCGCTCGGCGTCATTGGCGCCGAGCACGGAGTGGGCGTCGAGAAACCACTGGCCGCGATCGAAGACCCCCAGCCGGGCCCGGGTGGCGGGCGAAAGCGTCAGGGCGAGCAGCACCGCCAGCGAGCCGGCGATGAACAGAAACCGGGGCGTGAGCAGCGGCGGGCGGGCCGGGTTGGGATTCATGCTAGGGTTGCACTTCCTGGAGCAGTTGCCGGACCCGGGCATCATCCGGCATGCTCGCCGCCGCCGCCAGCAATTCCCCGCGGGCCTCGGGCCGCCGGTTCAGCCGCAGCAGCCAGGCCCCCCGTTCCCGGTGCATCACCGGCGTGAGCGTGAAATAATGCCCGAGGTGCGTCGACAGCGACAGGGCCTCGGCATAATCCAGCCGCGCCACCGCCGCCCGGATCGCCGCGAGATATACCTCCTGGGCCCGGTTGAACCGCTCGGCCGCCCCGGCCGGGTGTCCGGCCGACGCCTCATACCGCCCCCAGAGGACATACACGTGGCCCTGCTGGCGCGGATTGTCGGCGAAATGGGGCTGCCCTTCCAGGTAGGTGAAAAACGCCGGGCTGTTCCGCCAGACCATGATCTGCCCGCGGACCGCCCAAGCGCTGAGCAACACCAGCACCGCGGAGCAGGCACCCAAAAACAAGCGCCGGATCCGATGGTCGCCCGCCCAACCGGCCAATGCGCCCGCGAGCCCGCCAACGAGAACCAGGTGCACGAGATAGCTGTAGCGGTCCGGCGGCCACGCCGGCCGTTCCGTCCAGCCCAGGCAAGGAAGGGCGAGGCCGGCAAAGCCCAGGACCACGAGCGCCCGCGCCGGGTGGCACAGCCGGCCACGCCAGGCCAGGATGAGTCCCACCAGCGCGAGCGCGGCCATGACCAGCAGCAGGATATTTCCGGACACGACCAGCGGCGGCAGGTTGGGCGTCAAGCCCACCGGCCAGAACAGACAACGGACAAGGTAGGCCAGCGAGGCCAGCGCCATGACGAGGCGGCTCGGCAGGCCCACGGATTGGAGCGTCGGCGCGGCGACGAAAATGCCCGGGGCGGTGAACCGGCTCCACAGGGTCACCCCCACGGCCAGGACGGCCGGCGCGAGGAACCACGCGGGCCGGACCCACCCGGCCGGATTCAGGCCGGATTTTCCCGGTCTGTCTCCCGGCGTGACGGCCGGGGGCAGCCAACGGTCCACCGCCATCAGCCAGAGCCCGTAGGTCAACCCCACCGGATAACTGCCATAGGCCGCCACGGCGAAGATCCACGCCAGCACCAGCCAGCGGCGCGACGGCCCGGTCCGCGCCCGGAGGTAGCACGCAAACGACGCGAGCAGGCCGACCGTGGTCAGCGGATAGGTTGACGCCGTGGCCCAGGCGACCGCTTCCGCGCGCAACGGATGCAACGCCCACAGCGCGGCGCCCAGCCAGGCGCCGGCCGCCACCGGGATCTTCCCCCGTCCCGCGTCCATCCGGCGGAACACGGTGCGCAATATCCCATAAAACAAGCCCGCCGCCACGAGGTGCAGGCCCAGGTTGAAGGCATGCCAGCCGGCCGGATTGAACCCGCAGAGCGCGTGCAGCACGCGGAAGCACAGCCAGTGGAGCGGCTCGAACCGCAGCGCCTGGTCGCCGCCGAAGAATTGCGCGGCCAGCGTCCCGGACCAGGGCGCGGTCAGGAGCGGATTCTGCGTGATGTTGATGTCGTCATCCCACCGGACAAAGTCAAAACCCAGCACCGGCCGGTAGACCAGTCCGACCAGGAGCGCCAGGGCCAGATGCCCCGGCCAGCCGGGTTTCTCCGCGGGGGAATGGGTCGCGTCCAAGGGCACAGCCGATCACTAACCGTTGACGTCTTGAAAGCGAGGCATTCGCACGGCCGCCGGTCGGGTCGCGCTTGCACCCGGTCGCGGAATTCCTGCATCCTTCCGGCCCAACCGCATGAGCGCCACCGTTCCACCCACCCCCGCCGGCCGGACGCAATCCCGCCCGTGGCTGGTCGCCACCGGGGTGGCCGCGCTGCTCTGCCTGCATTACGCGCTCAGCCTGTGGGCGGCCGCGGACGAGAGCGTCACCGCGGACGAGATCCTGCACGTCACCGGCGGATATTTCTACAACCAGTTCGGCGACTATCGCATCCAGCCGGAAAACGGCAACCTGTCGCAGCGCTGGGCCGGCCTGCCGGCGTGGCTGATGCACGCGCCGTCCCCCCCGCTGGCGGACAATCCGTACTGGCGCGTGTCGGACGCGCCGGTGATGGGCTACCAGTTCTTCTACGAGACCGGCCACGACCACTGGCCGATGCTCATGGCCGGGCGGGCGCTGATCGCCCTGTTTTCCCTGGGGACGGGGTTGCTCGTCTTCTGCTGGGCCCGGTCGCTCTTCGGCACCGCGGGTGGCTTTTTCGCGCTGTCCCTTTACGCCCTGGATCCGAACGTGCTCGCGCACGCCGCGCTGGCGACCTCGGATTCCACCGCGGTGTTCTTCCTGCTCGCCGCCTGCGGCCTGTTCTGGCGCCAGCTGCGCGCGCCGGCGTGGGGGACGGGTGCGCTGAGCGCCGCCGTGTTCGGCCTGGCCTGCGTGGCGAAATACTCCGCCGTGCTGCTGCTGCCGATGATGCTGGTCCTGGCCGCCTGGCACATGGCCCTCCTGCCCGCGGGTAGGCGGGTCCGCGGGCTGCGGGACGTCGCCCTCACGCTCGCCGGACACGGCGCGGGCGCGGTGTTCATCATCTGGGCGTTCTATGGCTTCCGCTACGGCGCCTTTGCGGCCGGCGTGCCGGCGGCGGACCATTTCATCGCGCCGTGGGCGGACGTGCTCCCGTACATCGGGGTGCAGGGCCGCATCGTGCAGTTCTGCCGGGACGGGCATCTGTTGCCCGAGGCGTTTCTCTATGGTTATGCGTGGGTCATCCAGTCGGCGAAGGCGCGGGCGGCTTTTCTTGGCGGCGAGTACGGCATCTATGGCTGGGTGCGTTTTTTCCCGCTGGCGTTCCTGTGGAAAAGCACGCTGGCCCTGCTGGTGGCGCTCGTGCTGGGTGTGCCGGACCTGTGGCGGCGCTGGAAATCCCGTGCCGCGGGCATCGCCGGCGACCTGGCGGCCGTGGCCCCGCTGCTCGTGCTTTTCGCGGTGTATGCGGCCTTTTCCGTGATGAGCCACCTGAACATCGGCCACCGCCACATCCTGCCGCTCTATCCCGTGCTCTATATCCTGCTCGGCGGCCTGGCCCTCGCGCCCCTGCTGGGCAGCCGGCTCCGGCGCGGCGTGCTGGTGCTGCTCTTGGCCGGCCAGGTGCTCGCGAACGCGCGGGTCGCGCCGCATTACCTGGCGTTCTTCAACGTGCTCGCAGGGGGCCCGGCGAACGGCCACCGGCTGCTGGTGGACAGTTCGCTGGACTGGGGCCAGGACCTGCCCGGCCTGGCGCGCTGGCTGCGCGCGCACAATTCCGGACCGGGGGCCGAGCCGGTGTTCCTCTCCTACTTCGGCTCGGGCGAACCCTCCTACTATGGCATCCGGGCTGTGCTGCTGCCGTTCGTCAATGGTTTCAAGCTGCGCCACCCATGGTACCAGCCGGCGGCCGGGCTCTATTGCGTGAGCGCGACCATGCTGCAGCAGGTGTACAGCCCGGTCCGCGGCGCCTGGAACCCCACACTGGAAAAGGAATACCAGGATCTGCGCGCCCGGGAGCCCCTGTTCCGCCACTACTGGGAGGATCCGGCCACGCAGAAGGAAGTCCGCGCGACGGGCCTGGCGGAGGCGTTCGAGCGCAACTGGGACCGCTTTGACCTGCTGCGCTTCGCCCGCCTCTCGGCGGTGCTGCGGGCGCGCCGGCCCGACGCGATGATCGGCTGGTCCATCCTGATCTACCGTCTGAGCTCCGCCGAGGTGGACGCGGCCATCAACGGGCCGTACAGCGCTTGGCTGGCGGCCTGCCGGCAGCCGCCCGTCCCGGATTAGCCGGTACGGCGCGACGCCGCCCATTCCTGCAGTGTGGCGACCGCCCCTTCGAGCAGCCAACCGGCCAGCAGAGTCATCAGCAGCCAGTGCAGCGGCTGGGTCCACAACCGCCAGACATGCTGGATGGCATCCAGATGACCCGCGATCTCGGCCGCCGGCCGCAGGTTGATGACCAGGCAGAACAGACCGTCGAGCCAGCAGCAGAGCAGCACGAGCCCGCAGCCCAGGCGCAGGGTCCAAGCCTGCCGTCCGGAGGCCGGCGGCTCGGCCACCCGGCGCCACAGCCACAGGCCCAGCCACAAGGCGTAGATCCAGCGGTACGCAAAACTCAGCCCGGCCATGAAGCACGCCAACAGCACGATGCCGCCCATCGCCGCGAGCAGGCGTTCGGACGGCTCCCCCCGGCTGGCCAGCCCCGCCGTGAACCGGCCCCGGACCAGGCCTCCCGCGGCGAGCAGCACCAGCACCGGGCCGAGCCAGACCGTCGCGGCGCCGGTCCAGCCCAGATCGCGCCACAGCAAGGCCGCCCCGAGCGCATGGACGTTGGAATCGACGAAGAACTGCCCCCGCGACAGCTGGGGCCAGACGCTGGCGAGGGTCAACCCGGCGCCCAGCACCGCCAGGAGCGCCACCACCGGCATGCGGCGCACCGGGCGGATCCACAGGAAGGCCCCGGCCGCGACGGCCGGATAGAATTTCAATCCCGTCGCCAGCACCACGGCCGCCACGGCCAGGAGCTGCCGTCCCCACGCCGCGCCGGCCGCCGCCGTGCCGGCCGCCGCCAGCAGCACAAAGATCACCAGGTCGTTGTTGGCCCGGTTGACCGCCAGCAGGACCGGCGGGGACAGGAGCAGGGCCAGCAGCCAGCCGGCTTCCCGGTAATTGCGCGGCCGCGCGGTGAGCATGACGGCCAGCAGGAACGCCCCCACCCACGCGCAGCCGACCGCGAAATTATTCTCCCGCGTCAGTCCCGCCCAGCGCAGCGCGAACCACCAGTCGGTGTAGGCATGCGAGCGATGCAGGACATCCAGCAGGTTGGGTTGCGCGGGATCGACGCCCAGGCGCCGGGCATCCAGCGCCGCGAGAATGGCGTAGGAGTCGAGAAACCAATGGCCGTAATCCGTGACGCCCAGCAGCAGCAGCACACGCGGCCACAGCACGCACAACAGCCAGCCCGCCAGCGTCAAGGCCGCCAGCACGACCACCGGTGACAGCAGCCGCGGGGGGGCCGGGGGTGTTGGGGTCCGATTCGTCATGGTTGCCGCCCGGAGGTGACCCGGTTCCCCGTCTTGTAACCCGGAAAATAATTGAGCGCGAAATGGCTTTGCGCCGGCTCCTCATAAAACACGACGACCCCGGGCGGCAGGCTGTCCCGGACCCGGGCCACCGGCACCTCCAGTCCGGACAACCAGAGGCAATACAGCGCATCGTCGAAAGGGTAGATCTTTTTGTCCGTGATCAGGGTCAGCAGCGGATTCCAGGGAAAATACATGTGGCCTGCAGCCATTCGCGCCATGTGCAGCATCGCCTCCTGGCCGCGATAAGGCCGCCACACCGCGCCCCGGTCCACCACCAGGTAAAACGCGTGGCCCAGCCCGAGGGCCACGACGCCCACGATCACCACGGCGGGGGAGATCCAGGCGGTCCCCGGCCCGGGCCGCCGGCCCGGTTCCAGCAGCCGCATGAGCGCCAGCGCCAGCAGCAGCAGGACATAATACAGGCTGTGCACCGAGTTGATGCCGCCGCCGGCCTTGATCACCGCCGCGAGCCCCAGCGGCAGGTGACAGAGCGCCACGCACCCGAGGAGCTTGAACCAGCCCGAGCCGCCGGGCTCCGCGCCGGCCGCGCAGCGCGGCGCCAGTGCGAGCAGGGCCGCGGCGGCCAGCCAGACGCCGCCGCTCGCGAACATGTGCAGGATTTCCCCGCCCAGCAGGGACCAGCCGCCTTTCAACGGGTTGAGCACATGCACCTGCCACAGGCTGAACAGCAGGGCCTCGCCGCCAAACCAACGGAAAAATCCGGCCGTGACGCCTCCGCCGTAAACCAGCAGCCACAGCAGCAACGGCGGCATGAGCCGGGTCCGCCGCATCCACCACAGCCACAGGAACAGGCCCGGGACCAGGCTGACCGCCACCTGCTTGGTCCAGATCGCCAGGATCACCGCCAGGGCCGCGAGGTGCAGGTACCGGAGGCCCCGCCCGAAGGCCGCGCGATGCAGGCCCCAGCAGGCCAGCGTGCCGAAGCCGAAGCATAGCCCGTCCACGTGGATGAGGAAGACCAGCGACTGCGTCACCGCGTTCGCCAGGAACAGCACCAGGTACAACAGCAGTCCCTGCCCCGCCAGCCGCCCGGAGCCGGCGGCATCGCGCAACACCAGCCACACCGGCACCAGCATGGCGAGATAGTTGAGCAGCGCCCATACCACGAAGGACCACGTGATCTGTGGGACCCAGGCCGCCGGCACGCCCCAGAGCGCAAACATCGGCCCGTAGACCCAGCCCAGATACGGGCCGGCATCGGGCGTGGCATAGATATTGAGTCCGCCGGCCAGCGCGTAAGACGGGGCCAGTCGCGGCGGATTCCAATAAAGGCCCGGCACCGTGCAGAGCGCGGACCAGAGGATCGCCAGGATCCCCGCGGCCGCGAGCCACAGGGCGAGATCGATCCCCTTGCGGGAGTGAATTGACCCGTCAGCCGTCATCTTGGCGCGAGGGATTTCGCCGTGGCCAGGATCCCGGATCGCGGGGCGGCATGGGAGACAACCGATGCAAGCCGGAAGATCATTGGGATCGCGGCCGGACGCGGAACGTGTCGCGCCAAGCCAGCCGGAGCAATTCCAGCAAGGAGCCGGCCAGCATGGCCATCCCGGCCCAGACCAGCGGCTGCGACAGGAGCCGAAGGCACCATTGCACCCGGAGCAATTCCGGCAGCTTCATCGGGCCGATCAAAAGGTTGGCCGCCAGGCAGTACAATCCGTCCAGCCATAACACGGCCAGGAGCAGATACGCCGGCCAGCGCGGCCCCGAGCCTTCCGCCCGCCGCATGAGCAGCGGCCAGAGAAAAACCGCGAAGATCAACCGGTAGGCGTAGCTGATGCCCGCCAGGAAACATCCGACCAGCAGGGCCGAGCCGCAAACAAAGGCCAGTTGCTCGCTCCAAACGGCCCGCTGGCCATCCAGCCGGATGAACCAGCCCCGCCACCAGGTCCCCGCCGCCGCGAGCGCCAGCCCGGCGGCGCCGGCGACCAGGGCCGCCGGCGGCGCGCAGCCCAGGTCACGAAATATCACCGCCGACCCAAAGATATAAATCCCGCCGGGTGCGGGAATGGACGCCTGATGCAAATCAGGCCACACGCTCGCCAGGGCCGCGCCCGCGGCCAGCAATGTGAGCGCACCCGCCGTCAGCATCAGCCGCGGCGGTCGCAGCAGCACGAGGACCAGCCCGGCCACGAGCGGATAGAATTTCAACCCGGTCGCTAGCAGCAGCAGGCCCGCGAAGATCGCCAGCCGCGCCGGGGTGACCGTGCGCAGGACCAGCAGGCCGGCCGCCAGCAGGACAAAGACCACCAGGTCATTGTTGGCCCGTTGCACCGCAAGCAGCACCGGGGGAGACAGCGCCACCAGGGCGCAACCGGCCGCCGCGAGATAGGTGCGCGGCCGCAGCACCGCCGCCGCCGCGGCGAAGAACAGCGCGACCCACGCACCGCCGACCAGGAAATTGTCCTTCCGACCCAGCCCGAGGTCACCCAGCGCAAACCACCAGCCGGAATAGCTGTGGAGCCGATGGAAGGGATCGAGCGGATTATCCCGGTAGGGATCGAGCCCCTGCTGAACCGCGTCACTGGCAGCGAGCACCGCATACGAGTCCATGAACCACATGCCGCTGTCCGCCATCCCCATCCGGTGGCGGAGAACCGGCCATTGGGCGAAAACGCTGCAGCCCGCCAGAACGAGCAGGAGGAAAACCGTGGGCGGACCCAGCCGGCGGAATTCACGCAAGGAGGTTGGCCGGGCCATCATGATGGCCGCCTCCCGGGTGCGAGCCGGCGCGCGCCGCAAGGGCGGCGGGCTGAGCGGCCCGGCGTGACGGACAAGGGAAGGCCGGATGCCGCAAGCGTGTCCATGGGTCCTCTTAGTAACGGGTGAGCTTCATGCGCCAGAGTCCGAACCAGGTCATCTTCAGCAGCAGCCAGCCATGGGAGAAACGCGAGATGTTCGTCGTGCCGTAGGTGCGGTCCTTGTAGCGCACCGGCAGGTCGCGGATGCGCAGGTCGAGCAGCGCCGCGCCGAAGAGCAGGTTGAAATCGCCGAACGGATCGAAATCCCCCAGCTCCACGATGCGCCGCAGCAGCCGCTCGTAGTCGGAACGCAGCAGCATCTTGGTGCCGCAGAGGCTGTCCTTGACCGCCTGCCCCAGCACGTAGCTCAGCGCCAGCGCGAAGAACTTGTTGCCGAGCAGATTCAGGAAGCGCATGGCGTGCGCCTCCATCGGGTAGACGAGCCGGCTGCCGTTGATGAACTCGGCGCGGCCGCTGACGAGCGCCTCGTAGCACTTGGCCAGGTCCTCCGGCGGCGCGGTGAGGTCGGCGTCCTGGATGACCAGCACCGCCCCCTGGGCCGCGGCGAAGCCGGTGCGCACCGCGTCCCACTTGCCCTTTCCCGTCTGCCGCAGGGCCCGCACCAGGTGCGGCCCGCGGTAGGCGGCGGTCTCGCGCTGGATCACCTCCCAGGTGTCGTCGCGGCTGTGTCCCTCGACCAAGATCACCTCCGTGCGCGCGCCGAGCACCGGGATGCGCTCGAGCGCGGCACGGATGTTGCCGGATTCGTTGCGGGCGGGCACGATGACCGAGCAGCCCAGCGGTCCGTCCACCGGACAGGTCCGGCGCGGCCGGGCCGTGACCCGCAGCGTGATGCCGAGGTGGCGGAGCAGCGGCAGCCGGACCAGGAAGCGGTTGAACAGCGGGCTGAGCAACGGCCAGTCGAAGGGGAAAAGCTGCAGGCGCTCGAAGCTCACGACCTCCCAGCCGGCGAGCTCGAGCAGGTTGAACAGGTCGTCGTGCGAGAGCCAGTTGCTGGCCGGCTGCGGCATCACGGCACCGAGCCGCTCGGCCAGCCGGAGCGGAAGCAGCCAGAGGGTGTTGAGGGTCGTGAGATGCAGGCGGGTGCGGGCGTGGGCCGCGGACTGCAGGTTCTGGAGCGTTTCCTGAATGTCGGTCAGGTAGCCCGAGAGATAATCGAGCACGATGTGGTCGTACTGCCCGCCGATGGGCGTGGTCTGCACGTCGAGCTCGCGGAATTCGAGGGCGGCGTCCTTGCCGTGGCGCGCCCGGGCCTTGGCCAGCATGGCCGGGCTGAAGTCCACCCCGAGGCCGTGGCCGGGCTCCAGCCCGGCGAGCAGGTCGCCCGCGCCGCAGCCGCACTCCAGCACGCGGCTCCCGGCGGGGATGTGGTGCCGGTAGTGCCGGAGCAGCTGGGCGTGAAAATCCGCCTGCGCCGCGCGGGGTCCGGCATCGTGGTCCGCCACCCAGTCGAAATGTTCGCGCGGGGTCTTCATGGCTTCGCCGGGGCCGGGGCCGCCTTGGCCGGCGGCAGGTTCACCGCCACCAGCCGGCTGATCCGCGTGAGCTTGGTGCCAAAGCGCCGTTCGGCGAGGAACTCGACCTCGAAGCCCTTCGGCAGCCGGTCATCGGGCACCAGCTGATGATCCCCGTCAGCGGTGGTGGGCCGGTAGGACTGCATGACGAGGATCTCGCGGAAGGTATCCTGCTGCAGCTGGTATTGCATGCGGTCGGCCACAAGGCCGGCCCGGCCCACGAGGATGGAGGGCATCTTCAGCAGCAGCCAGGGCAGCGTGGATTTGTTGGTGAGGATCAGCCGGTCGCCCGGCGGCCGGGCGGCGACGAAGCGCTTCTCCCACTCGATCTCGTCGCCGCCGGTGTGCGAGTAGAGGGGCTGCGCGAAGCGGCTGGTGGCGCACACCACGGCGAGCAGGGCCACGGCGGTCAGCCCCACCCGCAGCACGGGCCACCGGCGGCCGAGGCTGACCCCCGCGGTCACAATGGCGAAGACGAACACGAGGTGCAGCGGCAGGCTGAAGCGCGAGGCCATGGGGTCGGTGAAGCTCGACCAATAATAAAACATGACCAGCCCCGTGTTGGCGAGGGCCGCGAGCCCGAGCATGAACAGCGCGAGCCGGTCCCCGTCGGCGACACGCGGGGCCGGGCGCGTGCGCAGCAGGTGCCAGCCGAGCCAGCCGAGGGCCAGAAAACCGAGGATGGTCAGCGGGAGGGAATTGGCGAACTGCTGCGTCGGGCTGAAGAGGAAGTCCCAGGCGCTCTGGAGGTTCTTGCCGAGGTATTGCGGGCTGAACCGCGACTCCTGGGTCGCCTTCAGCTCCCACATCCAGCGGGTGTTGTTGAGCACCTTGTTTTGCAGGGCGAACGGGATGAACAGCAGCGGAGCCAGCACCGCCGGCCAGGACAGGATCACGCGCTGCTGCTTCCACCAGCCGACGAGGATGATGGCGGCGGCCGGCAGCACATAGAGGGCCGACTCATAGCGGGACTGGGCCAGGAGCACCGTCCCCAGCACCAGGGCGGAGAGGCGCGTGGCGTCGGTCTGGCGCAGGTAGGCGCCGCCCAGCGCCGCCACGGCGAGGATCATGCCGAAGTTGAGCAGTTCCATGCCGGAACCCGTCGCGTTCTGCCCGAGCAGCGGCAGCGAGCCCAGGAGGATCACGGCGAGAAACGCGCCCCATTGGCGCGCGATCCGCCGGCCCAGGTAGTACGCCAGGCCAAGCGTGAGCGGATAAAGGGCGGCGTTCAGCGCGTAGGCGTTGGCCGGCCGGTAGCCGGTGAGGTCATGCACCAGCGAGATGAGAAACGGATAAAAATTGGGCCGCTTGTCGAGGTAGTTGTCGAGGGAGAGAAACGTCCCGAGGATATTGTAGCCGCGCACCATGGTCGCGGTGTCGCGGAAATAGTGCATGTTGAAGGCCGTGGACTGCAGCACAAACTCGTCGTAGAGCACCTTGCTGCGGAACGGCTCGGCCGTGACCGCCATGACGGAGAACAGGCCGATGACCGCCCCCGCGGCCAGCAATTCCCGCCGGCCGATGTCCCCGCCCCGGGCCCGCCGCACCCACAGCCGCCAGAGCGCCGCGACCCAGAGGGCGAACGTGAGCAGGATGACATAATAGGCGTAGCGTTTCACCAGCATCCCGGCGGTGTCCACCCCGAGGCCGATGAAGCCCAGGTACACGGCCGTGACGGCCGCGACGCCAAACAGCGCGAGCCGGAAATCCGTGCGTTCAAGGAGGGCGGGGCCGGGGAGGGACACGGGGGGACTCAGGGCAGCCGCTTGATGAAGCGGGCCAGGTATTCGTCGCGGACCTTGTCCTGCTCCGCCTCGGACATGTGCTCGAGCGACTTGGGCGGCGCCACGGGCCGGGTCGTCGGACCCTCGCGCACCGACACGACCCGGCTGATCCGGCTGACCGTCAGGGGGGTGAACCGCCTCTCCCACACCGTCTCCAGCTGGTAGTCGGCCCCCAGGTCATCCTCGACGGGCAGGCTCAGGCGACCGGTGGCGGGATCGACGGTGTAGCGCTGGAACACATACATCGCGGAGAAGATCCGGTTCCGCAGGTTGAAGACGATGTTGTCCTTGTGGTCGAGCGCCTGGCGGACGGGCGTGCTGGAGACGAGATGCGTGATCCAGATGATGGAATTGTTGTCGATGAACAGGTAGTCGCGCTCGGGGTGCGCGGCGATGAATTCGCGGCGCCAGTCCATCTCCCGGCCGACATAATATTGGAGCGAGTACTCATGCCGGGCCATGGCCGGCAGGGAAAAGGCGAAGAATCCGGCCCCGACCACCCCCGCGAGGTAACGCCAGATGCGCCCGCGCCAGTTCATCTCGGCGGCCACCACCACCGTGGCGATGACCAGGGTCAGGTTGAACGGCAGGCTGAGGCGCCGGATGACGGGATCGTCGAACCGGCCCCAGAAATAACAGAGCAGCAGCAATGCGTGCGCGGCAAACCCGAGGGAAAAGATCGCGAGCGCTGCGCGGGCCGGCGGGGCCGCACGCAGCCCGCGGAAGGTCTTGGCGACCCAGAGCGCGAAAAACGGCAGGGCGATGAATCCCAGGACGGAGAGGACGAGGGAGTTCGAATGGGCGCCATCGGTGTTGAAGAAAAAGACCAGGTCATGGGAGATATTGTCCGGTATGTAGGACAAGGCGAAGGGCCGGTCATACCCCGGCTGGCTGGCCATTTCCCAAGCCGACTGGTTCTGGCTGAAAACCTTGTGGTGCAGTGCATAGGGCAGCAGCATCAGGGGCATCGCCTGCACGAGCCAGGTCAGGGTCGGGCGCCGGTCGGTCCACCAGATCCAGAGCACGGTCAGGCCGACCGGCAGCAGATACAGCACCGACTCGTAGCGGGTTTGGGCGAGCAGGATGCCGGACAGTCCGAAGGCCTCGAGGGAGTTTCCGTCCCTTTTTTCCACATAGCGCATCCCGAGCAGCAGGGTGCTGAGGATCATCACCAGGTTGAGCAGCTCAAAGCCGCCGCCCGTGGCGTTCTGGGCCAGCAGGGGCAGGCTGGTGAGCAGCAGGACCGCGAGGGCGCCCGCGCCGCGGCCGCCGATCCGGCAGCCCGTAAGGTAGGTGAGGCCAAGCAGGACAAAGGTGAGCGCTGTGTTGAGCACGAAGACATTTTCAGGCCGGTAGCCGGTGAAATCGTGCAGCACTGACACCAGGAAGGGCTGGAACAACGGCCGCTTGTCGAGCTGGCCGGCCAGAAGCTGGAACGCGCCCAGGATATCGTTGCCCCGCTGCGGCACGAGCGCGGTCTTGTCGAGATGCATGCTCATCGAGGTGCCGAGCAGCATCACTTCATCCATCAATATCTTGAACCCGTAGGTCTCGTGCACCAGCAGGATCAATCCGCAGCCGACGATCAGGGCGACCGGCCAGCGCCGCCGGTGGCGCCAATCCACCAGCCCGGGCCAGGAATCTCGCGCCACCTTGTACAACGACCAGCCGAACAGGAGCGTGAGGACCAACATGGCCCAGTAGCCGCCATAGATGACGGCGTTCAACGACTGGGCGGGCGTCAGGGTGAAAAAACCCAATACCACGGCCAGAGCCGCGGTGAAAAGGAGTAGAACGAGGCGACGATCCATAGATATTAATTGCCGGGCAGCCCGGAGAACTGTCGGAGCAAGGATGGACGGCCCACTGTGAAAATAGAAGCTCCGTTTCGATTCAATCGCCGGGGCGGGCCGCAATTGTTCCCGGCCGCGCCGCCGCGACGGCCGCACCGGCCGGCCGGAGTCCGCCACCCGTGCCGCGCAACGACGCCGCGGCGCCGGATGGGCGGCCATAAAAAAACCGTCTCCTTGCGGAGACGGTTTGAGCAAACTGATCGGACCGGGCCGGGATTACGGCGAGTAGGTCACCGTACGCACGCCGGCGATGCCGCCGATGGTGATCGTCACGCCCTGCGTGAGATTGGCCGGATAGGTTTCAGCCGCGACCGTGTTGACCGCCTTCACGTAGTTGGTCGCGCCAATCAGATTGACGGACGCCACGGTGGAAACACCGTTTTCCAGGAAGTACTGGTCAGCCGCAGCCGAAAGCTGGCGGGCATTGTTCAGCACCGCTTTGTCCTGCGAGGACTGGCGGACCTTCTGGAACGCGGGAATGGCCATGGCGGCCAGGAGGCCGATGATGACCACGACGATCATGATTTCGACGAGGGTGAAACCTTTGTTGGAACGAGTATTCATTATGTTATTTGTTTATTGTTATTATTGACTGCTCTTAATGAGCACAGTGAGAACATTGAATATTTAATGCAGATGCAAGTCATCATGCATTAAATAAATGTAAAACCCAGGGCCAATTCCAGCTAAGACCTTTGGATAAAATCCCAATATACTCACGATTAGAAGGTTACGGTTATAATATGCGCATTCCAGCTGATCGTGACTATGCCGCCTCGGGTAAAAGCATCGGGATATGTTTCAGCCGCGACGGTGTTGACCGACTTGATGTGGTTGGCTTCTGGCCGGGATAACATCCCGGCTTTGAATCGCCGTCAGCCGACCAATTTCTTCAGGGGTAGATCCACTGCGTCCTTCCAGAGCAGTTCCATCCGGTATTTGTCGCGATTAACCGGTGTAAAGAGATGGATCATAACCTCAAACGCATCCACGACCGTCCAGCCGCTGCCCTTGGTGGTGTCCACCCCCAAGATCTTCGCCTTCTGCTCGTCCAGGACCCGCTCCAATTCAATGCGCAGCGCCCGCAGGTGCGGCTCGGAGTTGCCGGTGGCCAGGACCAGGTAGTCCGTGATGTTTGACAGCTTGCTGACATCCAACACCCGCAGTTCCTCGGCCTTTTTCTCGTCCAGCGCCGCCACGATCAATTTGAGCAGTTTGACAGAATTCTGGTCCCGGGCCTTGCCGGCGGGCTTGGTCGTCCTCTTCGGCGCTTTGGTTTTCATCGGTGTCAGCGATAGAGCTGCCTGCTTTCGATATAGGCGATTACTTTCTGCGGGCAAAAATAATTCAGCGACAGCCCCGCCCGCACCCGCTGGCGCAGCTCGCTCGAGCTGATCTCGATCAGATGGCCGTCACAACGATGCAGCCTCAGCCCCGGGATTTCCGGGTGCGGCTTGCTCGGGTGCCGGGGCCGCTCCAGGAAGATGAAATCGATCAGCGTCGCCAGTTCCGTGATGTCCTTCCACTTGTGCAGCAGGGGCAGCTGGTCGCCGCCGATGATCCAGTACAGTTCGTCCTGCGGAAACATGGCTCGGAAATGCCGCACCGAGTCGATCGTGTAGCTCACCCCGCCCTTGTTCAGTTCGTAGTCCGCGATCTCGAAACGCCGGTCCCACTCGCACGCCGCCTTCAGCATCGCCAGCCGGTCTTCCGGCTTGGACTGCATGTCGTTCGGCTTGAGGGGCGCCTGGGCCGCCGGCACCAGGAAGAGCCGGTCAAACTTGAACTTCTCGTGCACGTCCTGGGCCGCGATCAGGTGCCCGAAATGCACGGGGTCAAAGCTTCCGCCGAGAAAACCAATCTTCATTCTTACCCTTTGCTTTGCGGACGCCCCGCAATGAGCGCAAGGCGATTCCCGTCCCGCCGCCGCGGACCACCGTCCGGCCCGCGTTCATCTCGGAGCGTGGAGGCAAGCCGTCCGCCGCCAAGCCCGCGGACGGCCGCCTGCACCGCCGGGCCGCGTTTGTTCTTCCGTCCTCCGGTGGCTGGACTGCCGGCCGTAGCATGGAGAAGCGAGGCTGGTGCCCGGGGTGGGACTCGAACCCACACTCCCTTTCAGGACACGGATTTTAAGTCCGTTGCGTATACCATTCCGCCACCCGGGCTCTGGTGGTCATTCCTTAATGCGACCCCGGCGCCGCGTGGCGAGCCAAACCGCAGCCCGCCCTCGACAGCCGCGCCTCCTTGTCCTATCTTGCCGCTCCATCCCTGCACCCTCGTGAACAACGCCGCCAATCCGGGAGCCAGATTTCGCGCCGCCCTGCAGGCCGAGCAACCCCTGCAGGTCGCCGGGGCCATCAACGCCTACGCCGCCCTCCTCGCCCAGCGCGCCGGTTTCCGCGCGCTCTACCTTTCCGGTGCCGGCGTCGCCAACCATTCCTACGGCGTGCCCGACATCGGGCTCACCGAGCTGGAGGACGTGCTGATCGACGTCCGCCGCATCACCGGGCGCGTCCCCCTGCCCCTCCTCGTCGACATCGACACCGGCTGGGATGACCCCGCGGCCGCCGTGCGCGCCGTGGCCGCCGCCGGCGCCGCCGCCGTCCACCTCGAGGACCAGGTCCCGGCCAAGAAATGCGGCCACCTCCCGGGCAAGCACCTCGTCTCCACCGCCGAGATGGTCGAGCGCGTGATCAACGCCGTCTCCGGCAAACCCGGCCGCGACTTCGTCGTCATGGCCCGCACCGACGCCGCCGCCAACGCGGGCGTGCCCGCCGCCATCGCCCGCGCCCAGGCCTATGTCACCGCGGGCGCCGACATGATCTTCGCCGAGGCCCTCCGCACGCTCGAAGATTACCGCGCGTTCACCGCCGCCGTCCGGGTCCCCGTCCTCGCCAACCTGACCGAGTTCGGCCAGACACCGTATTTCACCCTCGCCGAACTCCGCGCGGCCGGCATCGCCCTCGCCCTCTACCCGCTCTCCGCCTCCCGCGCCGCCGCCGCCGCGTCCCTCGAGGTGTATCACACCATCCGGCAGGAGGGCACGCAGCAGTCAGTCCTCGCCAAGATGCAAACCCGCGCCGACCTCTACGCCACCCTCGGCTATACCCCGCCCCAATAGCTCCGAGCTCCCCACTCCCTGCTCCCCGCTTCCGCATGAGCCCCCCGCCCGCACCCGCCCGCCAGGCCAAGAAATCCGTCGCCCTCTCCGGCGTCGTGGCGGGCAGCACCGCCATCTGCACCGTCGGCCAGACCGGCAACGACCTCCACTATCGCGGCTATGACATCGCCGAGATCGCCGCCCACGCCACCTT
>Ga0265319_1000047_pt1 | contig 101105 bp, 83 predicted proteins | sample 4824metaG_FD_192443 | JGI IMG/M metagenome (GOLD analysis project Ga0265319, IMG submission 192443) | Rhizosphere microbial communities from Carex aquatilis grown in University of Washington, Seatle, WA, United States - 4-8-24 metaG | ecosystem: Host-associated > Plants > Roots > Rhizosphere >... | reverse complement strand
CCTCGTTTGGTTTTACGACAGGGGGGCTTACAGCGGTTTTTCCAAGAGACGCAAATCACCTTACATCGTTATTATTAAGCTAGGAGAGGAAGTTAGAAATGACAGAAAAAGAAACGACTGTCGCCGAGAAGAGGGGAAGTGCACGCACAGCGAATGTTGCAGCTACGAGCGGACTTACCATCCGGCGTTATTTTACAAAGCCGGGAGTCCATCCGTTTGATGATATCGAATGGGACTTGCGAACGGCGGTCATTTCTAATGAGAAGGGGGAAAAGATCTTTGAACAAAAGAACGTAGAGATCCCGAAGTCGTGGTCGATGACAGCAACGAACGTCGTGGTATCAAAGTACTTCCACGGCTTGATCGGATCGCCTGAAAGGGAATCGAGCGTCCGACAACTCGTTGACCGCGTCGCTAAAGCGGCTGCTGCATGGGGACGCAAAGGAAACTACTTCAAATCCGAAAATGATGCCGAGATTTTTTACCAGGAATTGTCGTTTCTTCTTGTGAACCAGTACATGGCGTTCAACAGCCCGGTGTGGTTCAACGTGGGAGTGGAGGAGCATCCGCAGTGTTCGGCCTGTTTCATAAATTCAGTACAGGACACGATGGACTCTATTCTTGAACTTGCGCGCACCGAAGGACGGCTGTTTAAATTCGGATCGGGAACCGGTTCAAACCTCTCGACTCTGCGCTCTTCGCGCGAACATCTCTCCGGCGGCGGCACAGCGTCGGGCCCGGTTTCCTTTATGAAGGGATTTGATGCATTCGCGGGCGTCATTAAGTCAGGAGGAAAAACGCGCCGCGCAGCGAAGATGGTGATCTTGAACGCAGACCATCCGGACGTCGTTGATTTCATCAACTGTAAAGCAGAAGAAGAAAAAAAGGCATGGGCGTTGATCGAAGCCGGATATGACGGAGGGTTCAACGTGCCGGGAGGCGCGTATGATACCATCTCATACCAGAATGCCAACCATTCTGTTCGCGTTACCGATGAGTTTATGAAGGCGGCGCTTGAGGACAAAGAGTGGACAACAAAAGCAGTACGCGGCGGCAGGGTGATGGACACTTACCGTGCCCGGGACCTGTTGCGCCAGATGGCGGAAGCCGCATGGCTCTGCGGCGATCCGGGAATGCAGTACGATACGACGGTCAACAATTGGCACACCTCGTCGTCGACGGCCCGCATCAACTCGTCGAACCCGTGCAGCGAGTACATGTACCTCGATGATTCTGCCTGCAATCTCGCCTCTCTCAATCTTATGAAATTCAGAAGCGACAAGGGTGAGTTCGATATCGAATCGTTCAAGCACGCGGTCGACATCACTATTACGGCCCAGGAAATTTTCGTCGGCAACGCAAGCTACCCGACGCCCGCGATCGAAAGGAACAGCCACGATTTTCGTCCGCTCGGGCTCGGATACGCGAATCTCGGCGCTTTGCTGATGGCTCGTGGCCTTGCGTACGACAGCGATGCCGGCCGCGAATATGCCGCCGCCGTTACGTCGCTCATGTGCGGTGAAGCGTATAAGCAATCGGCGCTCATTGCAAAAGAGATCGGCGCATTTAAGGGCTTTTCCGTGAACCGCGAGCCGATGTTGGGTGTGATGGTCAAGCACAGTCTGTTCGCAGATAAGATCAGCGACAACTATGTTCCGAATGAATTGCTTTCGGCGTCGCAAGCAGTGTGGAAAGATGCCATCACGATCGGCAAAGAATACGGATTCCGCAACGGTCAGGCGACGGTGCTCGCTCCGACGGGAACGATCGGTTTCATGATGGACTGTGATACGACCGGAGTCGAGCCCGATATCGCACTCGTAAAATACAAGAAATTGGTCGGCGGCGGATTAATGAAAATCGTCAACCAGACAGTTCCGGAAGCGCTAAGAAAACTGGGTTATGACAGCGAGCAGATCGAGCACATCATCAAGTTCATTGAAAAGAATGATACGATCGAAGGCGCACCGTATTTGAAAGATGATCATCTTTCGGTGTTTGATTGCGCATTCAAGCCGGCGAAGGGCGAACGCTCTATTCAGTACATGGGACACATAAAGATGATGTCGGCGGTTCAGCCCTTCTTGTCGGGCGCGATCTCCAAGACCGTCAATATGCCGAATGAAGTGACGCCGGACGAAATTATGCAGGCCTATATCGAGGCATGGAAGCTGGGACTGAAGTCGATCGCAGTGTACCGCGACGGCTGCAAGCGCACACAGCCGCTGAGTACTTCCCTCGAAAAGAGCGAGAAGCCGAAGGTCCGTCCTGCACGCCGCCGGCTCCCCGATGAACGACAGGCCATTACGCACAAGTTCAGCATCGCGGGACATGAGGGGTACATTACCGTCGGCCTGTACGAAGATGAGACTCCGGGTGAAGTGTTTATCACGATGTCGAAAGAGGGATCCACCATCTCGGGCATCATGGATGCGCTGGCAACTTCGGTCTCGCTTGCGTTGCAGTACGGCGTTCCGCTGAAGGTTCTGACGGACAAGTTCACACATATGCGATTCGAACCGTCGGGCTTTACGAACAACAAGGATATCCCCATCGCAAAGTCGATCTGCGATTATATCTTCCGCTGGCTCGCGATGAAATTCCTGCCGAAAGAAGAACAGCCGGCATCGAATGTCGTCGCAGAAACAAAGCAGCTGGAAAAAACCGATGCGAAGCTCGAGTTGAGGCGGGCCTCGGCGATCGAGTCGAACGAGAAGGTTATTTTCCAGACCCAGGCTGATGCTCCTCCGTGCTCTGAATGCGGCAGCATCATGATTCGTTCTGGAAGCTGCTATAAGTGTCTGCAGTGCGGTTCGACAAGCGGATGCTCATAACAATCATCAACGAACAATGATCAATGACCGAGCGCCGATGAATGTTCATCGGCGCTTTTCATTGTATCCCTTCCCCTTGAAACTCATTCATTTTTTTTGCATAATATCTCATGGACGTTCTTATGAACGTCCTTATTTTTTCCTCTAAGAATAAAAACTATGCAGACCGCGACTGTTCAGCGAAAAACAAAAGAGACCGACATCTCCGTTGTCCTGCGGCTCGACGGAACCGGAAAATATTCCGTCTCGACCGGCATCGGTTTTCTCGACCACATGCTGGAGCTGTTTGCCCGGCACGGAATGTTTGACATCCAACTTAAGTGCAAAGGAGATCTGCGCGTTGACGACCATCATACGACGGAAGACGTCGCCATAGCCCTCGGGCAGGCGTTCGGCAAGGCCTTGAAAGAAAGAGCGGGGATCGCCCGCTACGGCTCAGCATACGTGCCGATGGATGAATCTCTTGCACGGTGCGTCGTCGACCTTGGCGGCCGTTCCGCGCTGGTCTTCAAGGCCGAGTTCAACCGAAAGAGCGTTGGCGACCTGTCGACCGAGATGATCAAACACTTCTTCCTTTCCTTTGCGGAGAACATTAAGGCGAATATCCATGTTGAACTTCTATACGGCTCGAACACGCACCATAAGATAGAGGCGATGTTCAAAGCATTGGCCAGGGCTCTGCGCATTGCATGCGAGAAAGATGCAAGAGTGAAAGGCGTGCTGTCGACGAAAGGAAAACTCTAGAAAAGTTAAAAATTAAAAGTGAAAAGTTAAAAGCTTGTACGAAGCAATTTTTAACTTTGAATTTTAAACTTTTAACTTTTTTGCTATGATTGGAATAATCGACTACAAACTTAACAACCTGCGTTCCGTGCAGAAGGCGTTCGAGAAGGTTGGAACATCCGCGTTCATTTCGAGCGACGCGAAAGAGCTCTCACGCGCCGAAAAACTTGTGCTGCCCGGGGTTGGAGCTTTCGGAAAAGCGATGGAGAACATCAGGGCGCTCGGACTGGAAGAATTTATCCGCAGCAGCGCAAAGGAGGGCAAGCCGCTCATCGGAATATGCCTTGGAATGCAGCTTCTTTTCACGCGGAGCTCTGAGAACGGATTGCACGACGGACTGAATTTGATTGCGGGAGATGTAACGCTGTTTCCGGACAGCGTGAAAGTTCCGCACATCGGATGGAACCAGATAGAAATCCAGCATGAATCAAAAATTCTGAAATCGGTTGTCGATAAGAGTTTCGTCTACTTTGTCCATTCGTACTATGCACAGCCGCAGGAGCAGGTAACATTGACGACAACCGAGTACGGCTTTCATTTTACCTCCATTGTTCAGAAGGACGATATTTTCGGCATCCAATTTCATCCTGAAAAAAGCCAGGTAGCCGGTCTTCAAATATTGAAAAACTTTTCCGAATTATAGGCGCCATGATCCTTATTCTTCCCGCCATCGACATCAAAGATGGAAAATGTGTCCGGCTTGTGCAGGGGGAACCGGGGACGGAAAAGATCTACTCCGACGACCCGGCGAAGATGGCGATCCTTTGGCGGGGCGAAAATGCAAAGACTCTCCACGTTGTCGACCTCGACGGGGCGTTCGAAGGGCATTTGAAAAATCTTGGAGCGATTCAGAAAATAGTTGACGCCGTCGATATCCCGGTACAGCTGGGAGGGGGGATTCGAAGGTATGAAGAGATTCAGCAATTGTTTGAGGCCGGGGTCTACCGCGTTGTTTTGGGAACAGCAGCGATCGAAGACCCTGAACTTGTGCGGCGCGTTATCGGAGATTTTGGGCCGCGGAAGGTCGCAGTGGGTATCGATGCGAAGAACGGTGTCGTGATGACGAAGGGCTGGCAGCATGATTCCGGCGTCGATGCGATTTCACTTGCGTTGAAGATGAAAGAACTTGGCGTTTGCCGGATAGTGTATACAGACATCATGCGCGATGGAATGCTGACCGGTCCGAATTTCGAGGCCATCAAAGAAATGGCAGTGAAGACGGGACTCAAGATCACGGCATCGGGGGGCGTCTCCGGTTTCAAGGACCTGATCAGATTACAGGAACTTGAAAAATTCGGCATCGATTCAGTCATCGTCGGAAAGGCGCTGTACGAAAACAAGTTTCCCTGCCAGGCGCTCTGGCGTTTGAACGAAAAGGTGCTCGACGACCTGGGTCCGACAAGAAGAATCTAGACAATAAACAATGAACAATGATCAGTGAACAGTAAAATATAATGCGAGACCGGCTTGTGAACTAAACCCCTAAAACCTCTTTATGATAATTGATCATTGCTCATTGTTCATTGAAGAAAATGCTCGCTAAACGAATCATACCGTGTTTGGATGTCGACAAAGGACGCGTTGTCAAAGGCGTCAACTTTGTCGGTCTGATCGATGCAGGCGACCCGGTCGCGCAAGCGAAGTTCTACGATGGCGAAGGAGCCGACGAGCTTGTCTTCCTCGACATTTCTGCTTCCTCCGACAACCGCGCGACGATGCTCGACGTGGTGCGCCGGACGGCGGAAGAAGTGTTCATTCCGTTCACGATCGGCGGCGGAATCCGGACTGCTGACGACATGCGTGAAATTCTTCGCAGCGGTGCAGATAAGATCAGTGTCAATACTGCCGCGGTGAAGAATCCTCTCCTTATTGCCGACGGCGCCGAGCGGTTCGGAGTCCAGTGCATCGTCGTTGCGATCGATGCAAAACGGACGGCGCTGAAAAATAGCTGGAAGGTTTTTATCAACGGCGGACGGACAGAGACAGATCTCGACGCCGTCGAGTGGGCGCAAAAAGTGGAATCGCTCGGCGCCGGAGAAATTCTGCTCACGAGCATGGATCGTGACGGCACGAAAGACGGCTACGATATCGAGCTGCTCCGGGCCGTGACGTCGAGCGTTAGAATTCCCGTGATCGCAAGCGGCGGCGCGGGAACTCTCGAGCATCTGCTTGCTGCATTCAATGATGGGAAAGCCGATGCCGTTCTTGCTGCATCGATTTTTCATTTCCGGGAGTATGCGATCCGAGACGCGAAAAAATATTTGTTGTCCAAGAATATCTTGATGCGGAACTAATGGGGATCACTGAAACGGCGCGGAAGCGCGGAGAAGACGATGAATATATCAGAGCAACTAAAATTTGACGCCGACGGGCTTATCCCTGCGATCGCGCAGGAAGAAACGACGGGCGAGATTCTCATGATGGCGTGGATGAACAGGGAAAGCCTGAAAACGACGATTGAGACCAAACGCGCGACGTACTGGAGCCGTTCGCGGAAAAAATTTTGGATGAAAGGTGAGGAATCGGGAAATATCCAAGAGATACAGTCTATCCATGTGGATTGCGACGGAGACGTCGTCCTGTTGAAAGTCAAACAGATCGGCGGAGCGGCGTGCCATACGGGACACCGAACGTGTTTCTACCGGGAGATCGTTGACGGCGGCCGGAATTTTCAGGAATCCAAGGATATCGTTTTTGATCCAAACACCGTCTACGGAAAATAAAACGTGAAACTGACAGTCATCGGACACTTGTGCCTCGACGTCATCCACAGGCATGACGGGACGGATAAGAAAGGGTACGGAGGCATTTACTTCGCGGTTGCCGCACTCGCGAATATTGCGTCGGACGCCGACACAATATTTCCGGTCTTCGGAGTAGGTAAGAAAGAGTTCGATGATGTCCGAACGCTGTTATCAAAATATCCGAATATAAATATTGACGGCATCTTTTCATTTGAAGGTGAAACCAATCAAGTGCATCTGTTCTACAGCGACGAGGAAACGAGGACCGAATGTTCGAAGCATATTTCGTCCCCCATCCCGTTCTCGAGGATCGAGCCGTATCTTTCCGTGCATGGAATTTTTCTTGACATGATCTCCGGATCGGACATCACGCTTGAGACGCTCGATCAAATCCGCCTTGCCGTCAGGCCGAAGAATATTCCGATTCATCTGGATGTGCATTGCCTGACCCTTGGAGTGGATGCCGAGTTTTCCCGCTACCGCCGTGCTGTCTCAGAATGGAGACGCTGGTGCTTTATGATCAATTCCGTGCAGATGAACGAGGAAGAGGCGGCCGGACTAACAATGGAACAGTATAACGAGGAGACTCTTGCGAAACAGATGCTGCCGCTCATGGTCAACGCAATGTGTGTGACACGCGGGGCAAGGGGCGTCACTGTCTTCCAGCAGGAGCACAAACATCTGCTGAGAAAAGAGTTTCCCGGCATTCCGACCGGATCGAAAGACCCTACCGGATGCGGAGACGTGTTCGGAGCGGCATTTCTGTACCAATTTTGCAAGACAAAGAACTTTGAACGATCTGCGGCATACTCCAACGAGGTCGCGGCCTCGAACAGCACGTTTTCCGGTTCGGACGAGATCGACCGGCTGTCACAATTCAAGACATCGGGCGAGAACGGAAAATGAAACGTGTACTCATCTGCGGGAGCAACGGTCTCTTCGGTCAACGCCTCGCGTTGACGCTGGGCCACGAAACTGAGTACGAAGTACTCAATACCTCGCATCACCGGCTCTTTGTGCTCGATCGCCATCTCTTCGATTACACCCAGCTTGATATTACAAATAAGGGGGATGTCAAAAGCCTCGTCACAAGTTTTCGGCCGGACATTATTGTGAACGCTGCAGCAATGACGAATGTCGACGCATGCGAAACACAACGCGAGCTTGCGTGGAAGATCAACGTCGTCGGCGTCGAAAACCTTGTGGAGGTAGCGCGTCGGATCGATAGTCTGCTCATCCATATTTCGACCGACTATGTGTTCGATGGAAAAGGGGGGCCCTATAAAGAAACAGACCGGGTCAACCCGGTGAACTATTACGGCAAGACAAAACTCGCCGGAGAGAACGTGATCCTTGCCGGCGGAATTTCCTCTGCCATTATGAGGACCATCTCCGTCTACGGAACCGGCATCAACGTGAAAAACAATTTTGCGCTGTGGGTGATCAAGAGTTTGCGGGAAGGAAAAAACATACGCTGCGTGGACGACCAGATCGGCAATCCGACGCACGTCAGCGACCTCGCAGCGGGCGTGGTCAAGGTAATCGAACAGGGACGGCCGGGACTCTTTCACATCGGCGGTGCAGAAGCCGTCAGCAGAAATGAATTCGCCGCCAAAGCCGCTGAAGTATTCGGACTCAGCTCATCCCTCATTCAAAAAGCAAAAACCAGCGAACTGCACCAAACCGCACAGCGCCCGATGGTGACGAGCCTGTCCACACTCAAAGCAGAAAAGGAACTTGATTTCCATCCAATGACGTTAATACAAGGTCTTGAATTGCTGAAACGGGAACTCTTACATTTAACGTTGAACTGACATGAGCAAAAGATCCTTCCTGCATCGCCCGATTAGGATTGAATCGACAATTGCCGTTGCTGCGGTCCTTGCGATGGCCTTGAACTCCTGCGCCCCGACGAAGGAAACAACTGCTGCACCGCCGTCGGCCGAAAAGAAAGTTCTCACCGCGACATTCAAAATTTTATCGGTGAATGTCCGTCATACCTTAAAGGCGAAGAGCGATGTCCGAAGGCTCGCCAAGCTCATTAAATCGACCTCCGCGGATATTGTTGCGGTTCAACAGATAGAGAGGCCGCAGGAGGGAAAGTCAGATTTTGATGCTGTCCAGGAGCTTGCGAAGCAGACGGAGATGTACGACTACTTCGGCAAGGCGAGGTATTTCGAAGGATTCGACTCGGGTAACGCCCTTTTTAGCACATACCCGGTGAAACAGACCGCTGTCCAGGAACTTCCGGTTGAAGACGGAAAGGTTCGGCGCTCGCTTGCGTTCGGCGTGATCGACATCGGACTGAAAGAGGTTGGAGTCTCGTCGACCGAACTGGATGATGAATCCTCGTCGCAGCGAGTCAAGGAAGTCGTGGAGATAACTTCGATTGCACAGTCCTACGACAATGTGCCTGTTATCGTCTGCGGAAACTTCTGTGAGCCGATCTCGGGGAAGGCCGCAGCGAAAATGCAGGAGCACTTTGCAGTCGCCAATTCACTGCAAGAATCAACTCAAAAAAGCGAACAGCAGGTTTATACCATCAAAGGTCAAAAGGTAGAGCCTCTCTCTATTGAGAAAGTAAAGTTCGGCGGTTCAGGCGACGCACTGCTTGTAACGATGAAGGTGACACAATAGGCAGCGATCAGTGTTCAGTAATCAGTTAATAGTAAACAGTAGACAGTAGGTCGTAGATGGCAATGAGTAAGAAGTTTGAAGAATCAAAAGCTAAAACCTAATACCTAGTATTCAACAATGCAGCATTAAAAACAGAAATCGATGCTAGACTTAAAATATATTCGTGAACACACCGACGCAGTTAAGCAAGGGATCGCGGCGAAACGTGAAGTCGACAAAGTGGACGAGATCATTGCACTCGACGAACAGCGCCGCGAATTCATTCAAGAGGGCGAATCGCTGAAAGCGAAACGCAATGAAGCCTCCGGGAAAATCGGAGACATGAAAAAAGCGAAGCAGGATGCCTCCGCAGCGATTGCTGAGATGAACGGAGTGAAAGACCGGATTCAAGCGATCGATGAGGAGTTGAAAGTTGTTCAGGAACGCCTTGACGATTTGCTCCTTACAGTCCCAAATATTCCGCACTCTTCAGTACCGATCGGAGCCTCACCGCAGGACAATAAAGAGATTTTTACATGGGGTGAAAAAGCCACTGCAGATTTTAAACTGGTGCCGCACTGGGACCTGGCTGAAAAACTTAACATTATCGATTTTGGGCGGGGCGCAAAAGTCGCGGGGGCGGGATTCCCGTTCTATGTGGGAAAAGGAGCGGCTCTCGAACGGGCCCTCATCAATTTCTTTCTTGACCAGGCGTCGGAGAGGGGCTATACCGAAATGAGCGCCCCGCTCGTCGTCAACGAAGAAAGCGCGCGCGGAACAGGGCAGATCCCTGATAAAGAAGACCTCATGTACACTGCTGAACGGGATGGGTATTATATGATACCCACCGCAGAGGTCCCGGTAACGAACTTTCACCGAAAAGAAGTGTTTGAAGAGAAGAGTCTGCCTATCCAATACGCAGCCTATACTCCCTGTTTTCGACGCGAAGCCGGATCCTACGGGAAGGATGTGCGCGGGTTGAATCGTCTTCATCAATTCGATAAAGTGGAATTGGTGAAATTTGTCCTGCCGTCTCGATCGTACGACGAATTGGAATCGCTGAGGCAGAACGCGGAACATCTGCTCCAGATGCTCGGACTCCCGTATCATACTCTGCTGATGTGCACCGGCGACATGGGGTTCACGCAGTCAAAGAAATACGATCTGGAGGTGTGGGCTCCCGGGCAGCAGAAGTGGCTCGAGGTTTCTTCATGCAGCAACTTTGAAGCATTTCAAGCCAGAAGGATGAACATCAAGTACAAATCAACTGAGACCGGAAAGCAGGAATTCGTGCACACGCTGAACGGATCGGCCCTCGCGCTTCCCCGTGTCGTTGCGGCGCTGCTCGAACATTATCAAACGCCGGAGGGAAAGGTCGTTCTTCCGAAAGTGCTTCAGCCATACACGAAATTTGCAGTCATTGAATAGAGGGGAAGCTTTTAGCTATTTGCTGTTAGTGGTTGGGGGGGACCAATGAGAAACTTCAGGAAACTCATTATTTGGCAGCAAGGTATACAGCTTGTAGCCGATGTCTACAAGCTGTCGGAAGAATTACGAGATTGGGAAAAATACGGATTGAAGAGCCAGACCTGCCGAGCTGTTGTTTCTATCCCATCTAATATTGCAGAAGGATGTAGCAGACCAAGCGAGATAGAGTACAGACGATTTTTGGAAATCGCTTTGGGATCGGCGTTTGAGCTTGAGACTCAGATTATAATTGTTCACAAACTTCATTTGGCTTCAACTGAAAGAGTTGGAACTTTGAGAACCTGTCTCGAGATAGAACAGAAAATGATCAACGCATTGATTAGCAGGTTGAACCAATAAGCAAAATGCAAATAGCCAACAGCGAAATATGAAGTCACTGCTCCGTCTTCGTCCGTACCTCGCCAAGTACCAACGCACTCTCCTGTGGGGAGTTTGCACTGTTGTCATCAGCAACTTGTTTGTCGTGGCGACGCCGCTCTTCATTGGAAATGCCGTCGATACCATCAAACATGGCGTCGATACCGGAGTGCTTCAGTATTCAAAACTCATCAGGGATGCCGGATTGATCGTCGTTTTTGCCATCGTCGCTGGTTTTATGACCTTTCTCACGAGGCAGACGATCATTGTCGTTTCGCGCAAGATTGAATACGATCTGCGCAACGACTTTCTTGCCCACATACAAAAGCTGCCTCTTAATTATTTCCAGAACACCCCCACCGGCGATCTGATGGCGCATGCGACGAACGACATCTCTGCAGTGCGCAACGCTCTCGGTCCGGGCATCATGTATCCCTCCGACACGTTCATGACGTTTTCCATGGCGTTGACGCTGATGTTCGTCAAGGATTGGTCGCTGACGCTCGTCGCGCTTGTTCCTCTCCCCCTCATCTCCTACGCCGTCTACAAGCTTGGAAAGATCATTCATGCAAAGTTCAACGAACGGCAGGAGCAGTATTCGCTCCTCACGACGCGCGCACAGGAGAACCTCTCCGGTATCAGGGTCGTCAAGGCGTATGTCCGCGAAGAGTACGAGATCGGCCTGTTCGAGAAATTGAGCTGGGTGTACCTGAAGAAGAATCTCGTGCTGGCAAAAGCGCAGTCGATCATGTGGCCGCTGATGTACATGCTGGTCGGTATCTCGCTGGTCATCACGGTGTACTTCGGCGGACTGCAGGTTATCGCGGGGAAAATATCCATCGGAACATTGACTGCCTTCTTCACATATCTTTCGATGCTGATATGGCCGATGATCGCCTTCGGATGGGTCACGAATATCATCCAGCAGGGAGCGGCGTCGATGGAGCGGCTTGCGAAGATTTTCGACACGGTGCCGGAGATCCGCGATACGGAAGAGACAGATATCTTGATCAAGCACATCGACGGAGAGATCGAATTCAAGAATGTTTCTTTCACTCATAAAGGCGCGGCAAAGCCGACCCTCAGAAACATCGACCTCAAAATCCCGAAAGGTACGACGCTCGCCGTTGTCGGCTACACCGGCGCCGGCAAGAGCACGTTCATCAATTTGTTGCCGCGGCTGTATGACGTGACGGAAGGGGAATTGCTTATTGACGGCATCAACATCAAAAAAATTCCCCTGGAGGTTCTGCGATCACACGTTGGATGTGTGCCGCAGGAAACATTCTTGTTCTCGGAAACGATCTCCGAAAACATCAGCTACGGTGTGGACGGAATGACTCACGAACAGGTCCGCGAAGCCGCGGAGATCTCACAAATTGCGAAAGACGTGAACGACTTTCCGCAGCAATTCGAGACCGCGCTCGGCGAACGCGGGATCACGTTGTCGGGAGGTCAGAAGCAGCGCACAAGTATTGCCCGTGCCATCCTGCGGGAGCCGAAAATTCTGATCCTTGACGATGCACTTTCATCGGTGGATACGTACACCGAAGAAGCGATACTTAAACGACTTCGCCGCGTCATGGAAAACCGGACGAGCATCATCATCAGTCACCGCATTTCGACCGTCAAGGATGCCGATATGATCATCGTGATGGACAAAGGGGAGATCGTAGAGCGGGGACGTCACGATGAGCTTGTCGAACTCAACGGCATCTATGCGAACCTGCATTACAAGCAGCTGCTGGAAAGGGAGCTGGAACAGCTCAATTGAAAATTAAAAATGCAAAATTAAAATGGCACACGAGGGGGATATTCTTGATCGTACATACAAGTTTGCCTTGCGCGTCATTGCACTATCTCGTCAGTTGCCCGACTCAACGGATAGCCGGGTTCTGATTCGACAACTTGTACGCTCAGGCACCTCTGTTGGGGCGAATGTGGAAGAAGCAACGGCAGGTTCGTCGAGAGAAGACTTTATATACAAAATGAATATTGCGTTAAAAGAAGCGCGTGAAACTCACTATTGGTTACGCTTGGCAAGAGATAGCAAATACGTCAGCCCGAAAAAATTTGATGCAATTATTCAAGAGGCAGATGAACTTCGAAGGATATTAGGCGCTATTGTTAGTAAAAGCCGAAGCTCGGGGAAACAATAATTTTTTTTATTTTACACTTTTAATTTTTCACTGATACAATGCACGAAGAAGAAATTCTCGGTAAAGCGTACGACGGAAAGCTGATGAAGCGGCTGCTCCATTACCTTCGTCCGTACAAATGGTACGTTGTGCTCGGCATCGTGCTGAGCATGGTGGTCTCAGCGCTCGAGGCAGTGCGGCCGTACTTCACGAAGATCGCTGTCGATGTTAACATCAAAAACCATGACGACCATGGACTGCTGATCACGGCGTTGATGTTCCTGAGCGTCCTGACGCTTCGCGGCGTGATGCAGTATTTTAATTCCTATCTCACGCAGTGGATCGGGCAGCGGACCATCTTCGACCTGCGGATGGAACTCTTCAGGCATCTCCAGAATCTTTCGCTGAAGTTCTACGACAGGAATCCGATCGGCCGGCTCATCACGCGCGTCACGAGCGACGTCGAAGTACTCAACGACATGTTCTCGTCGGGCATCGTGATGGTGTTCAGCGACGTCTTCATGATCGCAGGAATCTTATGGTTCATGTTTTCAATGAACTGGGGGCTCGCGCTGGTGTCGCTCAGCGTTCTCCCGTTCTTGTTCTACGGTACATTCCTTTTTCGAAAGAAAGCCCGTGAAGCGTACCGCGACGTCCGGATACAGATCGCTAAGATCAATACGTTTATGCAGGAACATATCACGGGGATGATCGTCGACCAGATCTTCAACCGTGAGGAGAAGGCGTACGATCAGTTCACCGGACTGAACGCCGCACACCGCGACGCCAACATCCGTTCGATTTTCTATTATGCTGTGTTTTACCCCGCCGTCGATATTATCGGAGCGATTGCAATAGGGCTGATCGTTTGGTATGCCGGCGGAAAGACGCTCGAGGGAAAAGTGACCATCGGAACGATCATGGCGTTCCTTCAATTTAACGAAATGTTCTGGCGGCCGATACGCGATTTGTCGGAAAAGTACAACATCATGCAGACGGCGATGGCTTCATCAGAGCGGATTTTTAAGCTCCTCGACGATCAAAGCATTCTACAGAATCCTGAGAAAGCGGTTCCGCTGCCGGCCATGAAGGGGAAGGTTGAATTCCGCAATGTCTGGTTTGCCTACAGCGACGAAGATTGGGTGCTGAAAAATGTTTCGTTTACGATGAATCAAGGCGAGACGATTGCGTTCGTCGGACATACGGGAGCTGGTAAAACCACAATCATCAGCCTCCTCTCGCGTTTCTATGAGATCCAGAAAGGTGAAATACTCGTCGACGACATTAACATCAAAGATATAAACGTGGCGGATTTGAGGGCGCATATTGCAGTGGTACTCCAGGATGTATTCCTCTTTTCGGGAGATGTGAAAGGGAATATCAGTTTGGGGAACGAGGCCATACCGTTCGAACGTGTGAAAGCAGCCGCCGAGTTTGTGGGAATTGACCAATTCATCCAGACGATGCCGAAGCAGTACGACGAAGAGGTAAAAGAACGGGGCTCGACCCTTTCCGTCGGTCAGAAGCAGCTTCTTTCATTTGCCCGCGCACTCGCGTACAATCCGAAAATCCTTGTCCTGGATGAAGCGACGTCGAGCGTCGATACGCAGACGGAATTGCTTATCCAATCCGCCATTAAAAAATTACTTGCCGGCAGAAGTTCTATCGTCATTGCTCACCGGCTCTCCACGATCCAAAGTGCGGATAAGATTATCGTGATGCACAAGGGAGAGATCCGTGAGTCCGGCACTCATCAGCAGCTTCTTGCACTCGGAGGCATTTACTATAAACTCTATCAGCTGCAATACAGGGAGCAGGAAGTAGGGGAGTGATGACGAAGATTACGATGAAAGCTTTTGACCTTGTGTTGACTGCAACGCTTCTAATATTTTCTCAATACACTTATCCGAGTCAGAATTAATTTGATGTTCCCAAAGTCCGATGATTTTTCCCCTGTGAACCATTATGACTAATTCAGGATCCCAAAATAAGAATCAACATAAAAACTATGAAATTCTAAATTTGATTGGATACGGGTTGGCCAAATTTGATTTGGCTTTTGTTAAAGCATTTGGGTATAAGACAAAATATTCTTTTTATTCCCATATGATAAAGATCGGGATTGCCGAAACCGTAGGCACGGTGAAAAATCGACAAGATTTGTTCGACCCTTTCTTTGCAAATACAAGAAAGGGTTGGTGGCAGAAAGGAAATGCATATATTCATCGGAAAATTTTTATTGATTCATTGTTTGGCAATCTTGATGTTACATCTTATGCAGATGTTGTCAAATTGTACCTTAAAGCCAAACTCAAAATAGATTTGGGAGATTTAAGGATTACGCCAATTCTAAAGAGTAGATTCAAACAACTGCAAATAACAGGGCAAGAAGCTGAGCTTTATTTTCTCAACAACTATTCATCAATAGACGAATTCAAAGATGGTAAACTGGAAGATGCTAGGCTTTTCGGAGACGGGTATGATTTTCAGGTTGAAGTTGAATCACATTATTTTTTAACAGAAGTAAAGGGCTTGCGAACCCAAAGTGGAAGTATTCGATTCACGCAGAACGAATATAAAAAAGCTAGGGAATACCGAGATGACTATGCTCTTATTGTAGTGAGCAATCTTAATGAGTCTCCTAAAATCAGTCCGATTTTCAATCCAGTTAAAATCCTGGTCTTTAAAGAACAAACAATATCTCAGTCGCCGCAATTAACTTATAATACTGGTTCGATTTTATGGTAAACGGACTTAATATTAGCCGGTGGGAAGTAAGAGGGGGATTAGCTGGGAATAAATAAGGTTGTTTTTAAAAAAGGATATTACTTCTTCTATCTACTCCTGTCTATTTTATCCACCTTACTTTAATCTTGCTTTCCACCTGTTTAAACTCTTTATCGCCGGTCACAAGTTCGCACTTCTTTTTCATTGCCAGAGCCGCAGCAAAACAATCTGCGAACGACATTTTGTCGAAAGCCTTTAGTTCTGCAGCGGTTCGGGTCAATTCTTTGTCTGCATCGACCACCTGGATCGGCAGCGCGTGCAAAGTGTCTTCTGCCAGTTTCGCCGTCTTTTCACCGCCGGTGCGATAGCCGTGATATAGAACTTCTCCCCAGTTGACAACGCACATGTATGCTATGCGGTCCTTTAAAACACATTCGTCGAGCACGGCGGAGACCTCGTCGTAGCCTTCTTCGCGTTCCAGAAAAGAAATCAAGGCGTAGCTGTCTAATACTGTTGCTTTCATAACTCGCGCTCCCGTTTCTTGTCATCCATGAGCGACTTGAGCATTTTGCCATCTGTCCCCAAAATGCCAGCAAGGCTTTCAAAATAGTTTTTGTCGAGGGGCTGGATGATAAGCTTCCCGTTCTGCTCGATGAATGCGATCTTTGTCCCCTTTTTTATTCCGAACTTACGGCGGATGCTCGCCGGAACGACAACCTGTCCTTTAACGGTTACAACTGATGTTTCCATGGGTATCCTCTTTGTTTTCTAAAGGATACAACAATCTTATATGTAAGTCAAGAAAAGAATAGACTTACTTTATCTTTTTACTTACTACCTGTAGATTTCTCAAATTAGTGTTTACGGAGGTTTTTCAGTCAACAGTCTGCATGCTGTCTGCGTAATTGCTTGGAATTTTAACCCGTTTTCCCTACTTTCATTTCAGCAGGTCTTTTTCCTAATCTCTGCAACCTGAGTAACCAATGTCTCAAAAAGTCGTCACCATTGAACGGTATATTATTGAAGGAGAACGGCAGCATCCCGGAGCGACGGGGAATTTCTCCGCCGTCCTGCGGGATTTGACGCTCGCGATCAAAGTGATCTGGCGCGAGGTGAGCAAGGCAGGATTGGTTAATATTCTTGGATTGGCCGGGAAAGAAAATATCCACGGCGATGTTGTGAAGAAACTGGACGTCTTTGCCGACGAGGCGATCTATAAAGCAATGGACCATGGCGGTCATCTGTGCGTCATGGCGTCGGAAGAGAATGAAGATGTCCTGCACATCCCGGACGACTATCCGAAAGGAAAGTACGTTCTCCTCTTCGACCCGCTCGACGGTTCGTCCAACATTGACGCGAATGTCACTATCGGGACTATCTTTTCCATCTACCGCCGCGTGTCAATTTCAGGCAAGGGAACTCTCGCCGATTGCATTCAGCCGGGCTACAAGCAGATTGCAGCAGGGTATGTTGTGTATGGATCAAGTACCATGCTCGTATACACAACCGGCGACGGCGTGCATGGCTTCACGCTTGACCCCAGCATCGGCGAATTTCTTTTATCACATGAAAACATCCAGGTTCCGAAACACGGGAAGATCTACAGCGCGAACGAAGGGAATTACCGCTATTGGGATGGTGGTGTCAAACACTACATCAAATATCTTCAAGAAGAAGATAAAAATACGGGACGGCCGTATTCCGGGAGATATATCGGGTCGATGGTCGCGGATATTCACCGCACGCTGCTGTACGGAGGGATCTTCTTATATCCCGGAGACACGCGGTACCCTCATGGAAAACTCCGATTGATGTATGAGGCGAACCCGATGTCCTTCATCATCGAACAGGCGGGCGGGGCGGCGACCGACGGCAGCAGAAGAATCCTTGACATCGTACCTGAATCGCTCCACCAAAAGACCCCTCTTTTTGTCGGAAGCGAAGAGGACGTCGCGCAATGCAGTGAATTTCTTCGTGGGCGCTCGCATGCAGATTAATCCCGCAGAGATCCTGAATCAGTCCATTGCCGCGACAACGTTCGTTGTCATCGACGTAGAAACAACCGGCCTGTCTCCGCGGGACGGCGGCATCACGGAAATTGCAATGATCAAAGTTCGCAACGGTTTGTTGTGGGATGAATATACTACGCTAGTCAACCCGCTCATTCCGATTCCCTATGAAGTCACGGAATTGACAGGGATTGATGATGCCATGGTCGCGGACGCTCCAGCGGCGGATGAGGTGGCTCCCGCGATCGCTGAATTCCTCGGCGACGGCGTCTTCACCGCGCATAACGCACCGTTCGATTTAGGATTCGTGAACAGTACTCTGTCGAGGGGAAAGATCGAACGCATTCAGAATCCTGTGGTCTGCACGTGCAAGCTGGCCCGCCGCCTGCTTCCGAACCTGTACAGTAAATCGCTCGGTCCAGTGGCCAAAGAATTGGGAATCCGTAACTCGCAGCGTCACCGGGCTGCCGGGGATGCCTACGCAACAGCTCAGGTGCTGATTCATTTTTTACGCAGGCTGGAAGAGGAATTTGACGTCGTTGATTTGAATGGAGTGATGCGGTTTCAATAGAGTTAAGGCGGAAAATGAAAAGGCCGGCATCGATCAATGAAGCCGGCCTTTTCCTGTTCTATCAATTCGTTACTTTATCTTTGCCTGTGCTCTTTGCAGGTACTCGCTGTTGGGGTACAGCTCTACAAATTTCTTGTACTCGACCTGCGCTTGCTGACGATTTCCCATCCGTTCATAACTTTGCGCGATCATGAACTGAGAATCGTCTTTCTTCTCCGAAATCCTAAACTTCAGCACTTCGTCGAAATGCTGTATCGCCGTTTTGTATTCGTGCATTCCGAAGTGACAGAGACCGATCCAATAGTGGCAATTATCGGCATAGTCGGACCTGATTCCGCCGTCGAGCAGTGATTGAAACTCGCTTATCGCCTCTTTGAATTTTCGTTCCTTCGCAAGCGAGACCGCGCCTTCGTAGTGCTGGATATTTGCGTCGCTCGATCTGCCCGCAGGAGCTCTCTTCATCGACATTGAACTTCCAGATGCTGCCGATGACGGCTTTGCTGCCTTTTCCTGTGCCGTGATCTGAGCCGCTTCAAGATCAGAAACTTTGGCCATGAGGTCTTTATTCTTTTGATCCGAGGCGTCGAGCTTTTGCTGGAGTTGAATATTCTCCGTCTTGATTTCCTCTATCTGCTGCTGAAGCATCTCTTCTTTGGTCGGTGGGGCTTGCTGCACCATCGCGGTCGTATCGGTAGGGGCTGCAATGGCCGTTGTGTCATGGGCGATCATCGTTGAATCGGAATGGACCGCGGCGGTGTCGATCTTTGTTGAATCCGTTTGAGTCGTCTCCGAAGAACCGCCGCATCCGATGAAGCCTGCAAACGCGATGAGTGCCACAAAACCAACTGCCTGACGAGCAGTTACTCTCGCCATGCTGGGTATCCAGGAAGCCATAGATCCTCCGAACGATTGTTCAACATATGGTGTGTCAGTGAGTAGGTTCGCAACGCATTGAATGCTAATGTATTAAAGGCTCGTTTGAAAGTCAAGTATGCGGTGAGAAATAGTTTACCCGCGCCCTGATGTGACCTAGAACTCCGAGAACTGCTCGCTTGTGCTCGGCGAATTTCAAAGAAGGCTTTGAAAACGTGCATTTAATTGACATTCTGGCTAAAAACATTTATTTTCGAAATGTATAATTAATGCCGAAATGTGAATTACTGTAAATATCCTTGCCGATCAGGTCTTGCACATATTCGCCCACCTCTTGGTCTTTACACTCTGATCGGCAGAGGTATTTTTTGAACGAACCACCCTCTTACGATGTAGTGCGCAGCATTCGAAGATCCCTCCAGCCTGAACGCCGATACCCGCGACTTGAAGATTCTCATTGAAGAAACGCCGCATCGTATCCTTTGCTGAAAATTAATTTTCAATTATTGTCCTCTCATCATTTGATGGAGTTAGCACTATGAGCGATCAATATAAATTCTTGCTTGATGAAAGAAAGATTCCCAAGGCGTGGTACAACATCAACGCCGATATGCCGGTGGCTCCCGCCCCCGTTTTGCATCCTGGAACAATGCAGCCCGTCACTCCCGATTTCCTCAGCGTTCTCTTCCCGATGAACCTAATCATGCAGGAAGTAAGCACGGAACGATGGATTGAAATTCCGGATCCTGTGCGGGAAGTTTACAAATTGTGGCGGCCGACGCCCATGCATCGCGCGGTGCGCCTGGAAAAGGCGATCGGAACGCCCGCCCATATTTATTACAAATATGAAGGCGTAAGTCCGGTCGGCTCGCACAAGCCGAATACTGCCGTTCCGCAGGCGTTTTTTAACAAGGACGCTGGGACGAAAGCGCTGACTACGGAAACGGGCGCGGGCCAATGGGGATCAGCCCTCGCGATGGCGTGTAATTTTTTTGGATTGGACCTGGAAGTATACATGGTAAAAGTATCGTACCATCAGAAGCCGTACCGGCGGATTATCATGGAGAATTTCGGAGCGCGGGTCTATGCAAGTCCAACCGACAGGACTCAATTCGGAAGGAAAGTATTAGCTGAACATCCCGATTCGCAGGGATCTCTCGGAATGGCAATATCTGAGGCGGTTGAAGTTGCCGCGACAAGCGGCGGGACAAAGAAATACAGTCTCGGATCCGTACTCGGGCATGTTCTCATGCATCAAACAGTGATCGGCATCGAGGCGCTTGAACAAATGGAAATGGCCGGCGAATATCCGGATATCGTCATCGGCTGCGCCGGCGGCGGGTCGAACTTTGCAGGATTTGCGTTCCCGTTCGTCCACCAGAATCTTACCAACGGCAAGAAAGCGAGAATTATCGCCGTCGAGCCCGCATCGTGTCCGAGTCTGACAAAGGGTAAATATACGTACGACTACGGCGATGCCGCGGCAATGGCTCCGATCGTCAAGATGCACACCCTCGGGCACACATTTATGCCGCCGGGAATACACGCCGGCGGACTTCGCTATCACGGAATGGCGCCGAGCGTCAGCGCGTTGGTCGACCACGGCGACATTGAGGCGCAAGCAGTGAATCAACTGGAAACGTTTGAGGCTGCGGTGAAGTTTTCGCAATCGGAGGGGATCATCCCGGCGCCCGAATCAGCCCACGCGATACGCGTCGCCATCAACGAAGCGTTGAAGTGCAAACAAACCGGCGAGAAGAAGGTGATCGCATTCAACCTCTCGGGCCACGGGCATTTCGACATGACGGCATACGAACAATATCGATTGGGAGAACTCCAGGACTTTGAATATCCTTCTGCTGCGATCGAGGAAGCGATGACTCACCTTCCCAAAGTTCCTGCGTGATGTGTACTTCGTCTCACGCGAAGGCGCGAAGATACCACTTAGGATCATCTTGCGACTTTGCGTCTTTGCGTGAGCATTTTTTTAGAAGGACGAATTGCGCCTGGCTTCCTCAGCGATCAGCTTTTGAATCATTTGCACGACATCGTCGGGAACCCCGTCCGCATGTTTGGATTGCAATCTCATGTCGCACACCTCGTTCACATAATCGACGACGACGAACGTATTGCCTTCGGTAACCGCGATCTCGGATGAAAAAAAATCGAGGCCGCATATTTTCTGTATTTTCTTCATTGATTCTCTCAGCGCGGAGAGGCCGTAATGCTCTTCTTCATCCGGGCCGACGCGCCGGTAAATATGCGTGACGTCGTTCCACCAGCAGGGAATAATTTCGCCGAAGGCGTAGAGCACGCGGAACCACGCTTTGGTCTCGCCCAGGAATCTCGGTTTTACGGTTTCCTGCAAGAGGTATTTGTCGTTCTTATGATGCTGCCGCGTTTCAATGACGTCCTTCAGGGACTCCGCTCCAAGAACTACTCCGATACCGCCTCCCGTTGTGTTGGCAGGTTTAATGATAAACGGTCTGCCTAACCTTGCGAGTTCAGAAAGACTCAACTCCAGTTCTTTCTTCTTATTGAACGGCGAAATAATGATTGTGTACGGCACATAAAGCCCGTTCGTGATGAACTCCAGGTGCATCGTTGCTTTGTCCTTTGCTCGGTCGACTTGTTCGTCCATGTTAAAGAAACGCGTTGAGGTTTTGGTCAGGAAGCGGACGAGCGGCTTATACGTTTCGTCGTCGTCCGATGCCCGGTCCAGAAAGGAGCGAAAGGCGATTTCGCCCGCCCGCAATCGTTGAAGAGTCTCCAAAACATTGGCAGGTTCAACCCGGTACGTCGTCAACCCCAATGCCGCACATGCACGTTCGGTACCGGCGACAAAGTCGGCATCGTACACCCAATTCCACGCAAGCCCGAGAGAGAATGTTTCCATCGTCCAAAATAACCAAAAAGTTTTATGAAGGCGCAAGCCTGAGGTGCGAAGCTTTGGTGAATCTACGACCTTCGCCGTAGAGATTGAAAAGTAATGTAATACATAATCGCAATTCAGCGGATGCCATGGCATCACGACATGCGAACAACTCTAGAGAGCTTTCAATGCCCGCTGCCGCCTGACTTCGTACATGATGACGGCGCTCGCACTTGCGACATTGAGCGAGTCCACTCCGGTCATCATGGGAATTGTGGCCTCGACATCGCAGGCGGCGAGCACGCGCTCAGAGATGCCGTGTCCTTCGCCTCCCAGTACGACGCAGCAATTTCCGGAAAAGTCAACGCTGTCGATCTGGATGTTCGTCGGCCGGGGATGAGCGGCTATGATCGTGACGTTGTACTCTGAACGGATCCTTCGCAAATCGCTGGCGATATCCGTGAGATAGATGATAGGTAATGAAAATATATTTCCCATTGAGTTCCGGACCGACCGCCGGAGGTAGGGGTCGCACGATGTCTCCCCGACGAGCAATGCGCTCGCGCCAAACGATGCGCAATTGCGTACAATGACGCCCAGGTTTTCCGAGTTCATAATCGCATCGGCCGCCGCAAAGAAGAGAGGGCGTTCCGATTCAGCGGCCACCCCCTCGAGCGTTGCTCGTTCAGGGACTTGTGCCACAGCCATGATTCCCTTGTGGAGCTGGAATCCTACAATTGCCTCCATCAATTCTTTCCGGGCGATATAGACACTGATGGTTTCTTTCCGTGTCTCTAGCAGCGTCCTGTATTGTGAAAACCACTCTTCGGTCAACAAGATGGAAATTGATCTGACCGGGCTGCTGAGTAATCGTCGGACGACTTTTTCTCCTTCAGCAACAAAGATCCCTTCTTTCTGATGTTCCAGAGGCCGTTTGAGCGTGCGGTAGGTCTCAAGATGAGGGTGCTCAACTGAGCCGACATATGTGATGATTAACGGCATTAAATCAGGGCCTATTTTTTGGATACATTTGCCGGTGCGGGTATTGTTACAGTTTGATGTTTTGAATTTTGAACACTGGATTCCCGATAAAAACGTTCGGAAATGACGCAGCCTCTAACTCGTCATGCCCGCATGATTCTGGCGGGCATCCAAATTGTAACAACACCCCGGTGCATGAAAAATTGACTTTGGGGAATCGATTATATTGTACATCAATTTTCTGTTCTTTCAAAACGATGCTCAACTCCTTTCGTGCAAATGCGCGTCAATGACTCATATTGCTGGATTTCGCTGCATCAACAGTCATCCTGCAATTGAATCACCGTCATCCTCTCAGTATTTTGTAAAATTATGCGAATAAGCATTAATGCATCCATCATGCAGCAATCAATTCCCGGCTTTCACAATACATGGGTCTGATTGATTAAGAGAGAGAATACTATTTGGGTTGATGCGATCCAACTAAGCATTTTCCTCCACAAGTAGCGTAAACCATTACACGAGGCATCCTTGCCTTCCCCTTCAAAGTTTTGTATATTTCACGTCGAAAATCGCACCCATAGCTCAACTGGATAGAGCATCAGACTTCGAATCTGAGGGTTGGGGGTTCGACTCCCTCTGGGTGCACGACAACGCCGAATTTCAAATTCTCCAAAAGCTGTCCTCTCATTTTCTCGTTGTCACCAATGCAGTGATCAGATGGCATGAAGCGTAAAATTCAGAGAAACATTCGAAGGAGATGAGTAGAACGCCGCCTGAAAAAAGGAATAGCTATTTAACTCTTTGACGAGCAATCCGCAAAATACCGCCATGAATTCTCCTTCGGGTGCCCCCGATAAAGCCGCGGCAAAGCAATGCCTTCTGGCAGCAGATCGCTTTTTGAAGGAGTCGCGATTTCAGGAAGCTCGAACGGAGATTGAGAAGGCGAAGAAGTTGGATCCGGCCAATGTTTACGTCGTCGCGTTTCTGGACCGCATAAATTATTTCGAAGCTCAGAAGAAAAAAGAAGCCGGTCCCGTTGCTGCTGCACCTCCGCCTGTTGCTCCACAAGCTGCAGCACCAACACCCGTTGCTGTTGCGCCAGCGCGGCCAGCCGCACCGACCGCTTCAGCACCGCCGGCCATGAAGCCGGCACCGGCGGCGGCTCCGCCCAAACCGGCCGCTCAAGTTGTTCCGCCGCAGCCGCCCGTCGTAACTCCGCCGCCAGCTGCAATTGCTTCGACCCCTCGACCAAAAGAAGTTTCTGCCGACCCGGTGCCGACACCTGCAGAGCAAAAGGCGATGGAGGCAACGCTGGAGGAGATGAAGCGCCAAATTCAAATGCTATCGCATTCACTCGAGGTGGAAAAGAAGGCTCGGGAAGAGATGACGAATCAGCAGCTTGAATCGAACGTCAGGCAGTTGAGGAATTCTTTCGAAAAATCCTGGATGAACGGTGCACCGAACGACGCCGAAGCCGCAGAGCTTCATAAGCTTGCGGTATCCCTCTCGATACCCGAGAATGTCGAACAATCGCTCCGTCGCGAGGTGAAGTTGAAGATGTACAGCAATGCCGTGAAAGAAGTTATTGCCAAACGTCAGCTCTTGCGGAGTTCTTCATCCACGTTTGAGTGGCTGCGGAAGGTCTACCAGGTAACGATGGAAGAGTACCTCGAGTATGAAACGAAATTCCTCCTCGACCTCGTTGCCGACCAGTATAAGGGGACGGTTCTTTATGTTTCGCCGAACGTCAAGACGAAGGACGAGCTGATCCCCCGGCTCAAATCCGCTGGTTACGCCGTGGTCTTATCCGGTTCGCCCGAAGAGGCGCTCGAAAAAATTGAGAAAGTGAACCCCAATCTCATCTTATGCCACACGGAATTTTCTGCGGGCAGCCTGAGCGGGATAAAATTCCTGCACCTGCTCCGAGCAACCGTAAAATTTAATTTTATCCCGTTTATTCTCTTGTGCCAGGAATCGGAAGTGGCTCAGCTTCAATCGTCGGAGCTGCGGCATCACGAGGGATTCTTGAAGAAACCGGTGGATGTGGAAGAACTGATGATTGCCATGAACGAGAAGTTGGCTCATTTCCGCGATTATGTTTCGTCGCTGAGCTAAGAAATTCTGACCATTGAAAGGGATGTGAATATGAGCAAGAAGATTTTGTTGGCAGAGGATGACGAGGACAACCGGGATTTGGTTTCATTCGTCCTTCAGCGAAGCCGTCTCGGCGCCGAGCTCGTCATTGCTGAAAACGGCCAGGAGGCCGTGGACAAAGCGATCGAGCACCTGCCAAGCCTCATCCTTATGGACATGCAGATGCCGGTGATGGATGGATGGACGGCGATTCCTATTTTGAAAGGAGATTCGCGGACGAAGCACATTCCGATCATCGCGTTCACTGCCCAGGCAAAGCCCGAGGATAAGTTGCGGACGCTTGAGATCGGATGCGCGGAACACTACTCGAAGCCGATGGATCCGGAAGAGCTCATCGCTCTTATCAGGAAGTATCTTGCAGATTAACTTTTGGAGCGTATGACAATGAAGTTCCTGCTCAATAGCACTTGTCGTGTCTTATGCTCTATGTCGAGGAGAAGACTATGCTGAAAAAATTATACTGGAGAGTGCTCGCGAATTTCGCCTTTCTGCTTATTATACTGACGGCGATGACGATGCTGACGCTGTATCTTCTCGCGGAGATCGAAAAGAATTTCGGCTCGACATCGAGCGAGATAAGAACGCTCACCAACGTCGAGAATGTACGTCATGTCTTGGCCGACGCTCCAGACGAAGCGAATCTCTATCTCGTTACAGGAGACGAATCCGCAAAGGCATCGTATGAAAATGCAATCAAAGAATTTGACGACGCAATGACCGCCGTCGACAACAGCATGAGCGACAGCCTTCTCACGCCTTCGTTCCATGCAGTGAAGGCGTTTACTTATAAATGGATCGGAGAAATAGGAGAGAAGAAGATCAAACTGGGGGCAGATCGGAAAGCCGGGATCAACGTCGACGCAGATGTGGCGTTATTGGGATATCAGGAGGTGAAGGCGGGGTACCTGAGCAGTGCCCGGTCGATCGTAAACGACATGTCGAAACAGCTCTCGATGTCTCAGCAGCATAGTCTCGATCGTGCAACGAGCCTTGGAAAGGACCTTGCCGAGTTCATCGGTTTAGTTAACATTTTGCTCGCCGTCTTCGCTATTGCGCTGGGTTTTGTGCTGACGCGTTCCATCACAAACCCCGTCAGCATTCTGAAGGAGGGAACCCAGAACATCATGGCTGGCAAGTTCGACCCGATAAACCTTAATCGTTCGGACGAGCTGGGGCAGCTTGCCGCCGACTTCAATAAAATGTCGACGATGCTGGGAAATAATTATACCCGGCTCAATGCTTATTCCGAACTGGTGACGGCCCTGAATGCCTATGCCGACATCCATACCGTTCAGCGAAGCAGTCTGCAGTTGTTGTGTCACCACTCAAAGGCGACAGTCGGTGCGCTGTACCTGATGAATGAGCACAAAAATATCCTCGAGCTCTCTGCCGGTTATGCGCTTAAGGAAAACGGTGAGAGTGTTAAAACGTTTGCGATGGGAGAGGGAATCCCGGGGCAATGCGCAGCGGAACAACGGGTCCTCGAGGTCAAAAACATCCCCATCCTCTCAGGCTTTTCGGTCGATACCGGGCTTGTCGAGGTGGCGCCGTACTCGGTGCTCGCAGTACCGATCTTGTTCCAGGATAAAGTCCTGGGGGTTCTCCTCCTCGGCTCGATGAACCGCTTTGATGAATTGCAGAAAGAGATCATTAACAACTCTGTTCCGCAGCTTGGCGTCGCGATTACGAACGCGAGGAACTTTGAAGCGTCGCAGAAACTGACGCGCGAAGTTGCCTTGAAGAATGACGAATTGAACTCGAAGCACATGGAACTCGAAAAGGCGTACCGGGTGAAGTCTGATTTCCTAGCGAGCATGTCGCACGAACTCCGGACTCCGCTGAACTCGATCATAGGCTTCAGTTCGGTGCTGCTAGGTCCCAACGGCGACCCGTTGACGGCCGACCAGCATATGGCTCTCGAAAAAGTGCTGCGCAACGGAAAGCATTTGCTCCAGCTCATCAACGACATTCTTGATTTTTCGAAACTCGAATCGGGCCGGATGTCTGTCAACGTCGAGATGGACGACGCCGCCAACGTCGTCGCCAATTCCGTGATGGCAGTCGAAGGATTGCTGAAAGGAAAAGAGATCGTGCTGAAGCAGAATATCGGGCCGAATCTCCGGGCGCTGCAAACCGACTCTTTGAAAGTCAAACAGATTCTTGTCAACTTGCTCAGCAACGCGGCAAAATTTACGGAGAAGGGCGAAATCGTTGTTACCGTTGCACAGAAGAACGGGATGGTTTCTTTCTCGGTAAAAGATTCTGGCATCGGCATTGAAGCAAAGAACTTCAGCAAAGTCTTCGAAGAATTTCAGCAGATCGACAACAGCAACACCAGAAAGTATAAGGGGACCGGGCTGGGTCTCCCAATTTCCCGCCGATTGGCGCTCATCCTCGGCGGTGACCTGACGGTGGAGAGTGAATTCGGCAAAGGTTCGAACTTTACACTGACGATCCCGTCAGTGTTTCCAGAAGAGCTCCGCGAAAAATTAGAACGACCTGCACCTCCAATCATCTCGCGTCCTACGGCTGCACAGTCCGCGCCCGCGATTTCAATATCACCCCCGTCAGCTTCGGCACCGCAAGTGCGGTACGCGCTCCCCGTTGCCGGGACAGGCACAAGGGTTCTTTGTATTGACGACGACCCCGATGTTATCGAGATCCTTACAAAGTATCTTGTGCCCGAAGGCTATTCGGTGATGGGTGCAAATTCAGGAGACGAGGGGATCAGGCTCGCGCTCGAACATCCGCCGGCGCTCATCACGCTCGATATAATGATGCCGCATAAAGACGGATGGCAGGTATTGCGGGAGCTCAAAGCAAACGACAAATTGAAAGACATCCCGGTGATTATTCATTCGATCATCGACAATAAGCCGTTGGCAATATCGCTCGGCGCGATCGACGTGATCGCAAAGCCTGCGGAGCCGAAACGTCTTCTTTCCCTCGTTCAACGGGCTTCTGGCTCGGGCGAGCATTTTGTTCTCGTCGTCGATGACGATCAAGATTTTACCCTCGCGGTGAAGCGGCTGCTCAATGTGGAAGGGTACAAAGTCGAAGTGGCGAATACCGGCGCGAGAGCATTCGAGATTCTCAGCACGTCAACGCCATCCATCATCTTTTTAGACCTTGTGATGCCCCAGATGGACGGCTTCGACGTTATTCAGCGGCTTCAGCATGACGAAACGTGGAAAAAAATCCCCGTAGTTGTTCTCTCCGGCAAGGAATTGTCGTCGGAAGAATGGGATAAACTTAACGCATATGCGAAAGACTTCGTGAAGAAGGCAGAGTTCACGCAGGGGACTCTTTCAAACACAATCAAACAGATTCTGCGCAAGACGTAACAACAGCACTACTTCGAAAGGTGGGAAAATGGAAAATCCAGAACCGACGTTGTTAGTAGTCGATGACACAGAAGATAATCTTGATCTCCTGGAATTCGCGTTAAAGCGCAAGCCGATCAAGATGCTTCGTGCTTCGAGCGGGAGGCAATGCCTGGCGATCGCCCAGGAAAAAAACCCGGACGTTATCCTTCTCGACATTCAAATGCCCGAGATGGACGGTTTCGAAACGCTCATGCATTTGAGAGCCAATCCGATAACGACAAAGATACCGGTCATCTTCTTGACGGCCCAGCGCAAGGACGCGAGCAGCATTGAACAGGGGCTGGAACTGGGGGCCGACGAGTATTTGACGAAGCCGATCGACACTGAAGAACTTCTCGTGCGGACAAAAATGCTTGTCAGATTGAAACGGGCGGAGTCGGAGCTTGAGCGCACAAAAGCCGATTTCATGGCGATGCTGGTTCACGATCTGCGGAGCCCGCTGAACGGAATCAAGAGTGTCATTGATTTCTATCGTGAAATCAGGGATCAGAATAAGCAGTTTTCGGCTGAACAGCTCGGTCTACTTGATACCGCCGGCGACTCGGCGCGGCGAATGCTCGAGCTGATCAACGACATCCTCGACCTTTCAAAGTTTGAAGCCGGGAACATGACTCTAGACAAACAGAAGATCACTGTGTCGGTCATCCTCGATACGGTGTGCCGGGAAACGGCCCTTCAGTTCAAGCAAAAGAATATTTCCATCATCAAACAGTACGGAGAGAAGTTACCCGAAGTGTTCGTGGACGCCGAGAAGATCGCGCAGGTGGCCATGAACCTCCTCAGCAACGCGATGAAGTTCACGAAGAGCGGCGGATCGGTCACAATCACGACCTCGCTGGTCAACGATACCGTGGGCCCTCTTGCGGAGAACAAGCCGTTCGTGAAAGTGAGCGTTACCGATACCGGCGTGGGAATACCGGCGGAGGAAATTCCGCAGCTCTTCGAGCGTTACAAGCAAGTGTCAACGGCGAGAAGGACCAAACAGAAAGGAACTGGCCTCGGGCTGTCGATCTGCAAGCTGATTGTCCAGTCGCACGGGGGGAAGATGAGCGCAGAAAGCGAAGTAGGCAAGTATACGACATTCTATTTCTCGCTGCCGATCGAATAGACAACTTTATCCCCTCAAACTATGAGTGAACCTGTATGAAAGACAAAATCCTTGTTGTAGACGACGAAGACAGTCTTCGGATGACGGTCAAACTTCGTCTTCAGACTGCTGATTTCGATGTCCAGGTGGCGCAGGACGGAGAAGAGGCTCTCGAGATCCTCAAAAAAGGACCCATCGATCTCGTGCTCCTCGATATCAATATGCCGAAGATGGACGGCATCGAAACGCTCGGGCATATCACGAGGGATTATCCATGGACGGAGATCATCATGCTGACCGGGTTCGCGGATTTTTTTACGGCGATCGAATGTCTCAAGAAGGGAGCGAAAGATTATCTTGTCAAGCCGATCGAAATGACAGAGCTTGTCACGCGCGTGAAAGCAACCCTTCGGGCCAAAACTTCGGAGCAGGCATTTCGCGATCTTCAGCAGCGCTATATGTCAACTTTTTTTCATGATCTCCTGGGACCGCTGACCACGGTCGATTCGACCGTGGAACATCTCGTTGAAGGCAAGTCGGGAACAGTGTCGAAAGAGCAAGCGCTGCTTCTCCGGTATGCCGGGGAACTGACAGAAAAAATGACCCAGCGGGTGAAAGAAATGATCGACCTTTCCCAGTTCGAAGCGGGGCTGGTGGTCATCGACCGAAAACCATTCGACATACCGGTCTTTGCCGAAATGATGTGCGCCCGGTACGAGATCCTTGCGAAGGCAAAAGATATCAAGCTCGCGAAGAAAATCGAGAAGGACCTTCCCGCCGTAAGCTTTGATTTCGACAAAGTTGCGCAGGTGTTCAATAACATCTTTGACAACGCGATCAAGTACTCCCTTCGCGAAGGAGTCATCTCGATCATCGTTTCCAAGAAAGTTGAAACAGAACTCGGCCGGAAAAAAGAGTACATCGTCTTTTCGGTCAAAGACAACGGAGTCGGCATTCGGCCCGACGAACTTCCGCTTGTGTTCAACAAGTACAAAGAGCAGCTCACGTCAAAACCCGCCGACCTGAAGACCACGGTACTCGGCCTCGCAATATCGCGCCACATCGTGGAGGCGCACGGCGGCAAGATCTGGGCCGACTCTGAAGTCGGTAAGGGGAGCACGTTCAGCTTCTCTCTGCCGGTGAATGAGTGATCGAAGAGGCGGGAAGAATTTGCAGGTCGGCAGTGCACTCTCGCTTGTAGGGCGACAGACAGGATATCATGGCTCAAAAAAAAAATCCAGAGACTGTCCAGTTCAGGTACACGTTCGAATTTGAAAACGGAAATGCAAAAATTTTCGAAATCACGCTGAACGGAACAACGCTGGAACTTATCCAGGACAAGAATCTTCCGAAGCCGGATTGGACGAGGTTGAGTTTCTATCCCTGCGAAAATTGCCCGCTTGCGCAGCACACCGAATACTGTCCCGTCGCCGTGAACCTCTCACAGATTATTACCGAATTCGAAGATTCTGTTTCCCATGAACGGACGCGCGTGACGGTCGAGACGCCCGAGCGGACGTACATGAAAGAGACCACCCTGCAAAAAGGACTGAGCTCGATCATCGGCATCTACATGGTGACAAGCAATTGTCCGGTAATGGATAAGCTCCGTCCAATGGTGCGGTTCCATCTGCCGTTTGCCACCCCTACTGAAACGCTCTTCCGGACCGTCTCGACGTATTTGACCGGTCAATTCTTGCTGATGAGGGATGGGAAAAAGCCCGATTGGGATCTCGACAAGCTCGTTGAGCTCTACAAGTCTGTTTCCGCAGTCAACAAAGGAATGTCGCGCAGAATCTCGAATGCGTCGATTAAGGACGCAAACGTTAATGCCGTGATTATTCTGCACTCGTTTGGCGATGCGGTACCCTATTTTGTCGAAAACGGACTGGACGAGATCAAACATTTTTTCGATATTTATACGAAGGACAACCACTGAGAAGTTCGCTGAACGCCGACGTCCGCTGATCGAAGCGCCTGGACGAGGCTGAAAAAGCAACGTAGCATCTTCGTCCACGGTTTCGTATATTTTTTCCCACCCTGTGCAGCGTACCATCATCCACTAATCGGAGCGTACTGAATGGCAAACAATCTTTTTGCAAAAAAACCTCTCGCACTCCTTCTTGAAGAGATGAAAGGGGAAAACAGGCTGCGCCGTGTTCTCGGACCGGTCACGCTTACGAGTCTCGGTGTCGGTGCGATCATCGGAACCGGGATTTTTGTCCTCACGGGTGTGGCGGCCCACGACAAGGCAGGCCCAGGGCTCATACTCTCTTTTGCGGCAGCAGGCGTTGCCTGCGTCTTTGCAGCTCTCTGTTACGCTGAATTCGCGTCGATGGCGCCCGTGGCAGGCTCCGCATACACCTACGCGTATGCCACGCTCGGCGAGCTTTTTGCCTGGATTATCGGCTGGGATCTCGTCCTTGAGTACGCCGTCGGATCGTCGACGGTCGCACACGGATGGTCTGCGCACTTTCAAGACCTTCTGAAAAGTTTCGGCATCATTCTTCCGTATTCGTTTGCCAACGCCCCGTTCGATTTTAATCTCGACACGGGGCATTTTATCGCGACTGGTGCGTTCTTTGACGTACCCGCGATTCTCATCACTGCCGCGATCACCACGATTCTCGTTATCGGGATTAAGGAGAGCGCAGGCTTTAACGCAGGGATGGTCATCGTGAAGCTCGCAATCGTCTTATTCGTGATTGTTGTGGGCGTGTTTTACATCGACCCGGCAAATTGGCACCCGTTCGCTCCCTACGGTTACACGGGAATAGGTTTTTTTGGACATACATTGTTCGGACAAACTGGCCCAAGCGGAGCGCCCGTGGGTGTGCTTGCGGGGGCGGCAATTATTTTCTTCGCCTACATCGGGTTCGATTCCGTTTCCACTCATGCTGAAGAGGCGAAGAACCCGAGACGAGATGTTCCCATAGGAATTATCGCTTCATTGATCATCTGCACAGTTCTCTATATAGTGGTGTCTGCGATCCTCACTGGCATGATCCCATCTGATAAGATCGACATCAATGCACCCGTGGCCAATGCATTTGCTCAGAAAGGATTGCCATGGGCGAGGCGCATAATTGACGTGGGTGCAATTACGGGCATTACTTCCGTTCTGCTGGTGATGATGCTCAGCCAGCCGCGCGTGCTGCTTGCCATGGCTCGTGATGGTTTGGTGCCAACGAGTTTCTTCGGCGCAGTCCACGAGAAGTTCCGAACGCCCTGGAAAGCAACGATTCTCACTGGTGTTTTCGTGGCGGCGATGGCGGCGTTTCTTCCTCTCCGGATACTTGCCGAGTTGACGAACATCGGTACGCTACTCGCGTTTGTTATTGTCTGCACGGCGGTGTTGATTATGCGGCGAACCAACCCGAACGCCGAACGACCGTTCCGTGCACCGTTTGTCCCTCTTGTTCCGATTCTCGGTATCCTTAGCTGCCTCCTGTTGATGTTCTCTCTTCCTGTTGAAAACTGGTACCGGTTGTTCATTTGGCTCGGGCTTGGTTTCATCATCTATTTTAGTTATGGACGGCACAACAGCGTAATGGCAAAAATCCGTGCAGCTGAGGCACGAAAGTGAACTTTAATCAACCTTTTATTCATTCAATAGCTTGGTAAGGAGAATCATCATGACACAACTGCACTTGCTCTGGCTCCCCATTTTGCTATCCTCTGCTATTGTGTTTATTGTGAGTTCCATCATCCACATGCTTTCACCGTGGCACAAGAATGACTATCCAAAATTAGCGAACGAGGAAAAGGTTATGGATGCGCTTCGGCCGCTTGACATTCCGCCGGGAGAGTACATGATGCCCCGTCCAGCAGACCGAGAAGAGATGAAATCGCCCGAGTTTGCCGAGAAGCTGAAGAAGGGTCCGGTGCTGCTGATGACAGTCTGGAAGGGCCATCTTTCTATGGGGAAAAACCTTGTTATGTGGCTCATCTACACCGCAGTCATGGGCCTGTTCGCGGCGTATGTCACCGGACGCGCTCTTCCCGTTGGAGCAACCTATCTTCATGTTTTCCGGTTTGCGGGCGCTACAACATTCCTCGGCTATTCCGCCGCACTCTGGCAATCGTCGATATGGTATAACAAACCGTGGAGCATTACTATCAAGTCCACTGTGGATGGATTGATCTACGCGCTCCTGACCGCAGGTGTTTTTGGCTGGCTTTGGCCGCAATAAGGTACCACGGTACCTACTTCATGCCGTGAACAAGCGAGCTTTTCGATTGGCCGAACAGAGGAGTGTCTAGGGTTTGGACATGACATTGTCAAAATTCCCAGCATTCCGCTCTTTTTGATCTTTGCTGCTCTTGCGCTCGTTGTTTCGTCGGTCCTTGCGCAAGAGCGGCCAATCGATCAAGCAATGGCGCAACCGGATTAGTGAACGCATCGCATCGTCGACGAACGATCATCAGGTAAGAACCCTTCATCAACGCGGCCTTCTGCAACATTTCCACCCAACTAACCGTATTCATATCGAGTCCAACTATGAGGACTTCCTCTAACCGGCACAATTGCAAGGATTCTTCATGAAAAAGAAGATATTCATTTCCTCATTTGCGGTGGTCGCGCTAACCGCTGCGGGATTTCTCTTCTTCGGAAATTCCAAAAGTTCAAAGGAAACAGAACTCCCGAAAGTAAAAATTTCGCGGGGTAACATTGTCGACAAAGCTCTTGCCGTCGGTACGATCGAGCCGGAGAATGAAATTTCCGTGAAGTCGAAGGTCGGAGGCGTCGTGAAGCAGATCTTCGCCTATGCCGGAACGTTCGTGAACGCGGGAGAGCCATTGCTTGAGGTAAGGCCCGACCCGGCGCCGCAGGAACTCGCGGACGCAAAAAGAGGAGTGCAGCTTGCAGAGGTTGAAGTTGAAAATGTGTCCAAGGATCTTGCCCGGGAAGAGGTAATGTTCAAGAAGAAAATGATTTCGAGCAAAGAATACGAAGATGCACAACGTAAGTCTCAGGAGGGCGACCTCCATTTGAATATCGCTAAAGAGAATCTTGCGCTCCTTGAAAGCGGGCGGGTCGACATCGGTAATACCAAAATTGAGTCTATTGTCAAAGCGCCCATCAGCGGATATGTACTGAGTGAATCCGTCCAGGTCGGCGATCCCGTAACTCCCCTGACCACGTACCAGGAAGGAACGATCTTGATGAAGATGGCGAGCATGGAACGGCTTCTGTTCAAAGGTACCGTGGATGAGATTGACGTCGGTAAGCTGAAAGAAGGGATGGCGACCGAGCTGAAAGTCGGCGCACTTCCGAACGATACAATCCAGGGAACGCTCAAGAAAATTTCATTGAAAGCTGACAAGAAAGAGAACGCCACTGTTTTCGCCATTGAAATTCTCATTCCGAAGGCGAGCAACGCGACGCTGCGAGCCGGATATTCTGCGAACGCTAACATCATTATCCAGAAGAAAGAGAACGTCCTGATGATCCCGGAGCGCGTAGTGACGTTCAGGAACGATTCGGCGATCGTGAAACTCGCGCTCGGGGCAGGCAAAGAAGAACAGCGCGTTATCAAGACCGGCCTGAGCGACGCGATCAACATCGAAGTGATCGACGGATTGAAAGAAGGAGATGAAGTGTTCGAGAAACCGGTCAAAAAAATCGATTAACCATGGATCAACTCCGCACGATCTTATCGGAATTTATTCTTGACCTGCGCATGCAAAAACTGCGCGTGTTCCTGACGGTATTCGGCATCACCTGGGGAACAGTCGCTATCATCGTTCTCATCGCATTCGGGCTCGGTTTCAAAAAACAGCTCAGCACCAACATGCACGGCATCGGCGAAAGTATCTCCATCATGTTCCCCGGAAAAACGACGAAAGCGTACGAAGGGTTCGGTACCGGACGGCAAATTTCATTTGTGGAGGAAGATGCAAAGCTGGTCGCATCCCAGGTGCCGGGGGTTCGTGCGATCAGCCCGGAGTATATTAAATGGCGTGTGCCGGTACATGTCGGCGAAAATATTTTGAATCCCGCGATCACGGGGGTCTATCCCATCTATGCGGAAATGAGGAATATCATTCCCGAACCGGGGGGAAGATTCGTCGACGACCTCGATATGAAAGAGCGCAGAAGAGTAGTGCTGCTCGGCAACAAAGTGAAAGAATTTTTATTCGGCGAGACCGATGCAGTGGGAAGATTAATCTATGTCGCCGACGTCCCGTTTACGGTTATCGGCGTCATGCAGAAGAAGACGCAGAATTCTTCGTACCAGTCCCGGGACCAGGATCGGATTTTTATTCCAGCGTCGACCTACTCGTCGGTGTTCGGCGAGATCCATCTTAAGAATATGATCTTCCAGCCGAAAGATCCATCGAAAGCGGAGGAAGTGGACGACCAGGTGAGGGAGGTGCTTGGCAAACGATACCGGTTCGACCCGACCGACCATGACGCCGTCTGGATCTGGGATACGAGCATGTTCGACAAGTTTCTTTTCTACTTTTTCCTTGCTTTCAACTTGTTCATGGGATTGATCGGGAGTTTCACGCTGGCGGTCGGAGGTATCGGCGTTGCCAACATCATGTACATCGTCGTGCAGGAGAGGATAAAAGAGATCGGCATCAGGAGGGCGGTCGGCGCGAAGCGATCGAATATTCTCTTTCAATTTTTTATGGAAACATTCTTCATCATCTCGATCGGTTCGTTTGCCGGCTTTGCGATCGCCTATGGCATCATACAGGCGATGCAGTTTATTCCCATCCAGGAATTTGTCGGAACACCGGTGCTCTCTCTGGAGGTGACGGCGGCTACCATTTTCGTCCTCTCCGTGATTGGCTTTACGGCAGGAGTTATGCCGGCGCGCCGCGCTGCGAACCTGGATGTTGTGGAATGCCTGAGAACCTGATTTCATGTTGTGAATGTTATTCGACCCCACCCTTAGTCCCTCTCCTTGCAGGGGAGGGAAATTTTTCTCTGCCTTTTAGGAGGAGATTAAGAGGGGGTTGTGAGAAGTTGCGCCTTCTGGATTAAACGGAACCAAAAGTATGTGGCTAGAACTTCTAAGGGAATTCTTTTACGACCTGAACGCGCATCGAACCCGCGCAATTCTCACCCTCGTTGCCATTACGTGGGGGACAATTGCGGTTGTCCTTCTCCTTTCCTTCGGTGAAGGATTGACGGACAGGCTGACGAACGGATTGGTCAACGCCGGCAATCGGATCATGATTGTTTACCCCGGCGAGACCGGCTTGACCTTTGAGGGACTGCCGAAAGGACGCCGCGTGCGCATGGTCGAGGAAGATGTCGATATGCTTCGCCAAACGATCCCCGCGATTGAAACGGCGAGTCCTCAATACCGCACCAATATGACGCTCACCTACAAAAAACTCTCGATGACGACGGAATGCGAAGGAGTGAATGCAGAGTTCGAAGAGATGCGGCGCATGTATCCGGCCGGGGGAGGGCGATTCCTGAACGCCCTTGATGTCGTTCAGGAGCGGAGGGTGATCTTTCTCGGGGCAAAGATCGCAAAAGATGTTTTCGGCGACGAACAGCCCATCGGCAAGCTCCTGCTCGCGGACGGCGTTCCGTTTACCGTCGTGGGCATCATGCAGGAAAAACTTCAGACGTCCATGAATAACGGCCCGGACGACCGGCGTGCGATTATTCCGTATACCTCGTTTCGCACGATGTACGGAAACCTGTATGTAAATTCGATCGTAGTGCGTCCGAGCGATCCGGGAAAACAGAAGCTCGTTAAGAGCGAACTCTACCGCGTTCTGGGAAGGAAATACCGTTTTGATCCTTCCGACGAACGCGCTCTCGGCATCTGGGATTTTATCGAAGACGAAGCCATGAACAGGAAAGTCGGTTTCGGCATCTCGATCTTCTTAGGTTCGGTCGGTTTCCTCACGCTGCTGATCGCGGGGGTCGGCGTTGCCAATGTGATGTATGTTGTCGTGAAGGAACGGACAAAGGAGATCGGAATCAAAATGGCGATCGGTGCCAGAAAAGGTTACATCCTTTTCCAGTTTGTGTTCGAAGCACTTCTAATCTCTTTTCTCGGCGGATTCATCGGCATGATGTTCTCGTGGGGAGTTGTTTCGCTCGTCCGGACAATCCCTGCGGACGACGGGCCCATGCAGTTCCTCGGCCGTCCCATCCTTTCGCTGAACATCATGATGTTGACGGCGGGTATCCTTGCCATTATCGGGGTGCTGGCCGGATTCTTCCCTGCACGCAAAGCGGCAAATGTCGACCCAGTCGAATCGCTGCGGTACGAATAAAATTGTTCTATCGGAATTTCCAATTGCCAGCCTTTTTTCATTGACCAAAACTATTGCTGTATGGTCTGTTCAGCAATCCCGGCGAGGACAGCCATGCAGCTGCTGACATCATATCGACTGTTCATTTCCTTGTTCCCCTTGAATCCGTTAGACTAGTTTATTATATTTTCCGCAGTCTTATTTGGCGATAAAGTGTGCGTTACAAACTCCCCGCTAGATTTTACCACGAAACTAATTCTACCGAAATATATTCACAAACGCGAGCTTTCACTATGGGGTGGACAATGAAAACTGCCTGCGCAATTCTGTTGTTACCTTCTCTCTTGTTCGCATTGGCGATCGCACAAGAGGAGAACCAGCCAATGCCGACCATTCTGCCGACGCCGCACCAGATCGTTTCTAAGAATTCTCGCTTCAAAGTGGCGCCGGGAACAAAAATTATTCTCGGTGCGAATTCGAAGCAAGAGCAATTCGCCGCCCAGCAGATCAACGATGCCATTGGCGGGAGCAAAGGCACGCCGTTGAAAATTGTTTCCGAACATCAGATCCGGAAGCTTCCGGCAAGTTTCATATTTATCGGAAGCCCAGCCTCGGAATACGGCCGGCAATTCTTGCGGGAGAGAAAAGAAACGCTGAAGCCGGAAATGAAGGAGGAGGGATATTTCCTCGACGTTGACGCGAACGGCATCATCATCGTCGCGGAATCCGAGAGGGGGAAATTTTACGGCGTGATGTCTCTGCTTCAAATGATGCACCGGGAAAAGAAGAGCATGTTTGTCGAGGGTGCCACGATCGAGGATTTTCCGCTCGAAAAGATCAGGGGCATCAGCGACGATATCAGCCGCGGTCAGGTCTCAACGGTTGAGAACTTTAAGAAGATCATCCGTTTCCTTGCTCGGTATAAAATGAACACCTACAGCCCGTACCTTGAGGATATGTTCGTTTTCAAGAACCACCCGCTCATCGGAAAAGGGCGCGGAGCAATGACGCCGCAGGAGGTGAAGGAGCTGGACGTCTACGCGAAAAAATACTGCATCGACATGATACCGACCTTTGAGACGCTCGGCCACTGGGAAAATATTCTGGCCAGGCCGGAGTACATCGGTCTCGCCGAATTTCCCGGGGCGCAAACACTCAATGTGTCAGATGAAAAAGTCTATGCAGTGCTGGATGAGATGATCGGCGAATTGTGTGCCGCATTCAGCTCACCCTACTTCAACATGGGAGCGGATGAATCGTGGGACGTTGGCTTGGGAGCGGACAAAGACCGGGTCGCAAAAGAAGGGCTTGCCTCCGTTCACGCCGAACACTACAAACGCGTAGCCGACTTAGTCAGAAAGCACGGCAAGAAACCGATGATGTACGGGGACATTATTCTTAACCAGCCGGAAATACTCGGCAAGATCCCTAAAGACATTACGATTGTCGATTGGCACTACAATGCGTCATATTCGTACAACAGTACGGAGGTATTCCAAAAGGCGGGGTTTCCTTTCATCGCCTCGCCGGCGGTCTGGACGTTCACCGGTCCCTTTCCTAACTTCTTTAACACGTTTGTAAATATTCAGAATTTCAACCGTGATGGGTTTATCAGAGGTTCCCTTGGGCTGTTGACTTCCAACTGGAACGATTACGGCGGTGAGGAATTACGCGAACTGAACTACTACGGATACGCCTGGACCGCCGAGTGCGCATGGCAGCCGTTGAATGCTAGCGCCGATTCATTCAACAAGGTATTCTTTAAGGACTATTTTGGAGCGGATGATTACAGCGATCTTCAAACAGTGTACTCGATTCTTTCCAGTCCCGGCAACGACATTAGCTGGCAGGAACTCTGGCGCCATCCGATGCTCCCGTTTCGAGGACAGTCTCAGGAAGAAGGATATGTGCCGCTCGCGGTTCGTTTGCAAAGCATAACGTCGACAATGCCGGTTGTCCTTTCTCTGCTCATGAGAGCGAGGAGTGAAATAACAAAGAATGAAGACCAGCTTCGGTATCTTGAATTTGTGGCCCGGTTGAATCTATGGTTCGCCAAGAAAATCGAAGCCCAGGAGAAAGTCAAAGGGCTGAGTCTCTCGGCGAACAAGGACTCGGCTGCGGCTGTCATCATCGATTTGTGTACAGACGTGATGAAAGATCTCGCCAACCTGAAAAGTGAATATGAGAGGTTGTGGCTGTCAACGAACAAGTCAGCGGGGCTTGATTTGCTCATGATGCGCTATGACCGGCAGACCGCTTTTTGGCAAGAAAAAATAGAGCAGGTGAAAAAGGGTAATTTCACTATGGATCCTGAATTAGAGAGTGCATGGATCTATCATCCGAAAGGGCACCCGGGAGAAAAGGATTCTGTGCAAGTGCAGAAGGCATTTTTCAGAAAATCGTTTGTCGTGCCGAAGGATGTGCATTCGGCAACGCTGCAGCTGATCGGGGACACGCATGCAAAAGTCTCGGTGAATGGCAAGAGCGTTGGCGAGGTGAACGTCCGTTCGTCTAATTCCCTGAGTGTAGAACATCAGCGGGTCAAGATGTTTGCTGTCCTGCCGCTCCTCACGGACTCGGCGAATGTCATCTCGGTGGAGGCAGAAACGTTTTCCTCTGCCGGGTCGGCGGGTGTGAACATCTATTGCGAACTGGAACTTTCTGACGGTTCGGTGCGTAAGATCATGACCGATGGAACATGGAAGGTTACGGAATCCGCGATAGGAAATTGGACGGGCACAGCATACAATGACTCTTCATGGTTCGATGCGGCAGTGAATCCGTATCCCTCCATTGTTGTTCGGCCCAATTTCGCAACCGGGAGAGGATCCTGGATAGAACGATAGCGGAATTATTTGTGCTTCCGCACGTGTTAAAGGTTCCGAGTATATCATAATTTCAAAGGAGGTTGTGTGCCAAGGATAATTTCTGCGTTGGCGGTGCTTCTAAGTCTGTTTGCCGGCATCTCACTTGCGCAAATCGAGCCGGCAGTCGGAATTCGCGAGAATACTCTGGCTGTTCACGCGCTGAAGAATCTTACGATCATCGTTGCACCGGGGAAGAAAATTGAAAAAGGTACGATCGTCGTTCGGGACGGCATAATTGAATCCGCAGGCGCGAATGTCACGATCCCCGGTGACGCCAGAGTATGGGATTGTTCCGGACTTACTGCGTATGCAGGCCTCATCGACCTCTATACCGACATCGGCCAGCCGAAGCCGCCGGCGCAGGGGGAGACTCCTCCCCCCGGATCGGCTTCTCAACCGCCGCGCGGATCTGCGCATTGGAACTCACAGGTCCATCCGGAAACATCCGGGGCAGAATTCTTCCTTCCGGATAAAGAAGTTGCGGAAAAGTTTCGGGCGCTCGGTTTCACGACCGTCCTTTCCGCCCCATCAAGCGGAATTTTTCGCGGCTCCAGTACTCTTGTTGCTCTTGGAGATGGACGTGCGAACGCGCTGCTTGAAAGAGACAATGTGACGCAAAACATTTCTTTTTCCCGCGACCCTTTTGGGGATTCCTATCCTACTTCGCTTATGGGAGCGATCGCTTTGATCCGCCAGACCTTCATCGACGCCAACTGGTACGCCGATGCATTGAAGGTGTTCGCAAAGAATCCGGCGCAAGAGCGTCCCGAAGAAAATAGATCCCTGTCGGCTATTGAAAAAGCCGCGTCGGGAAAACAGGTTGTGATATTTGAAACTTCCGGCGAACAGAACATTCTGCGGGCTGCCAAGATCGCCAAAGAATTTTCTCTGGTATATTGGATCCGCGGCAACGGCTACGAATACCGGCGGCTCGACGCTGTCAAGGCGACGGGCGCACCGGTTATCCTCCCCGTAAATTTTCCCGACCCGCCTAATGTCAGTACACCTGAAGAGGCACTCGATGTCAGCCTCGACGATCTGCGCCATTGGGATTTTGCGCCGGAGAATCCCGCGCGGCTGAAGCAGGCGGGAGTGACGTTTGCTCTGACGGCGTCGACGCTGAAAGACGTGACAAAATTCAGGATGCATGTCCGCACGGCGATCGACCGCGGGTTGAGTGCTGATGATGCACTCGCAGCGCTGACGACGACTCCGGCAGAGTTGCTGGGAATGGAGAAACGATTGGGTACAATCGAGCCTGGAAAAGCGGCAAATCTTGTACTTACCGACGGTGAATTATTCGGTGAAAGAACAAAGATCAGAGAAACGTGGGTAGATGGGGTACGGTATGAAGTGAAAGCACCTGTGCAGGCGGAACCACGTGGGACTTGGACTTACACGCTCAATATCTCCGCTGTCAAAAAAGACACTGGCTCTCTCGTCGTCTCGGGCGAACAGGAATCGCTTTCCGGGACAGTCTCGCGCGGTGCGGCCAACTCGAAGTTGTCGACGATAGGGCTGTCCGGAAAAAATATTGCACTGATGTTCGCGGGCGATTCGCTCGGCTACAATGGAGTATTCCGTTTGACCGGAGTCGTTCAGGACTCGACGATCAGTGGGTCGGGTGAACTGCCCGATGGTATGAACATTACCTGGTCCGCACGTTTGATCAGGCGGTTCGTTGACCCTCCTGACACGACGAGGGAGCCCGAATCAGTGCATGCGTCGTTCGATGTCGTCTATCCCGACGGTGCGTTCGGCAGAAAGACACTTCCTGAACAGCCGGAGAATATCCTCGTCAAAGGGGGATTTGTATGGACGAGCGGCGCGGAGGGAAACCTTGAAGGCACAGACATCCTTTACACAAAAGGAAAAGTGGCAAAGATAGGTAAGAATATTCCTGCTCCGAAAGGAGCGATCGTCATCGATGCGACCGGAAAGCACGTTACTGCCGGATTGATCGACTGCCATTCACACACAGCGATCTCGGATGGAGTGAACGAAGCAGGCCAGGCGATTTCCGCCGAGGTTCGCATCGGGGATGTTGTGGACGCAAACGACGTCGCGATCTACAGGGAATTGGCCGGAGGATTAACGGTTGCCCACCTGCTCCATGGTTCCGCAAACCCCATCGGCGGTCAGAACCAGGTTGTCAAGCTTCGATGGGGGATGCTCGCAGACGAGATGAAGTTCGAGGGGGCTCCGAAAAGCATCAAGTTTGCACTCGGCGAAAATGTCAAACAATCGAACTGGGGAGACCGTTATACAACGCGTTACCCGCAAACGAGAATGGGAGTTGAGCAGATCATCCGCGACGAATTCAGTGCTGCGAGGGATTACGAAAAGAAAATGAAGGAAGCTAAGAACGATCCGGACAAGATCCCGCCGCGAAGGGACTTGGAGCTTGACGCTATCGTGGAGATCCTGAACGGTTCGCGGCTCGTCCATTCTCATTCGTACCGGCAGGATGAGATCCTCATGCTGATGCGAATTGCCGACGATTTCGGCTTCAAGGTCGCAACGTTCCAGCATGGGTTGGAAGGATACAAGCTCGCCGAAGCGCTGGCGGCACACGGTGCCGGCGTTTCCACATTCAGCGATTGGTGGGCGTACAAGTACGAAGTGATCGATGCGATTCCGTACAATGGCGCCCTCATGCACGACGTCGGCGTGGTCGTGTCGTATAATTCCGACAGCGACGAACTTGCGAGACGCTTGAACACCGAAGCAGCCAAAGCGGTGAAATACGGCGGAGTGAGTGAAGAAGAAGCGCTGAAGTTTGTGACGATCAATCCCGCCAGGCAATTACGCATCGACAACCGCGTTGGATCAATTGAGGCGGGGAAGGACGCCGACTTTGTTATCTGGAGCGGATCCCCGTTGTCGCCGTATACAATTTGCGAGCAAACGTGGATCGACGGGAGGAGATATTTTGACAGAGACGAAGACCGGGCGATGAACGCCGAGGTCCAGAAAGAGCGGACCGTGCTGATCCAAAAGATTCTCACGGCGAAAAAAACGGGCACGGGAAACGCACCTCCCGCCGCTCCGGTTAAGAAATCTGCATACTCATGCCATATCGACGACGGAGGTGTGCAATGATGAATACGGAATATAGAATGCAGAATACAGAATACAGAATTCAAAAGAAAGTGCATCGTCATCCACAGTTGAGGTTGTGGCTTTTACTGTTCATTGTTGATTGTTCATTGATGATTGTTCATTGCTCTTCGTTCGCTTCGGACCCGGTCCCGGCGAAAAAACAAGACCATCCGATCGCATTGACGGGTGCTACTATCCACCCCATCAGCGGTCCCGAAATTCCCAGCGGAACGATTCTTTTTGAGAACGGAAAGATCACCGGCATTGGGGCCAACATTTCGCTGCCTGCCAGTACGGAAAAGATCGACGCTGCAGGGAAACATATTTATCCCGGTCTCATCAATGCCAACTCGACCGTCGGATTGACGGAGATCGAAGCAGTCCGCGCCACGAACGATTATGCCGAAACGGGTCAGATCAAACCGAACGTGCGGAGCGAGATCGCTGTGAATCCGGAAAGCGAATTGATCCCAACGCTCCGTGCAAATGGTGTTGTTATTGCCAATGTCATGCCCCAGGGGGGGCTGATCACGGGACGCTCAGCGGCAGTTATGATGGACGGCTGGACGCAGGAAGACGTTGTTCTGAAGGCGCCCATCGGACTGGTCATTAATTGGCCTCAAATGATTGTCTCGCGCGGTTGGTGGATTCGTCAGACAGAAGAGGAACAGAAGAAAGAGCATGCAAAACAGTTGAAAGATCTCAGCGATGCATTTGCGGATGCGCGGGCATACATGGCCGCAAAAAAAGGAGAGGCCGCAAAAGGAATTCCGTACCATGCTACCGATCTTCGGTGGGAGGCGATGATTCCTGTCCTCGAAAAGAAAATCCCGGTTCTCGTTAATGCAAACGAAGTTCAACAGATCGAGGCGGCAGTGCAGTGGGCGAAGGATGAAAACGTCAGGCTTGTCATCGTAAGCGGAAGAGACTCATGGCGGGTTGCCGATCTTTTGAAAGCAAATAACGTTGCCGTCATTGTCGGTCCAACCCTTGACGTACCGAACCGCGATTGGGAGCCGTACGATGCAGCGTTCATCGTTCCGTCTCAACTTTACGCTGCCGGCGTCCAGTTTGCGATCTCAGGTGAGGGAGAAGCGTTTGCCGAAAGGAACACCCCGTACCATGCTGCAATGGCAGCGGCCTACGGTCTTCCAAAAGAAGAAGCGCTGAAGGCGGTAACTATTTACGCGGCAAAGATTCTCGGCATCGATGCTCAAGCCGGTTCGCTGGAAGTTGGTAAAGACGCGACACTCATCGTAACGAACGGGGATCCGCTTGAGATCGAGACGAATGTGCAGATGGAATTCATCCAGGGAAAGAAGATCGACTTGCGGAGCCGCCATACGATCCTTTACGAGAAATACCGCGAGAAATATAAACAGCTTGGGATACTGAAATAGGCCGATTCATTGCTCCTGACTCACCGCCGAAAGGCAGGCAGAAGAGAGCGTCGTTTATCATTGCGAGGAAGAGTGGAAGGCAAAATCATACGGGTCGTCACGTTATATCCTAGTCAGCGGCGAAAGCGTGCGCGTCTGATCAACGATATATATCCCGGAATCATCATCGTCGTGGCGGGTATCAGTATGCTGGGGAGCGGGCAATTTACTCTCCTCGCAATTGCGAATATCATTGCCGGTGCTGCGTTGGTACGATTCGGCCTTAAAGAATGGCGGTCGTCTGCCAGAGAAGAACCGCACGGAATTCAGTGGTTCGATGTTTTCGGCGGAGTGGTAACGATACTCGATGCGTTGACGATATACAAACCGTGGAAAGGATTTCAACCGGCATGGCTTTATTTCGCAGTCGGCTTAGCCGCGATCACAAAAGGAGTGTTCAACATAAAAATTCCGACCTTCCGGCACCTCACTATTTTTGCGGATGGGTTTAAGATCCGTATTTCCCCCTTTTCCGTCTTCAGCAGTAAATGGAGCGACATGCAGTCCTTAGAATTCGCAGAATCAAGAATTAACCTGACGCCGAAGAATAGCAAAACACGGCTACTAAAATTGCACGGGATTGAGAACGCAACAGAAGCAGCCGAAGTGTTGATGGAGGCGGCGCGGAGCAACGAAGTTCAAGTTCTTACAGATGATAAACTAAGCATAGTTGCCGTCAGACCTGGAAAGCACCGGTTCACGCAATTCTTTACAATGAGGAGAAAGCTACGATGAAAATTAGGGCCATTGTTTTTGGAGCCACGGGGATGGTAGGGGAAGGAGTTCTCCACGAAGCGCTCAACCACCCTGATGTGGAATCAGTGATTGTGATAGGAAGGAAATCGTGCGATGTAAAGCATCAAAAATTAAAGGAACTGGTCCATGCTGATTTTTTCAATTACTCGTCTATAGAGGAACATCTCAAAGGCTATAATGCGTGCTATTTTTGTCTCGGGATATCTTCTGTGGGTAAGAGTGAAAAAGACTATACCCGGATCACCTATGATCTGACGATGCGGGCCGCTGAGACGTTATCGCGGCTTAATCCCGGCATGACGTTCTGCTACGTATCAGGTGCGGGGACCGACAGCACAGAAAAAGGGCGGGTCATGTGGGCAAGGGTAAAGGGGAAAACGGAAAACGACTTGACGAAGCTTCCGTTCAAAGCTGCATACGCATTCAGACCTGGTTTTATCAAACCCATAAAGGGCTTAAGGAACGCCTATAAAATTGCCGAAGTACTCGGAATACTCTACCCGGTCTTGAAGGGGCTCTTTCCGAAATATGTCTGCACATTGCACGACCTCGGACTCGCGATGATTCGTGTAACCCTGTCGGGGGATTCAAAAAAGATAGTGGAAAATCTCGATATCGCCCGTCTTGCTCAAACGTTCTCCTGAAAATTTGCGGTGTGACAAAATGGCTATTTATGTTGCTTTGCTGCGGGGAATCAATGTCAGCGGGCAGAAGATCATTAAAATGGAAGAATTGAAAAGGGCTTTCGAAGCGCTGCACTATAAGAAAGTGACAACATACATCCAAAGCGGAAACGTTGTCTTTGAGTCGAATGAGAAAAGTGCCCCACTCATCAGATCGCTCATCGAAAACAAACTCCTAAAGACTTTTGGATATGCAATTCCAGTAACTGTAAAAACTCCGAAAGAGCTGGAGGCGGCAACAAGGCGAAATCCTTTTAAGAACGTTAGAACGGAGAAAGGTGAACGGCTGCATGTATCCTTTCTGTCAGGAAACCCGTCTAAAGCTGCGGCCGAGAGTCTGGCGGCTGTGAAGAGCAATATTGACGAGATCCGTTTATCGGGGAGCGAAGTATATATTTTGTGCCGAAAAGGATATGGCACAACCATCTATTCCAACACCTTCATCGAGAAACGCCTCGCCCTCTCGGCAACGACCAGAAATTGGGACACGGTACAAAAACTCTTAAGCATTTGCAGTACCATCACTGATGATTAGGGAGGAACAGGAGCTGCCTATCCCTGCATCCACCATTGTTACTTCACCGGTCTCCGTTGATATTCCTTCTTCATATTCTTCTTGATTCCCGACTTACAATCTACTAACTTGACGCCGTATAACGTCACAGAATCTGCACGAACCATCACCCGCGGGGACCTGGGTGGCAACAAACAACTGAACGAAGAAGTGAATTTAATTCATTGTGCGCACAGCACAAGCAAGAGATATTGATTCATTTAGCAGCGTTGGAGTAAACATTAACGATCGCGCGGCATCAATCAAATTATCTGAGATCTAGTGTATTTGAGGGTAATTGAAATGCTAGCAGAATGATCGACTTGATCACATTTAGTATCGCTTCTTAATAGGACACAATTTGCTCACCCGACATCCAGGTAATAACTTCGACTTCTTCTGATCATTTCTTCATGCTTCATTGGAAGCGTCCCCGATATACGTTTGCGCCATGAACGAACTCGATCTCGAATCCGCGAGTTTACTTTGTTTGTGATCTACCCATCTTTGACGCGTAACCAGTTTCAGTGAGAATGGTCGAGCGGAGACGCGGCCAAAGGGAGCATGTTTTTTGATCCCGCAATAGGTTAGGCCACCTATCATATCTTCGAGAAGCACACTTGAGGGTTTCGTATGCACTCCCCACAATGAAAAGAATTGTCAAATGAATTTAAGAGCGCTCGTTTTATTGTCCGTTGTGTTGTTAGTTTCAAACAGTCACGCACAGACTTCTATAGTGAGAGGAATTGTTATCGATGGCTCTACCAGAGAACCGCTCGTCTTTGCGACTGTCCAGGTCGAGGCGGCCCACCGAGGCGCTGTGACGGACGGCAATGGAAGATTCTCCATCGGCACGGATACTGGCGAGTGCCGGCTGCAGTGCAGTTATGTCGGGTATAGATCGGCAGTCACTGCATTCGCACTCCACCACGACACTGCAGTTGTTATTGCGTTGAGCCCCCTCGATGTACTTTTGCAGGACGTAACGGTCTATGCGAATAATGGGAACGACGAAACAAATCAAAAAGAGATAAGTGCACTCTCCCTACAGAGTGAAACGATCGGAAAGATCACCGGTCTCATGCCGGATGTCCTCCGCAGCGTACAGATGCTTCCCGGTGTTTCGAGCGACAACGAATTGAGCGCAAAGTTCAATGTCCATGGAGGTGATTCGAACGAGAATCTCGTTTTGATCGACGGGACCGAAGTGTACGACCCGTACCATGTCAAGGAGGCTCCAAACGTAAGCATCGGTATTTTTGATGTTGACATGATCAAGAAAATGGACCTTATAACCGGCGGTTTCAGCGCGCGGTACGGCGACAAGATGAGTTCGGTGGTCGATATTGAATACCGGGAAGGCAGCAAAGACCGGATTCGCGGGGAGGTAAGCGTGAGCATGACCGACGTGGATGCGCTCCTCGAAGGACCTGTCGGCAGCGATGGATCGTTCATTGTCGGTGCGCGGCAGAGCTATTTACAGTATGAAATGAAGTTTCTTTCGGTCGCGCCGCAAGTGCATCCGTCGTATGACGATATTCAGGGGGTGCTTGCGTACCAACTCGCCCCTCAGGATAAAGTACTGTTGAAATTCATCCATGCCGGCGACGAATATCAGTATGACCCGACGATCAGTTCCGGCGGATCGTACGCAAGCTCATATTACACCGGTTCCTACACGGGGTCCTTATCGCAAACATGGCATGATTCCACCGAGGAACACGCTTCCTATTACAGCAACATGCTCGCGATACAAAACACCGATATACTTTCTTCTGTTGCTCTTCTGAAATCGGAGGTATCATATTACGATGAGATCGAGTCGGAACATTCCCAGGAACTCAACCTTTACGGAAACACCTTCCATGCAACTCCCGCCGCCGGGCCCATTAACGCATTCTACAACAGCACATCCAATTATTATTACAACAACGACCTCCATATACGAACGCTGGAAGCCAATTCGTCGTACGGTATGCAAGTCATCCCCTGCTACAGCATCAATGTCGGAGCGAGTTATCAGCGGATCTACTATTACCAGGAACTGATCAATCAGCGGACGTTTTCATACTCCACCAACGATTACTATTATCCGAGGACGACCGACAGCACCTGGAATGTCAACGCCCTCGACAATGCGTTCGGCAGCATTGATGCGCAGTCGTACAAAGGGGCAGGATATCTTGAAAATGTCTTTCAACTCGGAGAGCGTGCGATCCTCAACGCCGGCGGAAGGTTCGATTACTTCGATCTAGACAAGCAGCTCACGTGGAGCCCTCGTTTGAACTTTGCCTACAAGGCGGCGCGCGGTCTCACGGTGCGCAGCGCATGGGGATATTTCTATCAATCACCTATTTACCAGCAGCTGGCATACTCCGCAGCATCGGATACGAATACGAAATCACAGCTCGCGATCCACTACGTTCTTGGAGCCGATTATGAGCTCATCACGGACGAAGAGAATCATGACTTCGTTAAGCTAAAACTGGAAGCATACCGTAAGACCTACAGCGATCTTATTTCATCGACGGTCTCGAGTTCCGGCAGGATAAATTATTCGAGGAAGAATGACGCCATCGGGAGAGCATCAGGTCTGGATGCATACGTGATGTATTCGACTTCGGGTTTCTCCGGATGGATAAGTTACAGTTTCTTGAACGCTGACCAAAAGATGATCATGCAGGACAGCGCCGGCTACTTTCCGAGGAATACCGATCAGAGGCATACTCTGGCGGTGGTTGCAGATGTTGATCTCGGCGAAGCCTGGAGCCTGAATACACGCATTGTGTACGGGAGCGGGTACCCATTTACACCATCCATTGCAGTCTATAATAGGTCGGCCGGTGCATGGGAATGGCAATTGGGGGGGCCTAATTCGGTATACCTGCCGTCATACAAACGAGCGGACCTTCGAGTATCCAAAACTTTTTCGATGCTCGGATTGACCTCGTCGCTTTTTCTCGACATCAGCAACATATTCAATTTCAAAAATGTTCAGGCATACAGCTATCAATTCAATAATCAGGGCTATCCGGAAATAGTTGCAGAAAACTTATGGCCGATCCTGCCGACACTCGGCATGTCGGTGCGGTTTTAAGTTCAGGATAATCTTTCGGTTAGCATTTTTTTCTCCTTGATTCCCACTTTTTCACTCGCTACCTTGACCGCGAATAACGGTTCGAAATATGTTGTAAGAAAACATCTCTAAAATTCTGGTAAGGACAAAGTCGGGGAAGATGTAATAATACCTTTCGATTTCTACTCCGCTGGACGGAGGAAGTTCTTCTGTACGGTGCACATATGTAGATTGATTTGTTCCTTCCAATCAAAAGCAGAACCTGCCGACACGATCATATGATTGAACACATCTTGCCCTGCCTAATGGAATAAAACATGAAACACGATCCGCACGCGAATCAATTATCTCTTTCGACGCTGCTCTTTTGGCTGACGATTCTATTTGGGTCTCAGCCGTTTGCCTTTTCGCTAAATGCAATAGTGTCGGCTCATGCCATTGGTCCGGAACCCGCGCCCGCGGATAAGCCGGAAAACCCCGTCACGTTGTATAACACGGCGTGCAGCCTTGCAGAAAATGGAATGAAAGAAAGTGCCTGGGCTTGTCTTGAACGCGCGATTGCTGCGGGCTTCGATGCGGCAGACCACATGGAGCGGGACTCAAGCCTGATTAGTTTGCGGGGAGATGCACGCTGGAAACCGGCCCTGGAAACGGTTAAGAAAAAGGAAGAGATACGGATTCAATATCAAAGCCTTCATAACGATATGACGGAGATTTACGGCCTTGCGTTGGACTACAGAAATACACCTTCTCGAAAGAATGCCAACCGTGAGACGTACGAAGGATTCCAATTGCCAAAACTTCTCGTCACGGAGTCTGAAGGAGTCATCACCATCAATGCCGCCTCCAAAGACACGATGAATGTCACTATGGTATCCAAAGACGGGCATGGCACGATAAACTTTTCGCTCTACTCCGAATGGGGCAGAGGCATGCACATCTGGCGGACCACGGGAGATTTTGCCTCACTTTCACCGTACCTCGTAAACATAGAACGAAAAAGGCATCAAAAATTTTTCGATAGAGTCGCTGCGTTTAAAGAGAATTTGGAAGCCTATAAAGATTCAAACGATCACTACGATCTTTCTGTGCTTCTTCGCAAAATTCCAGGAGTTCTCGACACTCTGGACTTATATATCCATAGTGAAAGCGATTTTGGACAACAAACAGCGGTAGAGATTGCTTCAGAGATCATACCGCTCACTGACCGGATTGTCGATATCCTGATCGCATCAAAAAATTCCTATAGCACCAGTTTACGATATCGAGTGATTGACCCTCTGGAACGCGCTGGTCTTGCATATCCCAAAGTGCTTCCGGCGCTCATTGATCTCGCCGAACTCGATTCGAGGAATCCAGCGGGCTCAGCGATAGAAAGATTGTGCCGTGCCGAGAAAGACTCCATCCCGATGCTGCTCCTGACCATAAAATATTCGTTGTATAGCGCCGGCCAAACCATTCGGCGGCTCGATACTATGAATTATTCTGATCCCAGAATCGTTCGGGCATTCATTGGAGCATTGCACCATGATGATCCGAGTACACGTCAAGCTGCGATCGAAGCACTTGGCCGGCGAAACATTGTGCTCGACGAAATCATTCCAGCGCTCGCGAATGCAATGGGTGACAGCGTAATGTTTGTGAGGTCAACTGCAGCGGAAACATTGACGAAGTTTGGCGGAAAGGGAATATACGTTCTTGTTGAATCCCTGAAAAGCAAGGACATGTACACACGAACTTCTGCAATTGATATATTGGAACGATCAGAACTGCGGACAGCTGAAATCGAGAAGGCTTTTATCCAATGTCTTAAAGATTCCAACAGCGCCGTCCGCGAAACTGCAGCAGCCGGGCTTTTGAGGTTTAAGACCCCCGAGTCACGCAAAGCTCTTGATGTCTATGAACAGGACGAAAAGCTCCGCGAAGAGCAGGACGCCAACGACGTTGAAGCCCAAAGGAACAAAGTCTTTTCATTGGAAAATATCTTATCGGACATCCCTCCAAACGCAGATTATCGTGATGCGCTTCATATACAGGATACTGTATCTGTCACAATCAAGAATGATACTCTCTTTCTTTTGACGGTTCATACTGACAGAGACCGACCCGATCAATTGAACATCTGGAAAAGATGCAAGGGAGGGTTTCAGCATCTCGAAACATTTGAATCCGAGGCCGGCGACTATCACGGCAATTTTGACAAACCTGTTGTGTTCCATTTGAACAGCGAGACGTTCATTTACATTCAAATCAATTCTTCAGGGAACGGCGGTTATCATGACGATTCAGTCTACGTCGTAACGGATCGCGGGGAATTGCAGCACGTTGAGTTCATTCAAATAGAAAATGAATGTAACAACCTCTTGAAGCAGGATGAAACAATCATGAACGGTGTGATGAACACCATCGTTGACGATACCTTGTCTTTTTCCCTCGGCATATGGGAAAAGGGAGATGCACATTGCTGCCCGACGGGAGGGAGCATCGAAGGGATGTACAAACTTGAAAAGACAAAGATCGATGACCCGGCCACGCGGAAAGAAACAATGTCGTATAGAATCATTCTCGGCGACTATGAACGAATTCCGGCGAAGGAAGAAAAAGGCGATGAAAAATAACGTGGTACTGCGATATCTTTGCGTTCCATTCTTTGTATGTTTTGTAGCCGCACCATCGGTCCAATTCCATTCGGAAATTCTTGTTGCTTCCTCTCTTACCTCGCCGGATACGATTCAAGGGCATATCGCACGAGAGGAAGCGCTTCCTTTCCATTCTTTCATGGGTAGCAGCGTTTCGGTCGGAGACACGATAGTGATGTACCCCAAACGAGAGTTATCCAATGGTATGATTGTTGATTTTCCGCCAACACAGCGCTACGAAATTCGAGTTGTCAAAGGGAAAGAGATTGTCCAGTTTCTCTTCCCTGGCGGAATGACGTCGACCGATACCAGCGGCGTAACGATGCCCATCAAGCTTGTGTTCAAAGGGGGGGGCATCCAGATTCAATGGGAAATGTTTGCGCTCGACGTCGATACTTCAGCCGATCATCTTTTGCGGTCGATGGATAATCATGAAATGATCCAGAGACTATCGGCTCCGACAAATGCGGTGAAAAGTTTGATGGCACAGTTTGCGGGGTACTTTCAGCTTAAGATAAAAAATTTCGAAGGCGCCCGCGAATGTTTTAGGGAAGGCGTATCGCTCGATTCGACGCGGAAACCGTCCTTTAACTACGACGTTGCCTGCACGTATGCCCGAGAGAACAAAACGCAGGAAGCGCTCGCGTGGCTGCGGCGCGCCTTCGACAGCGGCTATGATAAGTACATTCATGCTTTGCGAAACGATTCCGACCTGACCTCGCTCCGCTCCCTGCCTGAATTTCATGAGATTGTGGGATCGCCGCTCGTAAGAAAGAGAGCGCTTCTCCTTGGACAAATTAAAGATCATCCGGGTGATGCCGGGCGGATCTATTTTGATGTTAGCAGAAGCTATCTTGAATCGGCGGACGTCGACAGCTTCTATGTCGCCTTTGAGGTCTCGTTAAAAAATGGTTATTATCCGCGATTATCAACATTCATCGGGGAAGAGTACTCATTGGTCGACAAGGACCCGCGGCTAGAATCACTTCTTGAGAAGTACGCCGATCAGAATCCGTTCCGCATTTCCTCGGAGTTTGATGCGGGTCTGCGGCCGATGACAGTGCGGCGCGTCGAGCTGGACCAGGACATCAATGATTTCACACAATGTCCGAATCTAGTTGAGATAAGGATCATCCAAAATACCGAAGGAGAATTGTCGCCCGAGATTGCGGAGCAGAAGAGATTGCGGATACTCCGGTATATCAGCGGGGGTTTTAGATCTTTCCCAAGCGCGATTACACAATGCACTGCCCTTGATACACTCACTGCGGAAAAAGGGTTGTCGAAACGTCTGCCGGAGAATTTCGGCGATCTTGTGAACCTCAAACAGCTCAAACTGTGCAATGGCCGGCTTGAACTTCTCCCGCATTCTTTTCGCAACCTGGTGCAGCTCGGTGATCTTTCTCTCAGCAGCAATTCTTTGTCAGCCTTCCCGCCGGAGGTGTTGAGTTTAGCGAATCTTGCATCGTTGGACATTTCCGGAAATTCGATAGCCGAAATACCGGCTGAGATCGAAAACTTTTCATCCTTGATAGCGCTCAACCTCGCCGACAATCGCATTGTCCGATTGCCGCACTCAATCGGAAAGTTGAAACAATTGAAACAGCTGGACCTATCACTAAACTCCCTTTCCGACCTTCCACAGGAAATAGGCGACCTTTCGCAGCTCGAGCAACTTGATCTATCCTTCAACGAATTGAAAAAGCTTCCGATAAATCTCCGCAATCTGCACTCGCTTCATACGCTTATTGTCTATGGGAACCAGCTTGATTCATCGGAGATCGCGACGCTCCGGATTCTTCTCCCAAATTGCAACGTTATAGGTGATCAACAAAATGTCTTTGAAAAACACATAAACGTTCAGGGAAAAACATTTCGTGATTCGACGTTAGGTATATCGTTCAACTATCCCGCCGATTTGTCTTTATCTACAAAAAAAGGGGACAAGGATAGTTCGGAAGTCATTATTGAACTCTCACACCGGGTTGTCTACGAACAAGAGATAGATTCGACCACCTACAAATTTCCGTCCGATGCAGAGTTGACGATCAGGTTTTCCCGAGACCGATTTGACAATGTCGCTGAGGAAGCGGGTTTTCAAAAAAATGAACGGCTGAGTGATACGACAGAGGATGATGAAAGCGACAACACTCCTCCCGCACTCTGGGTCAGCGTGGGAAGACAGGGTATGGAGCAAGACGTCTCAGTGATCAGTTATGAAGGCTGGCGGGGGTTCTATGGAACAAATTTCACCGGAACCTTTGGCGAGTCGGACAGCAGCGAAGGAAGCGGCTATCAGGGGCTGCACGAATTTTATACTTCGTTAGGACGAAAAAAAATAGACGATGGAATCTCTGTTTCAGTATCGTTCTTCAACGAAAATTATGAGGATGAAGATGCATTCCACGCGGTGGTATCATCATTTCAATTTTACCCGGCAAGAGATAAATAGACCGGCGCAAATTATATGCTTCGGTTCTATGTAAGGGATGGCCGAGCAATGGCCGCCGATGGCAATCATTGAGACGGAGTGCGGCTTTGCCCGGGAGAATCGAATAACCATTTCGTTCCTGAACTTCCTTAACAGCACAATGAATCACCGTCTACCTGGTTTCCCAATATGTTTAAATCTGAGAATGAAAGGATCATATCATGACGACTGCCGAACGACTCAACCTGGTTGCACCATGCGGAATCGATTGCGGGATCTGTGAATTGTATACATGCCGCAGCGATGCCCGGCTCTTCAGCGCTTTGATGACTAGAGGAATACCGATGGATAAAATCCCCTGTGACGGATGCAGGTCTATCGAAGGTAACTGCCCGGTCATCAAAGAAGAGTGTGAAACATACAAATGCGTTGCAGAAAAGAAAGTCGAGTTTTGTTCCGAGTGTTCGGATTTTCCATGCACAAAACTGCACCCATCCTCAAAACGGGCCGATGTACTTCCTCACAATATGAAGGTATTCAACCTCTGCACGATCAAACGCGATGGAGTCGAGAGCTTTGTCGAAAGATCTCAGGGGATCAAGAAACGATATTATGCAGGGATCATGGAAGTCGGCAAAGGACCGCAACTCGTAGACTGAGTGTCGATTCGCAGACAGCGTGATTGCGACAGGAAAAAGGCTTGAGAATGAAAAATCGACCCAGGGAAAATATTCTCATTTGATCTGATCCCCAAAGGTATGTTGGGCGCAGGAAGGAATGAGACCTAAGAATCATCCGGCTTGTTGGCATAGAGCTGGCCGGCCAGAAATTGGTCACCAATATGCCGTATCATTCTGCGATCTGCGCGGCGTCGTCAGTGCTCTTTGTTGTGTTTCACTCGATCCATTCCTATATTGTCTGCACACGGCTGCTACGAGGAAAAACCGGCAGCATCGACCGCTTCAATGAACTCCTAAGACCTGCAACGATATTGTTTCGATTTCGATGTTCATTCAATGATCGAGCACGATGAACGACGCGACCTCAGCACTTCCAAGTTCTCATTCCAGGTGTTCCGCATCCCGTTCATGTCTCGGTTGCATTCTGAGGCAGCGCTGCATACCGTCAGGAAATAAGCAGCATCGCATCCGTAAAGATTGGTTGCGGACGAGATTGAGCTAAAGTCATAGGATTGAGCCTCCTGCGTATATCTATGGAGAAATATGATGCACGATTGAAAAAGATTTCATGGAGGATAGAATGGAAAACACGTACGAACGTAAGATTTCATCGGAAGAGGCGGCGCAAAAGTATTTTCTTGTTCTGAAGAATAAGCTGCAGTTTTTTCCATCGATTGGCACTCCGTTTCTAGTGAAGGTCGGAGCCAAGGAAAAGAGAACCTTTGTAGAATCTTATCATTGTGAATGCCGCGGTCCGGAAGAACCTCATGAACACTTTTTTGTGCGTTGGTCCGGTTTAGCAAAAGGAGACAGGGTCGTCGTTCGAAAGAATGCTAAGAGGGAAAAGCGCTATTCGATCAGAATTGAGGAATGATAGCGTGACTCTTCGCTCTGCCGCAATTTGGTTTCCTCGGAACGAGAGAAGTAGCTGCAGAATCCTTCGTAACTTGCGCTTTGCATCCACTTGCAACAAAGGGTGAATCAGCGCGTAATTACCGAAAGACCCGGCGCGCTGCCTCGTTGCTCGCTGCACTAACCGACACATAATCCTCTAGAAATTATGAGACACAAGCGTGCTGGAAGACTCGACATACTGAAAGCCATCCTATCCATTCCGCAATTCTTCCGGGTTAAGCTTTCGCTCGTTTTGTTTTTCCTCCGGTATTTAAGGAAATTTGCAGTCGCCGATATCGGGGGACAACTCATCGTCCATTCACATCTTCCCCCCATCAACAGCGCAGCGTACAAAAGATTTGTCAGAGAACACTTGCTTAATAGGAACGCGGGACCGTCGCACGCCCAGATCGGATTGACGAATGCTTGTCCGCAGGATTGCGAGTACTGTTACAGTAAAAACAAGAAGGGGAGAGTGTTGGAGACAGAAACCATCATCAATCTGATCCGGGATCTGAAAAGCATGGGAGTGTTTTGGTTCGGATTCACAGGCGGCGAACCGTTATTGAATAAGGATATTGTGAAGATCGTAGAATCGATTGGCAGCGAAGGGGCAGCTAAACTATTCACAACGGGATGCACGTTAACGAGGCAAATGGCGAACGATTTGAAAAACGCCGGACTTTTTTCTGTCTCTGTAAGTCTCGACCATTGGTCGGAGGAAGTGCACGACAGCGTACGCAGGTATAAAGGGGCCTATCGAACAGCGCTCAACGCCATAGATATTTTTAAGGACCTCGGAGGTGTTCAGGTCGGCGTTTCAGCGGTAATCTCGAGGTCCATGCTCCGAGAGAACCAAGTCGAAAAATTCTTGGAATTCCTGCGGGAACTCGACATCGACGAGGCGTGGCTGAGCGAACCGAAGCCGTCAGTCGAAAGCTGCTGGAATGATGATTTTGTAATTACAGAGCAGGAGCGGCTTGAACTATGCCGTCTGCAGGACCGGTACAATAAACATGGAGCGATGACGATCAACTACCTCGGCCATTTCGAAGGACGCGAACATTTCGGCTGTTCGGCTGGCAACAAGATGGTCTATGTTGATGCCTGCGGCAATGTCAGCCCGTGCGTTTTTCTTCCTGTTTGTCTCGGGAATGTCCGTGAAAAATCGATTCGTCAGATATACTCTGAAATGAAACCGCACTTCCCGACAATAGATCGGTGTTTTGTGAACACGAACTTTCATTTGCTCCAAAAGTACTACCATAACGAATCTCCCATCGACATTGACAGCACCAAGAAGATCTTTGAGGAGGCCTCGTTGACGCCGTTTGCAAGATTCTTCCAACTCTATAACAACTAGGTTTACGTGTGAATCTCCGGATATACAGATTCATTAGCATGAGCCTGACGGTAATTTTTGGATTCGTCGGCCTCGTCTTCTTGCTCTTCAGTGCGGACATCCTTCGGTTCTTTAATATGGTGTCGGCAAGGTTAGGAATGCAGGAGGGAGTTGCTGCGGGTGCAAACCTTTATGTGGCTCTCGCTGTCTCTTATATGTATCTGGTTACACTCCTGGCGTGCCTCATGTATCGGAATCCACAGCATCGCGAGTATCCTTTACTTCTGATGAACGCCAAACTTGCGAGTGCGGCAATATCGGCCGGACTTTTTGTGGCAGTTCAGCCATTGTTAATATATCTTGTTAACGGAGTCGTCGATGGGTCTATCGGGGTGTTGGCTGCGATGATGTATAGCCGTGCAAAGAAGGGATAACCCATGAACCTGCGATTGAAGGCCCTCGATATTTTTTTCCCTCCTTCCATCAGAAATGAACAATTCCGGCAGTTGGTGAGGTTAACAGCGAATGCATTCCAAAAAGAACCCCCGGATCTTTCTGGACTTGCATTTGACGACGCCTTACGTACTTACGCACTCTTCACTCGAGATGAAGTGCTGAGATCTCCCGAAAAATCACCTTTGATCAAAGATCGCTTGTTCAATGGGGGATGTGACCTGGGCCGGAAAGCTCGCAGCAGTCTTAAGCTCCGTACAAAAGAAGATGTTCTTAATGCAGCCCGGATCCTGTATCGTACGATCGGTATCGATTTTTGCGGGCACGTCTCGGGAGATATTGTTGTCACTCAATGCTTTTTCAGCAGTTTCTATACGTATGGAGTTTGCAAGACGATGGCGTCTCTCGATGAAGGGGTGTTTGCCGGATTGTCCGGCGGAGGGGTATTTAGATTTTCACTGACAATAACCGAAAAAAATGATTCCTGCAGAGGAACCTTGACGTTTGAGGAAACCAAGAATGAAACGCGCAATAGTCGTGGGTACCGGTGCTGGTGGTGCAACAGCCGCTAAAGAACTTCAGGGGGAGTTCGACGTTACCGTCTTGGAAGCGGGGGGACCATTCCGCCCGTTCAATACGGATATTTCGCTCGTTGAAAAAATTAAGCGCGCCGGTCTTCTTTTTGATGAAAGAGAAATTCAACTTTTGTTTCCCGCAATGAGAATTCAAAAGACGGCAGATCACATGGTGTTGGTGAAGGGAATTGCATCGGGAGGGACAACGACAATCGCGACGGGCAATGCTCTGCGTATGGACACCGGTCTAAAAGCGATCGGCATCGATCTGGATCCCGAATTTGAGGAGCTGTTCGCTGAAATTCCCGCCAGCACGGACCACCAGCGGCGCTGGCGGCCGGTCACGAAACGTTTGTTTGAGATTTGTGAGGAAATGGGACTCGATCCGCGGCCGACTCCCAAAATGGTCGACTATGCAAAATGCATCCGGTGCGGCGAGTGTGTGCTCGGATGTAAGCAGGGGGCTAAGTGGGACAGCCGAAAATTCTTGAACGCGGCGGTGGGCAAAGGAGCTCGTCTTGTAGAGCGCTGCATTGTCGAGCGATTCATTACCGAAAACGGTACCGTCAATGGTGTCGAGACACGGCGGGGATTGAAGCGGCAATTTTATCCCGCTGATCTTGTTGTCCTGGCTGCGGGGGGATTGGGAACGCCGGTTATTCTTGAAAATTCCGGCATTGACTGCCAACCTTCCATGTTTGTTGACCCGGTCCTGTGTGTTGCGACGGAATGGAACGATTCATACCAGAACAAGGAAATTCCCATGCCGTTCGTCGTTCAGCGCGACCATTTTATCATTTCTCCGTATTTTGACTATCTTAGTTTCTTCTTCAACCGGGACTGGAAATATCGTCCGCACAATACGCTCTCTCTTATGATAAAGCTCGCGGACTCGAACGCAGGAAACATAACAAACAAGGTCGTTGATAAACGACTTACCGGTACGGACAAAAAACATTTGCAAGAAGGAGTGGATATCTGTACTGAAATCTTAGGTCGCCTCGGCGCAAAAAGGGAGAACGTTTTTCTTGGATCCCTTAATGCCGGCCACCCCGGCGGCATGCTGCCGTTGACGGAATCCGAAGCCGCATCATTCCATCATCACCGGCTTCCCAGGAATCTCTACGTTGCTGATGCCACATTATTTCCGCAGTCCCTCGGGAATCCCCCGATATTCACGATCATGGCGATGGCAAAGAGGATAAGCAAGCTCTGCAAGTCTGGCGGTATGTATTCAAATAATTAAATTTCATAGGGGGTTGAAAGGTTCGTGCTGATGAAATCACCTGCATTACGTTCGATTCAATGGGTGCGTCTGATCGTGGTATCGCTTGCAATCGTTTATGGAGCCTCTACACTTTTATACAGCGTTTTCTGGATGGTAGACGCACGGGCAAAATCCCTGCTTCCCGCCGTTGAACTTGGTTTTGATACTGACTTTCTCAAAACTAAAGGGGTCCAGAATGTAAAAGGCGTTTATCGGGGAAGTCCGGCAGAAGCGGCCGGATTGCTCAGCGGCGATGAGATCTTCGCCTTCAATGGCCAACCCATTATCAACGAAAGCTATCTTAACACAGTGTGGAATCAACACCAGCCGGGAGACTCCATCGATTTGAGCGTCTACCGTTCGGGGGTTAAGTCCCCCCTTCATGTTACAGCAGTTTTTCGTGTGAGGCAGTCGGCAAAGAGCGAAGGAAGTTTGGAGCACCTAGCCGGCGAAGTTATCTCGTCATTTCCGATTCCGTTCGTTGTTGTCGGCCTGATTGTCTTGTTCCTCCGTGTCGAAAATCCGGTGGTATGGCTCTTAGCTTTGATGTGCGGAAGCTTCATTGCGTCACCTTCACTTACAAATAACCTAGCTGTAGCTCCGTCACTACGTCCATTTGTCATGGGGTACAAAGCGATTTTCAGCAGCGTACTTGCTCCGCTTTTCTATTTCTTCTTCGCAGTTTTTCCCGTCCGGGCTCCGATCGATCGCCGTATCCCCTGGCTGAAATGGACGTCGCTCATCGTTGGGATGTCTTTTGCGGTATCCGGTTTTCAGACCGGCCAGACGTTTCTTCCGCCGCCGTTTCACGCTATCGCGGGAAATGTTTTGTCGGGGAAGATTACCTTTGTTGTCTTGATAATCCTTTTCGTATTAGGAATGCTTTCATTGGGCATGAATTTTGCTCAGGGGCACGATCCGGAGGTGCGGAGAAAAATTCGTGTTATTTTTTGGGGCTCGGTGTTTGGCATCATTCCAACTCTGCTCCGAGCCGGTGCGGAGAATTTTTTTGGATTTCAAACGGGTATTTTTCTTGCCACCGTACTTGTCTTGCTTCTCTTTCTCTTCCCCCTCTCGTTTGCGTACGCCGTGGTCAAGCACCGCGTTCTTGAGATTCCCGTTCTGCTGAAAAGAAGCGCGAGGTACCTCCTGGTCCAGCGCGGCTTCACTTTTCTTCTTTCTATTGTGAGCATCGGGTTTATTCTCCTGTTTGCATTCTCGCTGTCGACGTATCTGCAGTCATCGACTCAGCTCGGCCCGGCGTCTGCGATCGTTCTCGGTTCCGTGTTCGGCACGGTGCTTCTGTGGGGAGGGACTTCCGTTCACAGGCAGGTGAGCGGCAGAATTGATCGCGCATTTTTTCGCAGCGCCTACGATGCTCGCATTATTTTGGAAAATCTTGCGGAAGAATCTGCCGCTGCAATGGATCGCCGCGAACTGGCTGATTTGCTGGAGCAACATCTTATGCAGGCGCTTCATGCGGAATCGCTCGTCATTTATCTTCGCATCGCCGGAGGTTCGCTCGAAGCCGTGTCCGGTAATGTACCGAAAGAAATCCAATCACTCCCTGCAGAGCTTCCGCCGCTGGCCGGGTTGTCCGGGCATGGCCGGATTTCAGCGTCCGCCGGGACGCAAGCAAGCAGTATCCCGGGTGTTCCGGTACTGGCTCCGCTTCACCCCGAATGCATCATCCCAATGACAGGGCGGGGAGGACGCCTGGCAGGCTTGATTGTTTTGGGTTCTCGACTTTCAGAAGAGCCGTATTCAAGTGAAGATCTGCGGATGTTGACATCCGTTGCGACCCAGGCTGCTGCTGCTCTCGAGAACATTTCGATGGCGGAAGAAATTGCCGAACGGATAGCAACTGAGCAGAGGGTTGTACGTGAGATGGAAATCTCGCGGCGTGTGCTTGAAGCCGACAACGTGCGCAAAACAAAGGAACTCGAGGAAGCTCGTACCTTGCAGTTGTCGATGCTCCCCGGGACCGTGCCTGCCGTCCCGGGACTTGAGATCGCAGTCTACATGAAAACTGCGACAGAGGTCGGAGGCGATTATTACGATTTTGCTGTAGGCACCGACGGAACTCTTACAGTCGCGCTCGGCGATGCAACGGGCCACGGCGCAAAAGCAGGGACCATGGTTGTTGCTGCAAAAAGTTTGTTCAACGGTTTTTCGCAGACTCCGAACCTTTTGGAAATTTTCGAAAAATTAACCGACAGCATCAAGCGGCTGAATATGAGGTCGATGTTCATGTCCATGCTCCTGCTGCGCGTAAAAGAAAGAACGGTCGTGGTGACGTCCGCGGGAATGCCCTCTCCGTTGATCTATAGAAAGGCGACTCACACCGTCGAAGAAGTGACGCTCAAAGGAATGCCGCTCGGTGCGTTTCTCGACTTTCCGTACGAAGAAAGAAAAGTTGACCTTGCAACGGGGGATTCGATAGTTCTGATGAGCGACGGCTTTCCGGAGTTGTTTAACGATAAACAGGAAACGTTCGGCTACTCTCGAGTTAAAGAACTTATCGCTGAAGCAGGAAACAAGACGCCGCAAGAGATGATTGAGTATTTTTCAAAAACAGGAGAGCAATGGGCGAACGGGAGGCCCCAGGACGATGACATCACGTTTGTCGTCATGAGAATTATGTAGGGCGCATCGAAAACACCGAAGACGTATGGTGCTTTTCCCCGCCCTGAACTTCCATATGATACAGCGCACATCTATCATTCCATTGAAACTTTTTTAGAACTGTACCTGTTGATAAAATTACCATTGCCGTGGTAATTTGGTGGTCTTATTTTCCCCTTTGATATTCTCATGGACACAAAAATATATTGTGGCGGGAGTATGTGGTTTCCGTTTTTCCTCATGACTCTGACCTTGATAGAAAAGATCTTTTAGTTTTCCTAACAAACTAATTCCATAAATATAAACAAACGTGAAGGTGGGTCTATGAAGAGATTTCTACTCGTGTCACTGCTCGCACTATCGACCATGGGCTCTGCGGCCTATGGGCAGATATTCTTCAAAGCGAAGATGGATAGTGCTCAAGAGATTCCTGCGCCGGCAGGCCTCGTTCCAGGTCACGGAACTGGTGTATTTGTCCTGAATTCTAACGCAACACAATTATACTACAATATCACCGTCGATGGAATGAGCGGACCTCTTTCAGCAGGACATTTTCACAATGCCGCAGCCGGAGTTGGCGGAGGCGTTGTCAAGACTCTCAGCTTTGTGAACAACCATGCTGTGGGTGTATGGTCGTCGACAGACGCGACCCAGCCTCTCACAGACTCTCTTCTCAGCGAGCTGCTCGACGGTCGCTTATACATTAACGTTCACACTACCGCAAATCCAGGCGGAGAAATACGCGGCCAAGTCTTGTTGAAATCAGGCGTAGGATTCACTGCCATGATGGACAGCGCTCAAGAAATTCCTGCGCCTGTCGGATCTGTACCGGGCACCGGTACGGTATGGGTGACTCTTGGCACTAACGGTCAAATCACGTACGGTGGAACCGTTGCCGGACTGAGCGGCGGAATCAACGCTGCCCATTTCCACGCCGCAGCTGCCGGAGTCGCAGGAGGAGTTGTCAAAGGTGTTTCGTTTGTGGGCACGACAGTCTCGGGTACCTGGACAACGAGCGATGCCGCACAGCCCCTCACGGATGCCCTATTGCGAGACCTGGTCAAAGGAAAGTTATACTTCAACGTTCATACCGCGGCCAATCCCGGTGGCGAAATTCGAGGTCAGGTTCTCGTGAACAACGGGTCGAGCGCGTTTGCTAACATGGACAGCATACAAGAAATTCCGGCACCTCTCGGACAGGTTCCAGGAAAAGGAACAGGTTCCTTCTGGCTGAATTCTGCAGGGACGGCTCTCAATTACAGTGTCACCGTAAATGGATTGAGCGGACCTTTGTTAGCAGGACATTTTCATGACGCGGCAGCAGGGACTGCAGGCGGAGTCGTCAAAACGCTCTCTTTCGTTAATAATACTGCAACGGGCACGTGGTCAAGCACCGATGCATCTCAGCCATTTACGGATTCCATGTTGACTGAATTTCTCGACGGAAGACTGTACGTCAATGTCCATACGAGCGCGAATCCAGGCGGAGAAATTCGCGGCCAAGTAATGCGCTCAACAGATATTGGCTTCTCCGCGGATATGGATAGTGTTCAAGAGATTCCAGCCCCTGCCGGGCTTGTTCCTGGAAAAGGAACATTCTCGGTCGGATTATTAACGGATGGATCTATTTCGTTTGAAGGGACAGTGACTGGATTGAGCGGACCTCTAACAGCGGGTCATTTTCACGAGGCCCAGCCTGGAGTAGCCGGTGGAGTTGTCAAGACCATCACATTTGCGAACGACACGGCGAACGGCGAATGGACGACCGGCGATGCAACGCAACCGTTGACCGATGCGCTTATTCGGGACCTCGTCGCAGGAAAGTTGTATGTCAACGTTCACACTACGGCAAACCCCGGCGGTGAAATACGAGGACAGGTCGCAAACTCCGGCGATGTCGTTACGAGTGTCATTGAGCAGATCTCGAAACAGACGCCGGCTTCGTTCCAGCTTGACCAGAATTATCCGAATCCTTTCAACCCGTCAACCACGATCTCATTCGCTCTCCAAACCAGCGGGCGGGTTTCACTAAGGATCTACAACATTCTTGGACAGCAGGTTGCTGCTCTGTTTGACGGGGTAAAATCTGCAGGAGTGTACAAAGTGACCTTTGATGCAAGCGCTCTATCTTCGGGAGTGTACTTTTACCGTCTTACAACAAGTGCGGGAATTTCAGAATCGAAGAAGATGGTGTTATTGAAATAGTAATCTGTGCTCGATCGTTCAAACAAAAAAGGCTTCGGAATATCTCCGAAGCCTTTTTTTGTTGGCCTCAATTTTTCTTTGCTCCCTGGTCGATCCATTTCTTAATAATCTCGATCTCTTCATCCGTCAGTTTTTTCTTCGTCATCAACGGCATCTGTTCCCCGAACGGAGGGGAAGGCTTAAGTTTCTGCACGATGATGCTTTCATCTCCTTTTTTGGGAATGATCGGCGATCCGTGTTTTCCTCCCTTCATGATATCGGGAAGCGTCTCCATGAACAACTCGCTCGGATTCTCACTGTCCGATGCGTGGCATGGCATGCAGCGTTTTTTGATTAGCGGGAAGACGTCGTTCGAAAACGAGACAGGCTTATTTTTCCCTCGCGAATTTTCTTGAGCATCCAGCAAAGAAAGACCGCCGATGAGCATCGCGAGTACCACTGATACGTACAACTTCATTCTGAAAAACCTCCTCTTTTGTTCAATGAGAAATTAATTATTAATGGCCCCCTGAACAATCCAGGTGCCGATTGTTACGATCATCGAGTCGGGCAGGCCGGTTGCAACATATTGACCCTTCTGCGGCATACGCAGGTTGTACAAGTTGTTTGTCCCCCGAATCATTTTCATTAGCCCGCTTGTGGTTGAATCGAACGGTATAACAACGCTCGTGCCGTAAGAAAATCCTCCTTTGCGCAATCCTGCATATGTGGACGGGTCGAAATTTGCAATGGGAGAGCTTCCGCTGTGGCATCCGGACACTGCGCAATTGGCCAGCAATATAGGGAGAACCTTTGCGCTGAACGAGACAGTTGTATCTGCTGCTGCCGTCGTTCTAAACTGTACCCCGTTACTTTCCTTCCCGTTCACCGAAATGGACAGAGTGCCAGTAACGGCCCCGACCGGGACTTTGGCGATAATTAACGTATCACTCCATACTGGGATTACGGTAGCAGCGATTCCTTGTCCAAATAAAACATTGCTTGATCCCTGAGTATCACCAAAATGACTTCCACTGATCCTTACGGTATCACCGACCGCAGCCGAATCCGGCCGAATGGCTGTGATTGTGGGAGCGAGTGACGGCGAAACATTGCTTCCCATGTCTGTGCAGCCGTCGATGCTTGCGCAGACCATGACAATGAATACCTCCACGAAGGCAACATTCTTCATACTGAATCGATCTCCAAATGGTTATAGGAAGAAATGGAACATTAAATCAAACTCGTCGTTGTTTATTTCCGTGGGCTGTTCCATGTTAAATCGGTACAATGGACGAACTTCGACGCCGCTCATCAGGAAAAACTCCGCGCCGACGTTGAGTCTTGCTTCAGACCCCGTTTTAAGATTCTTGTCGGGATCGTAATAATCATACCCGAGTTTCAGATCGATGCCGTTGACGAGTACATAGTTTAGTTCGGTGTAGGTCATCAACCCGGTAGTAAGGACACCGGCGACGGGTGTTTGGATGTAATCGAATTCGCCGTTCAAGGTCAACGACTTCAGAACCGTGATTGAGCCGAATCCGCCGTAGAACGTTGCTTTTTCAGTCGGGTCCGGGTTGGGATCGTTGTAGAATGACCCTCCGACATTGATGTTGATATGTTCGGTCTGAATGGTGGCATCTCCGCGGACAGAAATGGTTTTGAATTTCGTCGCGCCGGTTCCGTTCAGCCCGGCGTACGGTGCTCCGTTGAACATTCCTACTTGCAGTGAAAAGATGCTCGGCGAAATTCCCGCTTCGATCCCTGTTTGCTCTGACCGCTCTCCAAACACCAGTCCCTGCCGGTACAAAGAAAGAGCAGGGTTGAGCGGGAAGTAGGGTCCGCCGCGGATAAATGTCGTGTGGTCGTCGACCTTCGTACCGTACGATGGGATAAATTGGCCGGCTTTAAGATAACCGTCCAACGGCAGGACTTTCGCCAGCCCGAAGACTTCGAAACCGGTATACAATCCTTTGTCAACATAAAGAAGGAATTGCCGATTTATGCGGAAGTTCAGGTAAAGATCTCCCTGCATTTGAAAAAGGCTCGACGTTTTATTGTTGGCTTCATAAAAATATAATGTGCGGAAGTCCGCGCCGTACGAAAGATTCGGCGTGATGGCGGTGGAGAAATCATCGATGTTCGTGATGTCTTCTTTCGACATGGTCACTTTGCCGTCGTCGGCGGTGTCGACGACATTCTTGTAGGTTCTGAACGGAAGCTCTTCTCGCCCGTACGTGGAACCAAAAGTATTCCTCATCCCTTTGCCGGTCGGGTTTACGTGACACGCAGCGCACTTCACGCCGACCCGGCTTGCGAATTTTGGAAGGGCAGACAGTTCGGTTGCCCCTGTAAGCATTATGAACGCTGCGACAAACAGTACGGCTGCTTTATTCATTTTTTCCTCATTGCTGTTCGACGTGGTATGAAAATAGCGTACGCCAATGTAAGAATAAATTGATCTTGATTCAAAAAATATATTTTTGGATGTAACTGGAGTGATAAATTAAGAAGAAAATCTCTTACGTCGGTTCTTGATGTAATCGACGAAGATAAACTGTCCCAGATTGTTCAGTGATGAATAATATGCACGCCCGTGGTTGGCCTTCGTCAGTTCTTCCACAAAATTGATGAGATAAGGGTCGCGTGCTACCATGAACGTGCTGATCGTGATCTTCTCCCGCCTGCATGCGACTGCCTCATCCAGGGTCTTATTAACGATTTTCGGGTCGAGACCGAATGAATTTTTGTACAGTCTCCCGGCATCGTCGAACATCGCAGAGGGCTTGCCGTCCGTGATCATGAAAATTTGCTTGTTCACGTTGCCGCACCGGCGTAGGAGATTCCGGGCGAGCTGCAGTCCGGCGCGCGTGTTCGTGTGGTACGGGCCGACGTTCAAAAAGGGGAGCTCGTTAATGCTCACCAGCTTTGCATCATCGCCGAACACGACAAGAGCGATATAGTCGCGCGGGAACTTCGTCATGATCAATTCACTCAATGCAAGCCCGACCTGTTTTGCGGGAGTGATGCGGTCTTCGCCGTAGAGGATCATGCTGTGGCTGATGTCGAGCATCAACACCGTGGCGCACGTCGAAAGATTCTCCGTGTCGTACACTTCCAGGTCGTCTTCGATCAGGTTGAAATTCTCGATGCCGTCCCGTTTAAAGGCGTTCGTCATGGTCGAGGTCAGGTCGATGTTCGTCGGCATATCCCCGAATACCCATTTTTTTGTCTCGCTCAGGCGTTCAACACCAGCGCCGGTGTGAGGCGTTTCGTGGGATCCCATCGGCGTTTTCTTCAAGGATGAGAATATTTCCCGCAGTGCATCCTGGCGAATTTTTTGGACTCCCTTGGTCGTCAAGACCGGCGTGTTGTTCACCTCCTCGATGATCCCCATCTCCTTCAGCTTCTGGATGAGATCTTCCATCGATAAATTCTCGTCGAAGATGCCGTATTCCTCCGCCAGCTGGCGCAGCCACTCCATCGCCTCCTCCACATCGCCGCTCGTCTGGACCAATAAATGGCTGAAAAGCTGCATGAGGCTTTGAAGACGCTGCTCATCGGTCTTCGACTCGGGAGTCCATTTAGTGTAAACAAAACGCATGAGAGCAATTAAGAATTATGAATTAATAATTAAGAATTTGAGAAGTTCTGTTCCTGCTATATCTGAATACCTTTAATCCTTCACTTTTGTCGTCTTGCTTTTAATTCTTCATTCTTAATTATTAATTGTTCTCTTCCATCTCGAAATCCCCGGCGTTCCCTCTTCCTGTAAAGATGCTCCCCAGCATATCCTTATATGTTGTCACGTGTTCAACTTCATCTTTTGCGATCTTGGAATTCTGATGGAGGCCGTCGAGTACAAATTCCATTGCCGATGCAAGTTCGACCTTGTTGCTTTCCTCGATCTTCATATGCCGCTTCGTCACTTCGCGAAGCCCTTTCACACGGTCGAGTTCGGTAAAGTACGCAGCCAGGGGCATCTCGTCAGCAACTTCGAGCGAGTTTCCAGATTCAAACCAGCCGACAATTTTGCCATATTCGGGGTCCTCATGGACTTGCTGCTGGGGCTTCTGCCTCTTTTGCAGCGGGTCGGGGAAGTACTTCTTGAACACCGCACGCACTGCCTTTCCGATGAGTGCACGGCTCACTTTGATCGACCCTTCCTGTTCGCCTTCGAATACAAGCTCGATCTTCCCTGTCAAACCGGGAAGCACATGTGGCAGGTCGCAAATACGCGGAACGATGCATTTCTCGTTCAGCATGATCGCGCGCCGTTCAGCGTTGCTCACGAGATTCTCCATCGCTGCGATCGTCAACCGCGCGCTGACGCCGGATTTCTGGTCTACGTATTCGCTCGCGCGCGCTTCGAACGCAATGTTTTCGATAATTTCCTTGAAATAATGGGGGACCGTGGCCTCCACACCGTTCCGGCGGACCCACGCCTCCTGCTCGGTAATCGCAATGGCGTCGTCGAGCGACTTGGGATAGTGGGTCAGGATCTGCGAATCGATCCTGTCTTTCAAGGGCGTAATGATATTCCCGCGATTTGTGTAATCTTCCGGGTTGGCCGTGAAAATTATCATAACGTCAAGAGGGATGCGGATATTGAAGCCGCGGATCTGAATGTCCTTCTCTTCAAGAATGTTGAACAAGCCAACCTGGATGCGCGGTTGTAGATCGGGTAATTCATTGATGGCAAAGATCCCCCGGTTGCTCCGAGGTATCAGGCCGAAGTGAATTGCCCCCTCATGCGAGTAATGAAGCCGTTGTGTCGCCGCTTTGATCGGGTCGATGTCCCCGATCAGGTCGGCGATCGTCACGTCGGGAGTAGCTAGTTTCTCGCTGAATCGCGCATCCCGCTGGATCCATTCGATCTCTGTCGCGTCGCCGTGCTCTGCGATTTGCTCTGCTCCGAATTTACTCACCGGCGCAAAAGGGTTATCATTGATCTCGCTCCCCTTGATAATCGGGATGAACTCATCGAGGAGCGTCGGGATCTGGCGCACCATGCGCGATTTCGCCTGGCCGCGGAGTCCGAGGAGAATAATATCATGTTTGGCAAGAATGGCATTGATCAGTGCGGGCACGACGGTTTTTTCATAGCCGATAATGCCGGGGAAAAGCTGTTCATCATTCTGGATCTTTTGTATCAGATTCTTTCGGATTTCTTCTTTGACGGGAAGAACTTTATAGCCGATCTTCTTCAATTCACCGAGTGTAGTCGGACGAAACATTTTTGCTGGTACTCCTTTGGTTGATTGACGGCAGAACAAATATACCGCGAGACCGTTGGAAAATCAAGATATTCGCGATGAATGGTTTTCAATCCCCGCGATGCTTTGGCTCTTCCATCTCGTCTGCAACAGATATCATGTCACGTACACTCCCGATCGGGAGAGCAATGGCATTACTTCTTTCGTTGCAAGTGGAAAATCAAAGCAGTACTTTGAACCGTCCTCATAAATACAATTGTCGTGAAGCGTTCACTACCTAATAAAACAGTTGTCTTTCGATTAAGTTCCATTGGCGACATCGTCCTGACGTCGCCGTTGCTCAGGGTTCTGCGTGCATCGGCCGGCCCCAAAGCAAGGGTCGATTTCGTCGTGAAAAAAGAATTTGCGGACCTGGTGAAGTACAGTCATCATCTATCGGTTGTCCATGAACTCGACGATTCCAGGGGATTTCCCGCTCTTCAGGATTTGAAGGAAACGCTGCGCGCCGAGAAGTACGACCTGGTTGTCGACCTGCACGACAGCCTGCGGACGATGTATTTACGGAATTTTTGCGGTACGAAGGAAGCTGTAACGGTCGATAAGCGTTTATACGCCCGGTGGCAGTTGGTTCACTGTAAACGCAACGTGTACGGAGACAGCGTTCACGTTGTGGACCGGTACATTGAGACAGTCAATGATTTTGGAATAACCAATGACGGGAAGGGGCTGGAGCTTTTCATCCCCGATGAGATCCAGTTCGGCGTCTCCGGGAAAGTGGCAAAGCTGCGGCTCAACGAATTCGAAAAAGTGATCGGTGTTTGCCCGGGGGCTAAGCATTTTACCAAGCGCTGGCAGAAAGAAAAATTCGCAGATGTGTGCACACGCCTTGCAAGAACATATCACGCGAAGATTCTGGTGTTTGGAGGAGAGCAGGACAAAGACGACTGCGCGGTGATCGCCTCGCTTGTTAATAATAACGCGTATGGAAATGCGGCGGTAGATTTTTCGGGAGAATTCTCATTGCTGGAAGTTGCCGCGGCGATGGAATTCTGCGACATTGTTGTGACGAATGATACCGGGCTCATGCACATCGCGTGCGCCCGCCAGCGCAAAGTTGTCGCTGTGTTCGGCTCCACCGTAAAGGAATTCGGTTTCGCCCCGTACGGTACTGAGTCGGTCGTGATCGAGAATAATTCGCTCGACTGCCGTCCTTGCTCGCACATCGGCAGGGCAGAATGTCCGAAGGGGCATTTCAGATGCATGAACGATATCGGCGCGGATGAGGTGGAGCGCGCGGTAGAACGATTCATCGAAAAATAAATGTACGGCACCCTCGTCCGAAAGATAATTCGAACTGTCGTGATCGGGACATCTCTCGCGGTGTTTCCCGCCGTGCCTTTTTACATCTACACGTTCGACGCAACTCTCCGGCAGCTCGCAATTCTCGTCCCTCTGTTCATACCGGCGCTCCTGTCGATGCTCTTCGCCGATCTGCTCCTGATACGCTACTACCTCAAGCCTGTTACCGATTTTTACGTCCATGAAGAGTCCGGACGCCCTCTCGACGATCAACGCCTATTTCTTGCAAAGCAGCGCGCGCTGAACTTCCCCGTCTTTGCGGTGCTGCGGGTTTTCATCCCTCACGCGATCATCGGTTCGGGAGTCTATAATGTGTTCATCATTCTCGCGAATAACTATCTCTCCCTTGGAATCGATCCGGGGGATTTCGTCATGTACTGGGTGATCAACCTGACCGTGGTTCCTGTCGCCCATGCAGTCTATGAATATTTTGAACTCGCGAAAGCGATGGTTCCGACAGTACAAACGCTGGACGTGAAAGTTCCGCTCATGCCGGATGAATACCAAACGCGCGTTGTCAACGTGCGCCTCGCGACAAAAGTCATCGTTATTTTTATCATGCTCGGGATGGCGCCGCTGTTCATTCTCGGGGTCAGCCTGAACAAAAAGCATACAAGCCTGCTTGTCGAAAAGGAAGAGCGGCATCTCCTCGATGAAGCCCGTCTTCTCTCGTCTTTGCTTCCGACGCTGAATTCTTCTCAGCGTGATGCGATCGTCAGCTCATACAGCGGAAGCGGGACATTAATTCTTGAGGACGCAGCCGGGGGCGTTGCATTTTCAAATTCAAAGCTGGACGTTGACCAGCGTTCGCTGGTGCTTGGTTTTCTCGAGGCCAAATCTCGCCAGGGTGCTATCTTTGCCGGCGGCCGGTGTATCGCTGCGAAGGCGCAATCAGGAGATGGAAGCCTGCTGGTCTGTGTCGCGGTCCAGACGGATGAACTGACGGCCGAATCGTCATCGCTGCGGTCAGGGACGATATCAATCATTGTCGCATCACTTCTGTTGTTAGGGGCGCTCCTTGTTCTGGTGGCGAGAGATATTAATCAATCGACGAAGAAGCTCCTAGCCGGCTTGAAAGAGGTCGAAGGGGGTTCATTCGACCATGAAGTGAACATCTATTCGACCGACGAATTCTCTACGATCGGAAATGGGTTCAACCGGATGATCGCCGGATTGCGCGAAAGAAATTTCATCAAAGATACGTTCGGGAAGTATGTGGCTCCTACGGTCATGGAAAAGATTCTACATGACGGCATGAACGCTGAGGGGGGCCAAGGGTTCCGTTTGAGCGGAGAACGGCGCACGGTCACGATCCTGATGTCCGATATCAGAGATTTTACCAGACGGACGGAAGAATCGAGCGCCGAAGCTATCGTCGACGTTCTGAACAGATACCTTGAAGGCATGGTTTCGGTTGTGGAACGCTACGACGGTACGGTCGATAAATACATCGGAGATGCATTGATGGTACTCTTCGGGGCGCCGCTGGCAAAAGGAGACGACCCCGACCGTGCGGTGCAGGCGGCGTTCGCGATGCGTACCGAACTGGCACGATTGAACGAAGAAATGAAGCGTTTATCCCCGGCGAGATTTTCGCCGATTCGGATCGGCATCGGAGTCCACACGGGGGAGGTTGTTGCGGGCAGCGTAGGTTCGGCGAACCGTCTCGAATACACGGTCATCGGTGATGCAGTGAACCTTGCGTCGCGTATCGAAGGGCTGACAAAACAATTCAAAACCGATATTCTTGTTTCCGAAGCGACGGTGAATGCTTTGAAAGGGAATTACCCCCTCACCCGGCTGCGTCGAACGAAGGTGAAAGGCAAAAAGGGAGGGGTCGTAGTTTTCAAAGCTGGAAAACTTGCGAGCCGTTGAACAGAACTTTTCCATGAATCCTCCCCGTTTATTTCCTCCAAAAACTGACAGAACGTTCAACAATTGAAGTCTTTTTCAAGTTTGACGCGCCGGGAGAGCATTTTTATTGATTCTCTTTTGAAGATGCTCTATATTGAAATCATCAAAAATCACCCGTCAGCCACCTCCATACGCTGTGCATGCTCGTCAGTCAAGAAACGGCATCTTTTATATCCTCGCTCCAAAGCTATTCCCGGAGCACTCTGCACCGTGCCGCCGATCTTGCCTCTCTGATCGAACTCACCCGAATTCATAATCAAAGCCAGGTTTTGGATGACGTGTGCTTCCTGTCGAAATTCCTTGTCAACACGAATGCCGTGATGAGCCGTATCGGCAAGGATGCGGAAGGCTATGACAAACTGTCGTTCGAATTCAGCGAGAACCTTGAGAAAGCCTCGACGTTCATCCGTCTCCTTGTTAAGGAAGCTCCCGATGAGGTCAAGAGGCATTTCATTTCGACGTATTTTGCAATGACGCAAAGCGGAATGATCTCGCTCATGGAATTGCTCCATGATCTTACGTGGCTGAAGAATTGGGATATTGACCATCGCACAGCAGTCACATGAAAACATCCGCTTCTGAAAATACAGAGCACCTCCTCCGCCAATCAAGAACATTGCTTGCGCTTACGGTTCTCATGGTAAGTGCTTCGAACCTTATCGACCCGCCGTATTCGACGTTCGGCATCATACTTAATTTTCTTGCGATTGTTGTCCTCGTTTTCGTTCTGTTCCGGATTCATCGATCCGTTGTAGCATTGAGATCCCTCACTTCAATTCCATAAGTCGGTGCGAAAGGAGTTTGCGATGGCTCGCAAAACAAAAGGAAGAAAGTCCGTTAGAATGAAGAAACGGTCGCCGCGGCCGCGCGTAAAAAATAATCCGGCGAAAAGGGCGAAGAAAAGAACGGCGAAGAAAAAGATATCCGTTAGTGTCTCGAAGTCCGCGCCAGCGCAGCCTCTCCCCAGTGCGGTTCTCTCCGAGAGGCCGCTCACCGCATACGACGTCGTCCTCCATAATTTCGACATCGCAGCGGCGAAACTGCAGTTGAGCGAAGAATTGAAACAGCTCATCAAGACCCCCGACCGTGAACTGCGCGTTGAGGTCCCCATTATCATGGATAACGGAAAACTCAATACCTTGATCGGCTACCGTGTGCAGCATAACAATGCGCGCGGCCCGACTAAAGGGGGGATCCGGTATCATCCCGAAGTTGATCTCGATGAAATACGAGCGCTCTCATCGTTGATGACGTGGAAAACTGCGGTCGTCGATATTCCGTTCGGAGGAGCAAAAGGAGGCATCGCAGTCGACCCGCGACAATTCTCAATCGGGGAGTTAGAACGCCTCACGCGGGTTTTCACGCAAAAAATTGATTGCGTCATCGGCCCTTCTGAAGATATACCCGCCCCGGACGTGAACACGAATGCGCAAGTAATGTCCTGGATGATGGATCAGTACAGCAGGAGGCATGGGCACTCTCCCGCGGTCGTGACGGGGAAGCCGGTAGAATTGGGAGGATCTGCGGGGCGTGAGGAAGCGACGGGGCGCGGTGTATGCATCGCACTTCGCGAAGCGTCCAAGTCGTTGAAAATTGATATCAAGAAGGCGGCGATCGCCGTCCAGGGATTCGGAAACGTCGGTGCTCACACTGCGAGAATTCTCGAGGAAGAAGTCGGTGCGAAGGTAGTTGCCGTGAGCGATGTGAAAGGAGGAGTTTACAATCCGCGAGGCATCCGGTACAAAGATGCGATGGAACACGCTGTCGGGACCGGATCGGTGGTCGGGTTGAAAGGAGCGGCAAAAATTTCGAATGCAGAGCTGCTTGAATTAAAATGCGACGTTCTTATTCCAGCAGCTCTTGGCGGACAGCTGCATGGACGAAATGCCGACCGTGTAAAAGCAAAACTGATCGTCGAAGCTGCGAACGGGCCTACAACATACGAAGCGGATGAGGTGTTCGCCGCTAAGAAAATATCCGTTGTCCCGGATATCTATGCCAACGCCGGCGGCGTGACGGTGAGTTACTTCGAATGGGCGCAAAATCTCCAGCAGCTCCGGTGGGATTATGCTCGGGTCGTCGCGGAACTTGATAAGGTGATGTCCAAGAGTTTCGCCGATGTCATGAAGTGTACCGAGAAATATAACGTTGCCATGCGGATCGGGGCGTATATTCTTGCGTTGGATCGAGTTGCGAAGGCAACCAAGCTGCGGGGAATTTAGATTTCGAAAAGATGGAAGCTGAGGACGGGCCGGTGAACACTCAATCAGTGAACAGTAAACAGCAAATAGGTTAACAGTAAGCAGTAAACAGTTAAGAAAAAAAAATGCGGGGGTTTTGGAAGGATCGGTTTGTTATTGAACTGCCGAGTCCATAGGTCTTTCAATGATGAAGTTGTTTTTATTGTTTTTTTTTGCGTACCCTTTTCCTCTTCAAGCTCAGCATGAAACCGTCCCGCCTGTCCGGACCGGCATCGATGTACTTATTGAGAATAAATTTTCCGTCCTTCAAGGTAAACGGGTAGGTCTTATTACCAATCCAACAGGCGTGACGGCCGGTCTGTCCTCCGCGGTTGACGTCTTTGCACATTCGAACCAAGTCAAGCTTGTCGCTTTGTTCGGCCCTGAGCACGGGGTGCGCGGAGATGCTGCGGCCGGCAGCCGTGTTGATTCGTACGTCGATTCCGCAACCGGTCTCCCCGTCTATTCCCTCTACGGAAAAACAACGAAGCCTACTCAGGAAATGCTCAAGGGTATAGATGTGCTGGTCTACGATATTCAGGATATTGGAATTCGATCGTATACATACATTGCGACCATGGCAAAGGCAATGTCCGCGGCAGCTGAACACGGTATCGAGTTCGTCGTTCTCGACAGACCCGATCCCTTGACCGGAAATGCCGTTGAAGGAAATGTACTCGACCCGAAATTCAAGTCGTTCGTCGGTATGTTTCCGATTCCCTACGTGTATGGCATGACGTGCGGCGAACTGGCAACGATGTTGAACAACGAAGGGTGGCTCGAGGGGGGAACAAAATGCAAACTTACGGTTGTCGCCATGGAGGGATGGAACAGGTCAATGTGGTGGGAAGATACGGGATTGCAATGGGTTCCCACGTCGCCCCATATTCCAAACGCTGCGACCGCGCTGTTCTGCGCGGCGACAGGAATTCTTGGCGAGCTTGATGGGTTGAGCGTCGGGATCGGATATACCCTGCCGTTCCAGCTTGTCGGCGCGCCGTGGATCGATGCTGCTCAACTTGCTCATGAACTGAACGGCATTAATATTCAGGGTGTCTATTTTCGCCCTACCGTATACACGCCTTTTTACGGAGCCATGCAGGGGAAGCAGGTGAATGGAGTTCAAATCTACTTCTTGGATCGGAGCAAAGTGAATCTCGTGAACATTCAACTCTATATTGTGCAGGCAATAAACGGTTTGTATCCGGCCAGGGACATATTCAATCATTCCGATTCATCACGGATAAAGATGTTTGATAATGTCATGGGCACTGACGCGGTCCGCATTGCCCTGCAGCAAAAAGTCCCGGCAGCGTCCATTATCGCGGGGTGGAAAAAGGAGATCGATTCGTTTATGCGGATTCGGAATAAGTATTTGTTGTACGAATAATTTGTTGTGCGTCGAGTGGATGTGCGCCTTTTCAAGAAGTTGTCGGACGGCATATCGAAGACTCCTGCATAACGCGAGATCATTGTCGATCTCGAATCAAATGCTGCCCGACATATCTTAAGTATGTGTTGTTGGCGGCCAAGCTTGGTAAGTTGACGGACACCTTTCCGATTTACCCTGTTAGATTTTTCGGCATAATGTGATTTTTTTGACTGAGGTGTCCGTCACCTCTCGCAGCAAACTCAACATTGATCACTACCGAAGTTTGCAACTCATACGAAATTGTTCTAATTTTAATTGATGCAAAAGCAGAGTTCGAAAGTTTCATTGTTCATCCTCATCGTGAGCGCCATCGTCTGGTTGGGAGCTGTCAACGTCCGTGCAGTGATCGGCAACGAGCTCCTGAATTTCGGGACGCTCGACTTTAAAGACCATCTGGACGCTGAACTCGAGCGGGAGGTGTTTCGGCTTATCAGCCTTACATCCGTGATCGTCATCGGGGGCTACCTTGCGACTTTTGCAAGCGCGGTTATTTTGGTGAGGAGCACGACACTTCGTTTCAGAGAAAACGGCTGGCTGATGATGAGCGCGATTTTGTTCTTTATGTTTTCACCAGTAGAATTTTACACGCTGTTCCTCGACTGGAAAATGATCTCGCTCGATTTTTTCGCCAGCCCCACATTGACGGATTTCAGAGTATTGTTCATTCACAGGCTCGCAGCACTCGCAGGAGTGCCGATGATCGCGTTGCTTTCCTACTACACCATTGTCGGCCTGGCGATTTGGCGGCCCTTAATAAAGCAGCCATCTGTATAGCTCTTTTTTTCAGATTTGAGTATATCGTATGACGGTCGAAGAAACATTATCGGAATTAGAAATTGTAGCGCGCGACATGGGCGTCCACATTCGATACGAGAAAGGCGATTTTGACGGCGGCTACTGCCTTCTCCGGGAAGAACGTATTATCGTTGTGAACAAAAAGCTGAACCCCAACAAAAAAGCTTCAGTGCTGTCGCAGGCGTTCGGCGAACTCGGCATCGAAAACGTCTATATCAAGCCGGCAATCCGGCTGTTCATCGAAGACGAGCTTGTGCGTGCACGATAAAGAATTATCCACGAAGGGCACGAAGAGACACTAAGTAATAATTTTCCTATTTTGTTTGTGCCCCTTCGTGATCTTCGCGGAAAAAATATGAACATACTCGTCATCAACGGACCAAACCTCAATTTGCTCGGCACACGTGAGCCCGAAATTTACGGGAGCCAGACGCTAAAGGACATTGAAGATGAACTCAGGTCGTCGTTCCCTCACGTCAATCTTACGTTCTTCCAATCAAATCATGAGGGCGCCATCATCGACAAGCTGCAGTCTGCGCAGCCCGAAAAAAATGACGGCATTGTTCTCAATGCCGCAGCGTACACTCATTACTCCTACGCCATTCGGGATGCTATTGCGGCGTTAAATATTCCAGTCATCGAAGTTCATATCTCCAACATCCACCTGCGGGAGGAATTTCGAAAGACTTCGGTCACGGCGCCCGTCTGCAAAGCGCAAATTTCCGGGTTTGGATCCGCAGGCTACCGCATCGCAGTTGAAACTCTCATCCAACATTCGCTCTCTTCGAAATGATTAAAGCCGTCGTGTTCGACCTTGACAATACGCTCGTTGACTTTATGCTTATGAAGCGTCAGGCAATTGATGCCGCCATCAATGCGATGATCGATGCAGGATTGAACCTCAGCCGGGAGGATATCCAATCCCGCATCGACGCCATCTATAAAGAGCGCGGAATGGAATTTCAGAATGTGTTCGACCAGCTTCTCTACGGCGAGTTCCAGAAGCTGAACTACAAGATATTATCGGCCGGAGTGATTGCCTACCGGCGCGCGCGAGAAGCCGCCTTGGTTCCGTATCCTCACGTGTACATGACGCTCATGGAATTGTTGAAGATGGGTATCCGGATGGCTGTGGTGTCCGACGCGCCGGCACGGGAAGCGTGGCTACGCCTTTCGTATCTGAATTTTCATCACATCTTCGATCACGTCGTGACGTTTGAGGATACCGGCGAACGGAAGCCTCATGAAGCGCCCTTTCGCCGGGCGTTGGAATTGCTCCGGGTCGAGCCGGGCGAAGCGTTGATGATCGGCGACTGGGCAGAGCGCGATGTCGTCGGTGCAGCCAAAGTAGGCATGAAAACGGTCTTTGCCCGTTACGGCGACACGTTCGGGACCGTCGAATCTAATGCAGACTTCGAGGTCGATGACATCGCGGAATTGATCGATGTCGTGAGAAATGAAAACAGCGTGAGAATATAGCGTGATCCAGGGAATCGGCGTTGACCTTATCGAAATTCAAAGGATCCAATCGTCGATCGACGAGTTTGGCGAAACGTTTCTTCGGAAGATTTTTACCGATGTGGAGATCGCCTATTGCCGTTCGAGAAAAAATCCGGCACAGCATTTTGCCGCACGCTTCGCCGCAAAAGAGGCGGTAAGTAAGGCGCTGTCGACAGGGTGGAGCGGAGAGTTTGAATGGAAGAACGTTGAAGTGACGAACGAGTTGTCGGGGAAACCAAACGTCATTCTCCACGGGACGACCGCAGATGCTCTGAAGAAGAGCAGGGTGCATCTCTCGCTGTCGCATTCCGATTCGGCAGTGGCGGCGTTTGCGATCATCGAAGTTCTTGAGTCACCCTAGCTAGATGGATCTTTGCTGAACGGCTATTGCTGCTGTTGCTGGGCGGCGAGACTCTCGTCGATGAGGTCCTCCTGTTCGGGCCCCGGCTGCGAAAGGAGCCGGACTTTATTCGTCTCTTCAAATACCCGGCCGTCTTCATACCCGATCGACACGTAGACCGAAAGCTGCTGACGCGCAGGTCCTTTGAACGTTCCTTTCACCGGTGAACAGTCCGCAAAATCTCTTCCCACCGCGAGCTTCACATGTTTGTCGCCGACCCAGATATTGTTCGTCGGATCGATGCCGGTCCAGCCCCGTCCGGGCAGCCATGCTTCCACCCAGGCATGCGTTGCCCCCTCGCCCCGCATGCCGGTCTTATTCGGACAAACATAGCCGCTGACGTAACGGCTGGGGACCCTAAGAGTGCGCAACACCTGCAGCATCAAGTGTGCAAAATCCTGGCAGACGCCTGCGCGATGCTCCAGGATCTGATCGACAGTCGTCTCGATCGTCGTAATTCCTTTGATGTAATCAAAATTTTTGTAGATGTAATCATTACACCTTTCAAGAGTTGCAGCGACGCTTTTGTCGTGACGCACTTTTTCTGCGATACGATTGACCTCGTGCTGCTTCGCCACCGGGCGTGCAGCTGCGAGCTCCAGCAGCTGAATTTGAGTTTCCAGCTCCCCGTCTAACTTCTCCCATTGCTCGGCGCAGTCATCTCCGGCTCCGACCGGTATCACGCGTACGACAACGCGGCTTTCTATGACAAGCTCTTTGTGCGCCGACAGAAGGTTAAAGACGCCCGTTTTGTTCCCCCAATAATCCTGGAAAGTGTCGATGAGCGGCTGGCCGGTTACATTCAATTCGAACTGCAATGTCTCCTGCTGTTGGCACTGATACGGAAAGATCTTTACCTCATTGACGCTCTCCTGAACAGGACGGTCGTAGAGGTATTTCGTAATGTGTTGAATCTTGAAAATGGGCATGCGCGCCTATGAATATGAAAAGAAACTTTGCGCCAGTCTTTTGCTGAATTCGAGGATCCGGCTCTTAACATCCGCGAGAAACGTCTGAACGGAGTCCCTGGTGATATCGTCCACATCCGTATATCGAACATGGCTGTACAGGTTCTTAAAATATCTGGCGAGTGATACGTTGTCGACATGCGTGCTTTCCGCGATGACGTCGGCGAAATACCTGTCGATACGGCTCAACGAATAAATTACCGAACGCGTAAAGTTCTGGTCGAACATCACTTGGTGAAGAACGTCTTTGTTGGGATTAGAGGTTCGGTACATTTTCAGGTGGAGCTCATATCCCGAAAGAGAGAGAAGGAGGTATTTCCATTGCAGGATATCGCGCGGAGTCTGCAGATCGTACTGAATCGCCGCAAATTGCCGGTCGGCCATCTCAATAGTCAGCAGCGATCGCTCGATATAGCGTCCAAGGTTCAGAAATCTCCACCCGAGTGCGCGGGGCATGGTCGCTTCGGTAATGCCGTTATACAGCAGACTGTGGCGCATAAGGCCGTCGATCGACTCCAGTGCCTTGTAGCCCATAATATCATTGGCGAATGCCGGCTGGTTGACAAGATGATACATTTGGTTTAATTGTTCCCAGACTTCTTTCGTAATGTGATCCTGCGCGCCCCGTGCGTTCTCCCGCGCACGTGTCACAATCACTTTCAGCGAATTGACATTTTCTCCCTCCACGAGGAGTTTTTTCAAAGCTCCGGGCGTATCGTACTCCAGAAGTGCACATTGCTCTTCGTCCAGACGTGAAAAAATATTCAGCGCAGGACGCCATGTCAGCGAGCTGTCAACGCCCTTGTCGAGAGACATAATATAATTTGTCCTTGTAACGCGCAGCAGGCCGTCGGCGCGCTCCATGTAGCGGTTTAGCCAGAACAAGGAATCGGCGATTCTGCTAAGCATCATAAGAATGTTGTGGATGTGTCATCGTTGTGTTTCTCACAGCCCAGGCAGAGTTCATAGATCGACCACCCATGTGTCTTTGCTCCCTCCACCTTGCGAAGAATTGACGACGAGTGAGCCTTCGCGCAGGGCGACGCGCGTAAGTCCGCCGGGTACGATCTGAACTCCTTCGGGCCCGCACAACGCGTACGGACGCAGGTCCACATGCCGGGGCTGGAACTTGCCGTCGATGAAACAGGGAACGGTAGAGAGTTTGATGATCGGCTGAGCAATGAATCCGCGCGGGTCCTTTTCAATGTCGCGCTTCGCTTTCAGTAGTTCTTCCTCGCCTGCCTTGTTTCCCATGATCATCCCGTATCCCCCCGATTCGTTTGTCCGCTTGATTACGACCTGGTCGAGGTGGTCGAAGACGAATTCCCTGTCGTCGGGTTTGCGCAAATCGTATGTCGGAACGTTGGCAAGGATGGGCTCTTCGTTCAGATAGTAGCGGATCATCGAAGGGACGTAGGCGTAAATCGCTTTGTCATCGGCGACGCCGTTTCCGACGGCATTGACGATGGCCACGCTTCCTTTACGGTACGCGCCCATAAGGCCCGGGATGCCGAGGGCGCTGTCCGGACGGAAGATCAACGGGTCGAGGAATTCGTCGTCGATTCTACGGTAGATAACGTGTACCTGCTCCAGCCCGTTCGTCGTTTTCATATAGACTTTATTTTGATCGACGACAAGGTCTCTTCCCTCGACAAGAGCGATGCCCATCTGTCTTGCGAGAAATGCGTGCTCGTAATACGCTGAGTTGTAGATTCCCGGGGTCAGCAGCACAACGGTAGGCCGCGCGGTTTGTGCAGGAGCGAGCGACAGGAGTATCTGATGAAGGAGAAGAGGATAATTGCTCACGACGCGGACCTTATTTACTGCCACCATGTCCGGGAAGATGCGTTTAGTGACTTCGCGGTTCTCAAGCATATACGATACACCGGAGGGAGTGCGCAGGTTGTCTTCCAGGACGAAAAAGGTTCCGGCGTTGTCACGGATGATGTCGATCCCCGCGATGTGCACATAAATGTCAAACGGTACAGCGATGCCGAAAACCTCGCGGGTATAATGCGGACACGACGCCACGAGTGCAGGGGGGATGATTCCATCCTTTAGTATTTGCTGAGTCGAATAGATATCTTTGAGGAAAAGATTCAGCGTTTTGATGCGCTGTTTGATTCCCTCTTCTACACGGCTCCACTCAGCCGCGGTGATAATGCGCGGTATGATGTCGAACGGAAATATTCTTTCGATGCCGGCATTATCACTGTAGACCGTGAATGTGATGCCCTGGTTAAGAAAGAGCTCGCTCGCGAGTTTTTCTTTTTGCTGCAATGATGCGCCGTCCAACATTTTCAGCGCTTCAAAGACCCGTCCATATTGCGGACGGATCTGTTTTTTATCGCACATTTCATCCCAATACCCAGCCGGGCATTCGTATTGATGCAATAATTCAGAAGTGGTCATGAATTGTCGTCGGCTTGGTTCGTAACCCCGGTGAAATTAAGATCGTTGAAATGATTGAGTGGATCGGCAATTCCTTGGGCGCACAACTCTTTGCGCGGGGAGAACGCTTCGCAGCCCTTGAAATTTCTACCCCTGCTGGATTTAATTTAATGCATATCAATTCCATTTTCAAGGGGTTGTCGATGCAGTACTGAATCAGGTATTACGGCAGGAGGGAAGCAATTGCCTTTTTAACCATTGCGGGATTGTCGGCGATGATCCCGTCGACGCCCGACCGGACCATGCGCGCGACGTCGCGTTCGGATTTCACGCCGTACACATATACCCTGCAATTTTCCTTGTGGGCGTCGTGCATAACGTCGCTATTGAGCTGGTATTTGCTGCAGATAAAGATGTCGGCATGCGCCCTGGCGGCAAGCTGGGACGGCGAGTGGCGGAAGTCGGCGATGGGGTTATAGAGGATGCCGGTCACAATACTGCTGTCGACGCGCTTGATCGCCTTCATCATGAGATGGTTGAATGATGAGAACATTACCCGGTGCGTCGCCTTGAATCGCGCAACCAGCCGGAGGATCTCTTCTTCGACCGAGAATCCGTCATGGCCTGTCACGTCGGGTTTTATTTCGATGTTGATGCCGATGTTCCGTTTCGTGAGGGGGAGAACTTCCTTAAGAAGAGGGATCCGTTCGCGGGAAAATTTTCTGGAAAACCAGGAGCCGTTGTCGATTTCCGAGAGTTCCCGGGCCGTGAAAGTTTTGAGCGCACCGCGCCCTTCCGATGTGCGGTTCAATTTTTTATCGTGGAAGACGATAAACTCGCCGTCCGACGAGAGGCGCACGTCGAGTTCGATCATCTCTGCCTTTGCCTCGATGGCCTTGTGGAATGCAGCCAGCGAATTCTCGGGCGCTTCCTCGGAAAAACCGCGGTGGGCAATGACGACCGGTGAAGCGCTTGAGCCGAAATTGTGCAGTATCTTTTTCGAAGAGGGCATCGAGTGATATTAATGTTCCAGCGTCGCAAGAAGGCGCTGTATGATGTCGACGATTTCTCCCATGCCGTCGACGTTGCGGAGCAATCCTAATTCTTCATAATATTTTTTCACCGGTGCGGTCTCGGAGCGATAGATCTCGAGGCGTTTCCGTATCGTTTCGGGAGTATCGTCGCCCCGTTCGCGCAATTCGCCGCCGCATTTGAAGCATTTGTCGGCGGTGCTGAAATGGTCGATTTCCGAATTATAGATTTTTCCGCAGTTTTTGCACACGAGTCTCTTGCTGAGTCGGTCGATGATCTCTTCTTCCTTCACGTCAAGGTTGATCACCTTGTTCACCTTGATGTGAAGTTCTTTGAAGATCGGATGCAGCGCTTTAGCCTGAGCGACCGTTCGCGGGAAGCCGTCTAAGATGAATCCGTTCTTGCAGCGGTCGGTCTGCAATATATCCTTTATCAAGCCGATCATGACATCGTCGGGAACAAGTTTGCCGTGACTCATGAATTCGTTGGCTTTGATCCCGAGCGGCGTTCGTTCATTGATCGCATCGCGCAGAATATCCCCGGTGGAAATATGAGGAATATGATAAATGTGTGAAAGAATTTTTGCCTGCGTCCCTTTGCCGACGCCGGGTGCTCCGAAAAGGATGATATTCATGGTCTGGTTTCGAGGATTAGGAATTGCCGAACGCCGATGCTGTTGATTGTGGGTGACTTCTACGCCGCTTCGTTCTTAACGGCCAGCTGGCCGCAGGCCGCGTCGATATCTTCGCCTGCGCTGTGGCGAAGAAAGACGGGGATATCTGCGTCGCGCAGCTTCTTGGCAAATCTGATTATTGTCTCCTGCGGCGAGCCCTTCAGCGCCGCTGAAAATCCGTGCGGGTTGGTGAAGCCGATGGAGTGGAACGGAATAAGGTTCACTCGGCACGGAAAACGCCGCGACGCTTTGATGATCTTCTTCACATCCCCGTCTCCGTCGTTGACGCCGTCAAAGAGAATATACTCGAACATCACATTCTTCCGGGTCTTGCGGCAGTAGTATTCGACAGCGTCCAACAACTCTTCAACGGGGAATTTTTTTGTGATGGGCATGAGCCGGGTTCGCGTTTCATTGTCGAGGGAATGAAGAGAGAGTGCGAGCTTTGGCTTTCGCCCTTCGTCCGCCATCCGTTTGATCTGCTCTGCATATCCGGCAGTGGAGATCGTAATGCGCCGCGGGCTGATTCCCATGCCGATGTCGGATGAGAGAATGTCGATCGAGGTCATCACGTTCTCGTAGTTCAACATCGGCTCTCCCATCCCCATAAATACAACATTCGTGATCGGCTTGTCACTCAACGATTGCGCCGTCAAAACCTGGTCGACGATCTCACCCGCTGTGAGATTTCTGCTAAAACCCATTGTTGCTGTGGCGCAGAATTTGCAGTCGAGCGGGCAGCCGACTTGTGTCGAGATGCAGAGTGTCAGCCTCTTCTCGGCATCAACAGATTCCTTCCGCGGCGGTATGAGAACGCTCTCGATCTTCATCCCGTCCGAAAGCGCGAAAAGGAACTTTGTCGTTCCGTCGGATGCCGATCGCTGCCGCTCGGCAACGGAAAGCTGCCCAATGACCGCCTGTTGCTTGAGGCTTTCCCGGAGCGATTGCGACAAAGTCGTCATAGCGTCGAAGGACGGCACGCGGTGTTTGTACAGCCAGGCGAAGAGCTGCTTCGCGCGGTATTTTGGCTCTCCTACTGAAGCAACAAAAGCTTCCAATTGCTGCAGCGGAAGCCCTTTGAGGTTTGTCAAGCCCATCTTCCCGGAAAAAATTCTCATCAATGTAGCCATTTTTGTGGAGGGAAGCAAGGGAGAGAAAAGCGAAGCAATGTTTACGTTTGTAGAGCTGTCGGACACCTTTTCGATTTACCTTGCCAAGCATTTCTACTTATCGGGATTTATGTGGCAAGGTGTCCGACAGCTATGGATGACGGCATCGCCTGACTCTATCTTGCAAATAAAACTTTATATCGTTATTCTTCATCGATGTTTATTTCTCTCTTAATGAATCTCTAGGCATGGCAAAGAAATTACAACCGGCGATCTCTCCGAAGGAATTCAATAGTCCTCCTAGTGCGAAGAAACTTCTTAGCATTCGGGGCGCCCGCGTTCACAACCTCAAAAACATCAGCGTCGATATTCCTCGAAACAAACTCGTGGTTATCACCGGAGTGAGCGGCTCGGGGAAGTCGAGCCTTGCGTTCGATACAATTTATGCCGAAGGCCAGCGGAGGTATGTCGAAAGCCTTTCATCCTACGCGCGGCAATTTCTCGAACGCATGGATAAACCTGACGTCGACCTCATCCAGGGAATGAGTCCGGCGATCGCCATCGAACAGAAGACCAATACGCGCAATCCCCGGTCCACCGTCGCTACGACCACGGAAATTTACGATTACCTCCGCCTTCTCTTCGCTCGCGTCGGAAAAACCTACTGCAGGGTCTGCGGGCGCGTCATTACCAGAGATTCGGTTCACTCCGTTGTCGACCGCGTTTCGCAGGAAACGGAAGGGACGAAGTTTTTCATCACCTTCCCCATGCGCGAACACGAAGGTCATTCGCTGAAAGAAGAGCTCGCATCATTGAAGAAGCGGGGTTTTTTCCGCCTCGTGGTCAACGGCGAGTTGATCGATCTGAATGAGCGTTCATACACGTCGTCAAAAAAGGGGATTTTTGTTTTGGTCGATCGGTTTGTCCTTCGGAAGAATGAAAAGGCAAGTGAAACGAGGCTTGCAGATTCCATCCAGACCGCGTTCGTCGAGGGGGACGGCTATGCCATGCTCTATGACCTCGAAACAAAGGAACAGCTTTCCTTCAACCAGCATTTCGAATGCCCCGTCGACCATATACGTTATGAGGAACCGGAACCGCATCTTTTCTCGTTCAATAACCCGATTGGCGCATGCCCGAAATGCCAGGGGTTCGGACGAGCAGTCGGGTTGGACATGGATCTCATCGTTCCCAACAAAGATAAGACGCTTCGTGACGGCGCTATCCAGCCTTGGACGACGCCCAAATTCCGTGAAAACCTCCGCGACCTCTTTTCTGTTGCGGCGGAAGCAAAAGTTCCGATGAATGTGCCGTTCGCAAAACTCACTCCCGGTCAGTTAAATATCGTCATGAACGGCTATGGCCGTCAATTCGACGGCATCAACGGCTTCTTCAAAATGGTAGAGCGCAAGGCGTATAAGATTCAGTACCGTGTCCTCCTGAGCAAGTACCGCGGATATACGACGTGCGATGAATGCGGCGGAGCACGTCTCCGTAAGGATGCACTCGATGTAAAAATTTGCGGAACAACGATCGCCGGACTCGTGGGGATGACGATCGAGGCGGCGGACGAATTTTTTAAGCATGCAGAGTTCTCTGACTTTGAATTGAGCATCTGCAAAAGAATTCTTGACGAGATTCAAAAGCGTCTCCGGTACCTGGTCGACGTCGGTCTCGGGTACCTGACACTTGACCGGCTTTCATCGTCACTCTCCGGCGGCGAATCGCAGCGGATCAACCTGGCGACTTCGATCGGTTCGTCGCTCGTCGGCTCGATCTATGTTCTGGACGAGCCGAGCATCGGACTGCATCCGCTCGACAACGATCGATTGATCCGCATCCTTAAGTCTCTCCGCGATATCGGCAACACCGTGCTGGTGGTCGAACACGATTCCGACATGATGAGGGAAGCAGACGTTCTTATCGATATGGGTCCGAAGGCCGGCGAACGCGGCGGCGAGATTACGTTCTTCGGGACATACAATGAAGCCGTCGTCGATGCTTCTTCTCTCACCGGGAAGTATCTCAGCGGAAAGCTTTCCATTCCCGTCCCGAAAATGAGGAGAAAGAAAGGGAATACATCGTTGCGCGTGTTGAATGCGTTTCACCACAACCTTCAGAATATTGATGTCACCATTCCGCTGAACATGTTCGTTTGTATTACCGGAGTCAGCGGTTCCGGCAAAAGCACGCTTGTTCATGAGGTTCTGTACGAAGGGCTGAAAAAGAAGCTGCAGGGACAGAGCGGGGGAATCGTTGGGGCCGCCTCTGTCGAGGGAGTCGAATTGATTTCGGCGGTCGAGCTTGTGGACCAGTCGCCGATCGGCCGCTCGCCCCGTTCCAATCCTATTACGTACATCAAAGCATTTGATTTGATCCGTGATTTGCTCGCCAATACTCAGGCGGCAAAGATTCACGGGCATGCACCCGGCTATTTTTCATTCAACGTGCCCGGAGGTCGCTGCGAAACGTGCGAAGGGGATGGTGTCCAGAAAATTGAAATGCAGTTTATGGCAGATCTGTACCTGACATGCGAAAGCTGTAAAGGAAAGCGGTACAAGAAGGAAGCGCTTGATATCCGTTACAACGGGAAAAATGTCGACGATATTCTTTCGATGACGGTGAACGAGGCGATCGATTTCTTCAAAGGTCACGCGGACGGAAGACGCGTTGCGCAGAAACTCAAGATTCTGGACGACGTGGGTCTCGGCTACCTGAGGCTCGGCCAGCCTGCTACGACATTGTCGGGAGGCGAAGCCCAGCGCGTGAAGCTAGCCGCGCATTTGACGACGCAGTTCGAAGGACAGACGCTCTTTATCTTCGACGAGCCGACTACCGGTCTGCATTTTGACGACATCGCAAAGTTGCTGAAGTGCTTCGACGCCCTACTTGACGCGGGGCATTCTCTTCTCGTGATCGAGCACAACCTTGATGTGATCAAATGCGCAGATTTTATCATCGACCTGGGACCGGGGGGAGGCGTGAACGGCGGAAAAGTTGTGGCTGCGGGGACTCCGGAAGATATCGCAGCGAGCGCCCAATCGTACACCGGGCATTTTCTGAAGAAAATTCTTCCTTCAAAATAAAAAATCGCCCTGCAGACTCGAAAGCCGGGCGATCCTCAGACGGTCAAAATCCAAACGGCATGCTTGAGTTGCCGGAAAGTCGAGCCGCTAGAAAGGCGAACCGAAATTCAGCGTAATAAAAAATCCTCCGAAATCCTTCATCCTTTCTATTGAACCATCGTTGTTTTGCATGCTGTCGATTCCTCTCTGGAAATATTCGAAATAGTATCGAATGTTGATTCCGGTTAACGTTCCCCTGTCAGAACCGAAATAGGCTCCAAACCCGACGAAACCTCCGGCAGTATAGTGCGCTTGTCCGTATCCGATGCTGTTGAAAAATTCCCTGGAGTATGGTGTCGCAAATACCATCGACGGTCCGACTGCTGCATTGACGTACGGACGGAAATTGTCGAGGATATCGTCGGCAAATAATCGGTACTGTATCCCCACGTTTATGGGGATCAAGAGAAAACGATTGATTTTTCCAGGTACAAATGTCTGGCCGTAAATGTCTTCCTGTTCAACTTCGTTGGGGTCGTTGACTTCCGAGAATCCTATGGACAGCGTCCCGAACAGCTCATCGGTATACTGATGGCGATAAAACCCGCCGAGGCCGAATCCGCTGTTGGAAAGCAGGATATCAATTCCCCCGGCATCAACGAGAGACGCAGTCTGCTGAGCGGCTGTGTAATTCTTGTTCGGAGATTCAAAAACGATATTCGAATCGGAAGCGCTGTTGAAGTCTAGTCCATGAGATACTGAGAATGTGGTATTGACTGAAGCGGCGTCCTGCGAACAAGCCGCCGCCGCCGAGAAAAGAAGCATCGCCAATACCTGACGAGTTCGTGACGATAGAGTTGGTTCCATGCTCTGCTCCTGCAATAGACTCAACTATAGATAACAATTTTAGGAATGAATAGTTTCGGAGTTAATTGGCTATTCGACCGAAAGCAGGGCAAATTTCAGGTATTTGGTCTCGGGCATTGCGGGTAATGTCGGGTGGTCCGGCGCAGCCCCTCCAAAATGCAGCAGCCTCGCTTTCCTGCCTGCTTTGACAATACTATCATTAATTATGTTTAAAAAGGTCTCTTCCGAAATATGATGTGAACACGACGCGGTTGCAAGAATCCCGCCTGCGCAAAGCAATTTCAAGGCGTTCGTGTTGAGTTCTTTGTATCCTTTTGCCGCAGTCGCAACGGTCTTTTTATTTTTTGTAAAGGAAGGCGGGTCAAGGATGACGAGGTCGTATTCTTTCTTCTGTTCAACCTCTGCCGTCAGGGTTGTAAACGCGTCGGCGCATGTGGAATTAATTGAGTGGAGATTGTTCAACGTCGCGTTCACTTTTGATTTCTCGATCGCGAACTCCGAGCTATCAACGCTGTTAACGCCCTTGGCTCCAAAGTGAGCGGCATAGAGGCCGAATCCTCCTTCATTGCAGAAACAATCGAGGACGGCGGCGTCTTTCGAAAACGGGCGCAGCGCCGCTCTGTTTTCACGCTGGTCAAGGAAAAAGCCGGTCTTTTGTCCCTCGAGCAAATCGACCCGGAATTTAAGATCATGGAGTTCGATGATGGTCGGTTCCACCGTGCCCCGAACTACGCCTTTACGCGGCGGGAGCTCCTCGAGAGAACGGAGAGGCGACTCGTTCCGTTCGACAATGCCGCGGGGCGAAAATATAGAAACGAGAACATCGCAAATCAGCGTAAGCCGCGAGTCCATGCCGGCAGAAAAAGTCTGGACCGATAGATATTCATTATATTTGTCGACGATGAGCCCGGAGAGAAAATCGCTTTCGCCGTGGACGACCCGGTATGATGCATTCTTTGGATATAATTTTTTCCGTAACGAAAGGGCAGAAAGGATGCGCCGTTCGAAGAATTTAAAATCAATGTCTTCGTCATCCGCAGAAAGAAATCGTGCAGCGATGAGCGAGTGTGAGTTGTAAAATCCGACACCCATCCGCTTCATGTCATGCCGAAAGATCTCGACGATATCGCCGCTCTTGGGGACGCCGTTCACCGTTTGAATCTCGTTGCTGAAGACCCACTGGTGACCGGCCTGGATACGGCGCTCTTCGTTCTTCTTGAGGACAATATTTTTTTTGTGGATGATCGGCATGATTGTGAGATGATATCTCCTGTTACGTTTCCAAATCTTGACAATGTTTTATTCACACGCAAAGTATCAAGAAAGAGGTGGAATGTCAAGGAACGCTGGCAGTTGGTGGAGTCCTAATTTGAATGGACATGGAAAATGCTTGAAGAATCTTTCTCGCCGCATAGACCCTTCGCTCTGCTCAGGGTGACATATAATTGTGAATGCCTTTATCAAACTCAAGCACTCCAACCCCACAATGTTATTCTGAGAAAATTCTATAGTTCAAATGATTCAAAGCTAGAACACTACTTGGCCGTCGGTTTGCAGACACCGTTTCGCTGGAATCGCGAAAAGCTTAACCATACCGAATTGTCCCTCACCGAGGTGTCCGACATCCTCCCAGGCGCGGTGCCATCCAAAATGCTCTTGCAACACAGGCGGGTGTTTCGTATATTTTTATGAACGTAGTACCACTGAACCTGAAACTTACTCACATCGGAGATGATCATGGCTTTAGATTTAGAGAAACTATTAGGGGCTGATGCGAAGTTGCTGCTTCAGCATAAATGCACAACGATTCCGAAGGAGTCGCTTCACCTTCCCGGACCCGATTTTGTCGATAACGTCGTCGCTTTGTCCGATCGTCCGACACCGGTCTTAAAGAGCCTGCAGGCGCTGTTCGAGCATGGACGGTTGTCAAAAACCGGCTATCTTTCCATCCTTCCCGTCGACCAGGGGATCGAGCATTCGGCAGGCGCTTCATTCGCCCCGAACCCTATTTATTTCGACCCGGAGAATATTGTAAAGCTGGCGATTGAAGGGGGAGCAAACGGCGTTGCATCGACACTCGGCGTGCTCGGCGCAGTATCACGAAAGTACGCACATAAAATTCCCTTCATCCTTAAGATCAACCACAACGAATTTCTTTCTTATCCGAACACGTACGACCAGACACTGTTCGCCAGCGTTAAGCAGGCCTATTGGATGGGTGCGGTGGCGGTCGGCGCGACGATTTACTTCGGCTCGGCTGAATCCCGCAGGCAAATCTGGGAAGTCAGCCAGGCATTCCAACAGGCGCATGAGCTTGGGATGGGAACGATCCTGTGGTGCTACTTACGCAACAATGCTTTTAAGACCAAGGAAAAAGATTTCCATGTTTCCTCCGACCTCACGGGACAGGCGAATCATCTTGGCGTCACCATTGAAGCCGACATCATCAAGCAAAAGCTTCCCGAGAACAACGGCGGCTATCCGGCGATCAATTTCGGGAAAACGAGCAAGCTGGTCTACGAAAAGCTGACCACCGACAATCCGATCGACCTTACACGGTACCAGGTGGCGAACTGCTACATGGGGCGTGCAGGATTGATTAATTCGGGAGGTGCTTCATCCGGAGCGAGCGACCTCGCAGAAGCTGTCCGCACAGCGGTGATCAACAAACGTGCAGGAGGAACGGGCCTCATTTCCGGACGCAAAGCGTTCCAGCGTCCGATGAGCGAGGGCGTGCAAATTCTGAATGCAATCCAGGACGTTTATCTCTCGAAAGATGTGACTGTTGCATAAATGAATTCTTTCGCGCCCTGCGTATGTGGGCAGCGCGCGGGCGCACGTTTTTGAGAAAACACTCTACAACAAGTGAAACACAATCACATTCGGACATGAACGGGCGTCCCGCCGTGGCGGGACGCCTTCTTTATTTTTGTTCTCATGGAATATTCATCGAGGCAGGAGACCGAAAAATCGACGGTCGCCTTATCGTCCATCGCCGGTGCGTTCTGTATTACCGGGCTGAAGATCGGCGTCGGCATCTGGACCGGCAGTCTTGGCATTCTCTCCGAGGCGGCACACTCGGGTCTCGATCTTCTGGCGGCAATCATTACCTACCTTGCGGTGAAATTCTCGGCGCGGCCGGCCGACAAGACTCACCTCTACGGACACGGCAAGATCGAGAGCTTTTCTGCGCTCATCGAAACGGTGCTCCTTCTTGTCACCTGTTTCTGGATCATCCATGAGGCCATTCACCGCCTTATCCACCCCGGGGTGGAGATCGAAGTGAACTTCTGGAGTTTCTTCGTCATCATTTTGTCGATCGTCGTCGATGTCTCCAGGTCGCGCGCGCTGCATCGTGTCGCAACCAAGTACAAAAGCCAGGCGCTCGAAGCCGATGCTCTTCACTTTGGCACGGATGTGTGGAGCTCAGCCGTCGTGCTGTTCGGACTGCTGTTGACGCTCCTAAAGATACCGGTTGCGGACTCGATCGCAGCATTGATCGTCGCCATGATCGTCATCGGTGTTTCCCTGTCGCTGGGTAAAAGGACAGTCGACGAGCTTCTCGACCGTGCGCCAGCCGGGATCGAAGAGAAAGTAAAACGCACCGCCGAAGGGCTGAAGGGAGTCCAAAGCGTGGGGAACGTCCGCGTGAGAAATTCGGGATCGAAGACGTTCGTTGATCTGACGCTTCACCTGAAGCGGACACTGCCGTTTGAAACGGCCAACACGCTTGTTCACGAGGCGGAGAAGGAAATCCAAAAAATCCTCCCCAACGCCGATATCGTCATCCATCCCGAGCCGACGGAAACGCCGGACGAGACTCTCGTCGATAAAGTGAAATTGATGATGTCCAAACGCGGGCTCAGTGCGCACGACGTGCAGGCGTTTCAAGTGGAAGGAAGATACCAAGTTGAGTTTCATCTCGAATTCGACCAGCAGCATGAATTCGTCAGCGCCCATACAACGGTCGATGAGATAGAGTCGAGCATTAAAACCGAGTTTCCGAACGTCGCATCGGTCATTGTGCATCTCGAAGACTCACGGGAGCGGGTCGTTGAATCGGTCGATGTTACCCGCACGTCGCAGGAACTCATCGAAAGAATCAACGAATTGGCTCGGTCACAGCAGGGCATCCAGGAATGCGTCATTCTCTCCATCCTTGATGTCAAAGGTAAATACCGTGTGGCATTGAAATGCATCGTCGATAAGAGGCTCTCTCTCGAGGACGTCCACACGATTTCAACAGCATTGGAGAACAACATCATGGTGAGGTTTCCCTACATACAGGAAGCAAATATTCACGCCGAGCCCTCGGCTGAATAAATGATATGTGCCACGTCACGATAATTATTAACAGAAGGACAAAGAACTAGACCTTTGAATCACTCGAGTAACCAGCATCGTCTGCAATGCGTCATCTTCGACATGGACGGCACACTAACTCAAACAAATCTGCTCATTTATGAGTCGTTCAATCATATTGCCGAAAAATACATTCATAAGCGGTTGAGTCCGCAGGAGATTATTGCACTCTTCGGTCCGCCGGAAGAGCAAGCGGTCGAGAACATGATCGGCTCGCAGCATATCGAAAAAGCAATGAACGAGTACTACCAGTTTTATCAATTGCGGCACAACGAGCTGGCGTCGCTTTATCCGGGCATCAAAGAACTCCTGGCGTTCGTGAAAGAGCATGGAGTTCTGGTTGCTCTTTTTACCGGCAAGGGGCGGCGCACGACAGAAATTACGCTTCATGAATTCGGCATTGAGCGATTCTTCGACATGGTGATCACCGGCGATGACGTCGACCATTTTAAACCCTCCGGCGATGGAATCAAAAAAATCATGCAGAAGTTTTCGCTGCACTCGGATGTAGTGCTGATGGTCGGAGATGCTGTCGCCGATGTCACCGCTGCCCGCGAATGCGGCGTTCCAATCGCCTCCGTCGTGTGGGATTCATACGGCAAGGAGATGGTGATGAAGACAAAGCCGGATTTCCTGTTCCACAGCGTCGGCGAGCTTCGCACGTGGCTGGAACAAAAGCTTTTACAATGAACAATGATCAATCAACAATGAACAATCAACAATGAACAATAAAGTGTTGACGAAAAAGCAATAACTATGACAAGAGATCAGGCAAAAACATGACAGACGATGAACACCGCCTCAGAACCGGAGTTGTGGGAACAGGCCACCTCGGGTCGCTCCATGCAAAAATGTACTCGGAAATTCCGGCCTCAGTGTTTGTCGGCGCATTCGATGCTGACAAGCCAAAATGTGATGCGGTCGTTTCCCAATACCAGAATGCGAAATCCTTTTCCAGCGTTGATGAACTGCTGGCAAATGTCGATGCCGTCAGCGTTGCGACGGTGACATCGCAGCATTTCGAAGTGGCGAAACGCGCGCTCAACGCCGGCGTACACGTGCTCATCGAAAAACCGATCACTCAAACGGTCGCCGAGGCGGATGAACTGATCGCGCTGGCAAAGGCAAAGGGCCGCACGATCCAGGTCGGACATATAGAGCGCTTCAATCCGGCAATCCTCGCTCTTGAGTCGTACGACCTCAGGCCGATGTTTATCGAGTCTCACCGGCTGGCGCAATTCAACCCGCGCGGAACGGATGTCGCCGTTGTGCTTGACCTGATGATCCATGACATTGACGTGATCCTGAGTCTGGTCAAGTCGCCTGTCTCCCGGATCGATGCGAACGGCGTTGCCGTCGTCTCCGATTCCGCCGATATTGCAAACGCCAGGCTTCAATTTGAAAATGGATGCGTTGCGAACGTCACTGCCAGCAGGATCTCACAGAATAAAATGCGCAAGATGAGAATGTTCCAGGCCAACGGATATATTTCGATCGACTTCCTCCAGGGACTTGCGGAGGTATTCCGTCTTGTCGATGACGGTGCCAACGTAGGACAAACGACAATGCTCCTCGGTCAGATAGGCGAAGGAAAGAAGAAACGGAACATCGTCTACGAACAGCCGGAAGTGAAGGACGTGAATGCGCTGAAATACGAGTTGGAGTCGTTCGTCACCTCCGTCAGGGAGAAGAAAGTGCCCGTCGTTTCGGGGGTCGACGGGCGTCTGGCGCTTGACGTGGCGCAAAGGATCATGAACTCGATTCAAGTGCAGAAATTCGGCGTTTAAAATTTGCATGAGCGGAACGAAACAACATATCGAAATTCAATCCCCGGAACTTCGGTCGATAGGGGTGCTCGCAGATAGACTCCACATCGACGCATACGTAGTCGGCGGCTATATGCGGGATCGATTGCTTGGCAAGGATTCGCATGACGTCGATGTGCTGATCGTCGGGGACGGCGTAGGATTTGCAAGACGCGCCGCGGAAGAGTTCGGAAATCGGACTATTGCAACGTACGAAAAATTCGGTACTGCCATGCTTCATCTCGGAACGCTGCAGGTCGAATTTGTCGGAGCCCGAAAAGAAAGCTACTCGAAAGATTCGCGCAACCCCGTCGTGGAAGCCGGTTCGCTTCACGACGATCTTGCCCGGCGGGACTTTACCGTGAATGCCCTCGCGGCATCGCTGAACTCGGCGTCATGGGGAGAGATGATTGATCCGTTTGACGGCCGCACCGACCTCGAGGCGAGAATTCTTCGTACACCGCTGGAACCGTCGAAGACTTTTACCGATGATCCTCTGCGGATCATGCGGGCGATGCGGTTTGCCTCGCAGCTCGGTTTCGTTTTGGAGAAGGGGACGCTCGAGGCGATCTCAACGATGAAAGAACGGCTCGCTATCATCGCGCAGGAACGGATCACCGACGAATTCATGAAAATTCTTGCCAGCGCGAAACCGTCTGTCGGCCTGCGGCTGATGTTCGATACGGGGGTCATGGGCATCGTATTCCCGGAGGTCGCAGAGCTTTCCGGCGTCGATCAACGAGACGACCACCACCATAAAGACGTCTTTCTTCACACGTGCGTTGTCGTCGACAACATCTCCACGATGACGGAGAACGTATACCTTCGCCTCGCGGCGCTCGTTCACGATATTGCAAAGCCAAAAACAAAGCAGTTTCGCGAAGGGATCGGATGGACGTTCTACGGACACGAGGAGTTAGGGGCACGAATGGTGAAGCACATTTTCAGGAAACTGAGACTTCCGTTTGATAAGATTCCCTACGTCGAAAAACTGGTCCGGCTTCATCTTCGGCCCATGGCGCTCGTTGACGAAGAGGTAACCGATTCCGCCGTGCGCCGCCTTCTTTTCGACGCGGGAGACCTGGTCGACGACCTGATGATTTTATGCCGGGCAGATATCACATCAAAAAATCCGAAACTTGTGCGCGAGTATACGACGAACTACGACCTTGTGTATGCGAAAATGAAAGAGGTGGAAGAAAAAGACCGGCTGCGCGCATTCCAACCTCCAGTTCGCGGGGATGAAATAATGCAGGTCTGTGGTTTGGAACCGGGGGAACTTGTCGGCGTTCTGAAGGCCAAAATTGAAGAAGCGATCCTAGACGGTTTCATCGTGAACGAACACGACGCCGCTCTGCAGTATCTCCTCTCTATTAAGGATCCTGTTATACGGGAATTTCGGCACGTTTCCTAATAATTCTTCGATAATTGATGTTTTAAGAGAGGAGCATGCTTCTCTGGAGCGAAAATACTATATTATGCTAAAGAAATTCACAATTATATGAAACTTTCATTGAAACTGTGCGTCTACTTACAAATAATGAACGTCGGTGCATGGAATATATCGGAGAATGATGTATGAAACAGCTGTTTTTCACGGTTCTTTTTCTCTCGTTCGCGTCAACCCTTTTCGGCCAGGCAGCTCCCGCTAAGAAGCTCAGTCTAAAGCAATCAATTGGATATGCATTAGGCAAGAACGTGACGGTGGCGCAATCTCAAAATAACATCGATGCCGCACAAAGCGGTGTCCTGGCAGGATATGGCGGCTACCTTCCGTCTCTTTCTGCGTCGGGTTACTGGAGTAGGCAGCAAACAACAGAAGCGTTTTTTTCAGGCGTGACGTTTTCCCATCCAACCACGACAACGAACTATTTTAATTCAAGTGTAAATGCCAACTGGACGATTTTTAACGGATTTGCACGTGAGGCCGCTCTGAAGAAGGCAAATGCCGGGGCTCGATCGACCGACGAGATCTTTGCGAGAACAAAACAACAAATTGTTAATTTGGTGCAAGCCGATTACCTCACGGTTTTAAGGAATGAACAGCTAGTCAAAGTGAGCGAGGAGAACCTGAAACGGGATCAGCGGGAACTTGAACGTATTACGGAATCTCAGAAGGTTGGGACTCTTGCCATAGCGGATGTCTATAATCAGCAATCGGTTGTCTCTGCCGACGAACTGAGCCTTCTTCAAGCTCAGAACACGTACGATGAATCGAAAGCCGACCTTATTGCATTGATCGGATTAGATCAATCCGATAACTTTGAGGTGGCCGACGAATCAATTTCTCAGGACATCAGTCAATCGGAGCTCGGCGACACTGCAAATAGCTATCAGAACATGGCAATGATCCGAAGGACTGCGATGGCAAATCGTCCTGATTATCAAAGCGCATTAGAATTAGTAACGAGTGCACACGCCGACGAGACTTCGGCGATTAGCAAATATTATCCCGGAGTGAGCGCAAGTGCCTCATATTCTCTTAACAATACGGAACTTTCCAATCTGACGCAGAACAAGGGACTAAGTTGGGGGTTAAATATCTCCTGGACCTTGTTCGACGGTTTTTTTACAAACCAAAGCATCCAAACAGCTAAAGTTGAACAGATGAACGCAGAGTTAAATGTCCTTCAAACGGAACGCAACGTCAGTGTCGATGTGAAAAAAGCATTGTTGAATCTTGAGTCCGGACGCAAACAGTACACTGCAAGCATCAAAAGCCTTCAATCGGCGACCCAGAATCAAAAAGTTGCGGAAGAACGATATAATCTTGGTGCCGGAACGCTTGTTGATTTGTTGACGGCCAACGCCGGGCTTGTGAATGCCGAAGCGAGCAAGATCAACGCTGCCTTCAACTACATTATGTCAAAAATGAATTTGGACCTCGCAATCGGTAACGTTACATATTAAAAAGAGTATAAAGTCGACATTATTCTTAAGGAGTAGCACGAAATGGCAAACGGACAAGGGAAAAGATCCAAAAAGAAGCTTTTTATTTTTTCGGGCATTGGCGTGGTGGTGGTAGCGCTGGTCCTGATTGTGCTGCTGGGGAGTAAACGAGAAAATGTGGTGAACGTGCAGACGGAGAAGGTGCAGCGAAAATCGATTACTCAAATTGTTACGGCGTCGGGGAAAATTCAACCTGAAAAAATGGTGAAGATCAATGCCGAAGTCAGCGGCGAAATTATTTTGTTGCCGGTGAAAGATGGACAGAAAGTGCAGAAAGGAGACCTGTTAGTACGCATTAATCCGGATGTCTACCAGGCCCAGGTTGACGGCGCAGAAGCAGGTCTCGTAGCGGCCAAAGCTTCGCTTGCATTAAACCAAGCCAACCTTGAAAAATCGGAAAGCGAATATAAACGTGCGCAGGGTTTGTATGAGAAGACCTTGATGTCCGAACAGGATTTTGTCGGATCGAAAACCACGTACAAGGTTGCAAAAGCCCAATACGAATCCGCAGTTTCCGGTGTCACTCAGGCGGCTGCGAACCTCAATCAGTCCAAAGAAAATCTTGCAAAAACATCTATCTATTCGCCGATTGATGGGACTGTATCTCAATTAATTTCTGAACTCGGCGAACGTGTGAGCGGGAGCAGCTTCACGGAAGGGACCGAAATTATGACGGTTTCGGATCTGACGAGGATGGAGGCTCGCATCAACGTTGGCGAGAATGATGTTGTTTTGATTGCCGTGAACGATACGGCAAACATTCAGGTCGATGCGTATCCGGAAAGAAAGCTCAAAGGGGTCGTCTACGAACTTGCAAATACTGCTACGACGACCGGCGCGGGAACTCAGGATGAAGTCACAAATTTCCAGGTAAAGATCCGTGTGCTCGACAAAGATATTGCTCTCCGTCCGGGCATGTCGATGTCGGCAGACGTTCAAACGGAAACCAGAAACAATGTGCTGGCGGTACCGATTCAAAGCGTTACGACGAGAACGCCAAAAGCCAAGGAAGGCGCCAAAGCCGATTCTTCTTCGAAATCACAGAAATCTGACAATGCAACCGCCGACGCGAAAAATGTGATGGGAATGTCGATGGATAAACCCATCGAGGTGGTCTTTATTGTGGACAAGGGCAAAGTGAAACAAGTTCCCGTAAAGCGCGGGATCAGCGACGAGACGACGGTTGAAATCATCAGCGGTGTCTCGGACAGCGATGAAGTCGTCTCCGGAAGCTATAAGGCGATCAATCGGGAGTTGGAGGACGGCTCGACGATAAAAATCGACAATACGACAAAACGCTTCGGTATGGTGAAGAAGGAAGGGACGTAATCTTCTCAGTATTCGCTGGATCCAATGAAACGATTTTTTCCGACTCTGATTGTTCCCTTCATAGTGTTGGCGTTTGCGATTCCCGCGGCCGGTCAGGTTGATAGCGCCGGCATCAGGCTGATCGATCAGCGAAAACTTGACGAGGCGCGATCGTTCTTTGAAGGAAAGCTCAAGGCCAACCCAAAAGATGATGAATCTCAGTACGAGCTCGCGCGCGTGTTTCTGTTCCAAGGAAAGATGGATGATGCGGAGGATGCGATCGACGCGGCACTGGA
>Ga0265319_1000046_pt1 | contig 101716 bp, 97 predicted proteins | sample 4824metaG_FD_192443 | JGI IMG/M metagenome (GOLD analysis project Ga0265319, IMG submission 192443) | Rhizosphere microbial communities from Carex aquatilis grown in University of Washington, Seatle, WA, United States - 4-8-24 metaG | ecosystem: Host-associated > Plants > Roots > Rhizosphere >... | reverse complement strand
TAGAGCACGAGGGCGGCGGCTCCGGCCAGCGCGACGGCCCCGCCGGCGAAACGGGCGACGTGCGGCCGCGACTGGAACGCACGGCCCAGTCCCAGCCCGGCCGCATGCAGCAGCGCCGTGGCGGCGATGAAGCCGGCGCCATAGCCGAGACCCCCGGCGGTGGCGGGCATCTCCGCGCCATGCGCCAGGCCGTGAAAAAGGGCGAACACCCCGACCACCGCCATGCCGGCGGCGGCCGGCAGCCGCACGGCGGCGGCGATGAAAAGACCGAGCACCAGCAGGGAAGCGGCGATGCCCGCCTCGAGGCCGGGCAGGGCCACGCCCGCCTGCGCCGCCACGGCGCCAACCACCATGACGCCGAGGAATGCCGCCGGCACGAGCCAGCGGCTGCGCCCGCCGAGTTGGGCGGCCCAGAATCCGATGGCGAGCATGGCCAGCAGGTGATCCCAACCGGTGAACGGGTGGGTCGCGCCACTGGTGAAATCCCAGGTGAGTTCGTGTCCGTCATGGCCGGGATGCGCGTGGGCCAGGACGGGCAGGGCGAAGGCCGCCAGGGCGAGAAAGCGGGTCGGTTTCATGAGGGGACAGGAGCAGTTTGCGCGCCAATCGGCAATCCCCGCCTTGCGGCCCCGGCGGCCGCTTCAAACCGCGGCGCCGCCATGTTCCGCGGTGCGGATGCGCATGACATCCCCGAGGGGGAGCACGAAGATCTTGCCATCGCCGATCTTCCCGGTCCGGGCCGCCCGGGCGATGGTGTCAAGGGCGAGTTCCTGCTGTTCCGGCGCGACGGCGACCTCGATCTTGATCTTCGGCAGCAAGCCCGCGGAGTATTCGCTGCCGCGGTAAACCTCGATGTGTCCCTGCTGGCGACCGAGGCCCTTGACCTCGGTCACGGTCAGGCCGTTGAGGCCGATCGCCGCCAGGGCATCCTTCACCTGCTCGAGCTTGAAAGGCTTGATGATGGCGATGATCAGTTTCATGGGACGGGAGGAAGCGGGCGCGTCCGCCCGGATGACCGGTGGCTCGACCGTTGGGTTCAGCACGGCTCATGCCAGCCGGGGTCACGGTCCGGGTGCGGCCGGCGGCAGCGGAGGCGCAAAAAAAGCCGCACCGGTTAAGGTGCGGCGAAAAGGGGGGAAGGGATCACTTCACCAAAGCCGGGGGCGGCGGGGGCCCGACCGCGATCGAGCTGTCGTTGAGCTTTTTGGCCACCATCTCCATCAGGCGCTGGATTTCCAGCTCGGCCGTGCGGCGGTTGATCTTGGCGAGTTCAACCTTCTTGGCCAGCTCGAGGGTTTCGGCGTTGAGTTTCTCCCGGTCCGACCGGCCCTGGGAAATCCGGATTTCCAGCTCGGCGGCCTCCTTGGCCAGCTTGTCCGCCTGCGTGTTGTAGTCCTGGGTCTCGTCGCGCAGCTTCTTGAGCGCATCCTCATATTCGCGCGTTTTTTTCTGCTCCTTGGCCAGGTCGGCGGCCTCGCGTTCCTCCTGGCGCTTCTTGGCCTCGGCGGTGGATTTGTCCTCGATCGCCTTCTTGCGGGCGGCGTCCTCGGCCTTGGCCTTGGCGATGACTTCCTGCTTGGCCACTTCCTTGGCCTGCATCTCCTTGAGGGCGCCGCTATAGACGAAGCCGAAGATGACCAGCAGCACGGCGGGGACGATAAGATATGACTTGTTCATGTGGGTCGGGAATGGTGCGGGTTAGCCTTTCTTGGCGGCGGCCGCGGCGGCGGCTTCGGCGGCGGCGCGGGCGGCCTCAGCCTGGGCGATTTTCTCGAGCAGGTTGTAGTAATATTTCTGGTTGTCCTGGGCCTGGGTCACAAAGGTCTTGAGGAAGGCCTCCTCCTCGATGTCACGCTTCTTTTCGTCGGCCACCTTGGCGATGGCCGCCTTGAGTTCCTCCTCATCCTTTTTCAGGCGGCCGACCTGGTCGCGCAGCTTGTTGCGGTCGTCGTAGGCCCGCAGGCGGGCGTCCTCGGCATCCTGCCGGGCGACGCGCTTGGCCTCCTCCGCCGCCTCGCGTTTTTCACGTTCCTGCTTGCGCTTGGCCTGGGTCTCGATGGCCGCCTTGATGGCCAGCTCGCGGTTGGCGATGTCGCGCGCGGCGCGGTCCTTCTTTTCCTGCTCAACCTTGGCCACCTCGGCCTTGATCCTGTTGTCGTAGTTGCTCGTGAATTGATAGTAGAAGCCGCCGAAAATCAGGAGGCCAATCAAGGGGGCGATTATATAGACTTTATTCATGGTCTGGTGGTCTGGCGTAGTTAAAGGTGGGGATCATGTCCGGTTTTTCTTGTCCTCGCGGTCCTTGATGACGTCCTCGATGGCCTTGAGCATGTTGTGCCCTTCCTTGGACCCTTCCGGGGACTCGATGGCGTGCTTGGCGGCGTCGAGCGCGATGTCGTATTTCTTGAGCTGGTAGCTGATGTAGGCGAGGAACAGGTAAACCTGGTAGGGTTTGGTCAGGCCGCCCTTGGTCACCGCGGCCTGCAGGTGGGGCAGGGCGTCCTCGGGCTTGTCGAGCGCGTTGTAGGCCTGGGCGATCATGAACTCCAGCTGGCCGGACTTGGGGAAGGACTTCGTGGCGTCCTTCAGGGCCTCGATGCCCTTGAAGGGGCGTTCCAGCTGCTGGTAGGCGAGGGCGAGCAGCTCCCAGTTCTTGATGTCGTTCTCGACATGGCCGCTCTTCAGGCCGGCATCGAGCAATTCCGCCGACTTCCCATAGTAGCCGAGGTTGAAGTAGATGCCGATGAGGTTGTAATTGTCCTTGGGGGTCTGGAGGTAACCATGGGCCTGGGCGCGCTCGATGGTGACGATGGCGCGGAGCGGGCGCTCGTCCTGGAGATAAAGCGCGGCCAGCTGCTGCCAGTAGCTGTTGGTGTCGGGCTTGAGCTGGATGAGGAGCTCAAGGACATCGATCACGTCCTCGTTGCGGTTGAGCTGCTGGAGGCAGGCCATCTTGAAGACGTAGAGGATGTCCTTGGGGCGGGCGGAGAGGTGCAGGCCGATCTCGGTCTGCTCCAGGGCGCGCTTGATGATCTCAAGGTTGGGGTGTTCGGGGTTCTGCACGCCCCAGTTGTAGAGGAGCTGGGCGTAGATCAGCTGGGCCTCGGGCGTCGTCTTCGGCGTCAGCTTGAGCCAGCGGGCCATGGACTTGTCCGCCTTTTCATACTGGCTGGAGGCGTACTTGAAATCCTTGGACTGCACCGCCTCCTGAAAATAGAGCGAGGCGAGGAAATAGACCAGTTCGCGGGTGGTGCGCTCGTCGTAGAAGGTGGGGGTCTTGGCGTCGGACAGGGCCAGGCCTTTCTCCAGCGGCGCGACGGCGCCGGGGAAATCGCCCTTCTGGAGCAAGGTCTGGGCCTTGATCTGGTTGAGCATGGCGGCGTCGTAGCTGTCGGCCGGCACCTTGGCCAGCTGGGCGTCGAGGATGGCGAGGGCCGCGGGGTAATTCTTGGCCTCGACGACCTCGCGGTATTTCGGGAGGATCTCGGCGGTATCATCCGAGGGCGAGTAATCGCGGGCCGGGGTGGTTTGCGCCCGGGCCGGGGCCGCCAGCAGGCTGGCGCCGAGCAGGGCGAGGGTGAGGCGGAGCGGAGGGGAAATGAATTTCAACATGGCTGGCCTGCGATGTTATTTGCTGTCCTCGAGGTTGAACTCGATGAGCTGGGAGACGTGGACGTTCACCGCGCGGCCGCCCTTGCGGCCCGGCTTGAACTTCCATTTTTGCACCGCCTGCATGGCGGGCTGCTCGAATTCGCGGTGGGAGGAACGGATGACCTGGGTCTGGATGACGTCGCCGTTGCTGCTGATGATGAATTCAACCACCACCTCGCCGCTGATGCCGGCCCGGCTCATCTCGTAGGGATAGGTCGGCTGGGGCTGGACGCGGGCGACGGGCTTCTGGTCCAGGTTGTTGATGTCGAAGAGATCCTTGATGCCCTTGCCGAAGTTCGCGCCGGGCTTGATGACGGGGATGTTGATGGCGCTGTTGGAGACCACGAGGCCGGGCGGGGGCGGAGGGGTCAGGGGCTGGGTGAAGGCGTCGACGGGCACGATCGACGGCATGTCCACCAGGCTGGGCGGGGCCAGCACGTTCTGCTGCTGCTCGTCCTGAATCTCTTCCACCTTTTCCGGCTTGTCCTCGTCCAAGGGCGGCATCTCGAACTGCATGACGGCCTCTTTCTTCTCCGCGGCCCGGTGCACGGGCGCGGGCTTGCGGTTGAAGCCGAAGAGGAAGGTGACATGCAGCAACACCGAAACCAGAATGCCAATGATCAGGTCCTTGTTCATCGTGGAGTGGCTTATTTGCCGGTCGGGCGGGTGCGGGTTTCGACCGAGAACTTGGTGATGCCGGCCTTGCGGACCTCATCGAGGATGCTGACGGTGGTGCCGAAGCGGGCCTTCTCGTCGCCGGCGATGAGGATGCGGGGGTCTTCCGTCTGGCTCTTGTAGTAGGCGATGCGCGAGGGCACCTCGCTCGGGTCGATCAGCTCCTTGTTCCAGAAGATGGTGCCGGCCTCCGAAACCTGGATGGTCACCGGCTCGGCCGGCTTGTCCTGGGGGTTCTGAGGGGTGCCGACGGGCAGGTCGACCGGCACCGACTGGATGCGGTTGAGCGAGAGGGTGAAGAGGACGAAAGTCGCGAGCAGGAAGAAGATGACGTCGATGAGCGGGATGATCTCAATGCGCGCCTTCTTGCGGACCGGGACTTTGACTTTGATGCCTTCCATGGTGGGACTGCTGGTAGGAGTAGATACGCGCGAAACGGCGGAAGATTAGGGGAAAGGGCGGGCGGGAGGCCTCAGCGGACGTGCGTTTCGATGTAGATCTTGGTGAAACCGGCCTTGCGGGCCTCGTCGAAGACGTACACCGCCTGGGCGAAGAAGGCGCGCTCGTCGCCGTTGATCAGGATGCGCCCCTCGGGCTCCTGCAGGTGGAACTGCTGCAGGCGCTGGATGAACTCCTCGAGCGTGATCAGGTCCTTGTTCCAGCCGATGGCGCCCTCGTCTGTGATGCTGATCGTGGCGGTGCCGGCGGGATCGCGCGGCTCGCTGGTCGCGGAGACCGGCAGCTGGACGCTCGTGATGCCGTTCGATTTGTTGAGAGAAAGGGTGAACAGGACGAAGGTCGCGAGCAGGAAGAAGATCACGTCAATGAGCGGGATGATCTCAATGCGGGCTCTCTTGGTGCCACCGGGGCCTGTTCCACCACCACCACCGTGCATACAGTTAGTGTTTGAAGGTTAAAGTCGGGCGAGGGCGCCGGCTCAGTGGCCGGAGACCTGGTCGGACTTGTTGAGGATGATCTCGAGCGAGTTGGAGGCGTCCTCGACTTCGTGGCGGGCTTCATCCAGGCGGGCGTTGAGATAGTTGAAGGGCAGCAGGCCCGTGATGGCGATGGCCAGGCCGCAGGCGGTGGCGATGAGCGCCTCGGCCACGCCGCCGGTGATCTGGCCGGCCGCCGCGGCGATGTCGCCGCCGGTGAGGGCGCCGAAGGTGTTCATCATGCCCGTGACCGTGCCGAGGAGGCCGAGCAGCGGGGCGGCCGTGATGCAGGTGTCGAGGGTGGGGAGGCCCTGGCTGAAGCGCTGCATCTCCTGGTTGGCCGCGCGGGTGAAGGCGTTGCCGAGCGAGTGCTCCTTGTGCGTGATGGCATAGACCAGGATGCGGGCAACATAGTCGGGACTCTTCTTGCCGAGCTCGACGGCGCCGTCGATGTCGTTGGCCTCGACGCGCTCCAGCATCTTCTCGACCACCTCGGGCTGGCGACGGCTGTTTTCCCGGAAGATGAAGATCAGGCGTTCCATGACCACGGTGATGAGGAGGAACGAAAGGAGGAGGATCGGCCACATCATGAACTTGCCGTCATGGAACAGTTCCAGGGCGGTCTTGTGCATGAGGAGCTCGAGCGCGAGGGGCATGGGTGCGGTGATCATAATGCAGTAGGAGGATTAAGTTGACGGGATGAAAGGAACCGGAAGGGGATGGGCCGGGGGTCAAGGAACGTCACCGGCACCACCGGATGGCCGGAAGGGGGAGGGAAGTGTGAGGGACCGGACGCAAGAGGTGTGGGGGAAACCGTGCCGGCATCAGCTAGAAGTGTGCCGTAGGGGATTACATCTATGACCTAGAAACATTTTCAGAAGGCAAATGGTGCTGAGAATCACTTTGGGCTGTCAATGCGCTTTCTTCACCGGCGCGAAAAAAAACAGCGCACATATTGAAGCGGAACTGCGCAGAAATTGTTGGCTGCCCGACTAGGAGTCGAACCTAGACAAAACGAGTCAGAGTCGTTTGTGCTACCATTACACCATCGGGCAGTGGACAACAAAAAGGGGCGCGGCGGCAAAGGGATGCCGGGCCCGGCCCGGGGCACCGGCTGAAACCGGCCGGCCGGCCCGGAGCTCGGCCGAGCGATGGCTGGAGCCGGCGATGGGATTCGAACCCGCAACCGCCTGTTTACAAAACAGGTGCTCTACCGTTGAGCTACGCCGGCAAGGCGCGCTGCGCGCATATGGCCAAAGGGACTGGGAAAAAACAGGATTTGGTGGCTCCCCGGGGACTCGAACCCCGAACCAATTGATTAAGAGTCAACTGCTCTACCATTGAGCTAGGAAGCCGTCAAAAATAGGAGTGGGCAAACGTTATTATCCCCATGGGCTTGTCAACCCCATTCCCGGATTTCGCGCCCACCGCCGTTTTCCCTCTGAAAACCGGCGCCGGACCCGCGCCGGTTTCAGCCGGTCCCGCCGGTCCATGCGGGCACGGCGAGTTCGGTCAGCAGCCGAAAGCCGGGCGGCGCGGCCAGCAGCCGCGGCACCACGTTGATCAGGGCCGCGATCGTCGCGTCGTCGCCCGCCACGCCGCCCTCCACCACGACGTTGAGATCCGGCCGGCCCCGGATCGCGATCACGTCGCGCGGCTCCGGCGCCCCGAGAAACATTTTCAGGTCCAGCACGATCCGTTCCCGCCCGGCCTCCGTGCCCGTCACCCGCTGGTGGATCCCGCACGTCTCGCCGGCTGCGACCGCGAAATGGGCGGTGGCGATCGCCCGCGCGGCCACGACCGGTTCGGCGCTCGCCGTGAGCTCATCCAGTTTCCAACCCAGCGCCTGCGCGACGAGCGCGGCCGACTCGCGCAGGCCCGCGTGGCCGGCCGACCCCGCGGCCAGCTTCAGGCGGAATTCCTCCGGCGCCTGCCCGCTGCCGATCTTCGCCTGCAACGGCTGCCGGCGCGTCGCGGCATCGACGATGCGCTCCACCCGGATGTGGTCCACCACGCGGCAGACGCCGGTCAGGCAGACCGGCAGCAGGTCCATCACGAACCCCGGATTCACCCCCGTGGCCACCAGCCGTGCCTTGGCATGGAGACAGAGCACGTTCAGCTCCTGCGCGAGCGCAGGCGAGCGCAGCGCCGGGAAAATCAGCTCCTCGCAGGTCGAGGCCACGGCGAGACCGAGCTCAAGCGCCGGGCGGATCTGCTGCCACGTGGCCGCCGCGCTCGACGTCGCCGTGTGCAGGATCACCTCCGGCTGCGTCTCAAGGAAAAGCGCCTCCAGCGTCGGGCACAGGCTAAGTCCGTCCAGCTGGGGCAGCCCGGTCAGCTCGACCAGCGACCGGCCGTATTTTCCGGGATCGTTGTCCACTGCGCCGACGATCTCGATCCACGGCTGCGCCGCGGCGAACCGGAGCGACTCCCGCCCGATCGGGCCCAGGCCGAACTGCGCCACCTTGATCCTCTTCATGCCCGGCATTGAGGGCCGGCGGGCCCGGGATGTAAAGCCCGCCGCCGCCGCCCGCCCGTCGGCGGCCCGGAGCCTGCCGGAGGGCAGCGGGTTAGGGGAGCTGGCCGCCGGGACGCCACTTTGTCGGACAAAAAACTTGCCAAGCGTGCGGGCCTCCTCTGTTTTCCTCCGCTCTCCTCATGCAAAAGACCAAAAAGTCCGTTGCCAAGCGCTTCAAGATATCCGGCACGGGTAAGCTGATCCGCCGCACGCCCGGTTTCCGTCACCTGCTGGCCGCGAAGAGCACGAAGTCCAAGCGACGTGCCTCCCGCGACAAGCTCGTGGCCCCCGGCCATGCCGCGCCGCTCCTCCGCTGCCTGCCCACCGGTCTCCGGTAAGCTGACGCGCCATCCACAATCCGCCAGGCGGGTGAATCCTAACGAGACGACCCGCCGGCCCTAAAACCACCAAATAACATGCCTCGTGTCACCAATGCCCCCGCGTCGCGCAAGCGCCGCAAGAAAGTCCTGAAATACGCCAAGGGCTATTTCGGCAACAAGTCCAAACTCTTCCGCTACGCCAAGGAAGCGGTCCAGCACGCCTGGCAGTACGCCTACATCGACCGCAAGAAGAAGAAGGCCAACATGCGCGGCCTCTGGATCGTGCGCCTGAACGCCGCCTGCCGCGAGGCCGGCATCAGCTACAGCCGCTTCATTGAGGGCCTCAAGGCCGCCAACATCCAGCTCGACCGCCGCCAGCTCTCCGAGCTCGCGATCACCGACGCCGTGGCCTTCGCCAGCCTCATCAGGCAGGCCCAGGCCGCGCTGCAGGCCAAGGCCGCCGCCGCCAAGGCCTGAGCGGACACGAGCCGTTGCAGGCTCGCCTTCCGGTCCCCGGACCGTTTCTTTGAAGGACGGGTCTCCCCGCGAGCCCCGTCCTTTTTATTTTCCCATGGAAGCCACCCTCACCGCCCTCCTCGCCAAGGCCTCGGCCGAGCTCGCCGCGCTCCCGACGCGCGCCGACTTCGAGGCGGCCAAGGCCCGCTTCGTCGGCCCTCACGGCGAGCTCACCGCCGCGATGAAGCAGATGGGCGCCGTGCCCAAGGACCAGCGCCCCGCCCTCGGCCGGCTCATCAACGAGACCAAGGCGCAGCTGCAGGCGCAGCTCGACGCCGCGCTGGCCCGCATCGAGTCGGCCGAGATCGCCGCCCGGCTCGGCCCCGCCATCGACCCGACGCTCCCGCCGCCCGACCCCGGCCCCGGCACCTACCATCCGCTCACCCTCGTCCGCGAGGAGATGTGCCGCATCCTGCGCAAGGCGGGCTTCACCGTGGTCGAGGGGCCCGAGGTCGAGACCGAGTACTACTGCTTCGACGCCCTCAACACCCCCGCCGACCACCCGGCGCGCGACGCCCAGGACACGTTCTATTTCCCCGGCAAGGCGCGATTCGCCAGCGTCACCAAGAAGGTGCCCGAGGAGAAATACCTGCTCCGCACCCACACCTCGTCGGTCCAGATCCGCACGATGCTGAAGGGCGAGCCGCCCATCCGCATCGTGTCGCCGGGCCGTGTCTACCGCCGCGACACCTCTGACGCGACCCACAGCGCCAACTTCCACCAGATCGAGTGCCTCTACGTCGACCGGAACGTCACCGTCCGCGACCTGAAGGCGCTGCTCGACTACATCTTCGCCTCGCTGCTGGGGAAGGACACCAAGACCCGCTTCCGCCCGCACTACTTCGGCTACACCGAGCCGAGCTTCGAGGTGGATTTATCCGCCCGGCACCTGCCCAAGGTGAACAAGGACTGGATCGAGATCGGCGGCTGCGGCCTGGTCGACCCCGCGGTCTTCGAGGGCGTCGGCTACGACCCCGCCGTCTGGACCGGCTACGCCTTCGGCATGGGCCTCGAGCGCCTCGCGATGCTGATGTACGGCATCGATGACATCCGCTATTTCTACCAGAACGACCTCCGCTTCCTGAAACAATTTGCCTGAAGCAACCGCCCGCGGATCACGCGAATTCACGCCAATCAAAATTCCCCCCCCTGCGCGTTGATTCACGTCCTTAGCGGGCCTCCTCTCCTTCAATGAAAATCAGCCGCAACTGGCTCAGACAATACGTCCGGATCTACGCCTCGGCCGAGGAGCTGAAGAACGCCATCACCTTCCTCGGCTTCGAGGTCGAGGGCGTGGTCAGCACCGGCCTGCCGCCGCTGGCGCACGTGGTCGTCGGCGAGATCCGGACGCGGGAGAAGCACCCCAACGCCGACAAGCTTTCCGTCTGCACGGTCGACGTCGGCCCCGCCCACGGCGGCCTGCGCACCATCGTCTGCGGCGCGCCCAACTGCGACGTCGGGAACCGCGTGCCCGTGGCGCTGCCGGGCGCCGTCCTGCCGGGCGATTTCAAGATCAAGCCGTCCAAGATCCGCGGCCAGCCGTCCGACGGCATGCTGTGCGCCGCCGACGAGCTCGGCCTCGGGGACGACCACGCCGGCCTGCTGCTGCTCGACCCGGCCGCGCCGATCGGCGCGCCGCTGAACGAGGTCCTGCCCGAGGGGGACACCGTGTTCGACCTCGAGGTCACGCCCAACCGGCCGGATGCGCTCTGCCACCTGGGCATCGCGCGCGAGCTGGCGGCCTGGCTCAAGTACGACGTCCAGTTTCCCGCGATCAGGTTCAACGGCTTGCCCGCCGGCGACCCGCGCCCCGACCTCCTCGCCGGCATCCGCGTCGACGCCCCCGAGGACTGCCCGCTTTACGTCGGCATCGCCGTGACCGGCGTGAAGGTCGGCCCCAGCCCGGCGTGGATGCAGGAGCGCCTGAAAGCCGTGGGCCTGCGCCCGGTCAACAATCTCGTCGACGCCGGCAACTACGTCATGCTCGAGCTCGGCCAGCCGCTGCACGTCTTCGACGCGAAAAAAATTCACGGCCGCCAGATCGTCGTCCGCCGCGCCGCCGACGGCGAGAAGCTCGTCACGCTCGACGGCAAGGAGCGCCTGCTGAACAGCCGCATGCTCGTTATTGCCGACGACACCGCGCCCCTCGTCATCGCCGGCCTCATGGGCGGCGCCGGCGCCGAGGTCGACGCCACCACCACCGACATCGTGCTCGAGGCCGCCTATTTCCGGCCGCAGTCCGTCCGCTGGACCGCCAAACGCCTCGGCCTTGCGTCCGATTCCTCCTACCGCTTTGAGCGCGGCGTCGACCCGCACGGCACGCTCGAGGCCGCGTACCGCGCCATCGACCTCATCCTGGAATCCGCGGGCGGCACCGTGGCCGGCCCGGTCATCCAGGTCGGGGGCGACCGGCCGTGGCAGCGCGAAATCAAGGTCACGCCCGACTACATCCGGGCCCGCCTGGGCTTCACGATCAGCGACGACGACATCCGGCACTCGCTCGAGGCGCTCAACCTGGCCATCACGGGCGAAAGCCATGCCGGCGCCACCTTCGAGTGGACGGTGCGGATCCCGAGCTACCGCACCGACCTCGACCGGCCGATCGACCTGGTCGAGGAGGTCCTGCGCATCTACGGCACCGACCGGGTGCCGCCCGCGCCCTGCTGCGGTCCCGCGCTGGTGGATGGCGACGACGACCCGATCGTCGTCTTCAACCGCGGGGTCTCCGCGTACCTGGTCGGCCAGCGCTTCCACGAGGTGGTCAACTATACCCTGCGGTCGCGGCAGGAACTCGCGACGTGGGTCTCGGCGACCGCGGCCGAGGAACTGGCCCTGGCGAATCCGTTCGTCGACGACCAGTCGCACCTGCGGCCCACGCTGGTGCTGGGCCTGCTGGAAACACTCCGGCTGAACCAGTCCCGCGGCGTGCCCGCGGCGCAGCTTTTCGAAACCGGCCGGGTGTTCACGGAAGCCCACGGCACCGTGCAGGAATGCGTGGGCGCCGCGTTTCTGCTCTGCCACAACCCGAAGGACCGGTCCTGGCTGCCGCGGCCGGCGCCCGATTTCTACGCGGTGAAGCAGCACCTGGAGATCCTCGCGGCGCAGGCCGGCATTGACCTGGCCGGCGCCGGACTGGTGCCCGTGCGCGGCGCATTCTGGGGCTGGCAGGAAGGCCATTCCGCGGCCGCCGGGGAGATGGCGGCCGGGTGGACCGCCCGCTTCGGCCTGCTCAACCTCGCCATGGTCCGCGCCGCGGGCGTCGAGGGCACGGTGTGGGCGGGCATGCTGGCGGTCCTGCCGGCCCGGCTCGCGGCCGCGGCCGGCCGCCCGCGTTACCAGCCCTTCAGCCTGTTTCCGGCGGCGCTGCGCGACATCGCGCTCGTGGTGGATGCCCTGCGGCCGGCAGCGGAAGTCCGGGCCGCCGTGCGGCAGGTGGCCCAGGCCGCCACCGGCGGCGCCTTCGCCGTCGAGGCGGTCGAGGTCTTCGATGTCTACCAGGGGCCGGGGCTGCCCGCGGGCAGGAAGAGCGTGGCCTTCGCGCTGTCGTTCCGCTCGGCCGGGCGGACCCTGACGGACGAGGAGACCAACGCAGTTTTCGCCAAGATCCTCACGGGCATCGCCGCCGACGGCACGATGACCGTGCGCGCCTGAGCGGTCACGCGACCAGCTGCGCGAGGAATTTTCGCACGTCGATCGGCACGCTCTTCGGCAGGTTGGGCACGGCCAGGCAGAACAGCCAGCGCACCTCCTCCTGCTGCAGCTCGGTGAGCCGGCTGAACGGCGCCGCGGAGATTTTCTTGCCCACGTTCTTGGCGGGGCTGATGCCATAGGTCTCCAGCTCGGTCATGCCCGCACCCCAGCGGACGCCAAAATCGTTCATCCGGAAATCGAAGCTGTGGATGGCATGGCCCGTTTCCTGCCGCCAGACGGTGAGCAGGGCGTCGCCGTCGTTCTTGTACTGCTCCTTGACCAGGCCCGGGGTGTCCTGGCGGACCTTCTTGGTGTCCACGGGCACCAGGGAGGCGCCGATTGCCACGGGCTCGAGCACCTGGAGGAAGGCCTTCTGCGTGTTGAAGTCCGGGAATTTGAAGGCGACCCCGCAGAGCACGTACTGGGGATAGGACCGCAGGTGGGCCACGGTGCCGGGCAGCTCGAGCAGGTAGCTGTCGAGGCTGAACTTGAACCAGCACGGCTCGCCGCGGATCGCGATCGCGGCGGAATGCATCTGCATGCTCGCGCCGGTGGCGGAGATGTTGACGAGCCGGCCGGACCAGTCCTGGCCCTTGTCGTCATTGAGGATGGGATGGCCCTCCCCGTCGTGCCCGATGAGCGTCACGATGGACTTGAACGGGAACGGGTGGCCGACGGTGTAGCGCACCGCGCCGCGTTTGTCCAAGGCCTTGACCGACTCTTGGGAGAAGTTCAGGATCTTTTTGAAGAAAAGCACGGGAAAAGGGTTAACGACAACTCCCGCCGGTTCAAGCGCTCTTCAGCGGGCGGGACGGACCGGGCCCGCCGGGCCGGTGTTTTTGCCGGTTGCCAAGCGTTGGTTCAGCCCCTGTTTTATCGGCGCATCAGCCCCGATCATGAACCCGGAACCGGAATTTAATATCGAATATGTGGCGAACCTCGCCCGGCTCGCGCTCACGGAGGCGGAGCGGCGGCAGTTCTCCCGGCAGCTGGGTGACATCCTGCACTACGTCGAGAAGCTGAAACAGGTGGACGTGGCGGGGGTCGAGCCCATGGCGCATGCCTCGCCCGTCTTCAATGTCTGGCAGGCCGACGTGGCGCGCCCCGGGCTCCCGGTCGGGGCGGCGCTCCGCAACGCCCCCGCCCAGCGCGACGACCAGGTCGTGGTGCCCCGGGTCGTGGAGTAGGCCATGGCTGACGACCTGATCTTCCAGCCGGCCGCCGCGCTCGCGGCGCTGCTCGCCGCGCGCAAAATCTCGGCGGTCGAGCTGCTCCAGGCCTTTGCCGCCCGGACCGCCGCCGTCGACGGCCGCGTGCGGGCGTTCAACTCCCGCGACGAGGCCGGGGCGCTCGTGCTCGCCGCCGCGGCCGACGCCCGCCGCGCCGCCGGACAGTCACGCGGCCCCCTCGACGGCATCCCCGTCGGCTTCAAGGACGTCATCGCCGTCGCCGGCCAGCCGCTCACCTGCTCGAGCCGGATGCTCGCGAACTTCGTCTCGCCCTACGACGCCACCGTCACGACCAGGCTCAAGGCCGCGGGGGCGATCCCCTGGGGCCGGCTCAACCTGGACGAGTTCGCCATGGGTTCCTCGACGGAGAATTCCGCCTTCGGGCCGACGGCCAACCCGTGGGACCTCACGCGCGTGCCGGGCGGCAGCTCGGGCGGCTCGGCGGCGGCCGTGGCGGCGGGCGAAACGCCGCTCGCGCTCGGGTCCGACACCGGCGGCTCCATCCGCCAGCCGGCCGCCTTCTGCGGCCTCGTCGGGCTGAAGCCGACCTACGGACTCGTGTCGCGCTACGGGCTGGCGGCGTTCGCCTCGTCCCTCGACCAGATCGGCGCCATCGCCCACACGGTCGGGGATGCCGCGCTCCTCCTTGGCGCCATCGCCGGTTACGACGAGCGCGACTCGACCTCGTTTCGGGTCGAGATCCCGGATTACCGCGAGGAACTGGCGCAGCGTCCCGGCCCGTGGCGGCTGGGGGTGCCGAAGGAGTTTTTTGGCGCAGGTCTCGACCCCGAGGTCGGCGCCGCGGTGCGGGCGGCCATCGAATATTACCGCCAGGCCGGCTGCGAAATCCGGGAGGTGTCGCTGCCGCTCACCGCGGAACACGCCATCGCGGTCTACTACCTGATCGCCACGGCGGAGGCGTCGTCCAACCTCGCGCGCTACGACGGCGTCCGCTACGGCCACCGCTCGGCGGCGGCGACCGACGCCATCGACCTCTATGCGCGGTCGCGGGCGGAGGGCTTTGGCGAGGAGGTGAAGCGCCGCATCATCCTCGGCACGCATGTGCTCAGCAGCGGCTACTACGACGCCTATTACCTGCGCGCGCAGAAGGTCCGCACGCTGATCCGCGGCGAGTTCCTGCGCGTCTTCGCGGACTGCGACGCCCTGCTGTCGCCGACGGCGCCGACCGCGGCGTTCAGGCTCGGCGAGAAGGTCGCCGACCCGCTCGCGATGTACCTCAACGACATCTACACCATCGGCGTGAACCTCGCGGGTTTGCCCGCGATTTCGATCCCCTGTGGATTCACGACGGGCGGGCTGCCGATCGGCCTGCAGGTCATCGGCCAGCCGTTCCAGGAGGCCCGGCTGCTCGCGATCGCCCAGGCCTACGAGCAGGGCCACGGGTGGTCACAGCGCCATCCGGCACTGTGACGTAGTGAGCATCGAGTAGCGAGTAGCGAGCATGAATAAACAAAACCACCCGAGCGACCATCTCTACCCGCCACCCGCTACCCGCGGCTCGCTACTTTCCTCACCATGAACTACGAAGCGGTCATCGGCCTCGAGGTCCACGTCCAGCTCACGACGGCGTCCAAGATGTTCACGCGCGTGGCCGCCGGGTATGGCGAGCCGCCGAACACCCTGACCGACCCCGTGGTGCTGGCGCTGCCCGGCGCCCTGCCGGTTATGAACCAGGCGGCCCTGGACCTGATCATCAAGGCCGGCCTCATGCTTGGCTGCGACATCGCACCCGTCTGCAAATGGGACCGGAAGAATTACTTTTATCCCGACTCGCCGAAGAACTACCAGATCTCCCAATACGACCAGCCCATCTGCCTGCGCGGCGCGGTGGAGATCGAGCTGCCCGGCGCGGCGCGCAACGTCATGGGCGCGCACCGGCAGGTCCCGCTCACGCGCATCCACCTCGAGGAGGACGTCGGCAAGCTCACCCACGGGGCGCACGAGTCGCTCGTCGACTTCAACCGCGCGGGAACGCCGCTGATGGAGATCGTGTCGGAGCCGGCGCTGCATAGCGCCGAGGAGGCGTTCGCCTTCCTGACCTCGCTGCGCCTGACGCTCGTGCAGGGCGGCATCTCCGCCTGCGACATGGAGAAGGGCCAGCTGCGCTGCGACGCCAACATCTCGATCCGACCCGCCGGTGAAACCCGGCTCGGCACCAAGGTCGAGCTGAAGAACCTCAATTCCATCTCGTTTGTCCGCGACGGCATCGCCCTCGAGATCCGCCGGCAGACCGCGGTGCTCGCGGCCGGCGGCACCATCATCCAGGAGACCCGCCAGTATGACGGCGAGGCCGGCACCTCGACCGCGATGCGCTCGAAGGAGATGGCGCACGACTACCGGTATTTTCCCGATCCCGACCTCATGCCCGTCCGGGTGGACGAGGCGTGGCAGGCGCGGATCCGCGCCACGATCTCCGAGCTGCCGTTCGACCGGCAGCGGCGGTTCTTCGAGCAATACCAGCTGCCCTACACGGTCACGGCGGTGCTCGTGCCCGAGCGGGAACTGGCCGATTTTTTTGAGGAAACGGCCACGCTGTGCGGCCAGCCCCAGGCGGCGGCCAACTGGATCGCCAACGACCTGCTCCGCGAGCTGGCGGTGGCGGCGGCGCCGCTGGCCGCCAGCAAGGTCCGTCCCGCGCACGTCGCCGCGCTCGTGCAGCTCGTCGCGGCGGGCGTGCTGTCCAGCACCGGGGCGAAGGAGGTCTTCCACGCCATGTTCCAATCGGGCGAGATGCCCGGGGTGATCGTCGAGCGCCTGGGCCTGAGGCAGTCCACGGACACCGGCGAACTGGAAAAATGGGTCGCGGATGCGATCGCGGCGAACCCCAAGGCGGTCGCCGAATTCAAGGCCGGCAAGGAACAGGCGATCAACGCCGTGAAGGGCGCGGTCATGAAGACCTCCAAGGGCAAGGCCAACCCCAAGCTGGTCGACGAGACCGTCCGCCGGCAGATCGGGTAGACATGCTGGCGCCCCGGCAACCCCGCGGTGGGGCCGCCCCGCGGGCCGGCCCCAGCTAACCAGGGCATATCAATTAATATCATGGCCAATCGCTCTTCCTGGGTCGGGCTGGACTTGGTCCAGTCATGTCTGGGCTGGCAGGGCGAGGAGCGGCTGCACCAAGGTGCAGCCCTGCAGCAATCGGCTACACTATTATTTAATCCCAAACGATGCAGTTGAAAAAGGGTCACCGTCTGGGAAGTGATTGGTGTTAATGAAGACAATCCAATCAGTAGGCGACGGCCCGCTCCACCAAACGGTGACCGCGGGATTTGAGTTCAAAAGTGGCGGGAAAGCAATCGCGGTGGAGTTTACCGAGCAGCAGCTCAGTGCCCACGCCGGACGGCGACTTTCTGGGCTTGGCTGCATGGCAAACGCTGGGGGGCACAGTTGGCGGCGGCGTTGCCGCACCCGCCGCCGCAGTCCAACAACAGTCTCCAGCCGCGGGAGAAGGCGCTGGCTTTTGTCCACGGCCTGTTGGGCGAGGCGCGCAAGCTCACGCACGTGGCGTATTTCCGGCGCGATCCCCTGGTGCCGGAACTCTTGGGCATCCGCCGGGTGGCCAGCCAGTCGACCCTGTCGCGTTTCTTCGCCGGGTTTCGCTCAGCGGGAGCGAACCTGGCCTGTTTCCGACCGTTGTGGCGCTGGGGACTGGAGCGATTACCAAGCCGGCAGGGCGGTTATGCCTTGGATCTGGACTCGACCCGACTGCTCCACGACGGGGAACGTCAGCAAGGCGTCTGCGTCGGCTACACCCGTGAAGGACTCCGGCCCTGTCTGCATCCGTTGCTTGCCGTCATTGCCGAGGTGCGCCTGGTGGCGCAACTGTGGCTGCGTTCGGGCAACGCGCCCTGTGCGAGCAACGCCGTGGCGTTCTTCCAGGAACTGTGGACGAACTGGCCACGACACCTGCGGCTGCGCGTGGTCCGGGCGGACAGCGGTTTTTGCACGCCCGAGCTGCTGGAGCTGTGGGAACGATTGCGCCTGCCCTATATCGTCGTCGGCAAACTGACGCGACCGGTGCAAAGCCTGCTGCGCTACGATCTGGTCTGGCAGCCGAGTGAAGTGTTTGGACTCGATGTGGCCGAGTGCGACTATCAGGCCTTCGGCTGGCCGCACCCCCGGCGGCTGATCCTGCTGCGGCACCGGTTGGCGGAACGTCCGGACGCCGGCGGCAAAAAGCTCTTCGAGCTGCCCGGTTATGTGTACCAAGTCCTCGTCACCAGCCTCCCGCGCCACCAAGGCGCGCTCAGCGTCTGGCGGGACTATAACGGCCGGGCCGACTGCGAAAACGTGATCAAGGAACTCCAGCAAGGCTTTGCCCTGCCGACGCTCTGCCTGGCGTCGTTTTGGGCCACCGAGGCGGCCTTGTCGCTGGCGACACTCACCTACAACCTCACCGTCCTCTTCCAGCGGCATCTCGGCTGGCAGACCAAGGTCACCATCCACTCCCTGCGCTTCTGGCTGTTCCGCTCACCCGGCATCATCGCTCATCCTGCCGGCAAGACCACGATCAAACTCGCCGTGCCACCCCGCGAACACGACTGGTGGTCCCGGCTCTGGGAGAAGATCCTCAGCCCCGTTCCCAACTGCCATGCAGTCGAGAATCGCCCAGCGTTTGCTCACTAAAACCTGACCTCCACTGCATCGTTTGGGTTAATATGCCTAGCCCGCCGTCGCGAACCGCAGCAGCAGCGCGCGGACGTCGTCGGGCACGGCCGGGGAGAGGTTGGGCGCGATCCAGCGGAAAAGCTGGCGCATCTCATCCTGCAGCCCGCCCGTGGGGTCGAGGACCGGATGGGTCAGCCGGGCCTTATGCTCCGGGTCCGGCTCGAGCGTATAGGCCTCAAGCACGCCGGTGGCGGTCATGGCCCGGCAGAAACAATCCTCCAGCTGGAATTCGAAGCTGTGCAACGGCGTGCCCATCGTCATGGCCAGCCAGACGGTCAGCACGGAGTCCGAGTCGCCGCGGTAGACCTGCTTGATGAACTGCGGCTCGTTCTGGACGATCCGTTCCGCCGGCACCGGCTGCAGCGACTGGCCGATGGCGACGGGCTGCAGGAGTTGCAGGTAGGCCTTCTGCAGCGGGAAATCGTCGAAAGCCAGCCCGAGGCCGCAATACAGGCCATTTTCCCGGGGCAGGAGGTGGGCGAGGCGGGCCGGGATGTCCAGGCGGTGCCGGTCCAGTTCGAACCGCGCGCGGACGGACTGGCTGGCGGTCACGGGGTGTTCGCGGCCGAGCAGGAGGCCGACCCCGTTGCCGGAGAGGTTCTGGATCACGCCCCGACATTCTCGGCCGCCGAGGTTCAGCGTGGCCCGGAGCGGGAAGGCCGGGCCGGGGGTGTAGCGCCGGTTGAGCCGGTGGTCGAGTCGGACCACCTGCTCCGGTTTGAAATTGAACAGCCGCCGGAAAATCTGCACGGGATCAAGGTTGTCGGGCCGTCAATCGAGGAAGCCCTGCAGGAAGGTGCGGATGTCGCCCGGCACCTCCTTGGGCAGGTTGAGCATTGTCCAGCGGAAGAGCTGGCGGATCTCGCCGTCGATCGCGCCGCGCAGCCGGCCGGTCGGGGCGCGCTTGCCCTTGCCGGGGTGCTCCAGCTGCTGGCGGGTCGACAATTGCATCACGCCCACGGTGGTGTCACCGCGCACGGCAAAATCATCCATCAGCCACAGGAAGCTGGCCAGGTCCCCCGTCGCATCATACTGCCGCCAGACCAGGAGTGAGGTGCCCGGCGTGCCCGTGAAGGCCAGCTTGAACATGGTGGGATCATCCTGGGGGACCTCCTCGGGCGGCACGGGCCGCAGGGCGCTGCCGAGCACGATGGGCTGGAGCAGCTGGAGGAAGGCTTTTTCCGATTCGAGGTTTTCGAATTTCGCCATCAGCCCCAGCCGGCAGCCGACCGGCAGGGTTTTCAGGTGCGCGATCCTACAGGGGAACTCCATCCACAGGTCGTCGATCATCAGGTGCAGCTTGGCATCGGCCCCGACGGTGTACGAGGGTCCCGCCACCTGCAGGCCGGCGCCGCCGGGGGAGAGGTCCAGCAGCCGGGCGATGCGCGGCTCGCCCGCGACGTCGATCGTGGCCTGGAGGGGGAAATTCCGGCCGGGCGGGTAGCGCCGCTCGCGCCGCTGCTCCTTTTGCCGGGCCAGGCTTTCCTTGAAGTCTAGAATCCGGTCGAACAATGGCACGGGAACCTGCTAGCGCTGTTCGCGGGATAAAACAAGCCCGGGCTGGGCATCGGGCCAATCATCTCCCGGGACTTGCACTGGCCGGTCATCTGGCTACGCTGCCGTCATGAAACGCGGGGACAATGAGCACGCCATGACCCGACGTGACGTCTTGAAGATACTTGGCGCCGGGGTGGCGGTGGCCGGGCTGGGCCTCGGCCGGGTCACGGCGGCCGAAGCGACTGCGCCCGCCCGCCTGACTTGGGATCTGCCGAAGCTGCCATATGCCTACGATGCGTTGGAGCCATATTTTGATGCGAGGACGATGGAGATCCACCTCACCAAGCACCACCAAGCCTACATCACGAATGCGAAGAATCTGCTCGAGGGCCACCCGGACCTGTTCGCGCGCGGGCCGACGGCTCTGGTCCGCGACCTCGCCAGCCTGCCGGAGCCAATCCGCCAGGGCCTGCGCAACAATGCCGGCGGCCATGTCAACCACAGTTTTTTCTGGCAGGTGATCGGACCCGGCGCCGGCGGGGAGCCCGGCGCGGTGCTGGCCGGGGCCATCGCGAAGGACTTTGGCTCGACGGAGGATTTCAAAAAGCAGTTCACCGATGCCGCCCTCAAGCGTTTTGGCAGCGGCTGGACCTGGTTGAGCCTGAAGCCGGAAGGCAGCCTGCTGATCCACTCGACTGCCAACCAAGATTCACCCTTGAGCGACGGCCTGACCCCGCTGCTCGGGCTCGATGTCTGGGAGCACGCCTATTACCTGCACTACCAGAACCGCCGCGCCGATTACATCCAGGCGTTCTGGCACGTCGTCAATTGGCCGCAGGTCGAGGCAAACCATGCCGCGGCGGTGAAAGGCTGACCGGATGACGGCGCACCTGAGGCCGCGGTGGCGTGGGGCCGCGTTGCGATTGAGGCTGGTCCCGTTTGCCGCGGCCTTGGCCGGTTGGATTTGCGCCCATGGGTAAAACCTTTGAAGAAATCGGCCTGCCGGCGGCCCGACACCACCTGTTCCTCTGTGTCGGGCCCGATTGCTGCGCGCCGCAGCAGGGCCTGGCAACCTGGGAGCACATGAAGGCATCGCTGCCGGCCCACGGCGTGCCGGCGTTGCGGACGAAAGCCGCTTGCCTCCGCCGGTGCACGGAAGGTCCGTGGCTGCTCGTTTATCCGGACGGCATCTGGTATTCCTCCGTCACCCCCGAGCGCTTCGAGCGCATCCGGACCGAACATCTCGAGGGCGGCGTGCCGGTCGCGGAGTGGGTGCGGGCCGTGCAGCCGCTGCGAAAATAAAAAAGGCGCGGCCGGGGCCGCGGCAGAAACCAGGGAGGCAACCGATCCTCAGCGGTGCGCCTCGGGGACCGCAATGAGGTTGTTGCGTGCCGGGGCGACCTTCTGGCAGGAGGGACACACGCCGAAGAACTCGACCACATGGCTGATCTCGGTGTAACCGCGGTTCGCCAGCATGCGCTCCATGCCTTCGACCGGAAAATAGTCGATGCGCTCGGTCTGGCCGCAGGTCTTGCAAACGATATGATAGTGGCGCTGCTTGCCGAGGGTGAGTTCGTAAAGGCAGGTGCCGTTGTGCAGGTAGCTGCGCCGGACCATGTCGAGACTCTCGAACGCGGCCAGACACCGGTAAACCGTGACGAGGTCGCACACCCCGGTGCCCATGTCCTGATGGATGCGCTCGATGCTGATGGGACCCTCGTGCTGGAGCAGCGACTCGATGATCGCCACCCGCGGCTTGGTGATGCGCATCTGGGCGTTCCGGATGCGGGCCCGCGCCTCGTTCAAAGCTGAATCAGCCGAGTTGCCAGTATTAGCTGCGGCCAAGGGGTGGTTGGACTGGGTGGCAGCGATCATGTAGGCATGATAATGCAGTAATCCTCTATGATTGCGAGTGGAAGTTTACCTATTTGGCACTTTCCCGGTGTTTTAAATTAAATTCATTAATTCTGCGCCAGCGAAGCACCCCAGTAGGGACCAGTTGAGTGGTTGCGGACTATCCCCGGCTGTGCTAGCCATTGGCTCTGAATTTCATGCAAGACCTTGAATTTAGCGAAATTGTCGGGCTGATCTGCAAGGAGGACGGACGTTTTGACCGCAAGGCCTACAACTTCGTGCGACAGGCGCTCGACAACACGGTCAAGGAGTTGAAGCGCAAAAATCCGGATCGCACCGGCAAGTCCCAGCACGTGACCGGGGCCGAATTGCTGCAGGGCATCCGCACCTATGCGCTCGATCAATACGGCCCGCTGACCAAGACCGTGCTGAACAAGTGGGGCGTCGGGCGCTGCACCGACTTCGGTGACATCGTCTTCAATCTCATCGAGTATAATGTTTTCAGCAAGACGGAGAATGACCGCCGCGAGGACTTCACCGATCTCTATGATTTCGACGAGGCGTTCGTGAAGCCGTTTGCTCCCGGGCGGCCGCGCCGGGCCCGCGGCACGATCGGCACGGGATGAGGCGGTGGCCGCGCCCGCCGTCCGGCCGCTCCCGCGCCACCGCCGCCCGGTCGTCTCCGCCCCGTCCGGCCCGGATGACAATCTGCTTTAAATCCCGCGGCTGATTCCCACCATCCCTCCTTCATGCCCAAGCATATGCCCGCCCGTCCGCGCGATCTCGCCCTGCTCGAGCAACTCTGGCGCGACCCCGTCGAACGCTTCACGCTGCCCAACGGCCTCACGGTCCTGCTCAAGCGCGACCCCGCCGCGCCGGTCAGCTCGGTGCAGGTCTGGGTGAAGACCGGCAGCATCCACGAGGGCGCCGCCCTCGGCGCGGGCCTGTCGCACTACCTCGAGCACATGCTCTTCAAGGGCACGGCGCGCCGCGCGGGCCGCGACATTTCCGCGACGGTGCAGGCCCACGGCGGCTACATCAACGCCTACACGACCTTCGACCGCACCGTCTATTACATCGACATGCCGGCCGAGCACACCGCCGTGGCCATCGACCTGCTCGCCGACGCCGTGCTGCACTCGACCCTGCCGGCGGATGAGGTCGCCAAGGAAAAGGAAGTCATCCTGCGCGAGATCGACATGTGCCTCGACGATCCCGACCAGCGGCTGTCGCAGGCGCTCTTCGAGACGGCGTTCCGCACGCATCCCTACCGCCAGCCCATCATCGGGCACCGCGACGTCTTCGCCGCCAACACGCGCGAGGACCTGGTGGCCTACTACCGCGCCCGCTACGTGCCCAACAATCTCGTGCTCGTCATCGCGGGCGACTTCGACCCGGCCGCGACCCGCGCGGCCATCACGGAACACTTCGGCCCGGCCCCGCGCGTGCGGCTCGCCCCCGTGCTGGTGCCCGACGAACCCGCCCAACTTTCCCGCCGCGACCTGCATCTCGCGGAGGACGTCCAGGTCGCCCGCGCCGGCCTCGGCTGGCAGATCCCCGGCCTCACCCATCCCGACGCCCCGGCGCTGGACATGCTCGCGATGGTGCTCGGCCACGGCGACAGCTCCATCCTGTGGCAGAGCCTCCGGGAAAAGGCGCGCCTCGTCCACACGATCGACGCCATGGCCTGGAGCCCCGGCACCAGCGGCCTGTTCTATGTTTCCTATCTCGCCGACCCCGACAAGCGCGTGGCGGCCGAGCAGGCCATCCTGCGCGAACTGGCCCGGCTCGCGGACCGCGGCCTCAGCGCACCGGCCCTGGCCAAGGCCGTGCGCCAGGCCGTGACTTCCGAGGTCAACATGCGCAAGACCATGTCCGGCCAGGCCTCGCGGCTCGGCGCCGGCGAGGTGGTCGTGGGCGACATCAATTACACCCGCCGGTATTTCGAACGGCTGTCAGCGCTGACCCCCGCCGGGCTCCGGCGGGTGATGCACACCTGGCTCGTGCCCGAGCGGCTCACCGTCGTCTCGTCCAACCCGGCCGGCGCGGGGGGCGGCGCGGGCGCGGCCGCCCCGCGGGCGGCCGCCGTGCCCGACTTCGACGAGATCGCGTTGCCCAACGGCGCCCGCCTGCTGCTGCAGGTCAACCGCCAGCTGCCGAACCTGCACCTGCGGCTCGCCTTCGGCGGCGGATCGATGTTCGAGCCGCCCGGCCGGCGCGGGCTCACCGCGCTCATGGCCACGCTGCTGGCCAAGGACACCGCGCGCCGCACGGCCGAGGAGGTGGCGCGCGCCATCGAGCAGGTCGGCGGCTCGTTCCACGAATTTTCCGGCAACAACAGCTTCGGCCTCGCGGCGGAGGTGCTGCCGGGCGACGCCGGCCTCGCCCTCGGCCTGATGGCGGACGCCGTGCTGCGGCCGGCGTTCCGGCCCGCGCAGCTCGAGATCGAGCGCGCGTCCGCCCTGGCCGCGCTCAAGGAAAGCCTCGATGACGTCGTGACCGTCGGCCGGAAGAAGTTGCGCGCGAAATTCTTCGGTGCCCATCCCTTCGCCACCGAGAGCGGCGGCGACGAGGCCGGCCTCAAGGCCATCCGCGCCGCCGACCTGCGCGCCGGCCACGGCCGGCTGCTGGTGGCCGGCAACGCGGTGCTGGCGGTCGCGGGTGACTTCGACCCGGGCAAGCTCGGACCGAAACTGCGGGCCTTCCTGGCGAAACTGCCGCAGGGCGCGGCGCCGGCGCCGAAGGTGCCGCTGCACGTCGCCGCCGGCGACTTCACCGAGATCCAGCCGCGCCAGCAGGCGATCGTCTTCCAAGCGTTTCCCGGGCCGGGCATCCTCGCCCCCGACTACAACGTCAGCGAAGTCGCCGACGAGCTGTTCAGCGGCATGTCGTCGCACCTCTTCGAGCGCGTGCGCGAGGAGAAGAGCCTGGCCTACTTCGTGCGCTCCAGCCGCATCGTGGGCCTCGACACCGGCATGTTCTATTTCTACGCCGGCACCAGCCCGCAGCGCCACGCGGAGGTCATCGCCGAGCTCGACCTCGAGATCGCCCGCGTGCAGGCCGGCGGGGTGACGGCCGCGGAGCTCTCGCGCTGCCAGACGCGGCTGAAGGCGGGCCGGCGCATGGGCATGCAGACGAACTCCGCGCGCGCCATGCAGGCCTCCCTCAACGCCGTGTACGGCCTGCCGGTCAACGACGGGCGCACCTATGACGCCCGCATCGACGCGGTCACCCTCGCCGCGATCCAGGCGTTCGCGCAGAGATATTTTCAGCGCGCGAGTCGAGTCCAACTCGTAGTGAAACCCTGAGGTTTTTAGTGCCTGAATTTAGGCTGAGGCCGCTCCTTGCCGGCCCGGAATGGCCGCGCCTAGTTTTGTCGCGCCATGAAAGCCACACGTTCCATCCTGATACTCGCGCCGGGTCTGCTGGCGCTTTCGTTCCTGCTCGTCCCGCTGGCCGCCCCCGCCGAGGAGACGGCTCCGGAAAAGAAACTGACCAAGGCGCAGGAAAAGTACGACACCGACAAGGACGGCAAGCTCAGCGACGAGGAAAAGGCCAGGGCGAAGGAAGACACCGCCGCCAAGGCCAAGCTCACGCGCGAGGAGCACCTGAAACAGGCGCTGGCGAAATATGACGCCAACCAGAACGGCAAGCTGGACGACGACGAGAAGGCCCGGATGAAGGCCGACGAGGCGGCCGCCAAGGAGGCCAGGAAGGCGGAGAAGGAAGCCAAGAAGGCGGCGAAGGACGCCGAGGGCAAGTGACCGCCGCCGCCCACGACTGAGCATCCCAGGCCCCGGCCCCAGCGCCGGGGCCTGTTTCTGGAGCGCGGGCGACCCGCCTGCGGGTTTGCGCGGCCATCGCCGCCCGCCTACTTCTTCTCCAGGAAGCCGCCGCTCCACTTGAGCTTGGCGCGCATGACCTCGAAGTGCGAATAGTCTCGCCGCTGGGCGAGCGCGAGCGTGCGGGGCGAAATGGTGATGTCGATCGGCGAGCCCTCGGCCATGACGGTGTTGCGCTGCCCGTCCATTGCCACCAGCAGGAGCGAGTCCTCGCTGCGGTTGAACACCTTCAGCTTCACGTCGTCGCGGAAGATGATGGTGCGGTTGCTCAGCGTGTGCGGGCAGATGGGGGTCATCGCGATCACGCCGGAAGCGGGGTGGATGATCGGGCCGCCGGCCGCGAGATTGTAGGCCGTCGAGCCGGTGGGCGTGGAAAAGATGACGCCGTCGCAGTAATAGTCGGTCACCAGCTTGCCGTTGGCGAAGACCTCGAGCCGGACCAGCCGGGAGTTGGTGGCGTTCTTGATCAGGACGTCGTTGAGCGCGATGTCGCGGTGGCGCGGACCGGTCCGGCAGTCGAGCAGGGCGCGGCGGGCGATGCGGTAGTCGCCGCCAAGCAGGGCCGCGAACTGCGCGCGGGCCTCGTCCGCGGAGAAGGTGGTGAGGAAGCCAAGGCTGCCCTGGTTGACGCCGATGATGGGGATGTCCGCGCGCGTGGCGCCGCGCACCGCGCCGAGGAGGGTGCCGTCGCCGCCGATGACACAGCAGGCGTCGCAGTCTTGGAAGAAGCCGCGCGGCAGCTGGCGCTCGCCGGTCAGCCGGACCTTCCGGGCGCCGGCCTGGCGGGCGATGTCGATCAGCTCCTGCGCGAGCCCGGCGGCGCCCGGTTTTTCCGAGTTGTAGACAAAAGCCAGTCGGCGGAACGGATGCATGGTGGGTTCCCCGCTGATTACGCGGATAAACACGGATATTGGAATATCAATTTATCCGCGTTCATCCGGCTTTGGCGCGGCCCCCGCCCGGTCCAGCCCGAGCAGGAACTCGCGGTTGCCGTCGGTGCCGTGCACCGGGCATTCCATCTCGCCCCGCACGGTGGCGCCGGTCAGCTCGCGCCGGGCGAACTCCTTCACCTCGGCCAGCACGCGCTGGCGCACGGCGTCGTCGCGGATGATGCCCTGGCCCCGGTCCACCTCGGCCTTGCCGGCCTCGAACTGCGGCTTCACCAGCGCGATCAGCGTGCCCCCGGCCGGCAGGAACGGCCACACCGCGGGCAGCACGCTCTTCAGCGAGATGAACGCCAGGTCCATCACGATCACCTCGTACGCCGCGCGGGGCAGCGCGCCGGGCTGCAGGTGGCGGGCGTTGACCTTCTCGAGGTTCGTCACCCGCTGGTCGCGTTTGATCTTCTCGTGCAGCTGGCCGAAGCCGACATCGAGGCAGGTGACCGAGCCCGCGCCCGCCTGCAGCGCGCAGTCGGTGAATCCGCCGGTCGAGGCGCCGACGTCGAGCACGTTCCGGCCGGTCAGGTCGGTCGGAAACCGGTCGAGAAAGGCCGCGAGCTTCTCGCCGCCGCGGCTGACGAAACGCGGCGGCTGGTCGATCGTGACCTCGAAGCCGGGGGGATACACCTTGCCCGGCTTGTCCAGCCGCTCGGTGCCGTGGCGCACGCGGCCGCTCATGATGAGCGCCTTGGCCTGCGCCCGGGTGGGGGCCAGGCTGCGGGCGACGAGGAGTTCGTCCAGACGCTGTTTGTTGGGCACGGGCCTAGCGTAGCCGCTGCCGGGCCGGCGACCAGCATGTAGTGCGGCCGCCGATTTCCTCGCGGACCAGCGGCCGGCCGGTGCGCGGGCAGCGCCCGCCGTCCGCCCACCGGTGCCAGAAGAGCCAGGATTGCGGAATGTGCGCGTTCAGGTCCGGCGGCAGGGTGCGCCCCCGGCCGGCGATGGTGGCGAGGGCGAGCCGGCACACCTGCCGGCACTCGCGGTGCAGCGCCCGCACCTCGGCCGGTGTGAGCGAGCCGGCGGGCCGCCGGGGATGGATCGCCGCGCGCCAGAGGATCTCGTCGGCCATCCAGTTCCCGATGCCGGGAAACCGCTCCTGCATGAGCAGGACGGCCTTGACCGGCGCGCGGCCGCGGCGGCGGAGAAAGGCCGCGACGGCCGCCACGGTGAACCCCGGGGCGAGGATGGCCGGCGCGATCCGGGTCCACCATGCCGGCGGCGTCCGGCCGGCGTGGAACCGCACACTTCCAAACATCCGCGGATCGTTGAAGACCAGCTGACGTTTTGCCTGCACCAGCACGAGATGGTCGTGCCGGGTCGGCTCATAACCGGGTGGCTCAACCCGCAGCTCGCCGCTCATGCCGAGATGCAGGCCGAGCCAGCCCCTCGACTCCGCTCGGGACAGGCCGCCGCCGCGGAAGCGGAAGAGCATCTGTTTCGCGGCGGTCTCGGACTCGAGCAGGGTGGCGCCGGTGAGCTTGCGCGCCAGCAACCGGGGATCGCAGCCGCGGAAGACCTTTTTGCCCTCATGCAACCGGACGGCGGACACCTTCGCCCCGTGCCCGGCGCTCCAGCGCCTGCGGAAAAATTCGACCTCGGCGAGCTCGGGCATGGGTTGGTTATAATGTATCACGGGCGACCCCGCCCGCGAACGATCCGCGAGGGTCACCGGGGCTCCGGAAAATCACCGGATCTCCCAAACATACGGATGCTGCGACAGCGGCCTGCTGCCCGTGGCCGTGACCTGCACGACATCCTCCCAGCGGCAGCCGCCGAGGCCGGGGTAATAGAGCCCGGGCTCGACGGTCATGACCGAGCCTTTTTTGAGCGGATATTCCACCAGCGCCGACATGCGGCCCGGATCGTGCACCGCGAGCCCGAGGCCATGGCCCGTGCCATGGATGAAGCCGACGGAGCCGTGCTTGCCGTGCTTCGTCTCGTAGCCGGCGGCCGCGAAGCAGTCGGTGACCGCGCGGTGGACCAGCCGGCCGTCCACGCCGGCGCGGATGACCCGCGTGGCGCGCAGCTGGGCCTCGCGGACGGTGGCGACCAGCCGCTGCTGCGCCGCGGACGCGCGGCCCTTGAGGTAGGTGCGGGTCATGTCGCCGAAGTAGCCGGTCCGCACCACGCGCGGGAAGACATCGATGATGATGAGCTCGCGCGGCCGCAGCGGGCCGGAGCCGCGTTCGTGCGGGTCGCACGCCTGGTCGCCACCGGCGACGATGGTGTCCTGGGGGTTGCCGCCCTGCTCGTGGATCGCGGTCTCGAGGGCGAAACGGAGCCGTTCCGACGTGAGCGGCCGGCCCTGCCAGACCAGCCGGCGGCCCTTGATCTTCGCGGCCCGCAGGACCTGTTCCGCGACGGCAAAGCCGGCCGCGCAGAGGCGGTTGCCCTCGCGGATGCAGGCGGCCTCCCAGTCGGATTTGATCTCGCGCTCGGGAAACATCAGGCCGTCGGCGAACCCCAGCTTCAGGCCCAGCTTCGTCAGCTTGACGTAGAGGGCGGCGGGGAAGTCGTCGGGCACGCGGAAGTGGCGCAGGCGGTAATGGTGCGCGAGGGTGGCGATGATCTCGGCGACGCCCGCCTTCGGGCCGTACAGGTCCCGGGCGCGGTCCAGCCAGGTCTCGCGCGCCAGCACGAGGTCGAAGGCCCCGGTCCGGCGGACGCGGCCCAGCTCCAGCGCGCTCTGCACGGTGACCTTCTTCCCGCGCACGCCGAGGGCGATGAACGGGTCGTGGACCTCGACGCGGCCGAAATAAAGCATGTCGGCGCTGGCGTGGGTGTCGGCGTAAAGGAGCGGGGCGGGGGAGGATTGGCGCACGGGCAGAGATGGGTTGAGTTGTACGGGATGCGCATTAGCTAGGAATCGCACCCAAAACGCAAAAATGTTTTCCCGTTCCCGTTTTCCTGGCCTGTGCCTGCTCGCCGCGGTGGTCATGTTCGCAGGCTGCGGCCGCGCCGACCCCGGCCCGGCGGCGGCCGACAAGTCGGTGGACGACCGCTTCGCGATCCGGGTCGGCGATCGCACCGTGCAGCTGCAAATCGCCGCCCTCCCGGCCGAGCAGCAGAAGGGTCTCATGTACCGGCGGACGATGGGCCCGGAGGAAGGCATGCTCTTTGTCTTCGCGGCCCCGCAGCCGCAGAGCTTCTGGATGCGGAACACCGTCCTGCCGCTGGACATCGGCTACTTCGACGCCGCCGGCGAGCTGAAGGAAATCTACCCGATGTATCCGCTCGACGAGCGTCCGGTGCCGTCGCACAGCCGCGGCATCCAATACTGCCTCGAGATGAACCAGGGCTGGTTCCAACAGTCCGGCGTGAAACCGGGTGCCAGCCTGGACCTGCCGGCCGTGGCCGCCGCCCTGCGCGCCCGCGGCCTCAAGTCCGGGGCCCTGGAAGAGCCGGGGCAATGACCGGCCGGTCGGCGTGCCGCCATCCCGGCGGCTCAGTCCTGCTGGTCGCGGGCGAACATTTTCTGCGCCCGCAGGATGTCGTGCATCGTCATCACGCCGATGACGCGGCCCGACGGCCCCACCTCGTCCTGGAGCACGAGCAGCCCGCTGGGCGAGCTGACGATCAGGTCGGCGACCTCGCGCAGGGAGGTGCTGGGCCGGCAGGCGGTCGCGGGTTCCAGTTCCGGCGGCCGGCCGGCCTTGAGCGCGGCCAGGGCCTCGCGCCGGGTCAGCACGCCCGCCAGCCGGTCGTCCTTCAGCACCGGGAAACGGTCGTGCGGATCCACGGCGAGGAATTCCGACAGCGCCGCGGGCGCCAGGTCGCGCACGAGCGCCGGGGTGAAGTTCGCGATGCGGGACACGGGCAGCTCCATCCACGTGCGGAGGCTGCGCGGGGGCACCAGGCGCTCGACGTGCTGGCCGTCCTGCGCGAGCGCCGTCTCGTAGAAACTCTCCCGGTTCATCTTCCGGCTGATCATCTCGCTGATCAGCGCCCCGATCATCAGCGCGGGCACGAGGGCGAATTCATGGGTCATCTCGAACACGATGAGGATGCCCGTCACCGGCGCGCGCACGACGGCGCCGAGGCAGGCGCACATGCCGACGACGGCGAGGGTGACGTGGTCGGCGCCGGACAGCGGCAGCACGAGTCCGGCGATCCCGGCGAGGGCGGCGCCGGCCATGCCGCCGAAGAAGAGGGTGGGGGCGAAGATTCCGCCGCAGCCGCCGAGGCCGTAGCACACGGCCGTGGCGAGCAGCTTGGCCGCGAGCAGCAGGGCCGCGATGTGCCAGAGCAGCCGGCCGTCGAGGGCGAGCGAGAGGTCGTCGTAACCCAGGCTGAAGACGCCGCTGTGGCCGGTGGTGACGAAGACGGCCGCGCCGATGACCCAGACCGCGATGCCGCCCAGCATGGTGCGCACCCACGGCGGGAGCGGCGAGGGGCGGCGGTTGAAGAGCCGCAGCCCCAGGGTCATCTGCTGGAACCAGCAGCCGGCCACCGCGGACAGGGCGGCGGCCAGCGGCGTGAGGGCGAAGGCCAGCCAGCCCGGCGCGCCCTGGCCGTGCAGGGTGAACGCGGGTTGCGCGCCGAGGATGCCGTGGGCCACGAGCGCCCCGAGCACGGCCGCCAGCAGGACGCTGCCGAGCATCCGGCTGTTGAGGTCGCCGATGATTTCCTCGAGCACGAACGTGACGGAGGCGATCGGGGTGTTGAAAGCGGCGGCGAGCCCGGCCGCGGCGCCGGCCGCCGAGGCGGCGCGCCGCTCGTTCTTGGCCGTGCCGAGGTAGCCAGATAGCTGGGAGCTCAGGCCCGCCGCGAGCTGCACCGAGGGACCTTCGCGGCCGAGGCTGCTGCCGCCGCCGACGCTGAGGGCGCCGCCGAGGAACTTGACCCAGACGACCCGCCACGGGATGTACCCGAAATCCTTCCAGAAGGCCAGTTTCACCTGGGGAATCCCGCTCCCCGCGGCCGCGGGGCAGAACTGGGTCAGCAGCCAGCCCGAGGCCGCCGCGGAGCCGGCCACGATCAGGAAACTGCCGACGAGAAAGGTGGTGCGCGAACGGTGGGTCAGGGCCTCCAGCCCGTGCTGATAAACGACATGGATCGCCAGATGGAACAGCACCGCCGCCAGCCCGGCCGCCAATCCGAGGATGACCGTGACGACCACCGGCCGCGCCCGGGCGGGAATGCGGTGGATCAATCGCGGTAACGGATCGAAGATCATCGCCCGATGGTTGCGATCATGCAGGCATTTTCAATGCCCGATCTCGGGGGCGGTTTTCGACCCGGTCTCTGTCGCCCGTCATCATGCCTCTTCTTTCCGCCGGCGGTCGACCTTCTCGACCTTGAACTCGTCCTTGGGGAGGACGTTGTCGGTGACGACGACGGCGACGGGCAGCTTGGTCTTCACCCAGAGCTCCGATTCCTTGAAGTACTTGGCGCTGCCGCTCTCGAGGGCCTCGCCCACGGACTTGACGGGCAGCAGGCGGCCGCGCTTCGACGCGTTGAAGTCGTAGGCGCCCTTGAAGACGCGGTCGGTGGTCGAGTAGGGGCTGGCGTCCTCGGGGATCTGGACGACCCAGCCGGTCAGGTCTTTGGGCGGGAGCCTGCCCGCGGGGTCGGAGAGCAGGATGACGAACTGTTTCTTGGGGGCGGGGGGCTTGAGCTCGTCATCGGCATCGGGCTGCGTGACGAAATTGAGTTCCTCGACGATCTCGCGGAGGAGCGAGGGGTCGAGCTTGTGCTTCTTGAGGATCTCGGCGACCTGACTGACTTCGATTTTGGCCATGGGAAAATGAGGAGGGCCACGGATTGCACGGTTGGGCCCGGATGACAAACACGAAGACGGCATAATTCCGCGCGGCCGCGCAGAACGGCAGGTTATCCACTGAATTTCCCCCGTTCATATTTCGAGCGGGACGGAATTGGAGGTTTTGCTTCCGGGGCATATCTGCCATGGAGGTCACTGCTTCTGACTTGCAGCTGCCCCCCTTATCCGCCGTCCTTTTTGCCAAACCCCCGCGCCTGTGAACCCTACCCCCGTTTCCCGCCGTTCCTTCATCCGCACCGCCGGCCTCGCCTCGGCGGCCGCCATCATCATGCCCCATGTGCTCAAGGGCCAGACGCCCGACACGCCCACGCCCAACAACCGGCTCAACGTCGCCTGCATCGGCGTCGGCGGCCGCGGGGAGGCGGCCGTCGACGGGCTGAAGAAGGAGAACTTCGTGGCCTTCTGCGACGTGGATGACGAGCGCGCCGCGAAAACCTTCACCACCTATCCCGACGTGCCGCGCTTCCGCGACTTCCGGCAGATGTTCGACAAGCTGGGCGGCAAGATCGACGCCGTCACGGTGTCCGTGCCGGACCACATGCACTTCCCGATCGCGATGGCGGCCCTGTCGCTGGGCAAGCATGTCATGGTGGAGAAGCCGCTGACCCACACCATCTGGGAGGCCCGCCAGCTGGCCAAGGCCGCCGCGGAGAAAAAGGTCGCGACCATCATGGGCAACCAGGGCCACGCCCACGAGGGGACGCGGCTGCTCAAGGAGTGGTACGACGCCGGCGTGCTGGGCGAGGTGGCCGAGCTGCACAGCTGGACGGACCGGCCGATCTGGCCGCAGGGGGTGAAGCTGCCGGATCACTCAAAATTCATCCCCGTCGTGCCCGACACGCTCGACTGGAACCTCTGGCTGGGTGTCGCCGCCGACCGGCCCTACGATCCGGCCTACATGCCGTTCAACTGGCGCGGCTATTGGGATTTCGGCACCGGGGCGCTCGGCGACATGGGCTGCCACATCATGGACGGGGCCTTCTACGCGCTCGGGCTCGAGGCGCCGGTGCGGGTCGAGGCGATCAGCGGCCGCTCGAACAAGCTCAGCGGGCCGACGTCCGCGATGATCGTGTATCATTTCGCCGCCCGGGGCGGCCGGCCGGCCGTCAAGTGGACCTGGTATGACGGCGGCCTGCAGCCGAACCTGCCGGCATTCTGGCCGGACGAGAAACCCTTCCCGGAGAACGGCACGCTGATCATCGGCAGCAAGGCCACGGTGCTCGCGCCCACCTATTACGAGAGCATCCGCATCGTGCCCGAGGCCCGCATGCAGGAGCTGATCCCGACGCTGCCCCCCAGGACGCTCCCGCGCGTCGAGGGCGGCCACTTCGCCGAGTGGATCCGCGCCTGCAAGGGCGGGCCCGCTGCCGGCTCGAACTTCGCCTACGCCTCCCGGCTGACCGAGCTGTGCCTGCTGAGCAACGTCGCCGTGCGCGCCCGCCGGCCGATCGACTGGGACGCCGCCGCGATGAAGGTCACCAACCTGCCGTACGCGAACCAGTACCTCACCACGGAATACCGCCCCGGCTTCGGCGTCTGACCTCCTCCTTCCCATGACCCAAACCACCCCCACTCCCGCGCCCGGTCGTTGCGAACTGACCGCGGCGTTCCTGCTGCTGCGGCTGTTCCTCGCCCTGCGGGCGCTGATGTCCACCGCCGAAAAATTCGAGCTGGGCGGCACCTATTCGATGGCGAACTACCAGTCCAACATGGGGCACATGGCCGCGGGGATCACCGGCGCGTCGTTCCTCCCGCTGTGGGCGACGCGCGCCTTCGCGATGCCGCTGGGCTTCATCCTGCTCGTGCTCGGCGTGGCGCTGCTGCTGGGCCTGAAGACGCGGCTCACCCTCATCGTCATGGGCCTGCTCTACACCGGGCTGGCCTTCGGGCTGATGGCCGTGCAGCAGGGCGACGGCGTCGCCTGGCTCGGCGTCTACCTCGCCCTCATCGTCGCGGCCCTCGTGCTGGTGCGCTACAATCGTTTCGCCATCTGGCCCGACCAACATGACTAACGCGCCCGCGTCCAACCCCGCGGAGCTGACCCGCCGCGACTTCCTCTCGACCGGCCTGAAGCTCGGCGCCGCCGTCCTGGTTGCACCCTACATCGCCCGCGCCCAGACACCCGCCCGGGACTCGCTCAACGTCGCGCTCATCGGCTGCGGCGAGCAGGGCCGCGTGCTGCTGAGCGCCGCGCTCAAGATCCCCGACATCCGCTTCCAGGCCGTCTGCGACATCTGGCCCTACAACCGGACCTACGGCGAGCGCCTGCTGAAGAAATTCGGCCACGAGGCCCGCCCGTTCCAGGACTACCAGGACATGCTCGCGTCCGTGCCGGACCTCGACGCCGTGATCGTCGCCACGCCCGACTTCCGGCACGCGGAGCACACCAACGCCTGCCTCCACGCCGGCAAGCACGTCTACTGCGAGAAGCTGATGGCCAACACCGTCGCCAACGCCCGCTCGATGGTGATGGCCGCACGCGCGACCGGGAAACTCCTGCAGATCGGCCACCAGCGCCGCAGCAATCCCCGTTACCAGTTCGCGCTCAACCGGGTCATCCGGGAGGCGAAGCTCCTCGGCCGCATCACCAACATCAACGGGCAGTGGAACCGCAGCGTGAGCGAGGACCTCGGCTGGCCGGCGAAGTACGCCCTGGCGGAGGACTACCTGCAGAAGTACGGTTTCGCCGACATGCACCAGTTCCGGAACTGGCGCTGGTTCAAGAAATATGCCGGCGGCCCGATCTCCGACCTCGGCGCGCACCAGATCGACGTCTTCAACTGGTTCCTCGGCACCAACCCCGGCTCCGTCCTGGCCGGCGGCGGCGTCGACTATTACACGACCCACGAGTGGTACGACAATGTGATGACGATCTATGAATTCCCCACGCCGCAGGGCATGGTGCGGGCATTCTACGAGGTGCTCACCACCACGAGCGCCGGCGGTGGCTACAACGAGTCCTTCCTGGGCACCGACGGCTCGCTCCGGATGTCCGAGAACCCGGCCTACACGAAACTTTTCCGCGAGGCCCGCGCGCCCGAATGGGACCAGTGGGTCGCCCGCGGCGTCGTCCGCAAGCCCGGCACGCCCGACGAGGGCGCCGAGAAGCTCCTGCCCTGGGAGAAGCCCCGCCCGCACTTCGGCACCCCCGCCCGGACCAGCGTCGTGGACGTGCGCGAGACCGCGGCCCTCTCCTCCTGGGAGATGCCCGTCACCCTGGACAAGGCGATCCACCAGCCGCACCTGGAGAACTTCTTCGACGCCATTCGCGGCAAGGCGCAGCTCAACTGCCCGGGCGAGAGCGCCTTTGCCACCGCCGTCACCATCCTCAAGGTCAACGAGGCCATCGCCGCCCGCCAGATGCTGACCTTCGCGCCGGAGGATTTCATCGCCTGAGCCCGGCCCGTGCGCACCGGCACCCCCTTCCCGGCCAACCCACCGCCGGGGCACAGGCTTGCTGATTTCCGCAACATGATAATCTTCCCCCCCATGATCCGCCGCCTCCTTCCCGTCGCCCTCGTGTTCATCGCCGCGTCCGCGCTCAGCGCCCAGGACATGGTGCCGATCCCGCTCGAACTGCCCAAGCCGCTGTTCGTCGGCACCCCGGTGCCGATCAAGGTGCCGAACCTGGAAAAGCCGAGCACGACCAAGCGTCCGCCGTTCCTCGCCCCGCCCGGCACGGTGAACCTTGCGCGCGGCAAGCCGGTCACCGCCAGCGACACCTTCCCTGTCATCGGCGACGCCACCTTCGTCACCGACGGCGAGAAGGAGGGCTCCGAGGGGACCTATGTGGAGTTTGGCCCCGGTCTGCAATGGGTGCAGATCGACCTCGGCCAGACCTCCACGCTGTACGCGATCGTCTGCTGGCATTTCCATTCCCAGGCCCGCGTCTATCACGACGTGATCGTGCAGGTCTCGGACGACCCGGCCTTCAAGCAGGGCGTCACGACCCTCTATAACAATGATATCGACAACGAGTCCCACCTCGGGGCGGGCAAGGACATGGCCTACATCGAGACGGCCGAGGGCCGGCTGATCGACGCCAAGGGCACGCGCGCCCGCTATGTGCGGCTGTACAGCAACGGCAACACCACCAGCGACCTCAACCATTACGTGGAGGTCGAAGTCTACGGCCGGAAGTAGCCGTCCACCGCCGTGAACCCCACCACGGGCAACGGGGAGATTCACGGCTGGCGCGGGACCGGACGCGACCGCCTGCTGCTCCTGCTCGTGCTCCTCGCGGCGCTGGGCCTGCGCACGTACGATCTCGCCGCGCGGCCCATGCACGCGGACGAGGCCAACCAGGCCGTGAAGCTCGGGCAGATGCTCGCGGGCGGGAGTTATGCCTTTGATCCGCACGACCACCACGGGCCCACGCTTTATTATCTCGGGCTGGTCCCGGCGTGGCTGCGCGGCGAATCCACCCTCGCGGACCTGACCGAGACCACGGTGCGGCTCACGCCCGCGCTGGCCGGGGTCGCGGCCGTCGGCCTGCTCTGGCTGCTCGTGCGGCCCTGGGGCCGCGGACCGGCTTTCTCCGCCGCGCTCTTCCTGGCCGTGTCGCCCGCGGCGGTGTATTACAGCCGGTATTTCATCCAGGAAACGCTGCTGGTGACGTTCACCCTCGGCGCGCTGGTCTGCGGCCGGGAATGGTGGCGGCGCGGCGGACTGCCGTGGGCCGCGGCCACGGGGCTCTGCTTCGGCCTGATGCTCGCGACCAAATCCAGCGCCCTGGTCTTCGCCGCCGCGGCCGGCGCGGCCCTGGTGGTGAGCCGGCGGCCGGGGTGCGCGGGAAAACATCCCGGGCGCGATGCGGCCGTGGCCGCGGCCGCCGCCTTGGGCGTCGCGGCCTTGTTCTATTCCTCGTTCGGCCGCCATCCCGCCGGGTTGCGCGATGCGCTGCTTTCTCCCTGGACCCTGCTCGGCCGCGCGACCGGGGGCGTTTCGGGACACGAGAAACCGTGGTGGTATTACGCGTGGCTTTTCCTCTGGCAGCGCAACGGCGGCTACCTCTGGGACCAGACGCTCTTCCTGCTCCCGGCGCTGGCCGGCGGCATCGTGGCCTGGCGGCAACGCGGGCTGCCCCGGTTCGTGGCGGCGTACACGACGATCATCGCGCTCGTGCTTTCCGCCACGCCCTACAAGACCCCGTGGCTGGTCGTGAATGTCATCCCCGGACTGTGCGCGCTGGCGGCGCTGGCGCTGGCTCAGCTGCAGCGGGTGACGGGAATCCTGGCGGGGCTGATCGTCGTGCTGGCGTTGGGCTGGCAGACCCGGCAGGCGGTCTTTCTCCGACCGGCGGACCCGCGCAATCCGTTCGCATATGTCCACACGGCGCCGGACATGCTGAAGGTGCCGGCGCTCGCCGCCGCGGCCCCGGCCGGGCCGGTGAAGGTCATCAGCCGGGAATATTGGCCGCTGCCCTGGTATCTCCGCCGCCGGCCCGAGACGGGCTACTGGCCGGAGCCGCCCGCGGATTGCGACGGGCCGCTGGTGTTCGCGGACGCGGAGCAGGCCGCGGCGGTGCGCGCGCGGCTGCACGGCGATTACCGCGAAAGTTTTCTCGGCCTCCGGCCAGGGTTCGTGCTGGTGGTGTTCACGCGGGTGGGGGGAGTAGGGCGTGTCTTAAAAAATACGCTTGGCCCGATCAAACCACGGTAGGCAGCCCGCTTGCGGGTGCGGATGGAGCGCGCGCAAGCTCGCTGGCCCACATGGTCAGCCCACGTCGCCGATCCCACCTGCCACCGTCCGCGTCCCGTCCGGACGGGTGAAGACCGCGCCGTGGCCGGGATATTGCCGGCAGAATTCGACGATGTCTTGATCGGCCATCACAAAAAACGCGGTGGACAGGGCGTCCGCGTCGGCGGCGTTGCCGGCGAAGGACCAGACACGTCGGGTGCGCCGGGCCGGGGCGCCGGTGCGGGGATCGATGAGATGCTCGCCCTGCACGGCGAGGCCCGAGCCGCTGACCGCGCGCCGGGTGAAGAGCCGCACTTCGTCCGCGACGCCGATGGGCCAGCCGGCGGCATCGGGCGGGGCGTCGAGGGCGAGCGCGGTGCTCCCGCCGCTTTGCAGGCAGGCGGCGTTGATGTCCCACTCGGCCAGGGTTTCCGCCATGCGGTCGAGCGCGAAACCCTTCCCCACGGCGCCGAGATCGAGCTGGAGCCGCGCCGTCAGCGAGGTCAGGGTGTGCGTCGCGGGATCGAGCGCGAACAGCGGTTCGTCCGTGCCGGCCACGCGCGGCGATGCATAGGCCGGATCGAAGGCCCGGTGGGTGAGCGCGGAGATCTGCGCGGCGCCGAGCAGGCACTGGAGGGCGTCCTCGCCGAGGATCAGGCTTTCCTCCGGCCCGAGCCGGTTGGCGCGGGCGATGTCGCTGGTCTCGATGAAGCGGCTGAGCTCGAGCTCCAGCCGGTCGAGTGCGCGAAACGCGGCGGCGGCGGCCTGCCGCGCATAATCCTCCGGCCGGCCGGCCACGAAGATCTGGAACGTGGTGGCCATGGCCTCGTGGCTGAAGACGGGCGCGTTCATCGGGCGCGGACCGGACGGGGCAGCGCCCGGCGCAGGCGGAGCATCTCGGCGAACGGCCGCCACCAGAGATTCTGCAGGCTGTATTTGGAGACGCCGTGCAGCCGCGGGTGGTGCTGCACCGGCAGCTCGCCAATGCGGCAGCCTGCCGCCACGGCCATCGCGGGCAGGAAGGCCTGCAGCAGGGGCGATGGCTGCAGCGCCCCGATGACCGCGCGCCGGAACACGCGCAGCTGGCAGCCGGCGTCGTGCAACCCGTCGTGGAGCAGGCGGCGGCGCAGGGCGTTCGCGAGCCGGGACATGATCCGGCGCAGGGCGGGGTCGCGCCGGTCCGTGCGCCAGCCGCAGGCGAGGTCGAGTTTGCCCTCGTTGAGCCGGGCGAGCAGGCGCGGGAAGTCCCGCGGATCGTTCTGTCCGTCGCCATCCATCGTGAAAATGATTTCCCCCTGCGTCTCCTGCAGCCCCGCGAGCAGGGCCGCGGCCTGGCCGCGGTTTTCCGGTCGCGTCAGGATCCGGCAGCGCGGGTCGGTCGCGGCGACCAGGGCCAGCTCCCGTGCGGTGCCGTCGGTGCTGCCGTCGTCCACCAGCACCGCCTCGAAATGTGGATCGATCCCGGCCAGGACGCGGCACGCCGCCGGGACGACGGACGCGACATTGCCCGCTTCCTGGAAGAAGGGAATGACGAGGGAGCAACGGGGTGGGGACATGGCGGGCAGATGGCGGCCGAAGCACAAAGATAAGCGTTGGCCGGCCCCCGCCAAGCCTTACCTGCCGGGCGCAGGTGTGGCGGTGCCCGGCAACTTCGCGGATGCGTAGCCGGCATACAAAAAAACACAAAAGCGAAACAAACATGCCGGATCGGGTTTTCCAGAAAGGCGAACTCCCGGCCTGACATCCCCGCGGAAATCCTATTAGCCTCCCGGGCTTGTTCGTGCTACTTTTCCCGCCATCCCCACGTTGCTGCCTCCGGCGGCCTATCCTACCCCAATGAAATCATCGAACCCCCACCGCGATTCCGCGGCGAGCGCCCCGATCGCCCCGTTCAACATCACGCGCCGCACCTTCATGTCGCGCTGCGTCCGGCTGGCCGCCCTGACCGGCCTGCCACTCTGGTTCATCCAGCGCCAGCAGCTGGAGGCGGCCGAGGAGACCAAGCTGCCCACGCCCAATGATCGGCCGGGCATCGGCGTCATCGGCTGCGGCGGGCAGGGAAAGTGGGACACGACCAACGCCGCCAATTACGGCAACATCCTCGCCGTCTGCGATGTCGACGAAAACCGCTCCGCGGACTTCGCCCAGCGCTTCACGGTCGAAGGCCGGGTGCCGGCGGTTTACCATGATTTCCGCAAGCTGCTCGACCGGGATGACATTCACATCATCGTCAACACCACGCCCGACCACTGGCACACGCTCGTCAACATCGCCGCGGCCCGGGCGAAGAAGGACATCTACGGCGAGAAGCCGCTCACCCTCACGATCGACGAGGGGCGGCACGTCATCTCGGCGGTGCGCGAGAACAAGGTGGTGCTGCAGACCGGCACGCAGCAGCGCAGTTCGCAGCGCTTCCGGATGGCCTGCGAGCTCGTGCGCAACGGCCGCCTCGGGAAGCTGCAGCGGGCCCGGGTCTGGCTGCCCGCCGGCCTGCGCGACGGCCCGTTCGCCTCGTCGCTCATCCCCCACGGCCTCGACTGGAACTTCTGGCAGGGCCAGGCGCCCGCGACCGACTACGTGACCCAGCGTTGCCACGGCAATTTCCGGTTCTGGTACGATTATTCCGGCGGCACCATGACCGACTGGGGTGCGCACCACAACGACATCGCCTACTGGGCGATCGGCCTGCTGGCGCCGACGAAGGTCGAGGCCCAGCATTTCGCCGAGCCCATCCCCGGCGGCTACACCACCTTCTCCGAGTACGAGGTGAACTACACCTATGAGAACGGCGTCGGCCTCCAAATCAACACGACGAAGGACGATTCCATCTACGGCGAGAAACTCAACCCGCAGGGCCAGCGCAACGGCATCCGTTTCGAGGGCACGACGGGCTGGATCTGGGTCAACCGCGACGAGATCAAGGCCAGCGATCCGGAGCTGCTGCGGACGCCATTGCCCGAGAACGCCATCCATCTCTACGTGAGCAACAACCACATGGGGAATTTCTTCGACTGCGTGCGTTCGCGCGCGCTGCCGATCTGCGACGTCGAGACGGGGCACCGCTCCGCCACGATGTGCCACCTCGGCGCCATCGCGCTGCGCACCGGCAACAAGCTCACCTGGGATCCCGTCGCGGAGCGGTTCACCGGCTTCCACGCGGCCAAGGCGAACACCTATCTCGCCCGGGAGATGCGCAAGCCCTACGACTACTCGTTCGTCGCGTGAGGCGGGGGCATGCAATTGTAGGAGGCAGGCGATTGGGTGCGCCCGTCGCCGAACTATATCCTGAATCGCCTGCAAGCAGGCTTGTCTCCTGCATTCCAACCAAGACGAAACTCTTGGGGTATTGATCCCAAAGGGAATAACCCCACCGGAATCACCCTGCCGGACGTCGGGCTCGACATCGCCGCGTTCGTGACCATTCGTCTGTTTCGTGGGCCAGAACCTCGACGAACTCTTCGATGTGGTGGACGAAAACGACCGCGTGACCGGGCAGCGGCCGCGGCGCGAGGTCCATGCGCGCGGGTTGCGGCACCGGGCCGTGCACCTGCTGGTCGTCAACCGGGCCGGCCGGGTCTTCCTCCAGCAACGCTCGATGGCGAAGGACCTGCATCCCGGCGTGTGGGATTCGTCCGCCTCCGGCCACGTCGGCGCCGGCGAGGACTACGACGGTACGGCGGGGCGCGAGCTGGCGGAGGAGATTGGCTGCCGGCCGGAGTGGCCGCCGCGGCCGCTGTTCAAGATCGGGGCGCGTGAGGAGACGGGGCAGGAATTCGTGTGGGTGTACCGCGTCGAGGCGGAGGGGCCGTTCACGCTGCAGGCGGAGGAGATCCAGGGCGGCGGCTGGTTCACCCCGGCCGAGATCGACCGCTGGGTGGCGGAGCGCCCGCAGGAACTGGCCCCGTCCTTCCGGTTCATCTGGCCGCGGGCGAAAGCGATGTTGTAGGGCAAGCCTTGTAGCCGGCCTCGTTGAGGCCGGTCCGGGCACCGGGGTCAGCGACCCCGGCTACAGCCCGGCACCCGACGCCACCGTCCTAAAAAACATACGGCACCAGCCGCCGGACGCGCTGCATGTACGCCGGATATTCGCCGGGAAATTCCTTCAGCATGAGGGCTTCCTCGTGCCGGAGCTTGATCCAGAAGCTGAGCAGCAGCAGGAGGTCGCCCAGGATGCCGCCCCAGCGCCCGTCGAGCAGGACGTTGCCGGTGAACAGCGTGAGAATCCCGGTGTAGATCGGATGCCGCACAAACCGGTAGGGGCCGTGTTGCACCAGCTCATGGTTCTCCTTCACGGTGACCACGCTGCTCCAATTCCGGCCCAGGGTGAGCCGCGCCCAGAGGCAGATGCCCAGTCCGATGATCCCGCACGCCGCGGCCAGCCACGCCAAGACAGCCGAGGGCGGCGCGAAGCGCAGGCCGAGGGCCGGGGAGAATCTTGCCCCCCGGACAAGCAGGAAAAAGCCCGCCACGGCCAGCACCCGGTAGGCCACGGACCCAACCAGGTCCTGCCGGAAGGCGGTGCGCTTGGTGAAAAAAGCCGAGACCAGCCAGACGGCCAGAAAAACAATCCAGCAGGTGATCAGGACGATCCCGGCCAGGGCTTGGGCGTCGGAAGTCATGAGGATCGGGCGAGTATGGGCAGTTTATTGCCCGTGGGTCAAATGCCCTGAAGCTTGCTTCGGCTTGGTTGTAGCCGGCCTCGCTGAGGCCGGTTCCGAAAAGGTCCGGAGTCAGCGACCCCGGCTACACCAACTGGCTCCCATGACGCCGCGTTCACTTCGGCCGCTGGCTCAGGATGAACTCGAACTGTTTTTGGGAAAACAGGCGGCGGGGGACGCGGCGCTCGGCCTCGCTGATGAGTTTGTCCCAGTCGGCCTCGCTCGGCGGCGCCGCGAAGGGCTCCCACGAGGAGTTGTGGCCGTATTTCCTCGTCCAGTTGATGTTCTTGCCGAAGATCTCGACGCACACCTGGTGCTTCCTGCCCTCGTCATCCTTTTGCCACCAGCCAAATTCCATGGGGCGAGGGGAAGGCGCCAGGGGACAAGTGACAAGTGCCAAGTGGCGGACTTGCAGGGCGGCAATCTTGATCCTTGTCACCTGTCACTTGCCACTTCATGTCCGCGCTTACAATGTGCAGGCAAATGTTCGCCATGAACTGGGTCATTGGTTTGTTCATCCCGTTGGCCATGGCGGTCAGCGGACATGCCCAGCTTGGGCACGAGATCGCCGCGAAGCACGCGGCCCGGGCGGGGGAGCGGCTGGCGGCGCTGACCGCGCTCCGGGCCGAGGGCCGGATGTTCATCGGCGACGAGGTGTTGCCGTTCATCCTCGTCGCGCAGCGGCCGGACCGGCTGCGGGTGGAGAGCTTCACGGCGCAACGACGGGTGGTGCAGGGGTATGATGGCGTCGGTGCGCCCTGGACCACGCAATCCGACGTCCGGGCCGGCGCGCCGCAGGAGATGACTGCGGCGGAGGCGAAGGATTTCATTGCCAACGCCGACTTCGACGGCCCGCTGATGAACTACGCCGCGAAGGGTTACTCGGTGGATTACGCGGGCGAGGATGTGCTCGAGGGCCGCAAGGCCTACAAGCTGCTGCTGATGAGCAAGAGCGACGACATCTTTTTCCTGTGGGTGGACGCCGGCACCTCCGAGGTCGTCAAGCGCACGGTCTACCGCCAGTTCGACACCCAGCGCGTGGCGGTGGACACCTTCTTCAAGGATTTCCGCCCGGTGGGCGGCGTGCTGCAGCCGTTCCGGGTCGAGACGACCGCCAACGGCCGCACGCTGTACGTGATGCTCATCGACAAGCTGGAGGCGAACCCGGCGCCGATCCCGCCGGGAACGTTCGCGCGGCCGGGCGGGTAGGGTGGGTAGGCCTGACGAGCATCGGCCGGTTCTCTTTAGGCGTTTCTTAAAAAATTGGTTATGGCCGATCAAGCCACGGTAGGCAGACCGCTTGCGGGCGCGGATGAAGCGCGAGCAAGCTCGCTGGCCCACAAATCCAATTTGAAGCCACGCCTCATGTTGCTCAGGGCATCCCGCCCATAACGAGAAACCTGGCCTATTCGACCTAGTCTTTCGACAATTCTCCGGCGCGCTTGGTGGCGGCGAGGATGGTCTCCTTGATCGTCCCGCGGAAATTTTTGGCGGCGAGCACCTGCAGGCCGGCGAAGGTCGTGCCGTTGGGCGAGGTGACCTTGTCCCGCAGGGCCTCGGGTGTTTCCGGGCCGGCGGCGAGCAGGCGGGCGGCGCCCAGCGTGGTCTCGAGGGCGGCGAGGGCGGCGACGTCCGGGGGCAGGCCGGCGGCCACGCCCGCGTCGCGCATGCCGGCGACGTACTCGCAGAGAAACGCCGGGCCGCTGCCGCCGAGGGCGGTGAAGGCATCCATGCCGGTCTCCTCCAGCGCGACAAACCTGCCGAAGGCCCCGAGGAATTTCTCCACCACGGCCCGGTCGGCGGCGGTGAGCGGACGCTGCGCGCAGTACGCGGTCAGGCCGGCGCCGACGGCCGCGGGGGTGTTGGGCATCGTGCGGACAAGGTTGCGAGCCTGGGGGAAGGATTGCCCAAGTCGGGCGAGGGTCTTGCCGGCGAGGACGGAGATGACGAGCTTGCCCGCCGTGAGTTCGGCGAGGCGCGGATCGGCGGCGGCCAGCGACTGCGGCTTGAAGGCGATGACGACCACGTCCGCCGGGCCGAGCAGCCGGGCCAGGTCGGGCTCGTGCGTGATGCCGGTCGCGGCGGCGAGCTTTTGGGCGGTGATGCCGGTCCGGCTGGTGCCGGCGATGTCGGCGGGGGACCACGCCTGCCGGGCGAGCAGGCCGCGGATGATCGCGGCGGCGAGGTTGCCGGCGCCGATGAAGGCGAGCTTGGGAGAGGTCATGCGCGCTCGCCCCGGGGTGGCCGGGCTCAGGACCGGTCTTTCTGCTTCCGGTCGAGCGGGTGGCGGAGGGTGGCGATGGAGCCGCCGCCCGGCCGGTCGGTGAGGGTGACCTCGCCGCCGAGGTTGCGCAGTGCATGGCGGGCGACGGTCAGGCCCATGCCGACGCCGACGGTATGCTTGGTGCTCGTGAAGGGCTCGAAGGCGTGGTCGCGGATCTCGGGGTCGACGCCGCGGCCGCGGTCCTCGACATGCACGAGGGCGAAGCGGCCCTCGTCGGGCCGCTCGATGATCTCGGTGCGGATGTTGATGAGACGTTTCTCGTCCGGCTCGTCGTGGTAGCTTTCCCACGCGTTGATCAGGAGCTTGGCCAGGGCGTCCTCGAACACCTCGACGTTGGTCTCGAAGAGGGCGTCGCCGGCGGGGTTCTCGACGGTGATGGGCACGTCGATCTTGTACTCGATCTGGTAGCGGCGGATGCCGCTGTCGATCATGCGCGGGAGGCTGACGCGGATGAGGGGTGGGCGGTTCTTCACCACCAGGCCGGTGAGCTGCTTGATGATGGAGACGATGCGGTTGACGGCGTCCTCGAGATGCTGGGCGTTCTTGCGGACGAGCTCGGGCTTCTCGTTGTAGGCCTTGATGAGGTCGACGTAGCCGATGACAACGCCGAGGAGGTTGTTCAGGTTGTGCGCGATGCCCTGGGTGACGGCGCCGATGGTGGCGGAGCGGCGGGACTCGCCGAGCCGGCGCTGGAGGTCGACGAGCTCGCGGTTGATCGAGACGAAGCGAAGCTGGGTCTGGACGCGGGCCAGGGTCTCGTCGAGGTCGATGGGCTTGGTGATGTAGTCGACGGCGCCGACGCCGAGGCCCTCGATCTTGCCCTCCTTGGAGGTGCGGGCGGTGATGAAGATGATCGGGATGGTCTTGGTCTCCGAGTCGGACTGCAGGCGCTGGCAGACCTCGATGCCGTCCATCTCCGGCATCATGACGTCGAGGAGGATCAGGTCGGGCTTGTCCGCGGCGACGAGGTCGAGCGCCTCGCGGCCCGAGTAGGCGGTGGCCACCGCCATGCCCTCGCGCTCGAGCTTGCGCTTGAGCAGCTGGACGTTGATTGGCTGATCATCTACGACGAGAATCTTTGGGGCTGCCACAGGGGGAGCGAAGTGAGTTTGCCCGGGGGAGGCAAGTATCAGTTGCGGCTTAAAGTTCTATTTATCAGCGAGCTTGGAGGACGTTCTGCCGGTACGCTTTTACGGTATTTTTCATCAGCAGGGCAACGGTCATCGGCCCGACGCCGCCCGGCACGGGGGTGATCTTGCGGCAGAGCGGCGCGACGGTGGGGAAATGGACGTCGCCGGTGAGGCGGAAGCCGGATTTCCTTGACGGGTCGGCGACGCGGTTCATGCCGACATCGATGACCACCGCGCCGGGCTTGACCATGTCGGCGGTGACGAACTCGGCCTTCCCGATGGCGGCGATGAGCACGTCGGCCTGGCGGGTGTAGGCGGGGAGATTGACGGTCTGCGAGTGGCAGACGGTGACGGTGGCGTTGGCCCAGGGGTGGCGCTGCAGGGCGAGCAGCGCGACGGGCTTGCCGACGATCAGGCTGCGGCCGAGGACGACGACGTGCTGGCCCGCGAGGGTGACGCCGGAGCGGCGGAGGAGTTCCATGATGCCGGCCGGGGTACAGGCGACGAAGCCGGTGTCGTCCTCCTGCGCGAGCTTGCCGAGGTTGAGGACGTGGAAGCCGTCGACGTCCTTGTCGGCGGAAATGCGGCGGAAGACGGCGACCTCGTTGATGTGCTTGGGCAGCGGCGACTGGACCAGGATGCCGTCGACGCCGGGATCCTGGTTCAGCCCGTCGACGAGCGCGAACAGTTCGTCCTGCGTGATCGTGACCGGCCGCAGGATGAGCCGGCTCTCGATGCCGATCTCGGCCGAGGTCTTCTGCTTCTTGGTGACGTAGGAGACAGAGGCGGGATCCTCGCCGACGCGCACGAGGGCGATGCAGGGGCGGCGGCCGGTGAAGGCGGCAGTCTCGGCCTTGAGCTCGGCGATGATTTCCGCGGCGATCCTGTTGCCGTCGATGAGTTCCATGGGCAGTGAATCACTTCAACTGCATGGTTTCCGCGGCGACGACGAGATCCTTGCCGTCCACGGTGTTTCGCACCGTGCCGGTGATGGTGATGTTGCGGTCGACGTAGGTTTCGATCCGGTCGGAAATGAGCAGGCGCCGGATGTCGACGTAGGCGAAGCGCCGGCCGGACACGTCGACGAGCTGGTAGTCATAGGGCGGGTTCGGATTGATGAAGGCGCGGCGGGCCAGCACGAGCCGGCCGGCGAAGAGGCGGGGCATCTCGGCGGTGTCGCCGGTGAGCGGCACGGGGCGGCCGGGGGCGGTCGCGGCGTCGCTCGGGACGGGGGCGGAGGCGACGCTGGGGAGGGGGGCGGCGTCCCCCGGCGTGTTGGCGGTCTCGCCGACGGCGATGAAGCCCTGGAGCTTCTTCTCGAGCCGGATCTGCGTCCAGTCGCCGTGGAGGCCGGTGATCTCGGTCTTGTCGCCCTTGGCGGCGACGGTCATGACCGGCGCGTCCTTGCGGGGCGCGGCGTAGATGCTCGCGCCCGGGCGGACCTCGAGGCCCTTGGTGAGGTCGCGGTTGCTGACATAGGCCTCGAAGGTGCCGCCGACCTCGATGCGGCGCCAGCCCGGGGGGGCGTCGCCGACGGGGGTGACGGTGGTGCCGGCCTTCAGGTGGGCGATGACGGGCGCCTTCGGGTCGGTCTGGCTGAACACGGCGGTGTCGGCTGCGAGCGTGTCGGCGCCGAGCCGCGCGGCGGCCAGGAGCAGGGCGGCGGCGAGGGCAAGGCGCGACGGGACGGGGAGGGCGGGGTTAGTTTTCATCTTGGGCGAAGCCCGCCGGTTGGCGGTAGTGGGAGGGGGGGACGGCGAAGAGGGATTGGATTTCCTTACTAGAAAGTTGTTTCACGCCGCGCAAAGGAATTCCTTTCAGCCGGAGCGCGCCGATCTGGTAGCGGCGGAGGCGGCGGACCTCGAAGCCGAGGGCGGTGAAGAGCTGGCGGATCTCGCGCTTCTTGCCGTGGTGCATGTGAACGTCGAGCTCGGTCGACGCGCGGTCGGGCTTCGGGTTGACCAGGTGGGCGCGCTCGACCTTGAGGTGCTCGCCCTCGATGACGACGCCGCGGAGCAGCTGGCGCAGCCGGCCGGCGGGGAAGGGCGCCTCGAGCGAGACGTAGTAGCGCTTCACGACGAGGTTCGACGGGTGCATGAGCCGGTGCGCGAGGTCGCCGTCGGAGGTGAGGATGACGAGGCCCTCGCTGTCCTTGTCGAGCCGGCCCGCGCAGAAGAGCCGCAGCCGGGCCCACTCGCGCGGGAGGAGGTCGAAGATGGTCTGCTCCGCGTGCGGGTCGCTGTTGCTGCAGACGACGCCGCGGGGCTTGTGCATGACGAGGGCGAGCTTGGGCTGGGCCCGGGCGCGGACGGCCTGGCCGCGGACGGTGACCTTGTCGGCGCCCGGCTCGATCTTGCGGCCGAGCCCGGCCTTCTCGCCGTTCACATAGACCTCGCCCGCGACGATCGCGGCCTCGGCGGCGCGCCGGGAGCAGAGGCCGGCCTCGGCGATGTATTTCTGGATGCGGACGAGTTCCATGCGAGCCGGCTGCATGGCATGCGGCGCAGGGGGGCGCAACGAGATTCACGATGGCGAAAGGAGGCTTGCCATGCCCTCTTCCTGCCGGACTACATTCCTTCCCGTTCATGCATCTCTCCACGCCGCCGTTCAACGCCTTCACCAAGGACAATCCGCTGCCGGCCAAGCTGCTCGAGAACCGCGTGCTCAACCGGGACGGCTCCGGCAAGGACACGCGCCACCTGGTGGTCGACATCGATGGCAGCGGCCTGACCTACCAGGTCGGCGACTCCCTCGGGGTCTTCGCCTCGAACCGGCCGCAGCTGGTCGAGGAGATCATCGGGCTGCTCGGCGCCACCGGCAACGAGCCGGTGCTGCCCCCGCGACTGACGGCCGCCGTCAGCCTGCGCGAGGCGCTGACCAGCAAGCTGTCGCTGGCCGGGCCGACGAGGAAGATCCTCGAGACCCTGGCCGCGAAGACCGCCGATCCCGCGGAGAAGGCGCGGCTGGACGCCCTGCTGGCGCCCGGCGCCGAGGAGGCGCGCGAGTCGTTTCTCGGGCAGCGGGAATACCTTGACCTGCTGGAGGAGTTTCCCGGCGCGAAGCTGGCGCCGCAGGAGCTGGTCGACCACCTGCGGCGGCTGATGCCGCGACTCTACTCCATCGCCTCGTCGCCGGTGCTTCATCCCGGCCAGGTGCACCTGACGGTCGCGCCCGTGCGCTACGAGTCCAACGGGCGCCGGCGCTACGGCGTCTGCTCGACCTACCTCGCGGACCGCGTGATCCGGCGGAAGACCCTCATTCCCGTCTTCGTGGCCGAGTCGCATTTCGGGCTGCCCGAGGACCCGGCCAAGGACATCATCATGGTCGGGCCCGGCACCGGGGTGGCGCCGTTCCGCGCCTTCGTGCAGGAGCGGGTGGCCACCGGCGCGCCCGGGCGCAACTGGCTGTTTTTTGGCGACCAACACGAGGCCACGGACTATCTTTACGGCGACGAATGGAAGCAGCTGCTCGCCGCGGGGAAGATGGCGCGGGTCGACCTGGCCTTCTCGCGCGACCAGGCGCAGAAGGTCTACGTCCAGGACCGGATGCGCGAGGCCGCCGCCGAGCTCTGGGCCTGGCTGCAGGGCGGGGCGGTCTTCTACGTGTGCGGCGACGCCCACCGGATGGCCAAGGATGTCGACGCCGCGCTGCACGCGATCATCGCCGCGCAGGCCGGCCTGGAGCCGGCGGCGGCCGCGGAGTACGTGAAGCAGATGAAGAAGGACAAGCGCTACCAGCGCGACGTCTACTGAGCGAATGCAGTGGCGGACTGCGCGCCCTGACTCTCCGCAAAGCCGGCCAAACGGAAAAGAGCGACGGTAGGTCAGCCCGCTGGCGTGCGCCCAGGGAGCGCGAGCAAGCTCGCTGGCCCACGGTCAGACGAATGATCCCTGTTCGTCCCGGCGCGGGATTTTCGCGCTTGCGGGGGGCGCGGCTTCTGGTCCCATAGCGGCCCACCCCATGAGCCTGACGTTTACCAATCGCACCGCCCTCGTCACCGGCGCGGGCCGCGGCATCGGCAAAGCCATCGCGGAAGAGCTCGCGCAAAACGGCGTGAACGTGATCTGCGTGAGCAAGTCCGCCGACAGCTGCGGCGCGACGGCCGCCGCCATCATCGGGGCCGGCGGCAAGGCGAAGGCCCTCGCCGTGGACGTGGCCGACGGCGCGGCCGTGGCCAAGGCCAGCGCCGACCTGCTGGCCGAGTTCGGCCAGATCGACATCCTGGTCAACAACGCCGGGATCACCCGGGACGGCCTGCTGTTCCGCATGTCCGAGGCGGACTGGAACGTGGTCCTGGCGACGAATCTCACCAGCTGCTACCACTGGACGAAGCACATCGGGCGCTCGATGACCCAGAAGCGCTGGGGCCGCATCGTGAACATCACGTCGGTGGTCGGCATCATGGGCAACGCCGGCCAGGCCAACTACTGCGCGGCCAAGGCCGGCCTGATCGGCTTCACCAAGGCCATCGCCAAGGAATTTGCCGCCCGCGGCGTCACCTCGAATGCCGTCGCCCCGGGTTTCATCAAGACGGACATGACCGCGTCGCTGCCGCCGGAGGCCGCGGAGAAGATCACCTCGATCATTCCCCTCAAGCGGCTGGGTGAAGCAGTTGACATTGCGCACATGACGACCTTTCTCTGCTCGGAGGAAGCGGGTTACATCACGGGCCAAGTTTTTACCGTTGACGGCGGCATGGTGATGTGATGCCTCTTCACCAACGTTTGCGACCCAATTTATCAACATGGCTGACCAGAAAACCATCGACCAGCGCGTCAAAGAAATCATCGTTAACCAACTGAATGTTAACGAGGAGCAAATCACACCCCAGGCCTCGTTTCTCGACGACCTTGGCGCGGATTCGCTCGACACCGTGGAGCTGATCATGGCTTTTGAAGAGGAGTTCAAGGACGAGATCAAGGGCGAGATTCCCGAGTCCGATGCCGAGAAGCTGCAGACTGTCGGCGACGTCACCGCCTACATCGAAGCGAAGGCGGGAAAGAAATAATTTTGGCTTTTGAACAAAGCGTTCTACCGTCTGGCCCCAGGCTGGCCCGGTAGGACGCTTTTTCATTTCCGGCCCCTCATCTAAGATGGAAACTGTTTCCCCCCACAAGCGCGTCGTCGTCACCGGGATGGGCGTCATCGCCTCGCTCGGCCACAACGTGCAGGATTTCTGGTCGGCGTTGCTCGCGGGCAAATGCGGCATCGACCGGGTGACCCTGTTCGATGCAAAGGACTACACCTGCCAGATTGGCGCGGAGGTCCGCGGTTTCGATCCGGCCACGCAGATGGATCCCAAGGAGGTCCGCCGCAACGATCGCTACACCCATTTTGGCTTTTGTGCGGCCAAGCAGGCGACGGCCGACGCCAAGCTTGACATGACGCGGGAGGATCCCGACCGCGTCGGGGTCATCATCGGCTCCGGCATCGGCGGCATGTGGACGATCGAGAACCAGCACAAGGTTCTCATGGAACGCGGACCGCGCAAGGTGTCGCCGTTCATGATTCCCGCCCTGATCAGCAACATGTGCAGCGGCCTGGTCGCGATCGAGCTCGGGGCTCGCGGGCCGAACTTTTCCATCGTCAGCGCCTGCGCCACGGCCACCCATGCCATCGGTGAATCGCTCCGGATGATCCGCGGCGGCGAGGCCGACGTGATGGTCTGCGGCGGCGCCGAGGCCGCCATCACCCCGCTGGCCTACGCCGGCTTCTGCTCGATGAAGGCCATGAGCACCAACAACGAGGCCCCGCAGAAGGCCAGCCGGCCCTTCGACCTCAACCGCGACGGCTTCATCATGGCCGAGGGCTCGGGCATCCTCGTGCTGGAGAGCCTCGAACACGCCCTGGCGCGCGGCGCCCACGTCTACTGCGAGATCGCCGGCTATGCCGCCACCTGCGACGCCTATCACATCACCTCGCCCGATCCCGAGGGCAAGGGGCTCTCGCTGGCCATGAGCCGCGCCCTGAGCGACGCCCGGGTGACGCCGACCGACATCGACTACATCAACGCCCACGGCACCTCCACGCCCTACAACGACAAGTTCGAGACGCTCGCGATCAAGAAGGTCTTCGGCGATTATGCGCGCAAGGTTCTGATCAGCTCGACCAAGTCGATGACCGGCCACCTGCTCGGTGCCGCCGGCGGAGTCGAGGCCGTGGTCAGCGTGAAGAGCATCCAGACCGGCGAGGTGCCCCCGACCATCAACCTGGAGACGCCCGACCCGGACTGCGACCTCGACTACGTCCCCAATGTGAAGCGCAGCGCCAATGTGAGGACCGTCCTGACCAACAATCTCGGGTTTGGCGGCCAGAACGCCGCCCTGGTTTTCCGCAAGCTGTAGGCGCGGGGTGGCCAACCTGGAGCCGCCGCGACCCCGCTGCGGCGGGCGGTTTGTCAACGGCGGGGTCGCCGTGGCCCCAGCATACGGGGCCGAACGCACAAAAGCCGCAATTTCGGGGAAAATTGCGGCTGAAAAGTGGTGGCAAGTCTCGGAATCGAACCGAGGACACAAGGATTTTCAGTCCTCTGCTCTACCAACTGAGCTAACTTGCCGGAAGCGAAAGGGGGCGAGTTAAAGGGGCGGGGCAAGGACGCGTCAACGGGAATTTCCGGCCCGCCCGGCCGGCCCCGGAGATCGACGGCGGCCGGGGGTTGGGGGCGAAATTGGCTGGAATAACGCCCTGCGGCGGCGACTCTCATTCCCGCATGGCCAGTGATGTTTTCAGCCAGTTGGTCGACGCGCACTACACGCCGCTCTTCCGCTTCGCCCTCAGCCTGACGAAAAACTCGTCGGACGCGGGCGACCTCACCCAGCAGACGTTCTTCATCTGGGCGAAACAGGGCCATGCCCTGCGCGAGCTCGACAAGGCCAAGTCCTGGCTCTTCACCACGCTCTACCGGGAGTTTCTCCGCGGTCGTCGCCGGGCGGAGCGCGTGACCGCCCTCGAGGATCTCGGGCCGGTCGAGGCCGATCCGCCCGCGCCGGCCATCGACGTGGTGGCCGGCATGGACGCGGGCCTGGTCGTCGAGGCGCTGCAGGAGGTCGACGAGGTCTACCGCGCGCCGCTGACCCTGTTCTACATGCAGGACCACTCATACAAGGAGATCGCCGACCTGCTCGAGGTCCCCATCGGCACGGTCATGTCGCGGCTGTCGCGCGGCAAGACGCAGCTGCGGGCGGCCCTGGCCCGCAAGGAGGCGGGCGCCGCCAAGGTCATTCCGTTCCAATCATTCCCCGCAAGGAAACTCTCATGAACAACGTGGAGGCCAAATTCATCCTGCAAGGCTATCGACCCAACGGCGCGGACGCCGCCGACGGGACCTTTGCCGCGGCCCTGGATCAGACCCGCCGGGATCCGGCGCTGGGCGTATGGTTCGAGCGTGAGCAGGCGTTCGACCGCGCGCTCAGCGCAAAGCTCGCCCAGATCGCGGCGCCGGCCGGCCTGCGCGAGTCGATCCTCGCCGGCGGCCGCGTGACCGCACCCGCGCCCGTCGCCCGCGGCTGGTGGCGCCATCCCGCGCTCATGGCCGCCGCGGCCGGCGTCGCGGTGATCTTCGCGACCTCCCTCGCCTTCTGGCCGCAGCGGGCCGTGGCCAGCGGTCCGCTGGTGGACTTTGCCGTGAGCGATGCGCTGAACGACCGGACCCACGGGGGTCACGGGCCGGAAGCCGGGGCGCTGCAGGCCATGCTCCGCGAACCGGCCACCCGGCTGGGCGCCAGCCTGCCGGTGGATTTTGCGACCCTGCGCAAGACGGGCTGCCGCACGATGAATCTCGAGGGGCGCGACGTGCTGGAGGTGTGCTTCAAGCGCAACGGGACCTGGTTCCACTGCTACATCGCCCGACGCAGTGATTTTCCCGCCCTCGTGGCCTCGGCCCGGCCCATGCTGGCGGAGAGAAACGGCGCGGGCGTGGCCGCGTGGGCCGACGCCACCCACCTCTACGTGCTGGTCACCCCCGGCGGCCATGCGGCCATGGAAAAATTACTCTGAGGCCCGCCGTCCAGTGGCTGGAGGCAGCACCGAGCGATTAGCCGTGCCAAGCCCGGGGGCGCGTGACAGCCTGCCCCCGTGACGAAACCGGCCCCGATCACCGCGGAACATGCCCGACTGGCCGAGGACGCGCAGCGCGGGAAGAACTGGAAGCGCTGGGGCCCGTACCTGGCCGAACGGCAGTGGGGCACGGTGCGGGAGGATTACTCGGCGGACGGCGAGGCGTGGAAATATTTCACCTTCGAACAGGCGCAGAGCCGCGCGTACCGGTGGGGCGAGGACGGCCTGCTTGGCATCAGCGACCGCGAATGCCGGCTGTGCTTCGCGCTCGCGCTGTGGAACGGCCGCGACCCGATCCTGAAGGAGCGGCTGTTCGGCCTGACCGGCCCGGAGGGCAACCACGGCGAGGACGTGAAGGAGGCTTATTTCTACACGGCGAGCACGCCGACGCACAGCCACATGCGGGCGGTCTACCATTACCCGCAGGCGGAGTTTCCCTACGCCCGGCTCCGCGAGGAGAACGCCCGGCGCAGCCGGCTCGAGCCGGAGTTCGAGCTCGAGGACACGGGCGTGTTTGCGGAGTCGCGCTACTTCGAGGTCGCGGTGGAATACGCCAAGGCCGGCCCGGACGACATCCTCATCGAGGTCTCGGCCACCAACCGCGGCCCCGAGCGCGCGACCCTGCACCTGCTGCCGACCCTGTGGTTCCGCAACACCTGGTCCTGGGGCTGCCGCCACGAGGGCTGCGGGCTGAAGCCGCGGCTGCAGCAGGTCGGGCCGGGGCTGGTGCAGACGCACCACGAGACGCTCGGCCGGTTTTTCTGGGAGATCGAGCCGGCGCCGCGCGGGCATGCGCCGCTGCTGTTCACGGAGAACGAGACCAACGCGCGGAAACTCTTTCACGCCGAGAACGCCGGTCCGCAGGTGAAGGACGCGTTCCACGACCACGTGGTGCACGGGCTGGCCGGGGCGGTCAGCCCGCGGCGCGCGGGCACCAAGGCCGCGGCCCACCGCGTGGTCGAGCTCGCGCCCGGCGAGACCGCGGTCATGCGGCTGCGGCTGCACGCCGAGGGCGCGCCCGGCCCGGCCTTCGGCGAGGGCTTCGCGCGCGTCCTGGCCGACCGGCGGCGGGAGGCGGACGAGTTCTACGCCGCGGTGCTGCCGGCGGGCGTGGGCGACGCGGAGCGGAACGTGGCCCGGCAGGCGTTCGCCGGCCTGCTCTGGTCGAAGCAGTTTTATCATTTCATCGTGAAGGACTGGCTGGAGGGCGACGCCGACCAGCCGCCGCCGCCCGCCGCGCGCCGGCAGGGCCGGGACAGCGACTGGCCGCACCTGTACACCCGCGACATCATCTCGATGCCGGACAAATGGGAGTACCCGTGGTTCGCGGCGTGGGACACGGCGTTCCACATGATCTCGTTCGCGCCGGTCGACCCGCAGTTCGCCAAGGACCAGCTCAACCTGCTCCTGCGCGAGTGGTACATGCACCCGAGCGGGCAGATCCCGGCCTACGAGTGGAATTTCTCCGACGTGAACCCGCCGGTGCACGCCTGGGCCTGCTGGCGCGTGTACAAGATGACCGGGCCCCGCGGCGGGCGCGACCGGCTGTTCCTCGCGCGGGTGTTCCAGAAGCTCACGGTCAACTTCACGTGGTGGGTGAACCGCAAGGACCCGAGCGGCCGGCACCTGTTCTCCGGCGGCTTCCTCGGGCTCGACAACATCGGCGTGTTCGACCGCTCGAAGCCGCTGCCGACGGGCGGGCAGCTCGAGCAGGCGGACGGCACGGCCTGGATGGCGTTTTACTGCTCCACGATGCTGGCCATCGCGCTGGAGCTGGCCGAGGGTGACCCGGCCTACGAGGACATCGCGTCGAAGTTCTTCGAGCACTTCGTCGCCATCGCGGACGCGATGAACCATCTCGGCGGCACCGGCCTGTGGCATGAGGCGGACGGCTTTTACTACGACCAGCTCCTGATCGACGGGCAGTCGTTTCCGCTGCGGCTGCGCTCGATGGTGGGCATCATCCCGCTGTTCGCGGTGGAGTTCATCGAGGAGTCGCGGCTGGACCAGCTGCCGGGGTTCGCGAAGCGCACCCGGTGGTTCCTGGAGAACCGGCCGGACCTGGCGGCGAAGATCTCCTACATGACCGAGGGCAAGTCGGGGGCCGGCCGCAGGCTGCTGGCGATCCCCTCGCGCGACCGGCTGCAACGGATGCTGACGTATGTGTTCGACGAGCGGGAGTTCCTTTCGCCCTACGGGGTGCGGTCGCTGTCGCGTGTCTACCTGGACCAGCCGTTCGTGCTGCCGGCCGGGGGGCAGGAATACCGGGTGCGCTATGTCCCGGGCGAATCGGACTCGGGGCTGTTCGGAGGCAATTCCAACTGGCGCGGGCCGGTGTGGTTTCCGGCCAATTACCTGCTCATCGAGGCGCTGGAGCGCTACCATCATTTCTATGGGGACAGCTTCACGGTGGAATTTCCGACCGGCAGCGGCCGGCGGGTGAACCTGAAGGTGGCGGCCCGGGAACTGGCGCAGCGGCTGGTCCGGTTGTTCCTGCCCGGGGACGATGGCCACCGGGCGTGCCACGGGAAACGGCCGCCCGGACCGGGGGATGACCGGTTGCAGGACATGGTGCTCTTCCATGAATACTTTCATGGCGACACCGGGCAGGGTTTGGGCGCCAGCCACCAGACCGGCTGGACGGCACTGGTCGCGCGGCTCATCGCGGGGAATTCCCCCGAAACGCCGCCGAAATGAGCAAAAGATTTTTGCGCTAGAACGGCGCGCAAAAGGCCTGATTTTTACAGGTTAAAAAGATGTTTTAGTAAAAGCAGGGACAGCCCGTCGCGAGTGATTTTTATTGGATAAAATCCTGCTTGTCCGGGTCATAGTTCTGGCCTTTGTCACGGCCAAGTCGGACATGAAATCACTGCTCACAAAACATCTTCTGCTGCTCACCGTCATCGCTTTTACAATCAAGGCGGGCGCGGCCGAGCGTTGGGAAACATTGCGCGCCATCAACTGGGTGGAGAACCCGACCAACCAGACCCATGTGGGCCGGTGCGGAGAACTGGGGCCCTATCAGTTCCGGCCGGGGACCTGGCGGATGCATACCAGCCGTCCGTTCAACCAGGCGGTGGAACGGGCCGCCGCGGACGAGGTGGCGGTGAAGCACTATGAGTGGATCAAGCGCACGCTCGAAAGGGCGGGCGTGGAGGCCAGCTCGTTCAACATCGCGATGGCGTGGAATTGCGGGGTGGACGCAGTCGTGGCGGGCCGGATCCCGAGCGCCAGTTTCAACTACGCCACCCGCGTGAACAACCTGGCCGCCACTTTCAAGGAACGCACGCCGCCGGTGGAGACCGAGGCGCCGGGCCCGGCCGCCCCCAACCTCGACCTGAACCTGGACGAACATACCACGGAAGTCCGGTTTCGCATCATGCAGGACGCGCCGCGCTTCGTGCTGGCGGCGGACTGAGCGCCGCGTGGCGTTACTCCAGGAAGGAGGACTGCTTGGGCGGCCGCGGCGCCTTGCGCGCGGCCTCATCCTCGGGCGAGGCGTTGAGATGCCGCGGCGGCCGGGCCATCCGCGAGGCGACGGCCGCCTCGCGGTCCGTGACGATGCGGTCGCAGATCCTCTCGATGTGCAGATGGAGCCAGTTGGCGGTGGCGCTGTTCTCCGTGTAATCCGCCGGCCCGTAGTGGTCGATGCGCCCGGCCTGGCGGAGCCGGTCGTTCTGCTCGAACTCGGCGCGGACGGCGGGGTTGTAGACGGCGTAGGTCTTGCCGCCGCCCTTCTTGACCACGGAGAAGCTCGGGATGTCGCTCGGGCCGTCCGCGATGTAGATCATGTTTTGCAGCGGGATGCGGCGGTCCTCGGGTGTGACCTTGGCATTCACGTCGATGGCGGGGTTGCGGTTCGTGCCCTTGTTGATCTCGAAGATGGCCCGGGTCTTCGTGGTGTTGTCGATCATGACGCCGATCTGCGCGATCTCGGCGGCGGCATCCATGGGGAATTCCTTCTGGCTGAGGAAGCCGGGTTGCAGCGGCGACTCGATGAATTCACAGGCCCAGATGGCGTCGATCTGCGGGGCGAGGGCGCTGCCGCGGATCATTTCCGCCAGGCCGGTGCTGACGACGTAATGCTCCAGCAAGATCTCGTGCTTGGCGTATTCGGGCTTGGCCTTCACCCAGGCCCGGGACGATTCGAAGAATCCCGGCAGGCCGGGGTAGAAAGCGATCTCAGCGCCGCATTCCCGCAGTACCTTGTTGCTCAGCCCCGGCATCTGGCCGGCGAGCACATAGGTCAGCAGGTGGTTCAGGTAGCTGATCTCGGGCGCGATGTGGTAGCCGCGCCGGCGGTAGTTCTCGGCCAGGGCATTCGTCTCCGCCCAGAAGGTGGCTTCGTCGACGCCGTAACGGCGGAAAAGCGGCGCCTGCATGTAGGCCGGGATCAATGTCTTGTCAAAATCCCAAACGCAGGCGATGATGTTCTGAGTGAAGAGTGTTGAGGCCATCGCGGATGTTTTCTACTAGACGGCGCTTGCTGCCGTCGGTCGGCCCTTGATCAAGCCGCGCCCCGCGGCTGACGCAATTCGCAATTTCCGCCTCCCACCCTGCATGGACACCCTTCCGGACATCACCCCCTTTCAGCGCCGCCTCGACGAGCTCGATGCGCAGATGGCGGAGCCGTCCTTCTACACCAATTCGCGCAAGGCGACCGAGATCTCGCGCGAGCAGCAGGGTCTGCGGCGCCTGGTGGAGGACTACCAGGCGCATGCGCGGCTGGGCCGGGAAATCGCCGAGCACGCCGCCCTGCTCAAGGACGCGGCCGCCGACGCCGAGCTGCGTGCGCTGGCCCAGCAGGAGCTGCCGGAACTGGAGGCCCGGCGCGCGGCCCTCAAGGAGGCCGTGCTGCGGTCCATGATCCCGCCCGAGCCCTCCGACTCGCGCAACACCGTGTGCGAGATCCGGGCCGGCACCGGCGGGGACGAGGCCGGGCTCTTCGCCGCCGATCTTTACCGCATGTACGTGCGCTACGCCGAGGGCCGCGGCTGGAAGGTCCAGTCGATGAGCTCCAGCCTGTCCGACCGCGGCGGGTTCAAGGAGGTCATTTTCCTCATCACCGGCGAGCAGGTCTACAGGCAGCTGAAATATGAGAGCGGCGTCCACCGCGTGCAGCGCATCCCCGTCACCGAGGCCAACGGCCGGGTGCACACCTCCACGGTCACCGTGGCCGTCCTGCCCGAGGCGGAGGAGATCGACGTGCAGATCGACCCGCAGGATCTCGACATCACCGTCCAGCGCGCCAGCGGTCCGGGCGGGCAGGGGGTGAACACCACGGATTCGGCGGTGCGCATCGTGCACCGGCCCAGCGGGCTCACGGTCTACTGCGCCGACGACCGCTCCCAGATCAAGAACAAGGCCCGTGCGATGGCCGTGCTGCGCTCGCGCCTGCTCAAGCTCAAGGAGGAGGAGGAGCACGCCAAATACGCCGCCCGGCGCCGCACCCAGATCGGGACCGGCGGGCGCAGCGAACGCATCCGCACCTACAGTTTCCCGCAGAACCGTGTGACCGACCACCGGATCGGCCTGACCCTCTACAGCCTGCCGGCCCTGCTGGAGGGCCACATCGACCCGCTCATCACGGCGCTCCAGCGCGCGGCATTCGAGGAAAAGCTGGCGGAGCTGACCGGCGGCCCGCTGCCGGTGCGCTCGCGGATGCCGGCCGACGACGAGTGATCATGCTGACCGTCCTCGAGATCATCAAGCGCACGACCGATTTCTTCGACAAACGCGGCGTCGAACCGGCCCGGCTCAATGCCGAACTGCTGATCGGGCACGCCCTCGGCCTGCCGCGCATGCAGCTTTACCTGCAGTTCGAGCGGCCGCTGACCGAAACCGAGCTGGAGAAAATCCGGCCGCTGGTGAAGCGCCGCGGCAACCGCGAACCGCTGCAATACATCACGGGCGAGGCGGAGTTTTCCGGCCTGAAGCTCAAGGTGGACCGGCGGGCGCTGATCCCCCGGCCGGAGACGGAACTCCTGGTCGAACTCGCGACCCGGCAGCTGGCCGCGCCCCCCGACCGCATTCTCGATCTTGGCACCGGGAGCGGGGCCATCGCCCTGGCCCTTGCGAAAACCTATCCGGCTGCGGCGGTGACCGCCGTGGACAACAGCGCGGACGCCCTGGCGCTGGCCGGGGAGAATGCGGCGGCATGCGGCCTGTCCGGCCGGGTCCGCTTCCTGCTGGCCGACTGGTTTTCCGGCCTGGCGGCGGGGGAGCAATTCGCCCTGGTGGTCGCCAACCCGCCCTATCTCTCGGACGAGGAAACCTTCGCCACCCAGCCCGAGGTGAAGGATTTCGAGCCGCGTGCGGCCTTGTCCGCGGGGCCGGACGGCGCCGCGGCCCTGGCGCGGATCATCGCCGGGGCCCGGCCGCATCTGGCGCCCGGGGGGATGCTCGCCTGCGAGACCGGCATCGCGCAGCACGCGCGCCTGCTTGAGCTGGCAGCCCTCGCCGGTTTCAGCCGCACCGAGTCGCGGCGCGACCTCACCGGGCGGGACCGGTACCTGCTAGCCTTTGTGTAGGATCGCGGTCATGGGCTCGCGCCCGTCGGCCCAGTATTGCGGATCCTTGTTCAGGCGCAGGGCGTCCGTCACCACGCGGAGCGTCTCGCGGAGATGGACGTCCAGCTTGTTTTGGGCATCGATGTCGGGGGCGTCGGTGTCACCGTCATCCAACGTGGCGGCGGCCTGCTTCGGCCCGTCGGCCTCCGCCTTGATCACGGAGTCGAGCTTCACCTCGCGGGACGGATAGTTGGCCTTGGCGAGGGTGTCGCGCTCGGCGTCCATCTTCTTCTTGAAATCGTCGTCCGCCAGTTTGAGGGCTTGGCGCTGCTCGAGGTTCAGCGAGATGGTCTTTTGCTCCTGCCGTTCCTTGAACCAGTCGATGTTCTGCTTCAGGTAGGCGAACTCGCCGAGCGATTCCTGCCGTTCGCGGCTGGCCGCAAGCAGGGGCTTGACGAAGCTCTGGGCGAGCGGCTTGCCGTCAAACGGGGTGGACTTGATCTCGTCCCAGACGAGGGCGTGCGGCAGGCTGGCCTCGCCGATGGGCAGGAAGTCGTCGATCGAGGGCAGGGTGATGTCGGGCGTCACGCCGTTCTTCTGGGTCGAGGAGCCGTTGGGCAGGTAGAATTTCCGCACCGTCAGCTTGGCCGCGCCGGTGTGCTCGATGTTCTGGCTGAGCCGGGGGAGGTAGTTCTTCATCTCGAGCACGGCCTGCACGGTGCCCTTGCCGTGGGTGGTGCTGTCGCCGACGATGATGGCGCGGCCGTAATTCTGGATGGCGCCGGCAAAGATCTCGGAGGCGGACGCGCTGAACCGCGAGGTGAGGACGGCGAGCGGGCCGTCATAGGTGACCGCGGTGTTGGTGTCGCTGTCGACGGTGATCTGGCCCTGGAAATCCCGTTCCTGCACAACCGGGCCCTGCTTGATGAACAGGCCGGTCAGGTCGACGGCCTCGGAGAGCAGGCCGCCGCCGTTGCGGCGCAGGTCGATGACGAGCCCCTTGATGCCCTGCTGCTTCAGCTTGCCGATCAGCTCGGCGACATCCTGGGTGGCGGTGCTCTTGACCTCGTCGTCCTTCGAGTCCTCGGAGGGGCCGTAGAAGGAATTCAGCGTGATCACGCCGACGGGGATCGTCGTGCTGTTCTCGCCGGGCAGGTCGTAGATGGTGGCGGAGGCGCGGGCGGAATTCAGCTTGATGATGTCGCGGGTGATGACGACCAGCTTGGTCTTGGTGGCGTCGGGGGCGTCGTGCGGCAGGATGGTGAGGGTGACCTTGGTGTTCTTGTCGCCGCGGATCATGTCGACGATGCGGCGGAGCTTCATGCCGATGACCTCGATGTTCTCGGCGCCGAGCTGCTGGACGGCGACGATCTTGTCGTTCACGTGGATCTGGCCGCTGCGGTAGGCCGGGCCGCCGGGGACGACCTCGCGGACCACGCAGTTGCCGTCGTCCTCGATGCTCAGCACGGCACCGATGCCGACGAGGGAGAGCTTCATCTGGATGCTGAAATCCTGCAGGGTGTCGGCGGAGAAATAATCGGAATGCGGGTCATACATCCGGGTGAGCGCCGTCAGGAAGATCTCCTGGATGTCCTGGCCCTCGATGTCGCCGAGATTCTTGAGCATGCGCTCGTAGCGCTTGCGCACCGTGGCCTTGGCTTCGTCGGTCGTTTTCTTGGCGAGGAGATCCTGGAGGATTTCATACTTCATCCGGCGCCGCCACAGGTCGTCGGCTTCGGCCTGGTTGGCCGGGAAGGGGCTCTTGCTCCGGTCGGGCGTGTAGGAATCCTTGGTGGTGAAATCGAAGTCCGTCTTGAGCTCCTGAAACAGCCACGAGGTGCGCGCCTTCACCCGCTGCTCATACACCTGGTAGATGCTGAAGGCGGTGTCGATGTTGCCGAGGTAGGCGAGATCGGTCTCGACGCGGGGGCCATACTGGCTCCGGAAGCCCTGTTCGTCCGCACTGGTGAAAAACAGGCGCTGCGGATCCAGGGAGACCATGTAGTCCGAGATCAGCTGGGGGTAGTCCGCGGGGGTGACCGCATCCTTGTTGTAATGGAAATACTCCAGCATCTGCACCAGGGTGCGGGTCTCCAGCCGCATGACCGGCGTGGTCTTGAACTCGTGATCCGGGGCCGCGAAAACCGAGGTGGCAACGAGAAGGGAGAAGAGGGCGGCCCGGAGGCAGGAGAAGGGGTGGAATTTCACGGTGGAGTGAGGAAAAAGATAGGCATTAGTGGCACAATAACGAGAATTGTTTCCGCCAAAGGTTGATTTGCGCGGATTTCACTGGACGGCTGGCCAATGATGGAGGTGCGATGGGGCCCTCCCCTGGGGGCGGCACAGGGCTACTGCCGGCTGAGCAGGTCCTTGGCCTCGTCCAGAAGGCGTTTTTCCTCCTCGGTCAGCGCGCCAAACCCCTGGCTGTTGATCTTGTCCAGCACCCGATCGACCTGAGCCTTGAGCTCGGCCGAGGTCCGGGCGGCTGGTGGATTGAGGCCGCCGGTCGCCGCCCGTGGGCGACCGGACCGGCGCAGCCAGCCGGGCAGTTCGAGGCTGGCGGCACGGTCCCAGCCGTTGTTGGCGTGGAAACCGCGGTAGAAGATCCACCCGGCCAGCATGCCGCCCAGGTGGGCCGAGGCGCTGAGGCTGAAGGGCGCCGCCCCGCCGGGTATCTCATAGACGATCAGCCAGGCTGATTCCAGCACCAGCAGGGCGGCAACCAGGTAAACGGGCCGGAGGGTGACCGGAAACAGAAACATCAGCAGAAAACGAATTTCCTGGTTGGGATACATGCAGGCCAGCACCACCAGCAGCCCAAGGATGCCCGCACCGGGCCCGATCAGCACGCCGCCGTTCGTCCAGTGCACCGCGGTCCAGGTCAGGCCACCCGTGAGGATCGATCCGGCGTAGAGCGCGAGGAATTTCCTGCGCCCGAGGATCGGCTCCAGCTCGCGGCCGATGAACACCAGCCCGAGGAGCGTCGCCAGAATGGAAAACGGCTGGTCCGTCCGGAGCAGCAGGGCATGCGTTGCCAGGGTCCATAGGTGGCCGGACTGGAGGCTGCGGACGGTCAGGGGCAGTTGCGCCAGCAGCCCCTCGCCCCAACTGAACCGCGGCGAGCCCAGCAGCAGTTGGAGGCAGAACGCCGCCCCCGTGCCGGCCAGCAACCAGACTAGGGAAGAGGTCGGCTGCCGGGGGTAATCGCTGCGCATGTAATCACGATCGGACAGCATGCCCGCACCTTAAGTCCCGCGCCGGCAAACACAAGTCGCCAAAGCCCGCCACCGCGGCGCCGGCGACTACTTGACAGTCCGGGAATTTACCCTTGAGTCACCCCAAATGGCCAACAAAGCAGAAAAATGGAAGGACAATGCCGCCGGCAAGTTCTATGTCGATCAGCAGTGCATCGACTGCGACCTCTGTCGCGAAACCGCACCCGCGTTCTTCAAACGACATGAGGAAGGCGGCTATTCCTACGTTTACGCCCAGCCGACCACCGAGGAAGATGTCCAGCTGTGCGTCGAGGCCCTCGAAGGCTGCCCGGTCGAGGCCATCGGCAACGACGGCGAGGAATAAACCCGCCCACCGCCCGGCCGCCCCCGCAACAGGGCGGCCTGCTTTTTCCGCGTCTGGTTAAGCAGCGCCTCGATAATTTTAACCCAATGCACCTCGCCCGCCAATTCACCCGGTCCCGCGGCGCGCGCCTGGCCCTGCTCCTCCTGGGGCTGCCGCCCGTCCTGCGGTCCGCGGACGACGACGTCTACACGCTGCCGAAATATACGACCTACTCCGAGCAGGTCGCCAACCAGACGCCGGAGGCGACATTCGCCATGCCGGTCTCGGGTCTGCGCTTCGAGCCGCGCGTCGACGTGCAGGCGCGCAACCTGGCCGAGGCCCAGGCCGACGTCACCATCCGCGGCGGCATCTTTGAGAACACCGGCTTCAAGGTCGGCGCCCTCTCGCTGTACGATCCCCAGACGGGGCATTACCAGGCCGAGATTCCGATCGCGCCGGCGATGCTGCTCGCCCCCCGGATCCTCACCGGCGCCGACAACGCCCTCGCCGGCTTCAACGCCGAGGTCGGCACCGTGGCCGCCGGCTGGCGCCCGATCGAGCCGCGGGGCGAGGCCTCGGCCGCGGTGGGTGACTTCGCCACCAACCGCCAGAGCCTCTACCAGGGTTATGTGGCGCCGGCGGGAAAGAACGGCCTGACCCTGGCGGCCGACGCGGAGGTGTCCCGCTCCGAGTCCGACGGATCGGTGCCCTTCGGCGATCATGATTTCAAGCGCGCGTGCGCGCGGATCCAGCTGGCCGGGCCGCAGAGCCAGACGGACCTGTTCGCCGGCGTGCAGAGCAAGTTTTTCGGCTGGCCCGACCTTTACACCCCGTTTGGCGTCAACGAGACCGAGGATCTGCACACGCAGCTCTACGTGTTCAACCACCGCGCCTGGACCTCCCCGGACAACTACTGGCAGGTCGGCGCCTATTACCGGCGCAACTATGACGACTACGAGTACAACCGCGCGGTGCCGGGACAGTTCAATCCCTACCAGCACACGACGCATGTCGGGGCGTTCTCGCTGGAGGGCCACCAGGATTTCACCACCCTGGCCGTGGATTACAGCGCGCAGGTCATGCACGACGGCCTCGAGTCGACGGCCCTGATCTACGGCCGGTTCAACACCCGCAGTTACCTCAAGCTCGCCGCCGTGCCCGAGGTGCGCCTCGACACGGCCGGGGGCCGGTTCCGGCTGCGCGCGGGCGCCACCTATGACGACACCAACCGCGACGGCGCGGCGGTTTCGCCCCTGGTCACCGCCGAGCTCACGCGCCCGGACGGGATGCGCCTCTACGTCCAGTATGCCGGCAGCACCCAGGTGCCGACCTACACCGCCCTGAATTCGGCTCCGGCCTCCGGCCTGTTCCGCGGCAATCCCAACCTCGGGCGCGAAACCAGCCGCAACCTCGAGGCGGGCGTCGCTTTCCGGTCCGGCGGCTGGACGGTCGAGACCGCGGTCTTCTATCGCCGCGACGACCGGCTGGTCGACTGGACGTTCGTCCGCGGCGTCACGGCGCGCAGCGCCAACGCCGTCGACATCGGCACCGGCGGCGGCGAACTCGTGGCCACCCGCAAGACCCGGCGCTACGACCTCGTGTTCGGCTACACCGTGCTCAACAAATCCGCGGACTACGGCGCGGCCGCGGTGGACGCCAGCTTCTACGCGCTCAACTTCGCCCGCCAGCGCCTCACCGCCGCGGCCGTGCTGCGGCTCGGCGCCGGCCTGGAGCTGCGGCTGGATAATGAATACCGGGTGCAGCAGCCCAACCTGCTGCGCGTGACCGGCGGCAACCATGCGCTGCTGTCCGCCGCCGGCCTCTACTACCTGCCGCCCGCCTGGCGCGGCGTGGAGTTTTCCTTCCTTGTGAGCAACCTGTGGGACAGCGATTTCCAGGAGGTGCCGGCCGTGCCCGCCGCGCGCCGCGAATATTCGGTCGGGGCCGCTTACCGCTGGTAGCCGCCATTTCATTTGACAGTCCCGCGCCGGGCGCGGTCATTACGCGCCCGATGGACAATCCTTTTCTCGACCGTACCTTTCCCATCCGCTGGTCGCCGCTGGCGCCCGCCCTCGTCGGGCCGGCCATCGAGCACGCTCTCGCCGGCGCGACCGGGGCCCTTGGCCGGATCGAGGCGCTGGACCCCGCGCACGCGGAGTACGCGAACACCTTTCTCGCCCTCGAGGAGGCCACGGACCTGCTCAACGAGACGTGGGCCAAGGTCACGCACCTCGCCGCGGTGGCGGATTCGCCGGAGCTGCGCGCGGCGCACAACGCCATGCTGCCGCAGGTCTCCGCCTTCTTCGCCCGCGTCCCGCTCCAGCCCGGATTGTGGCTGCGCCTGCAGGCCGCCGCCGCGCACCCGTCGGCCGCCGCTCTGCGCGGCGAGCACCGCCGCCTGCTTGAGGAAACCCTCGCCGATTTCCGCCAGCAGGGCGCCGACCTGCCCGCGGACCGGAAGGCGCGGCTCGAGGCCGTGCAGCGCGAGCTCGCCGGGCTCACCCAGAAATATGCCGAGAACGTGCTCGACGCAACCAACGCCTGGGAGCTGGTGCTGCATGACGGGCGCCGGCTGGCCGGGCTGCCCGCGCATGCCCGCGAGGCGGCGCGCCAGGGCGCGCTCGGGAAAGGGCAGGGGACGGAGGCGGCCCCCGCGTGGCGCTTCACCCTGCACGCGCCATCGCTGGAGCCGGTCCTGCTCTACGCCGAGGACGAGGGGCTGCGCCGCGAGGTCTGGGCGGCCGCGGCCGCCGTCGGCGCGCAGCCGCCGCACGCCAACCCGGAACTGATCCGGCGCATCGTCGTCCTGCGGCAGGAAAAGGCCGCGCTGCTCGGCCAGCCGCACTTTGCCGACCTCATCCTCGCCCGCCGCATGGCGAAAAGCGGCGCGGCGGCCCTGGCCTTCATCGAGGACCTGCACCGGCGGGTGCGCCCGGCGTTTGTGCGCGAGACGGCCGAGCTCGAGGAGTTTGTGGCGCAGCAGACCGGGACGCCGCGCGCGCCGCTGGCGCCGTGGTCGAGCGCGTTCTGGGCGGAAAAACTGCGCCGCGCGCGCTACGATTTCGACGAGGAGCAGCTGCGGCCCTACTTCCCGCTGCCGGGCGTCCTCGCCGGGCTGTTCGAGATCACCGCGCGGGTGTTCGGCCTGCGCGTCCGCGAGCGGCCCGCCGGCGCCGTCGAGACCTGGCATCCCGAGGTGAAGTTCTATGACGTGCACGATGCGGCCGGCCGGCACCTCGGTTCCTTCTACGCCGACTGGCACCCGCGCGATTCGAAGCGCGGCGGCGCCTGGATGAACTCCCTGGTCACCGGCGGCCCGCGGCCCGGCGGGTCGCGCGCGCCGCACCTGGGCCTGATGTGCGGCAACCTGACCCCGCCCGCGGCGGGCGAACCGGCGCTGCTGACCCACCGCGAGGTCGAGACCGTCTTCCACGAGTTCGGCCACCTGCTGCACCATCTCTGCGGCGAGGTGGAGATCAAGTCGCTCAACGGCACGAACGTGGCGTGGGACTTCGTCGAGCTGCCCTCGCAGCTCATGGAGAACTGGTGCTGGGAGCGCGCCGGCCTCGACCTGTTCGCGCGCCACCACCAGACCGGCGCCGCCATCCCCGACGCGCTCTTCCAGCGCATGGTGGCCGCCAGGAATTTCCGCAGCGCCTCCGTCACGATGCGCCAGCTGGCCTTCGCGCGGCTCGACCTCGCGCTGCACCTCGATCCCGCCGTCTTGCTGGCCGGCGACCTGTCCGCCGGGCTGCGCGGGCTGCTGCGCGACTACCTGGTGCCGACCATCCCGCCCGCACCGACGATCGAAAACCGCTTCACGCACATCTTCTCCGATCCCGTCGGCTATGCCGCGGGTTACTATTCGTACAAGTGGGCGGAGGTGCTCGATGCCGATGCCTTCACCCGGTTCCGGCGCGAGGGGATCTTCAACCGCGCCACCGGCGACGACTTCGTGGCGCGGATCCTCAGCCGCGGCAACGCCGCCGATCCGATGGAGCTCTTCGTCGGCTTCATGGGCCGGCCCCCCGACCAGCAGGCGCTGCTCACGCGGGCGGGCCTGGGCTGATCCGCCCGGGGCGGCTTACAACGCCCGGGCGCGTTTCCAGCGGGATTTTTTCCGCTGGCAAAACCCGCCGGGTTGATAATTTGTCCTTCAACCATACCTTTTAACCCATCTCACCATGCTCATCTACGTCGCCCTCCTCATCGTTCCCTTCCTGTTCGGGCTCTACGCGCAGATGCGCGTCTCCAGCGCCTATAACAAGAACATCCACATCCCCTCGCGGGGCAACATCACCGGCCGCGAGGCGGCCGCGGCCGTCATGGAAAGCGCCGGCATCCACGACGTCGAGATCGTCGAGGTCGAGGGCGAGCTGTCCGACCATTTCGATCCGGTCCACAAGCGCCTCGCGCTGTCCTCGCCCAACTACCGCGGCACCAGCCTCGCCGCCCTGGGGGTCTCGGCCCACGAGGCCGGCCACGCCATCCAGCAGAAGGTGGGCTACGCCCTGATGGGTTTCCGTCAGGTGCTGGTGCCGGCGGTGCAGATCGCCTCGCCCATCGCGTGGGGCGTCCTCAGCTTCGGCATCCTGCTGGCCTCTCTCCTCGGGGCCAAGGCGCTCGGCCTCGTCGTCCTCCAGGTCGGCGTCGTGGCCCTGACCGTCATCGCCCTGTTCCAGCTCGTGACCCTGCCGGTCGAGTTCGACGCCAGCCGCCGGGCCAAGGTCCAGCTGGTCGACCTCGGCATCCTCGGGCGCGACGAGATGACCGGCGTCAACGAGACCCTCGACGCCGCGGCCCTGACCTATGTCGCCGCCTTCGTGTCCACCATGGGCAACCTGCTTTACCTGCTGCTCGTCCTCTCCGGTGGCCGGCGCAGCGACTGAGCCGGACCCAGTCCATCAGCATGCGGTCGGTCCGGGGGACCGGCCTTTTTGTCGCGGCCGGCCGCCGCTCAGAAATCAAACTGGTCGATGTTGTCCTTGTTGAAGATGTACGGCTTGCCGAGCATGATGTTGTCGCCGACGATCTCGAAGGTGCCGAGCTTGCCGGCCTGGATGCTGGTGGCGCCGGGCTTCAATTCGCCCTTCGCCAGCGCGACGCCCGCGTAGATGGTCAGGTAGCCGAGGTCGGTCGTGTTCCAGAGCACGACGCTGTCGGTCACGCCTTCATGCACGTAGCGCTTGTTCTCGTTCGGCAGGCCGAGGCCGATGACCTTGACCGTGCCGGTCTTGCCCGCCTGCTTCACCGCCTCGGCGGCGCCCGGGACGCCGGGCGTGCAAATGGCCATGAGGAGCTTGAGATCGGGATGCGCGCTCATGAGCGCGGTGGCCTCGGACTGCGCCTTGTCCTTGAGGTCGTCGCTCGGGCGGACCGCGACCAGCTGCATCTTCGGGTATTTGTCCGCGAGCCGCTGGCGGATGTACTTTTCCCACTCGCGCTGGTTGGCGGCGGTGAGCGTGGCGGTGATGATGGCGAACTCGCCCTCCGCGTGGCAGAGGCGCGCGGCCTCGTCCATCAGCGCGAAGCCGATGCCCTGCGGCGTCGCCTGGTTGACGAAGAACGAGCGCGCGTCGGGCAGCGCGTCGGCGTCGTAGGTGATGACCTTGACGCCCGCCTGCTGCGCCTTGCGGAGTGCGGTCGAGATGCCCTCCTTGTTCTCCGCGGCCACCGCGATGACATCGACCCCGAGGGTGATCCAGTTGTCGACGATCTCGTTCTGCTTGGCCGCATTGCTGTCGGTGGGGCCGTCGAACAGCAGCTCGACCCCGAGCTCCTTGGCGGCCTGGTCGGCGCCGGCCTTGCAGGAGAGGAAGTAGGCGTTGCCCTTGGCCTTGGGCATCATGGCGATCATGAGCCGGGCATCGGCGGCGGCCAGCCCGGGGACGCTGGCGGCGAGCAGGACGGCGAGGACGGCGAGGCGGGAGAGGAGGGACTTCATGCGGGGTGGGGGTTGAAAAAGCTCAGCCAGACTGAGCGCGGCGGAGCAGGGGAGACAAGATTTTTGGCAACATGCTGCCGGTCAGGGCGGCGAGCAGGAGGACGCCCGTCAGCAGGCCGGACATCTCCTCGGCGGCGTTCATCCGGATGACCACGGGCAGGCAGGCGAGGCCGTTCTTCAACACCGCGATGGCCGCCACGCCAAGCAGCGTGCCGGTGACGCTGCCCCGGCCGCCGAAGATGCTCGTGCCCCCGAGGACGACCGCCGTGATGGCGAAAAGCTCATAACCGGTGCCGGCGTCGGCCTTGGCCTGGCCCAGCCGCGCGGTGTAGATCAACCCCGCCAGGGCGGAGATCAGCCCGGCCAGGACATAAACCAGCGCCAGGCAACGTCCGACCGGCAGGCCGGCATAACGCGCGCCCTCCGGCGAGAAGCCGATGACGCGGAACGCGCGGCCGAAGGTGGTGCTGTGCACGAGCAGCCAGACCCCCGCGGCCACGAGCAGGAAGAGCCACGCCTGCGTCGGCAGCCCGAGCCAGCGCTCCTGCCCGAGAAACAGGAAGCTCGCGGGGAAATCCGTGTACGTCACCGCCCCGTGGGTGATCGCCTCGGCCAGGCCGCGGAAAAGCGAGTAGGTGCCGAGGGTCACGATCAGTGGCGGCAGCCGCAACCGGGTGATGAGGCCCGCATTGAGCCCGCCCCCGAGCGCGCCCGCGAGGAGCGTCAGGGCCGCGGCGGCCGGGATCGACAGCCCGCCGTCGTGCCAGAGCTTGCCGAACACGATCGCGCACAGGCCGAGCAGCGAGCCCACCGACAGGTCGATCCCGGCCGTCAGGATGATGGGCGTCAGCGCCAGCGCGAGCAGGCCGATCTCGCAGGAATGCCGGAGGATGTCGAACTGCCGGTCGAGCGTGCCGAAGCCCACGACCAGGCCGCGCCGGTTGGTCGTGGTGCCGAAATGATAAAACAGCAGCCACTCCGCGACGAGCACGGCCAGCAGCAGCGTCTCGTGGCGGAGGAGGGCGGCTTTCCAGGCCGCCGGTGGGCGGGGCGCGCTCATCCTCGGCCTCCTTTGCCCGGCCGCGACCGCAGGCCGTCGGCCACCACCGCGAGCAGGATGATCGCCCCCTGGATCGCCTTTTCCCAGTAGGCCTCGATGCGCAGGTGCGTCAGCGCGGGCGCCACGCAGGCCAGCAGGAGCAGGCCCGCAAAGGCGCCCCATACGTTGCCCCGGCCGCCGGAGATGGACACGCCCCCGACGACGACCGCCGCGATGACCTTCAGCTCCAGGCCCGCCCCGGCCAGCGGCTGCACCTGCGGCGACTGCACGATGTTCATCATCGCCGCGAGCCCGGTCAGCGCGCCCAGGAGCACAAAGACGAGGAAGGTCACCAGCTGCGGCCGGATGCCCGCGAGCCGGGCCGCCTCCGCGTCGGTGCCGACGGCGTAGACCCACCGGCCCGCCGCCAGATGGCGCATGGCCAGCCCGCACGCCACCAGCACCGCCAGGGCCGCGCCCACCAGGGTCCATTGCCCGGCCGTCTGGCTGAGGCCGAACCATTGCACGCCGTCGGGCAGGTTGACGAACTCGCCCTGCCGCAACAGGTTCAGGCCCTGGCGCAAGGTGACCATCGTGGCCAGCGTGACGACAATGGACGGCAGGCGCAATCCGGCCACCAGGACGCCGTTGACCGCGCCGAGCCCGGCGCCGATCACCGCGGCGGCCACGACCACCAGCGGCAGCGGCCAGCCGTGCGCCGCGAGCAGCCCGGCGGCGACACTGCACACGGAAAATTGCGAGCCGACGGAAATGTCGATCTGCCGGCAGATGATGACCAGCGCCATGCCGCACGCGATGACCAGCGTCGGGGCCTCGCGCGTCACGAGGGACAGCAGCGGCTGCGGCTGGTAGAACGCCGGGGCGAACACCGCCAGGCCGAGCAGCACAAGGCCCAGCGCAAGCGTGACGGAGATTTCGCGGAAATAGCGCTTCATGCCGCTCCCTGGGTCTCACCCTGGCCGAGCGCCGCCGCCATGACCGCCGGGGCGCCGGTCCCGCCGGGCAGCACCGCGGTGAGCGTGCCGCCGCGCATCACGCCGATCCGGTCGCTCATGCCCAGCACCTCCGGCAGGTCGCTCGAGATCATGATGACCGCCAGACCGCCTTTCGCGAGCCGGCGGATGAGGCGGTGGATCTCGCTCTTGGCCCCGACATCCACGCCCTGGGTCGGCTCGTCGAGGATCAACAGCATCGGCTTGGTCGCCAGCCAGCGGGCGAGGGACACCTTCTGCTGGTTGCCGCCGCTGAGGCTGCCGCCGGGGGCCCCGGGTCCGGCGCATTTCACCGCCAGGTCACGGATGAACCCGAGCGCCAGGTCCTTCTCCGCCCGCGGGCGCAGCCAGCCGCCGGGGAACAGTCGCGGATGGACCGCCATCGTCATGTTCTCGGCGATGGGCATCTCCAGCACGACACCGTGGCGCCGGCGGTCCTCCGGCACATACGCGATGCCCCGGGCCACGGCCGCCCGGGGCGATTGCGGCGTGATGCGCTCCCCGTCCAGCCGGATTTCCCCGTCGTCGGCAGGCGTGAGCCCGAAGAGCACCCGCGCCAGCTCCGTGCGGCCCGCGCCGACCAGCCCGGCCAGGCCAAAGACCTCGCCGGCGCGGACCTCGAAACTGACGTCCCGCACACCGGCCGCGGCACAGCCCAGCCCGCGCACGGCCAGCACGGTCGCGCCCGGCGCGGACTCGGCGGGCGGATAGAGCTGGGCCACCTCGCGCCCGACCATGAGCTTGATGAGCCCGGCCTCGGTGATGTCGCGCACGGCGTGCGTGCCGACGCTCTCGCCGTCGCGCAGCACGGTCACCCGGTCGGCCAGGGCGAAGATCTCCTCGAGGCGGTGCGAGATGTAGATGATGCCCACGCCGGCGGCGCGCAGCTCGCGCACGACGGCGAACAGCCGCTCCTGCTCGCGCGCGGTGAGGGACGCGGTCGGCTCATCCATCACGACGATGCGGGCGCCGGCCCCGATGGCGCAGGCGATTTCCACCAGCTGCTGCTCGGGCATCGAGAGTTCGCGCACCTCGGCTTCCGGGTCGAGGCTCGCGCCGGTGCGGGCGAGCAGCGCGGCGGCGCGGGCCCGCCGCGCCCGCCAGTCGACCCGCCGGCCCGCGCCGGGCGGGTCGAGCCGGAGCCCGATGTTCTCGGCGACGGTGAGATCGGGGAAAAGCGCGGGCTGCTGGTAGATGCACGCGATGCCGAGCGACTGGGCGCGGGCCGGGGTCAGGCCGTCCACGGTCCGGCCCGCGACACAGATCTCGCCGGCGTCCGGCCGGTGCGCCCCGGTGATGATCTTGATGAGGGTGCTCTTGCCGGCGCCGTTCTCGCCGAGCAGGGCGTGCACCTCGCCGGCCGCCAGGTCGAAGTCGACGCCGCGCAGGGCCCGCACGCCGCCGAAGCTCTTGGCGGCGCGGCGCAGGGTGAGCAGCGGGGCGGGGGAGGACGGGGAGGTGGCCATGGGCGGGGCGAAACCGGCAGGCTGGGTCCGCGCGCGGCGGAATCAATCCAGATGAAACACCTCGTCCAGGGTGCGCGCGACCGGGCTGCCGTCGGGATTGCCCGGCATGAGCTCGCTCATGAAACGCCACCAGCGCTGGCAGACCTCCGTTGACGCGACCGCCTGCCACCGGGCCTCGTCCTCGAGCTCGACGTAGCCGAACAGCGCGCGCGTGGCCGGGTCGAGGAAGATGGAGTAGTTGTGGCTGCCGTGGGCGCGCAGCACCGCGGCGAGTTCATCCCAGATGGGCTGGTGCCGCCGGGCATACTCCGGCTCGCAGCCGGCGTGGACGGACATGACAAAGGCTTTGCGGATCATGGTGGGTAGGGTCCGGAGGTTGGGGCCAAACGGGCGCGGAATACAACTTCGTTTGCGGCGCGGCCCCCGGGGGCGCGCCGCAATAAAACCTGACAGTCAGAAAACGGCGCGCCCAGTCTTGCGCCGGGCCGGATTTCCCGCTGGTTTGTCCCACCCCCATGAAGAGACGCATTGCTTTCGTCGGCACCGGCGGCCGCGCCCTCAGTTTCATCGAGCCGCTCGCGACGACCTATCGCGCCGACAACGAGCTGGTGGCCCTCTGCGACAGCAGCCCGACGCGCATGGCCTACTACAACACCCTGCTCACCGGGGAACTCGGCTACCACACCGTGCCCGCCTATCCGGTGGCCCGTTTCGATGCCATGCTGGCCGAGCAGAAGCCCGACATCGTCTTTGTCTGCTCCAAGGACGACACCCACCACGACTACATCGTGCGCGCCCTGCACGCCGGCTGCGACGTCATCACCGAGAAGCCGATGACCATCGACGCCGCCAAGTGCCGCGCCATCCTCGACGCCCAGCGCGCCACCGGCCGCAGCGTGCGGGTGGCGTTCAACTACCGCTGGGCCCCCTTCCGCACCAAGGTCAAGGAGCTCCTCGCCGGCGGCGCCATCGGCCGGATCCGCTCGGTCAACCTCGAGTACCTGCTCGATACCAACCACGGCGCCGACTATTTCCGCCGCTGGCACTCCCACGCCGCCGAGTCGGGCACGCTGCTCGTGCACAAGAGCACCCACCATTTCGACCTGGTGAACTGGTGGCTCGACGCCATCCCCGCGCAGGTCTTCGCCTACGGCGACCTGGTGTTCTACGGGAAGAAGAACGCCGAGGCGCGCGGCGACGGCGCCCTCGCCGCCTACCCGCGCTACACCGGCGAGCCCGCGGCCCTGGACGACCCGTTCCGGCTCGACCTCGCGGAGAGCGCGCCCTTCCGCGGCCTCTACCTCGACGCCGAGGCGGACTCCGGCTACCTGCGCGACCGCAATGTCTTTCGCGCGGACATCGACATCCCCGACCAGATGTCGCTCAACGTCCGCTACCGCACCGGCGAGCTGCTGACCTACTCGCTGGTCTGCTACTCGCCGCGCGAGGGCATGCGCGTGTGCTTCAACGGCGACCGCGGCCGGCTCGAGTACCACGAGTTCATCGGCACGCACATGAACCGCGCGGTCCGGCCCAAGGATTTCCGCCTCGACAACAAGCCCGGCGCCGAGGCCGAGGGCGAATGGATCAAGGTCTACCCGCACTTCAAGCCCGGCTACACCGTGCCGATGACCGCCGCCACCGGCGCCCACGGCGGCGCCGACGAGATCCTCAACCGTTCGTTCTACTCGCCCGAGGCGCCGGCCACCGACCCCTGGGGCCGCTTCGCCGGGCATGAGCAGGGCGCGGCCTCCATCCTCGTCGGCATCGCCGGCGTCGAGTCGATGAAGCGCAACGCCCCCGTCAATCTCGCCGACCTCGTGCCCCTCCGCCCCGACGCCCTCCGTCTCAGCGAACTCGTCTGAGCGCCGGGCCCCCGCCCCCGATGAAAAGATTGCTCCTGCCGCTGCTCATGACCGCGATCATCCCCGCCGCCCCGGCCGCCGCGCCCCTCGAGATCCTGCTCTGGCCCGAGGGCGTGCCCGGGGCCCGGGACATCGGGCCCGAGCAGAACAGCGACGGGACCCACGTCAGCAACGTCTCCGTCCCGACCCTGACGGTCTACGGCCCCGCGGTCGACCGGCCCAACGGCACCGCGGTCATCATCTGCCCCGGCGGCGGTTATACCAATCTTTCCTTCGAGCGCGAGGGCGTCCAGTTCGCCCATTGGCTCTCCACCCTCGGCGTCACGTCCTTCGTGTTGAAATACCGGATGAAGGAGTTCGGCCACCCGGCGCCGCTGCAGGACATGCTGCGCGCCGTGCGGCTTGTGCGTTCGCGCGCCGCGGAGTTCAGGGTCAACCCCGCCCGCCTCGGCGTCATGGGCAGTTCGGCCGGCGGCCACCTGGCCGCGTGCGCCGGCACGATGTTCGACGACCCCGCCGGCCGGACCGGCGCCGCGCTCGACGCCGTCAGCGCCCGGCCCGATTTCCTGCTGCTGATGTATCCGGTCATCACCATGGAGGACCCGTTCGTGCACGCCGGCTCCCGCCGCTCCCTGCTCGGCCCGGCGCCGACCCCCGAGCTGCGCCGGCTGCTGTCCGTCGACCAGCGCGTGACCGCCGCCACGCCGCCGACGCTGCTGATCCACACCCAGGCGGACCAGACGGTGCCGGTCGAGAACAGCATCCTGTTTTACCAGGCCCTCACGCGCGCCAAGGTGCCCGCCGAGATGTACCTGTTCGAGCACGGCACGCACGGCATGGGCATGAAGGCCGGCTTCGGGACCGCCTCGGAGTGGCCGAAGCGCGCCGAGGAATGGCTGCGCAGCCGCGGCCTGCTCACCCCCGCCGCGCCCTGAGCCCGAGCGCCGGCCGGCCGGCGCATGGCGCCCGACCTTCCCATGAACTCACGCACGATCGCCCTGCTTGTCCTCCTGTCTGCCGGTGCCGTCGCCGCGCCGGCCCAGACGCCGCCGGCCGCGACCCCCCCGGACGCCGGTCCGCTGACCGTCTCCCGCGCGGATGCGGATGATCTCGCGCTCTTCGAGCGCAAGGCCGCGCTGGCGAAGCGCCTCGGCGCCACCCACGTGCCGATCACCGACGGCCTGCCGCCCGCGAAATGGCAGTTCGACCCGCCGGACGACCCGTATCCGGGCTGGTTCATCCAGCGGCCGGACTTCTTCAAGCTGTTCCCCGCGCCGGAGGTGGCCCCGTTCGTCGACCAGGCCTATGGCCGCCGCGTGGCGGCGATCCTGGAGGCACGCTGCCAGATCCTCCGCCGGCTCGGCCTGAAGGCCCACTGGGCCGCCAACATCCCGCAGGTGATGCCGGAGGCGTTTTTCACCGCCTACCCGCAGTTGCGCGGCCCGCGCGTCGACCAGCCGAACCGCTCGCGCACCGCGCGCTTCTCGATGTGCGTGGACCAGCCGGAGACGCTGCGCCTCTACGCCGTGGCTCTGAAGAACCTGCTCGCCCGCTGCCCGGAGATCGAGACCTTCAGCTTCCTCACGCAGGACTCCGGCTCCGGCTTCTGCTGGGTGCCGGCGCTCTATCCCGGCCTGAACGGCAACAGCGACTGCAAGGACCGGCCGATGGCGGACCGCATCTCATCCTTCCTCATCGCGCTCAAGGACGCGGCGCAGCAGGCCGGGCACGACGTCGAGATCAACCTCAACCCGATCGTGCCGCGGCAGTGGATGCTGCCCTCGTTCTCGCCCGAGCAGCTCGACGCCATCGTGCACCAGTTGCCGCGCGGCGTCGCCGTGCAGGGCCGGGAGGGGCCGGACGGCCGGCCGTTCCAGGGCCTGCGCGCCAGCGACGCCTACGCGCGCGGGGCGTTTTATCCGGTGGTCGGGCTCGCGCTGCCCGACCTGCGCTGGCTGCGCAGCGGCCGGGTGGCCGTGGCGCCGGCCGGCGGTGACCCCGTTTCCGCCCGGCGGCGCGCCAACGAGCAGGCCGAGCGCAATCCCGAGGCGGCGGCCGGCGGCGCCGCCCCGCGGCGCCTGGTCAGCCTGCGGGCGGACGAGAGTGTGCTGGAGTTCAACGCCCGGCTCACCGCGGCGACGGCGGCCGGCGCCCGCGGCGGTGTGGTGGAGCGGCTCGCGGCGCTCCGGGCGTTTGCCGCCACGGAGGCGGGCGAGGCGCAGGCCGACGACCTGCTGGCCGCCTGGCTGCAGCTGGACGACGCCGACCGCCGGCTCGAGGCGCTCGACTTCGGCGACATGCTGCAGTTCGGCCACGTGCTCAACCGCTGGATCAACCGGCCCATGGTGCCGTTTCCGGCCGAGCTCCCGGCGGCGGACAAGCAGTATTACCGGCCCTTCCTCTTCCAGGCCAAGGGCGAGGCCCAGGCCGACAACCTGGTCGATATCCAGGCCATGCGCATGTTCGAGGGCTACGGCGCGCACCTGCTGTTCCAGCGGGTGATCGAGACCGTCGTGCCCGACGTCGAGGGCGCGCTCGGCCACATCCGGCGCATCCGCGACGCCGCGGCGGACGAGGCCGCGCGCGCGCGCTGGGACCTGTTCGGGCGCCGCCTCGAGGCCGTGGTCTGCCTGCTGCACACCGCCGACCACATGGTCGCCTACCAGGCGCAGCTCGACCGCGTGAAGGCGCGCGCGGTGCCGCCCGAGCCGGATCCCGTGCTCGGCACGCAGAGCAGCTGGGACCGCACCGACCTGATGGAGACCGCGCGCAAGGAGATCGACAACACGGGCCGCCTGCTGCGCCTGCTGCAGGGGACGAAGGAGCCCATCCTCGACCTGGCCGCGACGCCGGAGGAGGAAACCATCATGCGCCTCGGCCCCGGCCTCGCGGCCCAGCTCAAGCGCAAGATCGACGTCATGAACGCGCATTGGATCGATTACGACCGCCTCTTCACCGCGCCCAATCCCTGAAGCCGGCCGCCCGCGCGGACCACATCACCCAGGTCAACATGAAATCCAGCGCCCGATTCTGGCTCGCGGCCGTCGCCTTTGTCTCCGGCTCCAGTCTCCTGGTCGCCGCCGACATGGCCGTCGCGGCCGCCGCGCCGCTGATCCTGACCCCGAAGCCCGCCGCCACGCCGCGGATCAACGGCCCGAAAATCTTCGGGGTCCGGCCGGGCTCGCCCTGCCTCTACTCGATCCCGGCGACCGGTGACCGGCCGATGACCTTTGCGGCCGACGGCCTGCCCGAGGGTCTCGCGCTGGATGCCGCCACCGGGCGCATCACGGGATCGGTGAAGCTGCCCGGGGAGCATCTGGTCACGCTGCACGCCACCAACGCCCGCGGGACCATCGCGCGGCCCTTCCGCCTCGTCGTCGGCGAGGAGATCGCGCTCACCCCGGCGATGGGCTGGAACAGCTACAATTGTTTCGGCGTGAAAATCTCGCAGGACAAGGTGCTGCGCGCCGCCCGGGCGCTGGTCGCCCTCGGCCTCGACCGCCACGGCTGGACCTACGTCAACATGGACGACGGCTGGGAGGCCCCGCAGCGCGGCGGACCGCTGCACGCACTGCAGGCGGACCCGCTGGACTTCACCGATGTCAAGGCGATGGTCGACGCGATCCACGCGCTGGGCCTGAAAGCCGGGCTGTACTCGACGCCGTGGACCCGGACCTATGGCGGCCGCCTCGGCGGCAGCTCGGAAAATCGAGACGGTTCCTGGCCGGCCAACCTCGACCCCAAGGCGAAGCGCAACGCGCGGCAGCTGCCTTTCGCCATCGGCCGCTACCGGTTCGCCTACCAGGACGCGCAGCAATTCGCCGCGTGGGGCTTCGATTACCTCAAGTACGACTGGGGTCCGGTCGAGGCCCCGGAGACAATGGAAATGCACCAGGCGCTGCGGCTCACCGGCCGTGACATCGTGCTCAGCCTGTCCAACAACAGCGTCAAGAACCTCTTTCCGCTCATCGCCGGGGTCTCGCCGTGGGCGCAGTCCTGGCGCACAACCTCGGACATCAGTGACAATTGGGGCCGCGCTGCGCACGACATCGGGTTCAGCCAGGACAAGTGGGCTCCCTTCGCCCGGCCCGGGCACTTCAACGACGCCGACATGCTCGTCGTCGGCCGGGTCGGCGGCTGGCGCAACGAAACCCGCCCGACGCGCCTCACGCCCGACGAGCAATACACCCACCTCAGCCTGTGGTGCCTGCTCTCGAGTCCGCTGCTGATCGGCTGCGACCTGGAACAGATGGACGATTTCACGCTCGGCCTCCTCACCAATGACGAGGTGCTCGCGGTGGACCAGGACACGCTCGGCCGGCAGGCCGTGCAGGTCGGCGCCCAGGGCGAGGGCCGGGTCTACGCCAAGCCGCTCGACGACGGCTCCCTCGCCGTCGGCCTGTTCAACCTCGGCCCGACCGAGGCGCGGGTGACGGCCACCTGGGCGGACCTGAACCTCAGCGGCCCGCGCCAGGTGCGCGACCTCTGGCGCCAGCAGGACCTTGGCGCCGCCGACGCAAAATTTGAGGCGACGGTCGCACCGCACGGTGTCATGCTGGTTAGATTGATGGCCGCGCCCTGAACCTTCGCCCGCTACCCCCATATGAAAACCTGCCTCAAGCTTGCCTGCATCGCCCTCCTTGCCCTGGTCTCATTTACCTTTGTCCGCGCCGCCGGCCTCGACGGCGAGTGGGCTGCGGAGTTCGACACCCAGGTCGGCCCCCAGAAATACGTCTTCGTCTTCGCGACCGGGGCGGCCGGCCCGACCACCGGCAAGGCCCGGTGGGAGCGCATGGGCCGGAAGGGCGAGACGGAACTGACCGACCTGAAGCTCGACGCCGGGAACGTCAGGTTCACCGAGCAGATGACGCTCGCCGAAATGGGCACCGTTGTCCACGTCGCCTACACGGGCCAACTCGCGGGCGATGAGCTCAAGCTGACCCGTGTGGTGGGCGATTTCGCGACCGAGGAGTTTGTCGCCAAACGGGTCGCCCCCGTCCCGCCCGCGGCGCCCGCCGCGGTGGTGCTGCCCGCCGGCACGGCCGTGCGCCAGCCGATCGCCGCCGGGCCCTTCGCGCCGACCTGGGAGTCTCTGGCGGCGGGATACCATGCGCCCGACTGGTTCCGCGACGCCAAGTTCGGCATCTGGGCGCACTGGACGGCGCAATGCGTGCCCGAGCAGGGGGACTGGTATGCGCGCAACATGTACATGCAGGGCACGAAGGATTACGACTACCACGTCGCGCACTACGGGCACCCGTCGAAGTTCGGTTTCATGGAGCTCGACAACCTGTGGAAGGCGGACAAGTGGGATCCGGAAAAGCTGATGCAGCTCTACCAGCGAGCCGGGGCGAAATATTTCGTGGCCCTCGCCAATCACCACGACAATTTCGACGCCTACGACTCGAAATACCAGCCGTGGAACTCCGTCAATGTCGGCCCGAAGAAGGACATCGTGGGCACCTGGGCCAAGGTCGCGCGCGCCCACGGCCTCCGCTTCGGCGTCAGCAACCATTCGTCGCACGCCTGGCATTGGTTCCAGGTGGCCTACGGGCACGATGTCGAGGGCCCGCTGGCCGGCGTGCCCTACGACGCCGCGACCCTCACCAAGGCCGACGGCAAGGGCAAGTGGTGGGAGGGCCTCGACCCGCAGGACCTCTATGGCGGCCTGCGGATCCCGATGCCCGCCGGCCTGAAGACGGCCAAGGAGGCCGAGCAGTGGCACCGCCAGAACGACGGGCACTGGTATGAATCGGTCCCCCCGGCGAACAACGGCTACGCGGAGAAATGGTTCCTGCGCGCCCAGGACCTGGTCGACAAATACCACCCGGACCTGCTCTATTTCGACGATGACGAGCTGCCGATGGACCAGCTCGGGCTCGACCTCGCCGCGCATTATTACAACGCCAACCTGCGCTGGAACGGCGGCAAGCTGGAGGCGGTGCTCACCGCCAAGCGGCTCCAGCCCGCCCACGCGCCCGCCCTGGTCACTGACATCGAGCGCGGCGTGGCCGAGGGCATCCGCCCGGCGCCGTGGCAGACCGACACCTGCATCGGCGACTGGCACTATAACATCCATGTTTTTGAGGAGCACCGCTACAAGACCGTCGCGCAGGTCGTCCGCATGCTCACCGACATCGTCAGCAAGAACGGCAACCTGCTGCTCAGCGTCCCGGTCCGCGGCAACGGCACCATCGACGACGACGAGGTGGCGTTCCTCCAGGGCATGGCGAAATGGATGGACGTGAACAGCGAGGCCATCTTCGGCACGCGCCCGTGGGCCGTCTACGGCGAGGGTCCGTCCACCGTCGAGAAGGCCGAGACCGGCCAGTTCGGCGGGGCGCGCGACGTGCGCAACAAACCCTACACCGCCGAGGACATCCGCTTCACCACCAAGGGCGACGCGCTCTACGCGCTTTTCCTCGCGTGGCCGGCGCCGGCTGCGGGCGCGACGGGCCGGTCCGCGCTCGTCCGGTCGCTCGCGACCAACTCGCCGCTCGCCGCCGGCCGCAAGGTCACCGGCGTGGCCCTGCTGGGCTACAAGGGCGCGCTGCTGTGGGTGCAGGACGAGACGGGCCTGCGCGTCCAGTTCCCCGACGTCGCCCCCAGCGACCCGGTCGTCGCGCTCAGGATCACGGGGGTGACCGGGCCGTGAGCGGGGAGGGCGGGTCGTCCCGGCGAGCCGCGCCGGCGCTTGCCAGCCGGGCTCGGGTGGCTATGCTGTCCCGGACAAAGGTTCGCCCCGTCTCCGACATGAGATTGCTTTTGACCACTCTGGCCACCTGCGCCTTCGGCGCCGTTGTTTTTGCCGGCGACCCCCGGCCTGCCCCGGCGGCTTCGGCCGAGTCCGACGATCTGGCGGCCGGGAGGTGGGTGTTCACCCTCGTGCCCAAGGCGTTTCAGAAAAATCCCGTCATGGACATGACGGCCTTCACCGAGATGACCGAGTACGGGCGGGCGCTCCCGGCCGCTTCGCTCCTGACGCCGGTTTATTATACCCTGCTGGACAGCGGGGAAAAATCGCGGGGTTACTTGATCGGGGGGGAACACCCGCCGCCGCGCGAGGTGCTCGACGATCTCGTGCGCCGCACCCTGGCCGAGGCGGGCTATGTCCGGGCTGACGCCACGCACCGGCCCAGCCTGCTGTTGCATTGCTTCTGGGGTTCGCACAACCGGCTGGATCCCGAGCTGGCCCGGCAGTTTCCCCAGCTCGCCGAGCAATACGCCATGGAACGGGCGGCCCTGGTCGGGGGCCCGGCCTACGTGCGCAGCCTGTCGAACGAACTCAATTACGGGGCCGTCGGGGTGGATCCCCGCCGCGATTTCCTCCGGCTGCAGGCGGAGGACAGCATTTATTATGTCGTCGTTTCCGCCTACGACTACGTCGCCCTGGCCCGCAACCAGCGCCACCTAGCCTGGCGCACCACCATGACCGTCAATTCGGTGGGCATCTCGATGACCCAGAGCCTGCCCTCGCTGATCGTGGCGGGCGGAAACTATTTTGGCCGCGAGACGACCGAGCCGCGCGTCCTGCGGCGGGATGTGCACAGTGGCAGCGTGAAGCTCGGGCCCATGCAGATCCTCGACGACAACGTGCCGGATCGAGCGTTGCATCCGGCCAATTGATTGCCGGCGGGGCGGCGGAATTCCCGGTACATTCTCAGGCGCCGGCCGGTGCGACCACCACCTCCAGGCCCTGCGCCCGCAGCGCCGCGACCAGCGGCTCCGGTGCGCCGGCATCGGTGACGATCACGTCCACGGCGGAGAAGTCCGCCAGGAAGAAGGTCGAGCGGCGGCCAAACTTGGTGTGGTCGAAGCAGAAGATCACCTTGGCCGCGCCCGCGATCATCGCGCGCTGGATGTCCACGATCAGCGCGTGCGAGTTGTAGATGCCATCCTCCGCGATGCCGCTGCCGCTCAGGATCGCCACGTCGGCGTGCATCCGCGCGAAGGTGTCCACCGCGTGCGGCCCGACCAGCACGCCGAGCCGGGGATAGATGACGCCGCCGGAGAGATGCACCTCATGGCGGTTGGAAGCGGAGAAAAAATTGGCGACCGGCAGCGAGTTGGTGATGATCTGCGCGACCTTGTCGCCGAGCCGCTTCGCGACATGGAAACACGTCGTCCCGCTGTCGATGATCACGTTCTGCCCGGGAGAGATCAGCGCGGCACAGGCCTCGCCGATCGAGTCTTTTTCCCCGATCTGGTGCGTGTCGCGCACGTTGAAGACAAACTCGTCGGACTTCGGCTGCTGCAGGGTCCGGGCGCCTCCATGCGTGCGCCGGACCGATTTATTGCCTTCGAGCGCCGCCACATCGCGCCGGACCGTCGAAACCGAGGCCCCGACATGGTGTGCCAGTTCCTCAAGTGATGCGAATTCAGCCCTTTGCAGGTATGATTCGATCTTCGACTGGCGTTCCTCTGCTTGCATGGCTTTGCACCTTGATGGAAGAACTTGGAAGATATTGCAATCTTTACATTGACTAGCTGGAAGATATCCGGCGTAAATTGACTGAAATCACCTTTACCCCTCATGTCCTTACCTCCGCCATCGCCCCATCGAGCTGAGATCGAGCATCTCGTCCGGCGGTCGGTGTACCAGCGGCTGGGCCGGAATCCGCCCCGGGATGCGCTCGCGCCGAATCCCTTGCTGGTGAACATCAGTGCGCGGCACTGCCACCTCACGCCGGAGGCGGTCGAGGCGCTGTTTGGCAAGGGCGCCACGCTCACGCCAATGAAGTGGCTGTACCAGAAGGACCAGTTTGCGGCGAAGGAAACGGTCACCCTGGTCGGACCGCGCAGCCGCGTGATTTCCAATCTCCGCATCCTCGGCCCGTGCCGCAGCCTCAACCAGGTCGAGCTCGCGCTGACCGACTCGATCGCGCTGGGCTTCGAAGCCCCGATCCGCTTTTCCGGCAAGACCGGGGCCTCCCCCGGCTGCATGCTCATGGGGCCGAACGGTTTTTTTGAAATGAAGGAGGGCGTCATCCGCGCCGCCCCGCACGTCCACATGCACCCCGACGACGCCGCGTTCTACGGCGTGAAGGCGGGCGAGTTCATGCGCCTCCGGGTGGGCGGGCCCTGCGCCACCACCTTTGACCGTCTGTTCGTGCGCGTCGATCCCGAGTTCAAGCTCGAGGTGCACATCGACACGGACGAGGGCAACGCCTGCGCCCTGCAGCCGGGCACCCCGGTCCAGCTTCTCAAGTAACCCCCGTTTATCACACCCTCAACCCAACCAACATTATGAGTGATTCCATCGGCATGGTAGAAACCAAGGGCTATGTAGGCAGCGTCGAAGCCAGCGACGCCATGGTCAAGGCGGCGAACGTCTCCCTCGTGCGCCAGATCCAGATCGGCGGCGGCTTTGTCACCGTCGTGGTCAAGGGCGACGTCGGCAGCGTCAAGGCCGCCGTCGAAGCCGGCGCCGAGGCCGCCAAACGCGTGGGCGAGCTCGTCTGCTCGCACATCATCGCCCGGCCGCACCCCGATCTCGTCCGCACCGTCGGACTCTAACCCCAACCCCCATTCTTTATGGCCATCCAAGAAGCAGTCGGACTCATTGAAACCAAGGGATTCTGCGCCCTCCTCGAGGCGGCGGACGCCGCCCTCAAGGCGGCCAGCGTCACCATGACGGGCTACGAGGCCGTCGGCAGCGGCTACGTGTGCGCCTTTTTCCGCGGGGATGTCGCCGCGGTGAAGGCCGCCATCGACGCCGGCGCCGAGGCCGCCTCCAAGGTCGGCGAGGTCGTCGCCGTCCAGGTCATCCCGCGCCCGCACGAGGAACTCGCCGGCCTCGGCAAGTGGCTCGCCCAGGTCCCGCCGGCCTGACGTCGGCCGCGCCGGGCAGGAGCCTGCTTGCAGGCGATTGCAGGGCGCGCCACGCGCGCGACCGCCCGGCTGCGACCCGCCCGCTCAAAATCGAAAATCCGTTGAACATCCTCGTCGCCAACCTCGGCTCGACCTCCTTCAAGTTCCGTCTGTTTCGCTTCGACAGGGCGGGGGAGGCGACGCTGCTCGCCAAGGGCGGCTACGAGCGCGTGACCGACTACGGCCGGGCGATCGACGACTGCCTCGGGGAGCTCCAGGCCGCCGGCCACGTGCGCTCGGCCGCCGACCTCCACGGCGTGGGCTTCAAGACCGTCCTCGGCAGGAACCTGACGGGCTGCGTTCCCGCCGACGAGCGCGTCATCGCCGCGCTCGAGGGCTTCCGCGAGCTCGCCCCCGCGCACAATCCGCCCTACGCCACCGGCATCCGCCGCTTTCGCGAGAAGCTGCCCGGCGTTCCACTGGTCGCGCTCTTCGAGACGGCGTTCTACCAGTGGATGACCGAGGCCGCGACGCGCTACGCCGTGCCGGAATCCTGGCACCAGGCCGGCGTCCGCCGCTACGGCTTCCACGGCGCCAGCCACAAGTTTGTCGCCGAGCGCTCGGCCGAGCTCCTCGGCCGCGGCGACATCGCCGCCCGCGTGCGCAGCCTCTACCAGGCCGGCCCGGTGCCGGTCGCCGCGGATTCGCCGCCGCTCCGCGTCATCTCCTGCCACCTGGGCGGCAGCAGCTCCGTCACCGGCATCTGCGACGGCGTCGCCGTCGGCACCAGCATGGGCCTCAGCCCCCAGTCCGGCCTGCCCCAGAACAACCGCGTCGGCGACCTCGATTCCGCCGCCGTCCCTTTTGTGATGAAAACCCTCGGCCTGCCGCTCGCCGAGGTCGAGCGCCAGCTGACGAAGGAGAGCGGCCTGCTCGGCCTCTCCGGCGTCAGCAACGACCTGCGCGACATCCTCGCCGCGGTGGGGCAGGGCAACGCCCGCGCGCAGCTCGCCCTCGAGGTCTTCGTCCATTCCGCCCGCCACTGGGTCGGCGCCTTCTTCCTCGCCCTCAACGGCTGCGACGCCCTCGTGTTCACCGCCGGCATCGGCGAAAATAATCCGCAGATACGCGCCGCCATCTGCGCGCAGCTCGACCAGCTCGGCCTGGTCCTGGACCCGGCCAGGAACACCGCCCTGCGCGGCGAGGGCGAGATCTCCGCCGCCGGCTCCCGCGTGAAGGTCTTCGTCATCCCCGCCAACGAGGAACTCGTCGTCGCGCGCGAGACCCGCCGCTGCCTCGCGGCGTAAAGCCGCACCTGTTCCCGCACCAGCATTTCAACCACCATCCGCCAACCCACAAAGAATATGCCCTCCAAAGCCATCGGTCTCCTTGAAACCCGGGGTCTCACCGCCCTCGTCACCGGCGTCGACGCCATGCTCAAATCCGCCAACGTCACCCTCGCCGGCCCCATGAAACAGGTCGGCAACGCGCTCTGCACCGCCGTCGTGATCGGCGACGTTGCCGCCGTCAAGGCCGCCACCGACGCCGGCGCCCAGGCCGCTCGCACCGTCGGCGAGGTCGTCAGCGTGCAGGTCATCCCGCGCCCGCATGACGACGTCGCCCTCGTGCTGCCCAAGGCCGCCGTCGCCGCCAAGAAATAACCCGGCTCGGCCGCCGGTCCGCGCGTCGCGCGGGCCGGGCCCCGCTCCCATCCCCTTCGCCCATGTTCCTCGCCCGCGTCATCGGCTCCGTCGTCTCGACCAAGAAGGACGAGGCGATGAAAGGCCGCAAACTCATCGTGCTGCGTCCGCTCCTCGTGGACGAGGCCAACCCCGCGCAGTTCCGCCCCGGGGCGAACACCGTCGTCGCCGTCGACACCCTCGGGGCCGGCCTCGACGAGGTCGTGCTCTTCTGCCAGGGCAGCTCCGCCCGCCAGGCGACCGGCATGAAGACCCTGCCGGTCGACGCGGTCGTCGTCGGCATCGTCGACACCGTCGAGGTCCTGGACAAGAAAATCTATCCCCCGAAAAAATAAGGGACCCGATCCCGCCGCCCCGCCATGAGCTCCCCCTTGCCACTCGATGAACAGGCCCTGCGCGCGGTGGTCGAGGACGTGATGCGCAATCTCGGCCGCTCGCCCGTCCTGTCGCCCGCCCCCGCCCCCTCCGCGCCCCCGCCCGCCGCCAGGTCCGCGACCCCCGCCCCCCGCCGCGGCGGGGGGCGCTTTGGCGTGTTCGCGGACGTCAAGGAGGCCTGCGCCGCCGCCCACGACGCGTTCGCACAGCTCAAGGAGAAGGGCGTCGCCGGCCGCGCCAAGGTCGTCGAGATCGTCAAGGAGATGGTCACCGCCAAGGCGGTGGAGTGGGGGAAGTTCGAGTTCGAGGAGACCAGGATCGGCCGGCTCGAGCACAAGATCGAGAAGCTCCAGATCGTGAAGCTCGTCCCCGGCGTCGAGTGGATCAAGCCCTACGGCCTCAGCGGCGACCACGGCATCACGATGGAGGAGCACACGCCCTTCGGCGTCGTGGGCGCCATCCTGCCGGTCACACATTCCGTGCCGACGCTCAGCGGCAACATCATCAACATCGTCGCCGCGGGCAACGCGGTCGTCTTCAACCCCCACCCGGGCGGCGCCCGCTCCGCCGCCTTGGCCGTCCGCGCCTACAACGAGGCCATCTTCGCCGCGCTCGGCATCGAGCACCTCGTCTGCACCGTCGAGCAGCCGACGCTCGAGTCGTTCGACGCCCTGACCAGGAGCGAATACATCAACCTGCTCTGCATCACCGGCGGACCGGCCGTCGTGAACGCCGCCATGAAGTCCGGCAAGCGCGCCATCTGCGCCGGCCCCGGCAACCCGCCCGTGATCGTCGACGGCACCGGTGACCTCAAGAAGGCCGCGCGCGACGTCATCCAGGGCGGCGCCTTCGACAACAATCTCCTCTGCATCGGCGAAAAGCAGGTGTTCGTCCTCGAGCCGTGCGCGGACCAGTTCATCGAAGGCCTGAAGCTCGCCGGCGCCGCCCAGCTCAACGCCGCCCAGCTGGCCCGGCTGACCGCCGCCGCCTTCACCCTCTCCAAGGACGCCGGCGGCTGCTCCCACGCCGTGCTCAACCGCAAGCTCGTCGGCGCCGACGCCACCGTGCTCGCCCGGCACGCCGGGGCCACCGTCGCCGCCGACACCCCGCTGCTCTTCGCCGAGACCGACGTCGACCACCCCTTCGTCCTCGAGGAACAGATGATGCCGATGATCCCGGTCGTCCGGGTCAAGAGCATCGAGCAGGCCATCGAGTTCGCCAGGAAGTCCGAGCACGGCTACAAGCACTCCGCCATCATCCACTCGCTCAACGTCGACCACATGACGCAGATGGCCCGCGCGCTCGACACCACGCTCTTCGTCAAGAACGGCCCGTCCGTCGCCGGCCTCGGCCTGGGTGGCGAGGGCTACCTCAGCTACTCCATCGCCACCACCACCGGCGAGGGCATCACCAACCCGGCCACCTTCACCCGCACCCGCCGCTGCGTGATGGTCGACAACCTCCGCATCTACTGAGCGACCGAAATGATCCGCATTCGCACCGCACCATGACGACGCCCAAACACACCCCGGCGCTGCGCGCCACCCCTCTCCAGAGGGGATTTCAGATCTGGCGGCCGCCTGTGAAGGTCCCCTCTAGAGAGGGGTGCCCGAAGGGCGGGGTGGGTTCTTCCGAAAACCTCAAGCCCTCGGGGGTCCCATCGTGATCCTCGCCCGCGTCGACGGTGTGATCGTCACGACAGTCTGCCATCCGAGCATGGTCGGCTGCCGCTCGGTCATCTGCCAGCCGCTCGACGAGCAGGGCCGGGCGGAGGGCGCGCCCATCCTCGCCCTCGACCCGCTGAGCGCCGGCCGGCACCAGCGCGTGCTCATCTCCACCGACGGCTCGCATACCCGCGAATACGTCAAGGATCCCAAGTCTCCCCTCCGCAACCTCATCATGGCCATCGTCGACGAACCCGAAAAGGAGACCGCCTGACATGCGCCTCGGCCACGTCATCGGCAGGGTCACCCTCGCCAAGCAGGACCCCGCCTACCAGGGCGGCCGGTTCATGCTCGTGCAGCCCTTCGCCGCGGCTCAGTTCCGCGGCGCGCCCATGACGCCCCTCGCGCCGGGCAGCAGCCTCGTGGTCTACGACAACCTCGGCGCCGGCCCCGGCCATGTCATCGGCTTCACCGAGGGCGCAGAGGCCACCGCCCCGTTCGACCGGCCGACGCCGGTCGACGCCTACTGTGCCGCCATCGTCGACGAGATCTTCTACGCCCCGCCCTCCGCCTAACCCGATTTCAACATGCCCAACGTCATCACCGCCCGTGAAGCCGAGGAAATGCTCCGCAAGGGGGAAAAGCCGCCCGCCGGCGCCATCCTCACCCCGTCCGCCCGCGACGTCTTCGGCGGCCAGCTCAAGCCCGCCTTCAAAGGCGCCGCCGCCCCCGCCGCCGCCAACAAGGCCGCCGGCCCGACCATTCCCGACTACGAGTTCCGCTGGACGCCCGGCACCGACGCGAAGTCGCCCGCCGAGATCGAGCGCTTCTTCCACTCCCCGGCGATCAACGTCCTCAAGGAACGCATCTGTGACATGGGCCGCCGGCTCTGGACGCGCGACTACACCGACGGCAACGGCGGCAACATCACCATCCGCGTCGGCGACAACCTCGCCCTCTGCACACCCACGCTTATTTGCAAGGGCTTCATGCAGCCCGCGGACATGTGCCTCGTCGACCTCGATGGCAACCAGCTCGCCGGCGCCCGCGTGCGCACGAGCGAGGCGAAGACCCACTTCGGCATCATGAAGCGCCAGCCGAACGCCAAGGCCTGCGTCCACGCCCACCCGCCGCACGCCACCGCCTTCGCCATCGCCAACGTCGACATCCCTTCCTGCCTCATCCCCGAGGCCGAGGTGTTCCTCGGCAAGATCGGCGTCGCCAAATACCAGACCCCGGGCACCCCGGCCAACGCCGACGAGGTCGGCGAAGTCGGCAAGACCCACCAGGCCGTGCTCATGCAGAACCACGGCGTCATCGTCTGGGGCAAGGACGTCGAGGACGCCTACTGGAAGATGGAGAACATCGATTCCTACTGCCGCACCGTCTGGATCGCCGCCGGCCTCGGCGGCGGGCTGCACCGCTTCACCGGCGGCCAGGCCAAGGAGCTCATCGACCTCCGCCAGAAGCTCGGTATGCCCGACCCGCGCGCCGGCCTCAAGGAGTGCGAGCTCTGCGACAGCGCCGACTTCCGCCCCGGTGCGGTCAACCAGTCGCCCTCCCGCGAAGGTGGCCCCGCCGCCGAGCCCGCCGACCCCGCGATCGAGGGCGCCGTCCGGCAGATCACCGACCAGATCGTGAAACAGCTCGGCGGTTCGGCGAAGTAGCGAGCAGCGAGTAGCGGGTAGCGAGCATCCCAAACCTATTTCCGCTGCACGGCTCGCTTTCTTCTGCTCTCCACCCGCTACTCGCTACCCACTCCTTCAAAAAACACCCATGAAAGTCTCCATCATCGGCGGCGGCGGCCGCGTCGGATCCAACGCGGCGTTCGCCCTCCAGTGCGCCGGCATTGTCTCCGAGATCCAGATTCTCGACGCCAACACCGAACTGGCCGAGGGCGAGGCCCTCGACCTCCTGCACGGCTCCTCCGCCAGCGCCGACCAGCGCATCTACGCGGGCGACTACGGCCGGGCCAAGGACAGCGACCTCTTCGTCATCACCGCCGGCCTGCGCCGCAAGCCGGACGAGTCGCGGCTCGACCTGATCAACCGCAACGTCGCGCTCTTCGCCGGCATCCTCGACAGCATCAAGGCCGCCGGCTTCCGCCAGGACGCGCTGGTCTTCGTCGTGTCCAACCCGGTCGACATCCTCACCCAGCTCGCCGCGGCCAAGCTGAACCTGCCCTGGTCGCAGGTCCTCGGCCTCGGCACCATGCTCGACACCGCGCGCTTCCGCTCGCTCATCGCCCAGGAACTCAAGCTCGCCCCGACCCAGGTGAAGGCCCTGATCCTCGGCGAGCACGGCGACTCCATGTTCCCCGTCTGGTCGTCCGCCACCTCCGCCGGGCTGCCGCTGGTCAAGTATCCCGGCTGCACCCCGGCCTTCCAGTCACAGATCTTCGAGCGCACCAAGGGCAGCGGCGCCGAGGTCATCCGCCGCAAGGGCGGCGCCGGCTGGGCCGTCGGCCTGACCATCGCTGAGGTCGTCCACGCCATCGCCCACGACCGGCGCCAGGTGCTGCCCGTGTCCACGGTCCAGCAGGGCGCCTACGGTTTGAAGGGCGTGGCCCTCAGCGTCCCGACCGTCGTCGGCCGCGCCGGCGCCCTGGCCCATGTGCAGGTTGAACTCTGGCCGAAGGAGCAGCAGGCGCTGCAGGCCTCCGCGCGCGCGTTGTCGGAGACGTTCGCCAAGGTGAAGGGCGCCTGAGTGCAGGCCCGGCCGCCGGTCGACCGTGGGACACGCGATAAACACTATCGCCAAATCGCCGCCGTGCGCCGATACTGCAACCTCGCGGCGTCGTCCGCCCGGACGCATGCCCCGTATGCCCGCCAGTCCACCGTGCCATGAAATCCTACCATTTCGTCAACCATCTCTGGGATGACGCCAAAGCCGCGGCGCTCGACCCCGTCGGGCGCCTGGTCTACCGCTCCAACCTCCTCGGCCGCGACCAGCGCGTCACCAACACCGGCGGCGGCAACACGTCGTCCAAGCTCACCGAGCAGGATCCGCTCACCGGTGCGCCCGTCGAGGTGCTCTGGGTCAAGGGCTCCGGCGGCGACCTGCGCACCAGCACGCGCGAGAATTTCTCCTCCCTCTACCAGGCGAAGCTGCTCGATCTCCAGAAGCTCTACGCGGCCCGCGCCGACAAGGGCCTGAAGGCGCCGGCCGAGGACGACATGGTGGGCATGTACAGCCACACCACCTTCAACCTCAACCCGCGGCCGTCCTCGATCGACACGCCGCTGCACTCGTTCCTCCCGGGCCGGCACGTCGACCACATGCACCCGAACGCGATCATCGCCATCGCGGCCTCGGCCCATTGCGAAAAGCTCACGAAGGAGATCTTCGGCGGCGAGATGGCCTATGTGCCGTGGATGCGCCCGGGCTTCGAGCTCGGCCTCGCCATGCAGGCGGTCGTGCGCAAGCAACCGAAGGTGAGGTCCATCATGATGGGCCAGCACGGCTTCATCTCCTGGGACCACGATGAAAAGGCCTGCTACACCCACACCCTCGACTGCATCGAGCGCGCGTCCGCCTTCATCGAGGCGAAATACGCCGCGAACGGCGGCGACGCCGCGGCCTTCGGCGGCCCGAAATACCTGTCCCTCCCGCCCGAGAAGCGCCGCGACAACTTCGCCGCCATCCTCCCGGCGCTGCGCGGCCTCGTCTCGTCCGAGAAGCGCTTCATCGGCACCGTCCAGGACGACGACAAGATCCTGCGCTTCGTCAACTCCAAGGACGCCGCCCGGCTCGCCGGCCTCGGCACGTCCTGCCCCGACCACTTCCTGCGCACGAAGATCAAGCCGCTCTACGTCAACTGGAACCCGCAGGGCGAGGACCTCGCCACCCTGCGCGAGAAACTCGCCGCCGGCATCGAGCGCTACCGGAAGGACTACGCCGCCTATTACGCGAAGTGCAGGCACCGCAACTCGCCCGCGATGCGCGACCCGAACCCCACCGTCGTGCTCATCCCGGGCCTGGGCATGATCGCGTGGGGCAAGGACAAGTCCGAGTCGCGCGTCACGGCCGAGTTCTACAACTGCGCGGTCGAGGTCATGCGCGGCGCCGAGGCGATCGACCGCTACATCGCCCTGCCGCAGCAGGAGGCCTTCGACATCGAGTACTGGCTGCTCGAGGAGGCGAAGCTCAAGCGCATGCCGCCCGAGAAGGAACTCGCCCGCCAGATCGTCATCGTGATCGGCGCCGGCTCCGGCATCGGCAAGGAAACCGCCCACCGCCTCGCGCGGGAGGGCGCGCACCTCGTGTGCGTCGACCTCAACGAGGCCGCGGCGCAGGAGACGGCGAATGGGATCGCCGCCAAGTACGGCCCGGGCATCGGTGTCGCCGGCACCGGGCTGTCCAACTGCGGCCCGGCCATCGGCCTAGCGGCCAACATCACCGACCGTGCCAGCATCCGCCGCATGCTCGACGACGTCGCCCTCGCCTACGGCGGCTTCGACTCCATCTGCGTCACGGCGGGCGTCTTCGTCCCGAGCAACACCACCGGCCACATCCCCGACGACAAGTGGGCGCTCACCTTCGCCATCAACGTCACCGGTGCCTACCTCGTCGGCGACGAGGCGGCCAAGACCTGGAAGCGCCAGGGCCTGCGCGGCAACCTCGTGCTCACCACCTCGGCCAACGCCGTCGTGGCGAAGAAGGGCTCCGTCGCCTACGACACCTCCAAGGCTGCGGCCAACCACCTCGTGCGCGAGCTCGCCCTCGAGCTGGCACCACTCGTCCGGGTTAACGGCGTCGCCCCGGCCACGGTCGTGAAGGGGAGTGCCATGTTTCCCCGGGACCGGGTCATCGGTTCGCTCGCCAAGTACGGCATTCCGTATTCGGACAAGGAGGAAACCGATACGCTCGTGAACAAACTCGCCCAGTTCTACGCCGACCGCACGCTGACCAAGTCGCCCATCACCCCCGCCGACCAGGCCGAGGCCTACTTCCTCCTCGTCAGCAACCGGCTGAGCAAGACCACCGGCCAGGTCATCACCGTCGACGGCGGCCTCTACGAGGCCTTCCTGCGGTGAACGCCAATCATCTCAACACAGAGGCCGCAGAGATCACGGAGCGGTTCATGTTTACGGATCAAATTTAAACTTCTCTGTGCTCTCTGCGTCCTCGGTGATAAATATAGAAAATGGCCTCTTCCAAAACCATCCACTGCGCCGCGGTTGACCTCGGCGCCACCAGCGGCCGCGTGATCGTCGGCACCTGGACGGGAAAGAAGCTGACCCTGACTGAGGTCCACCGCTTCCCCAACCAGTTCCGCTCGATCGGCGGGCACGACTACTGGGACCTGGCGGGCCTCTGGACCGAGATCGCCACCGGCCTGCGCGCGGCGAAAAAACGCTTTCCCAAGCTCGCCTCCGTCGGCGTCGACACCTGGGGCGTCGACTATGTCCTCGTCAACGACGCCGGCCGCATGGTCTTCCCGACGCACGCCTACCGCGACGCCCGCACCCAGCCGGGCCTGGAGCGCCTCGCCCACACCCGCGCGGCGCTCGAGCGTATCTACGCGGCCACCGGCATCCCGAATGTCTTCTACAATTCCAGCCTCCAGTTGGCGGAGACGGTCGCGAACTGCCCGGCCGTCGCGGATGTCGCCACGCGCTGCCTGTTCCTGCCTGATTATTTCAATTTCCTGCTCTCGGGCCGGATGGAGAACGAGATCTCCTTCGCCAGCACAACCCAGCTGCTCGACGTCCACGGCACCGACTGGTCGCGCGCCGCGCTCGACCACTTCCACCTTCCGTCCATCTGGTTCACGACCCCCATCAAGGCGGACACCGTGCTCGGGCCCGTCCGGGATTTCCCCGAGCTGAAAGGCGTCAAGGTCGTCGCCGTGCCCGGCCACGACACCGCCTGCGCCTACGACGCCATGCCGGCCGACCCGGCGGGTGGCGACCTCTACCTCAGCTCGGGCACATGGTCCCTCGTGGGTTTTGAGAGCGACCGGCCCGTCCTCGGCCCCCAGGCGCTCGCGGCGCGCATCTCCAACGAGCGCATCGGCGACGGCCGCTACCGCCCGCTGACCAACGTCATCGGCCTCTGGCTGCTCGAGCAGACGCTCAAGGACTTCACCGCCCGCCCGAAGAACGACCGTGAGTGGGAGAAACTCATCAGCGCCGCGGCGCGGCTCCCCGCGCCGGCCGCGCTCCTGAACATGGCCTTCGCCGAGTTCGCCAACCCGCCCTCCATGCGCGCCGCGATCGACGCGCAGCTGAAAAAGCGTCGGCTGCCGCGGCCGGCGACGCTCGCCGGTTACGTCCGCCTGATCTGCGACTCGCTCGGCCGCGGGCATGCCGACGCCCTGCGCGCCTTCGAGCTCCTGGCCGGCCGCAAGTTTAGCCGGATTCTCGTCGTCGGCGGCGGTTCCAAGAACCGCCTGCTCTGCCAGGCCACGGCCGACGCCAGCGGGCTGCCGGTCCACGCCTTCACCCTCGAGGGCACGGCCGTGGGCAATATCGCCAGCCAGCTCATCGGCCTCCGCGCCGTCCCCAGCCTCGCCGCCTTCCGCGCCGTCATCGCCCGGCAGCTTAAACCCACAATCTACCAACCCCGATCCTGATTTCTATCCCGGAGGCCGCAGAGATCCCGGAGCTCCAGGCCAGTGCATTCCACGTGAACTCTGCGCACTCTGTGTTAAACCCTTTTTCTTCATTCATCCTTCCGCCTTCTAACTTTCTTCCCATGTCTTCCTCTTCGCGTTCATCAATCACCGCCGCCTACCGACTCGCCCGCGCCGCCTATGCCGAAAGCGGCGTCGACACCGATGCCGCCATCAAGCGCGCCCTGGCCGTGCCGGTCTCGCTGCACTGCTGGCAGGCCGACGACGTGCGCGGCCTCGAGACGCCCAAGGACGGCCTCGCCGGCAGCGGCATCATGGCGACCGGCGGTTATCCCGGCCGCGCCCGCAACGGCGACGAGATGCGCCGCGACCTCGACCTCGTGCTCAAGCTCGTGCCCGGCCGGCAGCGGCTCAACTTGCATGCCTTCTACGCCGAGACGGGAAAAAAGCCCGTCGACCGCGACGCCATCACCCCCGCGCACTTCGCCCGCTGGCTCGACTGGGCGAAGGCCCACCGCATCGGCCTCGATTTCAACCCGACCTATTTCGCACACGAGATGGCCAACTCGGGCTTCACGCTTTCCAGCGCGGACCGCAAGGTGCGCCAATTCTGGATCGCCCACGGCCGCGCCTGCCGCCGCATTGCGCAGTATTTCGCCAAACAACTCGGCACACCCTGCGTCCTCAACCACTGGATCCCCGACGGCACCAAGGACCAGCCGGCCGACCGCTGGAGCCCGCGCGCCCGGCTCGTCGGGTCGCTCGACGCCATCCTGGACGATCCCAGGATCAACCGCCGCGACTGCGTCGATGCCGTCGAGGGCAAGCTCTTCGGGCTCGGCAGCGAGGACTACGTCGTCGGCTCGCACGAGTTTTATTCCTCCTATGCCCTGAGCCGGGCGGTCGTGCCCTGCCTCGACCTCGGGCACTACCACCCGACGGAGTCCGTGGCTGACAAGGTCTCCGCGCTGATGCAGTTCCATCCGCGCGTGCTGCTGCACACCAGCCGGCCGGTCCGCTGGGACAGCGACCATGTCGTGATCCTCGACGACGCCGTCCGCGCGCTTTTCACCGAGATCGCGCGGGGCGGGGCGTTCAGCCGGGTGTTTGTCGCCCTCGATTTCTTCGACGCCAGCATCAATCGCATCGCGGCCTACGTCGTCGGCGCCCGCGCCACCCGCCAGGCGATCCTGCTCGGCCTGCTGGACCCCTCGAAAATGCTGAAGGCCGCCGACGCCGGCGGCCACGGCCACGAGCGGCTCGCGCTCATGGAGCAGGCCAAGGCCATGCCGTGGGGCGCGGTCTGGGACATGCTCTGCCTCCGCGCCGGCACCCCGCCCGCCGCCGCCTGGCTCGAGGATGTCTCCCGCTACGAGGAGAAGTTTTTGTCCAGGCGGAGTTGAACCGTAAGTATTGCCCACGTACGATGCAGAACCAACACCCCCCGTCGCTTCGCGCCACCCCTCTCCAGAGGGGATTTTTCGGCGGCACTCGTCTTGGATCCCCTCTGGAGAGGGGTGCCCGCAGGGCGGGGTGTGTGATCGACGCACCCACGGGTGCCGGCCACCTGCGCAAACGCTCATGAACGAAGCCCACCGCGTCCTGCCCGGACCCGACCGCCGGGTCCAACTGATGGCCACCTGCCTCTGCGACGCCTTCTACGACGACGTCGCCCGCGCCACCGTCGAGATCCTCGAATACCTCGGCTGCCAGGTCGAGTTCCCCGAGGGCCAGACCTGCTGCGGCCAGCCCGCCTTCAACGGCGGCGACTGGCCGGCCTCGCGCAAGGTCGTCCGCCACACCGTGCAGACCTTCGCCGGCGACGCCCCCGTGATCGTGCCCAGCGGCTCCTGCGCGGCCATGATGTTTCACGGCTCGCCGCTGGAGTTTGAGAAAGAAAACGACCTGCCGGCGGTCGAGGCCCTCGGCCGCCGGACCTGGGAGCTGGCGGACTTCATCGTCAACGCGCTCAAGGTGACCGCGTGGCCGGGCCGCTACGACGCAAAGGCCGCCTTCCACCGCGCCTGCCACACGCGCGGCACCAACAGCAGCGAAGCGATGCTCACGCTGCTCCGGTCGGTCGCCGGCCTCAGCGTCCTGACCGTGGGCGAGGGGGAACAATGCTGCGGCTTTGGTGGCACGTTCTCGGTCTCGTTTCCCAACATCTCCAGCGGCATGGGCACGCTGAAGCTGGAGCACATCCGCGCCACCCAACCCGACCTCCTCGTCTCCGGCGACATGAGCTGCCTGATGCACCTCTGCGGCCTGGCCGAGAAGGCCGGCCAGCCGATCCCGGCGAAACACGCCGCCCAGGTCCTCCGCGACGCGTTGAAGAACGGGGGACTGATTTAATGGCCACCAAAAGGCACAAAATGAATCTGGACAGCCGGACGAGTCTCCCGCGCACCTATAGGCGCGACGCCGGCTTTGTTTGCTGGCATGATCCTTTCGTGTTTTTCGTGGCAAAAATCTGACCATGGCCACCCAGCAGATCGACCAGTTTGCCCGCCGCCTCGCGTCCGACACGCGGGCCGCGGTCTATGACGGCTCGAAGAAGGGCCACGAGAAGCGCACGCAGGTGCTCTTCGACCATTTCCCCGACGCCAACCGGCTCCGCCACCTCGCGGGCGAGATCAAGCAGCACGTCGTCGAGAACCTCGACACCTACCTGCCGCAGGTCGAGGCGAAGCTGCTGGCCAACGGCGTCAGGGTCCACTGGGCCGCGACCGCCGAGGCCGCCAACGAGGCCGTCCTGGGCATCATGCGCGCCCGGAACGCGACGAAGATCGTCAAGGCGAAGACCATGGTCTCGGAGGAGACCGAGCTCGCCCATTTTCTGGAAAAGAACGGCGTCGAGTGCCTCGAGACCGACCTGGGCGAGTTCATCGTCCAGATCGACCACGACCACCCCTCGCACATCGTCAAGCCGATCATCCACAAGAACCGCCGCGAGATCGCCGCGTCCTTCGAGAAGAACGGCCTCGGCGCCTACAACGACGACCCGCAGACCATCACCCGCCGCGCCCGCCAGTTCCTGCGCGGCAAATACCTCCAGGCCGATGTCGGCCTGACCGGGGCGAACTTCATCAGCGCCGAGAGCGGCCGGCTGGTCCTCGTGACCAACGAGGGCAACTCGCGCTTCTGCCTGGCCGCCACCAAGTGCCACATCGCCATGGTCGGCATCGAGAAGCTCCTACCGCACGACCGCGACCTCGGGCTCTTCCTGAACCTGCTCGCGCGCAGCGCCACCGCCCAGCAGCTGACCGTCTACACCGAATTCATCACCGGCCCGAAGTCCGCCGCGCAGCCCGACGGCCCGGAGGAGATGCACGTCATCTTCGTCGACAACGGCCGGACCGACGTGCTCGCCTCGGACTGCCGCGACATCCTCCGCTGCATCCGCTGCGGCGCGTGCCTCAACGTCTGCCCCGTCTACCGGCAGGCCAGCGGCCACGCCTACCGCAGCGTCTATCCCGGCCCGGTCGGCGCGGTGCTGTCGCCGCTGCTGGCGGGCAAGAAATTTCCCGAGCTGGCCGACCTGCCCAAGGCGTCGTCGCTTTGCGGCGCCTGCAACGAGGTGTGTCCGGTCGACATCCCGATCCCCGACCTGCTGCTCCGGCTGCGCGAGAAGGGCAAGCGCGAGGGCGCGCCGCTCGCCGCCGCCGGCACGCCGCCGATGGGCGCCTGGGCGCTGCTGGCCTCGCAACCGGCCGCCTGGAAGGCCGCGTTGTTCGGCGGCAAGATCATCAATTACCTCCCGACCAAATGGCTCCCGATCCCGCCCTTGCGCGCCTGGGAGGCGAAGCGCACGCTCCCCGAGTGGCGCGGCGGGAATTTCCGAAAATGGCTGAAGGGTAGGGCGAAGCCTCCGGCCGAGGCGATGCCCGGCGCGGCGGGGACGACTCGCCCTCCCCACAACGCACCATGAGCACCGACCGCGAACAAATCCTCTCCCGCGTGCGCAGCGCCCTGGCGCCGCTCCCGCAGCGCGCGGCCCTGCCGGACTGGACGGCCGGTCTCGTCATCATGCGGCAGGCGCGCGGCGCCGTCGACGCCTGGACGCTCTTCGCCGAGCGGCTGCGCGGGGTCAACGGCACGCCGCTGACCGCCGTCGCCGAGCTCGTCGCCCTGCTGGAGAAAAACGGCTGGCGCCACGGCTACTGCGACCCGGTCCTCTGGCCGCGTCTGGCGCCGGCGTTTCCCGCCACGATCGAGGTCGAGACGGTCTTCGACCGCACCCGGGTGGATGACTTTCAGTTTGGCATCACGCGCGCCTCGGCCGCCATCGCCGAGACCGGCACCATCGCCCTGACCGACGCCGACACCTCCTCCCGCCTCGCCGCGCTCACTCCCTGGGTGCACGTGGCGGTGCTGACGCGCGGCCAGATCTTCACTGACCTGCAGCAGGCCATCGCGGCGCTGCCGCCGGACCCGAACATCATTTGGTGCACCGGCCCCTCCAAGACCGCCGACGTCGAGGGCATCCTCATCGAGGGCGTCCACGGCCCGGGTATTCAGGTTGCGCTGCTCATGAATTGAGCGGCCAAGGCTGGTGCGGGATTGCCTTTTTGCCAGTTGCCACGCATGGCGCGAGGCGCCAATGCCACATCCCGGGCCACGGCCTTGGCGAAGGCCGAAGGGCGCGCTCATCGGACGCCCGGATTGGGGCCGGGGGCACCGCACTTGTCAGATTATCAGCCCGACCGGTTGCCCGCACCCGGTTGCATGCATCGGTCCAAACCTCCGTCATGATCAGGTCCCGCAAATCATACCGGGAATCCGGTAATGCACGGGATTGCGACCCAACCGGGTCGGAGGCACCTTCGGCGTCATTGCACGCGACCCTTCAATTTGGCGGCACGTGTTTCCAAGAATGCATTTTTGGGATGCAGGCATCCCCCAATAAGTCCAAACCCAATCCAAAACATGAGAACAATCCCACAGGGAAAATATATTGTGCTGAATGATGACGAACTTGCGGCGATCAACGGCGGCGATTTAGCCGCGAATGTGGTCGGCGGCGCCGTTGGTGGAGCGATCGGCGGTGCACTCGGTGGTCCTGAAGGCGTCGGTCTGGGTGCGCTCGGCGGGGCAATCGGCGGCGCAATCGTGAGTTTCATTGAATGGTATGATCAGCAGGGATTCACGCCCAATTATGACATTGGCCCGGGCATGGGCACGGGATCACAATGGTACTGAATCGGCTCCGCGCTGATGGCTGCAAGAAATTCATCTGCGATCGGACTCTGCGCAGCTGAGCCGCATCTTGTTGAAATGCGCCGGCTTGGAGACTGTGCTGCCAACCTGCCCGACTGGCACAGCATGCAACGCAGCGGATGTTTCCGCTGGTTCTGGCGTGCCCGCGTGGCGTCTGAATGGTGAATATTATCTGCAATCACCGGCCATGGCGGAGGGCTGGCCGCATTCTGCGGTCAGGTTTGGGTCAACCGGCACGCAAATCACCGCCCTAACGGATTTCAAGCAATCATGTCATTCTCCAAGGAAGTCTCCCTCATGGCGTGCGCGTGTCTCGGTGCCATCCTCGGCGGAATCATTTTCCGTTTCTACGGCTTGATGCTTGGTGCGGGCATCGGAGCTGTGCTCGGGTCATGGTTTGGTCGGGAAAAATTTCAGCGGGGAAAGTAGCTGACTGGATCATCCGATGCACCGCGCGGCCATACGCTCTGCCCGGGCCGAAGTCGGGAGCCGCTGGAAGCCCAAAGGGATCATTCTGGGCCTGGTCCGGTTCTAAAGTCGTGATTTCCAGTCGGAGCATACAGGCAAACGCGTTCGACCCAACACCCCGACAGAGTTATCTTGCGGCCCGGACAAGCCAAAATAAAACAGGCCAAGCCATGGAAGCTAAAGAATCCCCATTGGTGGCCCGGCTGGCGAGGTTGCTTGGTCCGACAAGGCAGCCACTCACCATTTATGTGCTCAAGGTGACCGCCATCACACTAATCCCCAGCCTGATGATATCGGCGCTGCTCGGCCTGGCCCTTGGCGGGAGGGGCTTGCCGTCATTCCAGGCCACCGGCCGGCTTGAGTGGGTGCTCAGATTGGCCTTGATCGTGCCACTCATTGAAACGGCCTTGATGTGGCCTATTCTGCTGGTCATCGCCCGTTTTAATCCCTTTGGGTCTAATTCCCCGGAGCTTGCTCCGGCTTGGATGGTTGGGAAGATGAGGGATGGAGAGTCGGTATATCCACAAGCCGCACAACGTATCTGTGCTGATCTATCACTTGGTGTG